>JABLTH010042236.1_pt1 | contig 23729 bp, 14 predicted proteins | sample 7875711 | NCBI WGS metagenome assembly JABLTH01 (sample SAMN14941262, study PRJNA633318) | bioreactor metagenome | isolation source: bioreactor | place: China | collected 2019-03-05 | reverse complement strand
GGTGGCCCTGTGCGCCTGGGTGCTGGATGCCTTCGAGATGATCTTTGTAGTGATCCCCGTCGTGGCACCACCGCTGATCGCCAAGCTGGGGGATGCGCAGCAAACCGCCGTGCTGTTGCTGCTGGTGCTGCAACTGAGCTTTCTGGTGCCGCCCATGGGCTATGCGGTGCTCATGGCACGGTCACGCGCCGGCCTGGCGCAGGTGAAAACCTGGCCTGTTCTGAAAGCATTGTGGCCGTTCATGGCCGTGCAGATTGCGGTATGTGCTATTGTTTTTGCAGCACCCCAGGTGGTGCACCTGCTCGACGCCCCCACCCCGGCGACAGCGACGCAAGCGCCGGCATCCGAACAGGACATCGTGCGGCAGATGGAGGAGATGGCGCGGGAGCCCGCGGCCTCCGAGCCGCCAGCACGATAGCGTCAACGTCCCTTGCGCCCCGGCGCTGCGGGGCGTGCCCCGTCACCCTTGTCCCGTGGCGGCAGTCCCGTGTGCTGCGTCAGCACCTGGCCCTTGCGTGCACCGGCGGGTGGTTTGGGCTTGGGAGGCGCCACGACGGTGGAGTTCTTGCGCCGCGCGCTGCTGTAGGCGCCGTCGGTCAGGGGCTGAAAGGTGGGAATCAGGTGCTGCTTGCCGTTGCCGATGAGATCGGCGCGCCCCATGGCCTTGAGCGCCTCGCGCAGCAGCGGCCAGTTGTTGGGGTCGTGGTAGCGCAAAAAGGCCTTGTGCAGGCGACGGCGCTTGTCGCCGCGCACGATGTCCACGGACTCGGCGTCGTGCGTAACGCGGCGCAGCGGGTTCTTGCCCGAGTGGTACATGGCCGTGGCCGTGGCCATGGGTGAGGGGTAGAAGGTCTGCACCTGGTCGGCGCGAAAGCCGTTCTTCTTGAGCCACAGCGCCAGGTTCATCATGTCCTCGTCGCTGGTGCCTGGGTGCGCGGCGATGAAGTACGGCACCAGGAACTGCTGCTTGCCCGCCTCGGCGGAGAACTTGTCGAACAGCGTCTTGAAGCGGTCGTAGCTGCCGATGCCCGGCTTCATCATCTTGGACAGGGGGCCAGACTCGGTGTGCTCGGGCGCGATCTTGAGGTAGCCGCCCACGTGGTGCGTGACCAGTTCCTTCACGTACTCGGGGGCGAGCACCGCGAGGTCGTAGCGCAGGCCGGAGCCGATGAGGATCTTCTTCACGCCTGGCAGGGCGCGGGCGCGCCGGTACATATGGATCAGCGGCGCGTGGTCGGTGCGCAGGTTCTGACACACGCCCGGATAGACGCAACTGGGTTTGCGGCATGCAGCCTCGATCTCGGGGCTCTTGCAGCCCAGCCGGTACATGTTGGCCGTGGGTCCGCCCAGGTCGGAGATGGTGCCGGTGAAGCCCTTCACCTTGTCGCGGATGTCCTCGATCTCGCGGATCACCGAGTCCTCGGAACGGCTCTGGATGATGCGTCCCTCGTGCTCGGTGATGGAGCAGAAGGTGCAGCCGCCAAAGCAGCCGCGCATGATGTTCACCGAGAAGCGGATCATCTCCCACGCGGGGATCTTGGTGGCGCCGTCATGGCTGCCGTGCTCGTCGGCGTAGGCCGGGTGCGGGGAGCGCGCATAGGGCAGGTCGAACACCAGGTCCATCTCGGCCGTGGTCAGGGGAATGGGCGGCGGGTTGATCCACACGTCGCGCGCCGTCACGCCCTCGCCATGCGCCTGCACCAGGGCCCGCGCGTTGCCGGGATTGGTCTCCAGGTGCAGCACGCGGTTGGCGTGGGCGTACAGCACGGGGTCGCTCTTCACCTGCTCGTAACTGGGCAGTCGGATCACGGAACGCTCGCGCGGCGGCACCTTGAGTTTGCCCGTCTGCGCTGCAGGGGCGAAGAAGTTCAGTGGCACCTCGACCGGCCTGGCCTGTGTGGCCTCGTCTTTCGCGCAAGCGCCCCCTTGGGCAGCGGCCTGCTCGGCGGTGGTGTGGTACGGGTTGACGTGGGCCTCCAGGCGCCCCGGCTCGTCCACGTGCGTGGAGTCGATCTCGAACCAACCCTGGCCGCTGGGGTCATCGGAGCGGCGGATGAAGGCCGTGCCGCGCACGTTGGTGATGGCCTGTACCGGCTCGCGCGCCGCCAGCCGGTGCGCAATCTCGACGATGGCGCGCTCGGCGTTGCCGTACAGCAGCAGATCGGCCTTGGCGTCCACCAGGAGCGAGCGACGCACCTTGTCCGACCAGTAGTCGTAGTGCGCGATGCGCCGCAGCGAGGCCTCGATTCCACCCAGCACAATGGGCACGTCCTTGTAGGCCTCGCGGCAGCGCTGCGAATACACCAGCGCGGCGCGGTCCGGGCGCTTGCCGCCCACGTCGCCGGGGGTGTAGGCGTCGTCGCTGCGGATCTTGCGGTCCGCGGTGTAGCGGTTGATCATGGAGTCCATGTTGCCCGCGGTCACCCCAAAGAACAGATTGGGCTGGCCCAGCGCCTTGAAGGCGTCGGCGCTGTGCCAATCCGGCTGCGCGATGATGCCCACGCGAAAACCCTGCTGCTCCAGCATGCGACCGATCACGGCCATGCCAAAGCTGGGGTGGTCCACATAGGCGTCGCCCGTGACGATGATGATGTCGCAACTGTCCCACCCCAATGCCTCCATCTCGGAGCGGCTCATGGGCAGGAACCGGGCCGTGCCAAAGCGCGCCGCCCAGTACTTGCGGTAGCTGGTCAGCGGTTTCGCCGGGCGCGGGAAGAAGGAGACGTCGATCGGGGCGGTCATGGAGCTTGCGGGAAGCGGCCACGAGTGTACGTGGAGTTGAATGCCCCCACGGGGCACCTCCCTGTGTCGCATTGGCGGCGGGCCTATGGTTCAATCGTGCGATAGGAGTATTCATGATCACCATCCTGCTCACCATCGCCCTGTTGCACTGGGTCGTGCTGCTGACTCCCGGCGTCAATTTTGTCCTGGTCAGCCAGCTCGCCGCCAGCGGCCACCGCAAGAGCGCGCTGTTGGCGGCGCTGGGCGTGACCGTCGTCACCTTGACTTGGGCGACGCTGGCCATCCTGGGCGTGGGCATCGTGTTCTCCACTCACCCCGCTTTGCGCCAGTTCTTCCAGATCGCGGGGGGCTTGTACCTGTGCTACGTCGCCCTGCGGCTATGGCAGTCCGCGGGCAGTACGCAATCCGTGGCGCATGAGCGCCCCACCCATTGGGCGGCCTTTCGGCTGGGCTTTCTGACCAACATCCTCAATCCCAAGACCGCGCTGTTTTTCGGCAGCGTGTTCGCCACGGCCCTGCCGCACAACCCCGGCATCCCGCTGGCCTTGGCCGCCGTGGGCCTGGTGTACGCCAATGCCCTGGCTTGGCATGTGTTTCTGGCATTGGCGTTCTCCCACCCCCGGGTGCAGGCCGGCTACGCCCGGCAGGTAGGCCGGCTCAACCGTCTTTCGAGCGCGCTGGTAGGCGCCTTTGGCGTCAAGCTGCTGAATTCGACCGTGCAGGAGCTTCGCGCCCGGGCCACCTGAGGGCTGCACGAGCTTGCGCGCGACCGGCCCAGAACCGGCAACAATACCGATCGTGTCCATCCCCCAATCATTCATCCAGGAACTGCTCGCTCGCACCGATGTCGTCGACATCGTGGGCCGCTACGTGCAGCTCAAGAAGGGGGGCGCCAATTTCATGGGCCTGTGCCCGTTCCACTCGGAGAAGTCACCCTCGTTCTCCGTCAGCCCGGCCAAGCAGTTTTACCACTGCTTTGGCTGCGGCAAGAACGGCAACGCCATCGGTTTTCTCATGGACCATGCCGGCATGACGTTTGTGGAGGCCGTCACCGACCTGGCGCAGCAGTACGGACTGCAGGTGCCTCAGGACGAGACCTCCCCGCAAGACCGCGCGCGCGCCCAGGAGCAGCGCGAAAAGCAGCACACCCTGACCGAGGTGCTCGAAAGGGCTTGTTCGGCCTACAAGACCCACCTGAAGAACTCGCCCAAGGCCATCGCCTACCTCAAGGGACGCGGGTTGTCGGGCGAGGTCGCCAAGCGCTTTGACCTGGGCTACGCCCCGGAGGGCTGGCGCAGCTTGGCCAGCGTGTTTCCGGACTACCAGGACCCGCTGCTGGTGGAAAGCGGCCTGGTGATCGTGGGCGAGGACGATGCCGAAAAGCGCTATGACCGCTTTCGCGACCGCGTGATGTTCCCCATACGCAACGTCAAGGGCGAGTGCATCGGCTTTGGCGGGCGTGTGCTCGGGGACGAGAAACCCAAGTACCTCAACTCGCCCGAAACGCCGGTGTTCAGCAAGGGGCGCGAGCTGTACGGTTTGTTCGAGGCGCGCAGCGCCCTGCGCGAACACGGCTTCGTGCTCGTGACCGAGGGCTACATGGACGTGGTCGCCCTGGCGCAACTGGGTTTTCCCAATGCCGTGGCCACGCTGGGCACGGCCTGCACCACGGACCATGTGCAAAAGCTGTTCCGCTTCACCGACTCGGTGGTGTTCAGCTTTGACGGCGACGCCGCCGGTCGCCGGGCCGCGCGCAAGGCTCTGGACGGCGCCCTGCCCTACGCGACGGACGTGCGCAGCATCAAATTTCTGTTCCTGCCGCCCGAGCACGACCCGGACAGCTACATCCGCGAATTCGGGCGCGACGCCTTCTCCCTGTGCATCGGCCAGGCTGTGCCGCTGTCGCGGTTCTTGATCGAGGCGGCTCGCGAAGACTGCGACCTGAGCAGCGCCGAAGGACGGGCCCACCTTGCGGCCAACGCCCGGCCGCTGTGGACGGCCCTGCCCGACGGCGCCCTCAAGCGTCAGTTGCTGGGCGAACTGGCCGACCTGGTGCAGCTCAACCCGCGCGAATTGACGGAACTGTGGCTGGGGGCGGCGCAAGCGGTCCAGACCCAGCGCCCGCCTCGCGCCCACCGCGACGCCTCGGCATCCTCCGGCCCCTACGTCGGGGAATCCAGGCGGCGTTCGTCCACCGCCACAGGGCCTTCCTGGGGCGCAGCAGGCCGCACACGCACGGCACCCGCCAGCCGGGTCGATCATGCCGCACGCCTGCTGCTCACCCACCCCCATGCCTGGGACGGCCTGACCCCGGAAGACCACACCATGCTGGGTGAACTGCCTGCTCCGCACGGGTCGCTGTTCATCTGGCTCGAAGGTCAACTGCACGAGCACGGCCCCCAACCTTGGGGGATTCTGCGCGAGGGCCTGCAGGGGCAGGATTTCGAGGGCCTGGCGATGCGCCTGATGGCGAATCCTGAAATGGCGCCGGCCGAGGCGACGGAATCCGCGCGCGAACTGCGCGGCCTGCTCAACCGCATGCTGGTGGAACGCCTCAAGCAGCAGGAAACCCAGACCATCGAAGCCGCCACCACCGATCCCCAGGCGCTGGAACGCTACCGTGCGCTCCAGGCGCGACGGCGTGAACTGGAACGCCAAATCTGAGGCTTTTGGGTATAATCCTCAGCCTATCTCTCGGCAAGAGCGACAGCAGCACCTCCGGGCCCGGCCAAACGTGGAACCTTTGTTCACAACCGGCCAACCTACCGCAAGGACTGCACTCCAAATGATCGCCCACCCATCTTGCCACTGAGGAATTTCCTCTGTCCCGCGACCCGCGCCATGTGCTGACGGCGCACGTTTGTTTGTTTCTGTTCCGTTTTGTTTGTGAGGTTGATCCATGCCCGCTCAAAAGTCCAAGAAGCCAGCCCAAACTGCCGTCAAACCTGCTGCCAAGGCCGCGGCCAAGCCGACCTCGACGTCGGCCAAGACAGCGCCACCCAAGGCCGCCAAGCCGGTTGCAAAGCCTGCCCCGCGGCCCGCCACGAAAGACCAGCCTGTGCCCGCATCAAAGACCAAAGCCGTTGCCGACAAAGCCGCCGCCAAGGAGGATTTGAAGAAGACCTCCACCGCCACACCCGAAACACCGAAGAAGAAGCCGGGACGCCCCCCCAAGGCGGCTGCGACCGGCGCCGCCGCACCGGTGCGCGTGGGTGCCAAGCGTGGCCCCAAGCCCAAGGGGTCCATTGCCCCGCCGGATGAGTTCGCCGACATTGAAGCGGAGTTTGCCGAGGAACCGGCGCCCACGCCCGCGGTGGACGCCAACGGCGAAAAGGTCAAGCCGCTGCGCATGAAGATCAGCAAGGCGAAGGAACGCGCCTTGATGAAGGAATTCGGCCTGGATGAAACCATCCTGTCCGAGGAAGACATGGCCAAGCGCCGCCTGCGTCTGAAGGCCCTGATCAAGTTGGGCAAGACCCGCGGTTACCTGACGCATGGCGAAATCTCCGACCACCTGCCCGACAAACTGGTGGATGCGGAAACGCTGGAAGTAGTGATCGCCATGCTCAACGACATGGGTGTGGCCGTATACGAGCAGACCCCCGACGCCGAAACACTGCTGCTGAACAACACCACCACCGCCACCGCCACCGAGGAAGAAGCCGAAGAAGAAGCCGAGGCTGCCCTGTCCACGGTGGACAGCGAGTTCGGCCGCACAACCGACCCGGTGCGCATGTATATGCGGGAAATGGGCACGGTCGAACTGCTCACGCGTGAAGGCGAGATCGAGATCGCCAAGCGCATCGAAGGCGGCCTGATGCGCATGATGGAAGCCATCAGCGCCAGCCCGGCCACGATCGCCGAAATTTTCCGTCTGGCCGAGGAGATCCGCGAGGGCAAGGTCGTCATCACCACCGTGGTGGACGGCTTTTCCAACCCGAACGAGGCAGACGACTACGTCGCCGAGGAAGACTTCGACGAGTTCGATGCCGACGACGACGACGACGGCAAGGGTGGCTCCAAGGCCCTCACCAAGAAGCTTGAGGAACTCAAGCGCGAGGCCCTGACGCGCTTTGACAGAATGCGCGAGCTGTTCGAGAAGGTGCACAAGGCGTACGACAAGGAGGGCTATGGCTCGCCCGCCTACATGAAGGCCCAGACAGCGCTGTCCGACGAACTCATGACCATCCGCTTCACGGCCAAGGCCATCGAGAAGCTGTGCGACATGGTCCGTGCCCAGGTGGACGACGTGCGCAAGAAGGAACGCGAGCTGCGTCGCATCATCGTGGACAAGTGCGGCTACCCGCAGGAGCAATTCATCGCCGAGTTCAGTGGTCGCGACCGGAACGGCAACAAGGCGGTGTCCAATCTGCTCAACCTGAAGTGGATCGAGAAGCAGGCTGCGGCCGGCAAGCCCTGGAGCGCGGTCATGGGCCGCAACATTCCCCCCGTGCAGGACCTGCAGCAAAAACTGATCGACCTGCAGGCCCGCGTGGTCGTGCCGCTGGAAGAGCTCAAGGACATCAACAAGCGCATGAACGAGGGCGAAGCCTCGTCCCGCCACGCCAAGCGCGAAATGATCGAAGCCAACCTGCGTCTGGTGATCTCCATCGCCAAGAAGTACACCAATCGCGGCCTGCAGTTCCTGGACCTGATCCAGGAAGGCAACATCGGCCTGATGAAGGCGGTGGACAAGTTCGAATACCGTCGCGGCTACAAATTCTCCACCTACGCCACGTGGTGGATCCGTCAGGCCATCACGCGCTCCATCGCCGACCAGGCACGCACCATCCGCATCCCGGTGCACATGATCGAAACCATCAACAAGATGAATCGCATCAGCCGTCAGCACCTGCAGGAGTTCGGCTTCGAGCCCGACGCCGGCATCCTGGCCGAGAAGATGGACATCCCCGAGGCCAAAATCCGCAAGATCATGAAGATCGCCAAGGAACCGATCTCCATGGAAACACCCATCGGCGACGACGACGACTCCCACCTGGGCGACTTCATCGAGGACAGCGTCAACACCGCGCCCCTGGACGCCGCCATGCAGGCCGGCCTGCGCGACATCGTGAAAGACATCCTCGATTCCCTCACGCCGCGCGAAGCCAAGGTGCTGCGCATGCGCTTCGGCATCGAGATGTCCACTGACCACACGCTGGAAGAAGTGGGCAAGCAATTTGACGTGACGCGCGAGCGCATCCGCCAGATCGAGGCCAAGGCACTGCGCAAGCTCAAGCACCCCAGCCGTTCCGACAAGCTGCGCAGCTTCATCGACACGCTGTAGTCAACGCCCCGTCCGGGAATAACAAAGCCTTGCAACGTGTGCCCCAGGCACCGTGCAAGGCTTTTTCACTATGCGCCCTGAAAGAAAGCGGCCGCAGTCGCCAGGACCGAATCCAATGGGTCCTAATCCAGACTGAAGCCCAGTTCCACTTGCGCCGGGCGTGCCACCTTGATCGGCTCGAAACGCCACTTGGCAATCGCATCCAACGCCGCGCGGTTCAGGCGCCTGTGGCTGGTGCTCAGTACTTCGGCCTCCGCGACGCTGCCATCCGGTTGCACCATGAAGCGCAACTTCACCTTGCCCGAACCGAGTTGAGCCATCACATCCTCGGGAAAATCGGGCTTGGGTTGCGCAATGGGTTTGATGGCGGCTTCCTCTTCCACGGGCGCTGGAGCGGCCTCCGCCGTCGCTGGTGCTGACGCCACGACCGGCGCGACCGGAGCCACCGCCGTATCCTTTTCCGCAGCCGCCTTCAGGGGTTCAAGCGCCGGCGCGCTCGACGAAGCAGTCCTGGCCGGCTTGTTGTCCTCCGGCACCGTCTTGGTGCTTTCGCGCGGACTGGCCACCGCCGCTTCAGGCTTGGTTGGGGTCTTGGCCTCTGCCGCCTTGCGCGGTTTCTCGGCGTGTATCTTGATCCAACGAAAAACACTGTCGGCTTGGCGCTGGGCGCGTTCACTCGGCGCGGCGCCCTTGGAAGGAGCTGCGGCCGAAGCCGCCGCCGCGGGCGCCGCAACCGCAGCAGCCGAAGCGGGCGCTGCCGGCGCAGTCTGTGCCAGCACGGGCGACGCGATCGACACCGTTCCGAACACCAAGACGGTGCACCAATTCCGCATGCCAAGCGGAGAAACGTTGCCACAGTGCAACAATTTCGAGCCACTCAGGGATGGGAAACCTTTCCATCCGCCTTCCTTGACCTGTTTCACGTCCTACCTCCGCATTGCTTGAACGGAACACGCGGCGCGTTTGGGCACGCGTCTGATCCCATCAGAATTGTTTCAATGCGTAGTATTGGTGTAATCAAATGAAAATGTCATAGGGTTAGCACGTAGCCACGCGCCTGCGTCCAGATTTCTTTACGTCAAAGTCGAATTTCGAGCCGGATCTGCAGGTGGGTGTGGGACGGCGCGACCGATTGGGTGACCGTTCGGATGGCCTGACCGCGCGGGTTCACCGAGTCCAGCCCCCCCGAGGTCAGGTAGTCACGGGGTGCCAGGTTGCTTGCCGACAGACGCAACTGGTAGCCCGGGCTGATGGTCCACAGCGCGTAGGCATCGGCCACACGCTTCGTACCTGTCCGGACTGACTGGTCACTGCTCAGTCGCGTCGTGTACCCCGGTGTCCAGTTGAGGCCGCCGCCAACCATGAGAGGCAAGCCGGGTATCCGATAGTCGGCCCCCAGGTTCAGCGTGCCATCGGGCTGCTGATCCAGGCGGTTGTTGGGGCCGGGCACGCCCTGCACCCTGGACGCAAACACGCTGGCGTTGGCGCGCACGTCCAACCGGGGCGCGTCGGACACCAGGTCGCTAAGGCGGAACTTGGCCTCCAGTTCGAGGCCGCGCGTGCTGGCATCACCCACGTTCTGCATGCGCGACACCCAGCGCGGCACATCGGCCCACGACACGGTTTCCAGCGCCGTCTGGCGCCGCATCAAGTCGCGAATGCGGCGGAAGAAGATGTTCGCGCTGATCAGCCCGCCTCCTGCCACGTAGCGCTCGAACGCCACGTCCAGACCCGTGGCCAATTCGGGCTTGAGGCCGGGGTTGCCCGCGCGATCGGGATGGATTTCCTCATTGGCGCCGCGTCCGGCAAACATGCTGTTGATGCTGGGGCGGGCAATCAGGTTCTGCAGATCGGGAGAACGGTAGCTGCGAGTCAGGCTGAAACGCACTTGGTCGCGACTGTCGGCTGCCAGCTTCCACACCGCGTGCAACAAGGGCGTGGCCACACTGCTGCGGTTGCTGACCTCGGGCGCATCCTCAGCGATGCTCCCGCGCGTGCGGATGCCCTCCCAGCGCACGCCGGCATGCACGGCCCAGCGTGGGGTGAGTGACCATTCGTCCTGCACGTACAGCGCCGCGCGTGTGCTGGACGCCTTGAGGTTACCGTCGAAGTCGGACAACGGGGTTTCCCCGTCCTGCAAGGTAGTGGCCGCCTCGGTGCGCCGGTTCAAGTCAAGCTCGAGCCCTGTCACCAGGCTGTGTTCGTTGTCCAGCGTCCTGGTGAACTTGGCGCTGCTCGTAAAGCTGGTGTCGTGCTGCTCGGATCCGGTGACCGACAGGCTGTTGATCCCCGGCATTACGTCAAAATTGGTGCGCTCGCCGTGGCTGGTCCATTCGCTCTTGCCCAGACCAAAACGCAGATTCACATTACCGCCCTCGGAAAGACGGTAGGTCCATTGCCCGCCCAGGCGGGCCGTGGCAAAACGTCCATCCGACGTACCAAGAGTGTGTGAATAGGGGGCCACGCCCCCGGACTGCGTCAGTTCACTGCCGCGCGTACCGCCGCCCTCGGACACCACCAACATGGGCATGAGCACCAGCGTGTTGCCTCGCTCATCCCGCCATTGCAGACGGCCGTTGGCGTGCACGCCGGTGCGCGTGTCCCGGGCCTGCTGCGTTTCGGTCTGCTCGGTCTGCTCGCCGGTGGTCAGATTCTGCGTCGAGGTGTGGCCTACACTGTCGCTGCTGCGCTCCCAGCGGTTCGCCGACAGCGTGAGGTTGTAGTTGAAATTGCCCAGGGTGTCGTTGCGCGACCAGGACACGCCCGGTTGCGTGTTGCCGTTCTCCAGACCCACGCCCAGACGAAGCTCGTTCAGGCGCTTGGTGTAGCCGCCGCGCGTGATGATGTTGATGGTGCCGGCAATGGCGCGGGCCCCGGTCTCCGCCGTGGGGGCGCGCAGAATTTCAACGCGCTCGATCTGCTCGGGCGACAGGTCGTCCAACGAAAAACCACGCGGCGAGGGTTCACCGTCGATCAGGATTTGCGTGTAGCCACCCCCCAGGCCGCGCATGCGGGGATTGCCGCCGCGCCCAGGCCGCCCCTGCGTGGTCACGCCCGGCAGACGCTTGAGGATTTCGCCCACGGTGCTGTCCCCGAAGCGCTCGATTTCGTCGCGTCCGACGATGATTTTGGACGCCGTGGAGCGGCGCCGTGCCTCGGTGTCAGTGTCGGCGTTGCCCGTGACCACGACCTTGTTGAGGGTGGCGTCCGGCGCCTTGCGCGGGGTCTGCCCGGGGGATTCCCTGTCCGCGCGTGCGCCTGGCGGCCTCGCATCGCCCTCTGGTGGTACCTGAGCCAGCGCCGAACCGGTCAGCAGCACGGCCATCCACCCCCAGATGCAGCAGTTCTGCCGCGGGCGCCACAGGGAAATGCGTTCATAGCTCATCGGCCGCAATTATCGGGAACCCGTGTGAACGGCTGGTTAACGCGACCCGCCTGCCTCGTGTCATGAGTGACGCCGTTATGATCCTGCATCTCTTGCGTCCGTGGGTATCCGTCCGTGCCAGCCAATTTGAGTTCGCTCCTGCGCAGAATGCTTTGGGCACTGGCCATCAGTGCCTGTCTGCCTGCCGCCGCCGCGGCGCCGCCCGCCGTCCCTGCACCCGAGGCCAAATGGGTTCACGGTTTGGCCGCTTTCGGCGAACCCAAGTACCCCAAGGATTTCTCCCACTTCGAATACCTCAATCCGCAGGCACCCAAAGGTGGCACGCTGTACCTGTCCAACCCGGACCGGCGCTCCAGCTTCGACAAGTTCAACTACTTCACAGTCAAGGGCAGTGCGCCTGCCGGCGTGGCCCTCTTTATGCTGGAGCCGTTGGCGGAACTGAGTTCGGATGAACCCCAAACCATGTATGGCTTGCTGGCACAGGAGATGCTGGTCGCACCGGACAAGAGCAGCATCACCTTCCGCCTACATCCCCAGGCACGCTTTTACAACGGCGACCCGGTGCTGGCCAGGGATGTGAAGTACAGCTTTGATTCCCTGTCGGGCAAATACGTTTCGCCCGGCTACAGCACGGCCTTGGCCGGTGTGAAGCAGGCCGTCATCCTGGACGAGCGCACCATCCGTTTCGATCTGAACGAAAAGACCACCGACTTGCTGTTCACCCTGGGCGCGCTGCGGGTGTTCTCTCACAAGTGGGGCCTCAAACCTGACGGCACCCACAAGCGCTTCGACGAGATCGTCTCCGAGTACCCGCTCACCAGCGGTCCGTACACCATTGATGTGGTCGACTCGGGGCGGCGCATCGAGTTCAAGCGCAACCCCGACTACTGGGCCAAGGACCTGCCACCACGCCGGGGACAATTCAATTTCGACCGCGTGGTGTACCGCTATTTCAAGGACGAGGCCGTCTCCACCGAGGCCTTCAAGGCGGGCGAATTCGACATCGAAAAGGTGTATGCCGTACGCATCTGGGTGCGCCAGCATCGCGGACCCAAATGGGACGACGGTCGTATCAAGAACCTGGTCGTCCCCCTGGGCACGGGCCAAGGGCTGCAGTCCTATCAATTGAACCTGCGCCGCCCGTTGTTCCAGGATATCCGGGTACGCCAGGCTCTGGGCCTGACCTACGACTTCGAGACCATCAACCGCTACCGCATGCTCACGCGCGCCAGCAGCGTGTTCAACAACTCGGAATTCGCGGCCGTCGGCCTGCCCAGCGAGGGTGAACTGAAGCTGCTCGAGCCCTTCCGCGCGGAACTGCCCAAGGAAGTGTTTGGCCCGCCCTACGTGGCACCGCGCACCGATACCGACGCGCATGCCCTGCGGCGCAACCTGCTCCAGGCGCGCGAACTGCTGGCCGCCGCCGGCTGGAAGGTGGCGCCAGACGGTGTGCTGCGCAATGCCAAGGGCGAGCCCTTCGAATTTGAATACCTGGCTCCCTCCGGGCAGGACACCGACCCGCGCATGAACCCCTGGCGGCGCAACCTGGACAAGCTGGGCATACGCCTGAGGGACCGCAAGGTGGACTATGCATTGTTCCGCCGCAGGCTCGAAGAATTCGATTTCGACATGGTGACGATCGTCGAGGGAGATTTCACCCTGCCCTCCGCATCGGACTACACGTCGCTGTACGGCAGCAAGGCGGCGGATGAAAAGGGCAGCAACAATTTGCGGGGCGTGAAGAGTCCCGCGGTGGATCACATCCTGGCCGCGATGAGCCGGGCGAACACCATGCAGGAGTTCCGCGACGCGTGCCGCGCCTTGGACCGCGTGGTGATGTGGAACCATTGGCAGGTGCCCGAGCTGTATTCCGACAAGGAACTGATCTCGCACTGGAACAAGTTCGGCATGCCTGCCGTGCGCCCCAAATACTTCACGACCAATCTGTCGTTTGAACTGGACCCCCACATCGCCTGGCCCATCACCGGGTGGTGGATGAAGGATCTGGAAAGAACTTCCAAGCCCTGAGGCCATTCATGCTCGCCTATCTTCTCAAACGCGTTCTGCTGATGCTGCCCACCCTGCTGGGCGCACTGACGCTGACCTTCGTGGTCATCCAGTTCGTTCCCGGTGGTCCCGTGGAACAGATCCTAGCCGAGGCCCGCACCGGCAAGAGCGGCGCCTACAAGAGCCGCGGCGACTCGGACGCCAAGCAGATCGAGGAGCTGAAAAAGCTCTACGGCTTCGACAAACCCGCTCACGTGCGGTACTTTGAAATGCTGAAGAACTTCGCCAGTTTCGACCTGGGACGCAGCTTCATGCACAACAAGGACGTGTGGCAGCTCATCAAGGAAAAGCTGCCCGTGTCCATCAGCCTGGGGTTGTGGACCTTCTTCATCTCGTACCTGATCTCAGTGCCCCTGGGCATTGCCAAGGCCGTGCGCGAGGGCTCGCACTTTGACATCGCCACCTCGATGCTGGTGCTGGCCGGTTTTGCCATCCCCGGCTTCGTGCTGGGCGTGCTGCTGATCGTGCTCTTTGCCGGGGGCAGCTTCCTGGACCTGTTTCCGCTGCGCGGCCTGACGTCGGACAACTGGGCCGACCTGTCCTGGCCGGCGCGCATCCGCGACTACCTCTGGCACCTGGCCCTGCCGCTGACCTGCATGGTGATTGGCGCCTTCGCCGAAATGACCCTGCTCACCAAGAACACCTTCATCGAGGAGATGCGCAAGCAGTACGTGCTGGTGGCACGCGCCAAGGGACTGTCGCAGCAACGCGTGCTGTGGAAGCACATCTTCCGCAACGCGCTCATTCCGCTGGTCACCGGCCTGCCCGCGGCCTTCATCGGCGCGTTCTTTGCCGGCTCGCTGCTGATCGAGAGCCTTTTCTCCCTGGACGGGCTGGGTCTGCTGAGCTACGAATCCGTGGTGCGGCGCGACTATCCTGTGGTGCTGGGCTCGCTCTACCTCTTCACCCTGATCGGCCTGGGCGTCAAGCTCGTGTCCGACGTGCTGTACACGGTGGTGGACCCGCGCGTGCAATTTGGAGCGGTCGGCAAATGAGCGCCAGCCCATCCTCCACTTCGCTGTCCCCCAACCAGCGCGCCTGGGCACGCTTCAAGCGCAACCGCCTGGGCTACTGGTCGCTGTGGATCATGCTGGGATTGCTGCTGCTCAGCGCCTTGGCCGAGGTGATCAGCAACGACCGTCCTTTGCTGGCCCGTTACAACGGCGAGCTGTACGCCCCGCTGCTGCACAACCCGCCCGAAACACAGTTTGGCGGTGACTTCGCCACGCCCACCGACTGGAAAGACCCCTTCATCGCCGAGCAGTTCGCCAAGCCAGGCAACTGGATGCTGCGCACGCCCAATCCGCACTCCGCCACTTCGCTGGACTACTTCACCAAGATGCCCAGCCCCTCCGCGCCCAACGCCGACAACTGGCTGGGCACAGACGCCAACGGCCGCGACATGGTGGCCCGGCTGCTGTACGGCTTTCGCGTGAGCATCCTATTTGCGTTGGCCCTCACCACCGTGGGCACCTCCATCGGCATGGCCATGGGCGCGCTGCAGGGCTACTTTGGCGGGCGTGTCGATCTGGTGACGCAGCGGCTGATCGAGATCTGGAGCTCCATCCCCGAGCTCTACCTGCTGATCGTGTTTGCCTCCATCTTCGAGCCTTCACTCCTGTTGCTTCTCGCGCTGCTTTCCGTCTTCGGCTGGATCGGCCTGTCCGACTACGTGCGTGCGGAGTTCCTGCGCAACCGCTCGCTGGAGTTCGTCAAGGCCGCGCGTGCCCTGGGCTTGAGCAACGGGCAGATCATCTGGCGCCACGTGCTGCCCAACTCGCTCACGCCGGTCATCACCTTTTTGCCGTTTCGCATGAGCGCGGCCATCCTGAGCCTGGTGGCGCTGGACTTCCTGGGCCTGGGCGTGCCCTCCAGCGTGCCCTCGCTGGGGGACCTGGTGCGCCAGGGCAAGGCCAACCTGGATGCGTGGTGGATCATCGTCCCCACGTTCGCGCTGCTGGTGTCCACCATGCTGCTGCTCACCTTCATCGGCGACGCCCTGCGCGACGCCTTCGACACGCGCAAATCATGACCGTCCCTGCCCTGCTCGAAGTTGACAACCTGCGCGTGCGCTTTGGCGCCAGCACCGTGGTGGACGGGGTGTCGTTTTCCATCCAGCCGGGGGAAAAGTTTGCCCTGGTGGGGCAATCGGGCTCCGGCAAATCCATCACCGCCCTGTCGGTCCTGCGTCTGGTGGATGCGGCCACGGCACAAGGCGCCATCCGCTTTGGCGGCGAAGACCTGCTGCAAAAGAGCGAGCGCGAGATGCGTGGCATCCGCGGGGCCAAGATCAGCATGATCTTCCAGGAACCCATGACGGCGCTGAACCCGCTGTACACCGTGGGCAACCAGATCGCCGAGGTCCTGGAACTGCACGAGGCCTTGCGCTCCAACGCCGCGCGTGCCCGCGCCATCGAACTGCTGGCCAAGACCGGCATCCCCGACCCCGAACGCCGTGTGGACGCCTACCCGCACCAGCTCTCCGGCGGGCAGCGCCAGCGCGCCATGATTGCCATGGCACTGGCCTGCAAGCCCCAACTGCTGATCGCCGACGAGCCCACCACCGCGCTGGACGTGACCATCCAGGCACAGATCCTGGCGCTGCTGGACGAGCTGCAGCGCGAGTTCGGCATGGCGCTGCTGTTCATCACCCACGACCTGAACCTCGTGCGCCGCTTCACGCAGCGCGTGGGCGTGATGGAAAACGGCAAGCTGGTCGAAACCGGCTCCACGGCCGAGGTGTTCTCCAACCCGCGGCACGAATACACCCGCCGCCTGCTGGCCAGCCGGCCACAGCGCGTGGTGCAGGCCGTGTCCGAAGATGCTCCGGTGCTGCTCGAAGGCCGTGGCGTGGGCGTGACCTTCACCACCAGCACCGGCTGGTTTGCCAAGCACCATTTCTCTGCCGTGCGCGCGGCCACGCTGCAACTGCGGCGCGGCGAAACCGTGGGCATCGTGGGCGAATCCGGCTCGGGCAAGACCACGCTGGGCATGGCCCTGCTGGCGCTGCAGGGCATCTCGGGCGGAGAAGTCCTCGTGGACGGCCAGCGCATCGACAACGCGAACAAGCTGGCCCTGCGCGCCATGCGGCGCAAACTGCAGGTGGTGTTCCAGGACCCGTTTGCCTCCCTGAGCCCGCGCATGACCGTGGGCCAGATCGTGGGCGAAGGCCTGGCCCTGCACCAGCCTGAACTGAGCGTTGCCCAGCGCGAGGAACGCGTGCTGCAGATGCTGGACGAAGTCGGCCTGGGCGAGCGCCACGGCACGCCGCATGTGCTGCAGCGTTATCCGCACGAGTTTTCCGGCGGGCAGCGCCAGCGCATCGCCATCGCGCGCGCCGTGGTACTGCGCCCCGAGGTGCTGGTGCTGGACGAGCCCACCTCGGCGCTGGACGTGTCCGTGCAGCAGCAGGTGCTGGCGCTGCTGGCGCAACTGCAGCAGCACTACGGCCTGAGCTACGTCTTCATCAGCCACGACCTGGCCGTGGTGCGCGCCGTGTCCCACCGCGTGCTGGTGATGAAGGACGGCGACATCGTGGAAGAAGGCGAGGCGCAGGCGCTGTTCGAGGCGCCGCAACACGCCTACACACAGGCGCTGCTGGCGGCAGCGCACTTGACCTGAATGCCGGACTTCGGCGCGCCGGCGCCCGTTCCGTCCGTACAGACCCTGTCCCACTGGGTGGACCTGGGGCACGCTCTGCGCGTGCGTCCGTGGATTGACCCATTGATTCGGGAATCCGACGTTTCGGCGCGTCTGCTGGGCGCCCGGGTTCTCTGGCAGCTCGGCGACGAACGTGCCAGTCTTGCGATTCAGTTGCGCGTGTTCCGCGAGCATCCGTCACACGAAGGTGCCCAACTGGCTGGATTGCGCGCCGTACTGTCCCGGGGCGGGGCTCACGCCTTCTGGGTCGCCATCCAGCGCTGCCCGCGGAACGAGAGCGCCTCGGCCGCCACGCGCGCCGAACGACTCAGCCTGGAAGGGTACTGGCTATCCCTCCTGCGCGACTACCCACGGGCGTTGCAGTATCAGCGCGACGCGCTCGCACTCCAGCCCGATTCACCCTGGCTATGGGTCGAGCACAGCTACACGTTGGCGCAGCTGGACCGCGTTGACGCTGCCCTGGAAGCGGCGCACCACGCCCTGTCCCTTCAGCCGGAGTACCGGACAGCGCTGCTTCAGGCCGCCCGATTGCTGCAAAGACAGCAACGGCGCGACAAAGCCCGAGCGCTTCTGGAGCCGGCACTTGATGCCACCGAAAATGCGGCCTACGCATGGCAACTGTATTGTCTGGCCAGAGACGAGCAGCGGCACGAGGATGAGTTGACCTTGCTCGATCGTACGGAACTCGCACTGCCGCGTGCCGACAAGTACTGGACTTCCCAGATCGCAGCCAGCCGCGCCGACGCGTGGCTCTTGCTGGGACAGGTTGGAAAAGCTTGTTCACAAGCCGAGAAGGTGTCGGGATCCGGGTTTTACGGGCAACTCGCCCAGCGTCTGGTCGATTTGAACGATAGCGAAGCCCGGCCACAACGCGTGCTCCTGCAACTGGCCATGGTGCAGCAGCACTGGATGACCTGTGCGCCAGCCACGCTCTCGGCTCTTGCCAATTACTGGGGGCGAACTGCGGACCATCTCGAGATCGCTCAGGCCATCTGCTACGACGGTACGCCACAGGCTTCCGAGCGGGAATGGGCGGTCTCCCAGGGGTTTTGGGTTCGGGAATGCAAACTCGATTGGAATACCGCTTGCGCGCTCATTGACTCGGGTGTGCCCTTTGCCTTGGCCACCCGCCATGTTGGAGGCGGGCACCTTCAGGCTGTCGTAGGTGTGGACCGGCTGCGGCGCACCTTGCTGGTACGTGACCCGAGCGAGTTTCTTCACGCGGAGTACGAAGCCGAAAATCTGTTCGATGCGCAGCAGGCGGGTGGACCGCGCGCAATGGTGATGTTGCCTGCCGGGGAAGAGTGGCGTGTCGCCGGCATCACGCTTCCCGAGGCCGATGCATGGGATCTTGTTCATGGGGTTTTGGCAGCACTCCAGCGCCATGACCGACCCGCGGCCATTGCCACCCTCAACCGCCTGCAGGACCTGGAGCCAGGCAGTGACAACGCTTTACGCGCCGAGCGAACTGTTGCCATCTACGATGGCGACGAAACACGCGTGCTGGCGTCCACGGAAGCCCTCTTGAAGCGTTATCCCCTGGACCGTACCCTGCAACTGAGTCGTCTCAACAGTCTGATCGAAGTGCGCGGCCAAGACGAGGCGCACGCCTATCTGGCGGAACTCGTTGCCCAGCCGCGACCAGACACCCTGCTGCTGGCGCGCTGGGCATCGCGATTGGCGCAGGACGGTCGCCGCCTCCTGCAAACATTGTCGGTGCTGCGCCGCGCCCTGCGTATGGACGGTGCCTGCGCTCAGGCCTGGAGCGAACTGGCCAGCACACTGTGGGCCGCACAAGGCGCGGCTAGCGCACTGGAGCCCGCGCGTTGGGCGAGCACGCTGCAGCCCACTGCGGAGTGGGCCGCGGCGGACTACGCGCGGGCATGCCGTGTGGCGGGTGAGCCGCAACTGGGTCTGATGTGGCTGCGCGAGCGCAATGACGTCTGGGGAGACCGCTCAGGCCTGCCCGCCGTGACCCTGGCGGAGGAACTGGAGACCCAACAGCTCGATGCCGATGCCGATGCCGTGCTGAACCAGGCACTGGCGCGCCGACCAACTGACACACCGTTGCGCCTCTTTCTGGCCGAGCGTGCCCTGCGCGCTCAGAATCTGGACGAAGCGGATAAGTTACTCGAATCGTGCACTGAGGCACATGCACCCGAGCTGCTGCGCGTGCGAGCCCTCCTGCAGGAAGAGCGTGGTGAGCTCGACTTGGCCTTGCGGTCGATTCAGGAAGCCGTCTGCCTGGCACCCCTGCAGCTTAAGCACCACCGACTGCTGCTGCGCTTGCTGCGGCGAAAGTACGGTGACTCCGAGGCGTTGGCCCGCTGGCGACCGCTGGCCGATGCGCACCCGGCCCACCTTGGGCTGCAACGCCTGCTATACGACACCTTGCCGGATGAACCCCAAGCGATCGCGGCGCAGCTGGACCACATGCACGCGTATCACGCCGATCTGGCCTGGTTGCAGCGGGAACGTGCCATCCAGGCATCGCGTCAGGAGCGGCACAATGATGCGGTGAGTCTTGCGCGAGCAGCTGTGTCGCTTGCGCCTGGGTCGGCAGCGAGTCACGATACCTTGGCCTACTGTCTCCTGCGGCGCGATGGTTATGCCGCTGCCGTGCCACACATGCACGCCGCGCTGGAGCGCGACGTGGAGTACGAACCCGCGGTACTTCGCCTGCTCAACGCTCCCACTCCGGATCTGCGGCGCGAAGGGGTCGACTTCTTGAGCCTGCAATTGCGCCAACAGGCTCTGCTCGGAGACGGTCTGCTCAGTTTCCAGTCGGAAGCAGCTAGCATCTGGCCGGCCGATGCGGTGCTCGAACTGTTGCGCGGGTTGCGTGCTTCCTGGCCTGCACTGTGGCAGGGTGCGGTGGCAGAAGCACTCCAGCTCATGCGACTGCAACGCCAAGATGAAGCCCAGGCAGTCCTGATCGAGGCAAGAGAACGCTTTCCCGCATTGCCTCGCATTCACCTTGAATTGGCAGATGCCTTGCGTATTCAGGGACGCATCGATGAGGCGTTGGCGGCCAATGCCCGCACTCTGGAACTCTCCCCGGGCTGGAACCGCGCCGTGCGCCTGCAAGTGGACATGTTGTGCCTGCACCACCGACGCTGGGAGGATGCGGGGTTGCTGTTGCAACGAACGACGCGCAGCACCCACGGCTGGAACGACGCCGACCTGATCGGCCTGTTGGCGTGGGTACATGAAAAACAGGGCAGCGACGGTGAAGCGCTGATCCACGCCCGACGTTCGCTGCAAATCGACCCCAAGGCCAAGTGGGTCTGGTCCATTATCCGACGCATCAGTGAGCGTGCGGAATCACCCACCCAGTTCGACGCTGTCGTTGAGGCGATCGTGAACAGCCGTCCAGGGGATGCCAGCGCGTGGCTGGTGCAGGCTGAGCACGCTCGTGACGATGCCTTGGCTTTGACGTCGGCAGAGCGTGCCATCGCGCTTCAGCCGCGGAACGAAGCGGCCTGGCAGGCACGGTTTGAGCGCCTGCGGCGCCTTGGACGCATGGACGAAATCGACACGCTGCTGATGCAGTTGCCCTGGCCTCATCCCGCTCCGGCGGCATTGCGCGCCTGGGGGGCTCGAGCAGCTTGGGCTCGGGGCAACCGTACCGTGGCCATTCAAGGGCTGCGCCAGCTTTCCGAGGAAGCGGCGCCCGATGAAGGACTGTGTGTGCTTCTGGCCGACTGGCTCGACGAAGTCGACGATCACGCGGGATATCTCGCCCAAGCCCGGATATTGGTCCAACTGGCGCCTCACGAAGCCCGCTCCCACGCTTACCTCGGTCATGCCCTGAACAAGTCAGAACGATCGCACGATGCGCTTGAACCGCTTCAGCATGCCTTGGAGCTTTCGCCCGATTACGCCTTTGCCGCGCGGCAATTGGCTGTGGCTGCGCGGGGTGCCGGCTTGCCCGACATGGCGGAGCCCGCCTTGCAGGCGCTGTGGCCGCACCTGCAGGACGTCGCGACGGCCTGTGACGGCATTGAACTTGCCATTTCGGCACAACACAAGGAACGCGCACTGAACTGGTTGGAGCGACTGTTCACGTTGGAGCAATTTGAGATAGACCGATGCAAGTCAGCGCTCGATGCCTGGCGCGCTGCGGGATGGGGTGAAACCCTACAGGCCCGCCAGCGGGAACATGTTGCACGTGGTGGTGGTCCGGTGGGTGTCGCTCTGGACTGGCTGCAGCAGACGATGAAGCGAAGCTCCTTTCTGCTGACCTATGCTCGTGCCCTGCATTTGCTGCGACGAACTGAGAAGCCGCATCTGATGCTGGCACTCATGCGCTGGCTGACCACTGCGGACGCGCACCGCTTGCTGAAGATTGCATTGCGCCTGCACGGACCGCGACTGCGAGTGCACTCCGGCGTGTGGGGCGAAGCCAGCTACGTCCTCAGCCATTTCAATGACCACCGCGCGGTGGTGCGCTGGCTACATGACTGGCGCAACCGGGATCGCCCACCGCACTACGCCATGGCCAACCTGGCCGGCAGTCTGGCCGTGTTGCGACGTTGGGGCGAACTGGCGGAGGTGGTCGATGCGACCCTTCTCAGGTTCCCTAACCAGGAGGATATGCGACTATGGCGTCTGTTGCTGCGGGCGCGCGCTGGTGACCTGGACTCCCTCGACGCCGAGCTGGCGCGCTGCCATGAGTGGCAACCCGATGCGTGGATGGAGCCGCTACTGGAGGCGATCCGGGCTTTTTTGGACCTCGCCAAGGCTCGTGCGGGAGCAGGCACGGTGGCCGCGTTTCGGCGCCGATTGCTGCACAGTGGGCCTGACCAGGCCCAGGTGCTGTACCGGGAGCTGTGGTGGCTGGCCGCATGGCGACACACGCCGTGGACCCACTGGGTGGCCTGGTTGACACCCACACTTTGATACCCGCCGCTCAGTCCTCGCTCACGAACCCCCGCTCCTCCGCCTGTTGCGGGTCCTCGAAGATCGCCATGGCGGTGAGCATCTTGCGAAATCCGAATTTGCGGTAGAACGGCTCCTTACCGGGCACGGCATAGAGGATGATCTTGCGGTGCCCACGGGACAAGGCAACGAGCTGTTCGACCACGGCCCTGCCCACACCCGTGCCCTGGTGGCTGGGCAGCACCGCCACGTCACAGATGTACGAACAGTCCGCGCCATCGGCCAGCGCGCGCCCGGCGGCCACGAGCCGGCCGTGCTCGCGCGCAAAGCAGCGGTAGCGGCTGTTGGTGAACACGGTCCGCAGCAGACCGGCGTTCTTGGTGCCCAGCGGGGCGGCGCGGTACAGGGCTTCGAGTTCGGCCCAATCCATGTCGTCAAGCGAATGCGTCCAGACGAGGCTCAATCCCATCTCCTTGTGGTGCGGTGAGGTCTTCCACTGTACGCCGCAGGCCGGCGTCCCCTTGGGCGTGGACTTCGGCTGGCGCTCAGAAGTCGTACTCACCGGTCGGTCACAACTTATTTCAATATTTCTTGTATGATTGAAGCATGGATAAATCCAGTGCCATCTCCGTCTTCGAATCGCTGGCCTCCGGCATACGCTTGGACGTCTTCCGCCTGTTGGTCAAACAAGGCCCGCAGGGCATGGTGGCCGGCGAGGTCGCCAGCACCCTGGAACTGCCCCCCAACAACCTGTCCTTCCATCTCAAGGCGCTCACGCAGGCGGGCCTGCTCGCCGTAGCGCAGGAAGGGCGCTTCCAGCGCTACCGAGCCAATCTGGGGCTGATGACCGAGCTCATCGCCTACCTCACGGCCGAGTGCTGTTCCGGCCACCCGGAACAGTGCCTCACCCCCGGCCCGGTGCCGGCCTGCTCCGGCTGCGACGCTCCCGCCTGACCCGACACCGCATTGGCCTCACCTTCCCTGCCCATTTGATCCACCCAGGAGTCTTGCCATGAAATCCATTCAGATCTTCGACCCGGCCCTGTGCTGCAGCAGCGGCGTTTGCGGCGTGGACGTTGACCAGACCCTGGTCAGCTTTGCCGCCGACGTGGATTGGGCCAAGCAGCAGGGTGTGCCCATCGAGCGCTTCAACCTCGCCCAGCAGCCCATGGCCTTCGCGGACAACGCCGCCGTGAAGGCGCTGCTGGAGCGTTCCGGCGACTCGGCCCTGCCGGTGATTCTGGTTGACGGCGAAGTGGCCCTCGCGGGGCGCTATCCCACGCGAGACGAACTGGTGCGCTGGAGCGGTGTGGCCGCGACCACTGCCACCCAAGCCCCCGCCCCGCCCAAGGCAGGTGGCTGCTGCGGTGGCGGGCGCTGCTGCTGACCCACCCGCGTGCCCGCCATGAAATTCCTCGACCAGCCGCCGCGCTTCCTGTTCTTCACCGGCAAGGGCGGCGTGGGCAAGACCTCGCTGGCCTGCGCCAGTGCCCTGCAGCTTTCCGCTGCCGGGCGCCGGGTGCTGCTGGTCAGCACCGACCCGGCGTCCAACGTGGGCCAGGTCTTTGGCGTGCGCATTGGCAACCAGGTCACCCCCATTCCCGAGGTGGCGAATCTGTCCGCGCTGGAGATCGACCCCCAGGCCGCCGCGCAAGCCTATCGCGACCGTCTGCTGGGGCCGGTGCGCGGCGTGCTGCCCGATGCGGT
>JABLTH010024673.1_pt1 | contig 23782 bp, 18 predicted proteins | sample 7875711 | NCBI WGS metagenome assembly JABLTH01 (sample SAMN14941262, study PRJNA633318) | bioreactor metagenome | isolation source: bioreactor | place: China | collected 2019-03-05 | reverse complement strand
GCGCGGTCGGGGTCCGGCTCGGCGAGAAGGGCAAGGGCTTCCGGGCGATGCTCGACCTCATGAACAACGCGCGGCTCGGCGTCGCCGCGCAGGCGCTCGGCCTCGCCGAGGCCGCCTTCCACGACGCGAGCGTCTACGCGCACCAGCGCGAGCAGTTCGGGCAGCCGATCGTGAAGCAGCCGCTCGTCGCGACGATGCTCGCCAAGATGGCCGTCAACATCGAGGCCGTCCGTGCGCTCTGCTACCACACCTACGAGCTCGTCGACACGAACGTATCGCGCGAGCACGCGCTCGCCGGGAGCGCGCTCTCCGAGGCCGAGCGCGCTGCGCACGCCGCGACGCTCGAACGCGACGTGGTCCGCGCGCGGCTCCTCACCCCGCTGTGCAAGTACTTCGCGACCGAGGTCTGCCACGACATCACCCGCGACGCGATGCAGATCCTCGGCGGCGTCGGCTACACGATGGATTCGGACGTCCCGAAGCTCCACGCCGACAGCCTCATCATGACGGTGTACGAGGGGACGAGCGAGATCCAGGCGTCGTTCGCGCTCAAAGAGATGGGCAAGGGAGCGCTCGGCGTCGTCTTCGAGAAGGCGCGCGCCGAGCTCGGCGCGATGGCGGGCGACCCGAAGCGCGCCGGGCTCGCAAAGCGCGTACTCGGGATGATCTCGCGCGTCGAGGAGTCGACGAAGGCGCTCTTCTCCGACATCTCGTACGCGCTGCTGCGCGCGAAGCTCCTCGCCGAGATGGTGATCGACGTCCTCGCGTCGACCGAGCTGCTGCGCCAGGCGGGCGCCGCTCCTGCCCGCATCGACGTCGCGGAGTCGTTCATCCTGCGCCGCGAGGTCGAGGGCGACGCGATGGCGCGGCGCATCGAGGAGAACGCCGCAGGCCGCACCGACCGCGACGCGCGCGTGCTCGCGCTGCTCGGCGCACGCCCGTCCTGAGCGCGGCCGCGGCGGGCATGGCCTTCCGGCGGGCACGATGAAGATCCGGGTGCTCGGGAGCAGCGCCGGCGGCGGACTGCCGCAGTGGAACTGCGGCTGCGCGCTGTGCGTTCGCGCGCGGGCGGGAGACCCGGACGTTCCGCCGCGGTCGCAGCCGTCGATCGCGGTCTCGGCCGATGGCGTGCGCTGGTCGCTCGTGAACGCGAGCCCCGACGTGCGCGAACAGCTCGCGCGCGCACCCGGCCTTCATCCGCGCCCGGGTACGCGCGACGTCCCGATCGACACCGTGCTGCTCACCAACGCCGACCTCGATCACGTCCTCGGCCTGCTCGTGATGCGCGAGGCTCTGCCCCATCGCATCGTCTCGACGCGCTGGGTCCGCGACGCCCTGCTCTCGAACAACGCCGTCTTCCGGCGGCTCGAGCCCGCGTGGGGCGCCGTGAAGCTCGACGAGCCGGTGCGGCTCGACCGTGCGGGCCGGCTCGAGGCGCGGCTGTTCCCGGTGCCGGGCAAGGTGCCGCTGCACCTCGAAGGCCTCGCGGCGAACCACGCCGAGGCGACCGCCGGCGCCCGCATCACCGACCTCGAGACGGGCCGCCGGCTCGTCTACGCGCCCGGCGTGAAGGCGCTCGACGGCGGAGCGAAGGCCGAGCTCGAGGCGGCGTCGGTCTGCTTCGTCGACGGAACCTTCTTCACCGAAGGCGAGCTCGCCGCGACGCGCCCGGGCGCTCCCGGGTCGCGCGCGATGGGGCACGTCCCGGTGAGCGGCGAGGGAGGCAGCCTCGCGTTTCTCGCGTCGCTCGCGGGCCGCCGCTTCTACACGCACCTCAACAACACGAACCCGCTCCTCGACGCCGCGGCGAAGGAGCGGGAGTGGGTGCGCGCCGCCGGCGTCGAGATCGCCCGCGACGGCCTCGAGCTCGAGCTGTGACCGGGCCGTTCGAGGCGCGGCTTCGCGCGGTGCTCGCCGAGCGCTACCACGACCGCCATCCGTTCAACGTCCGAATGCACGCCGGGACGCTGGCGCCCGCCGAGCTTCGAACGTGGGTCCGCAACCGCTACTACTACCAGACGCGGATCCCGATCAAGGACGGCGTCATCCTCGCGAAGGCCGAGTCGCCCGAGTTTCGGCGCGAATGGGTCCGCCGCATTCACGATCACGACGGCGAGCGCGCCGGCGAAGGCGGCCTCGCGCAGTGGCTGGCTCTCGCCGAGGCCGTGGGCCTCGGCCGCGAGGAGGTCGAGAGCCTCCGCCTCGTCCTTCCCGGCGTTCGCGCGGCGTGCGACGACTACGTCCGCCTCGTCACGGAGAGCGATCTGCTCGAGAGCGTCGCGGCGTCGCTCACGGAGATGTCGGCCGCGACGATCATGGCCGACCGCATCGCCGCGTTCGAGCGGCACTACCCGTGGGTGGACGAACGCGGGCTGCGCTACTTCCGCTCACGCACCACGCTCGCGCGCCGCGACGGTGAGAGCGGCCTGCGCTTCGTGACCGAGAACGCGCGCAGCGCCGCCGAGCAGGACCGCTGCGTCCGCGTGCTCGAGCGCAAGTGCGAGATCCTCTGGCGCCTGCTCGACGCGGTCGAGCAGGCGAACGCGCGGCCGCGGTTGGCGCGCGCTGCGGCGCTGCGGTTCGACGCGGCGTCGGGCTCGGACCTCGCCGTCCTTCCCGAGCGGGCGGTGCGGATGAACGCCGGCGCGCGCGAGATCCTCGACCTGTGCGACGGCGTGCGGAGCTGCGAGGAGATCGCCGCGGCGCTGCGCGCAAAGCACCCGGAGGCCGGCGCGCTCGAGTCCGACGTCCACGAGTTTCTCGGCCACATGCTTCGCCTCGGCGTGCTCGAGGCGGCGGCGTGAGGGCGTGCGCCGCGAGCGGCCGCCTCGTTCTCTCGGTGCGCGGAGCGGCCGCCCGGTGAGCGCGGCGCCGCGTCCGTGGAACCTCGTCGCCGAGCTCACGTACCGCTGCCCGCTGCGCTGCGCCTACTGCTCGAACCCGGTCGGCTGGCGAGGCGTCGCCGAGCGACTCGACACGAACGACTGGGCGCGCGTCGTCGCCGAGGCGGCCGAGCTCGGCGCCGTTCACGTCGGGCTCACGGGCGGCGAGCCCACGCTGCGCGACGACCTCGAGGAGATCGTCGCCGCAGCAGCGCGCGCGGGCCTGCATCCGCACCTCGTCACCGCGGGGACGACGCTTCCGCGAAGCCGGCTCGAAGCGCTGTGCGAGCGCGGCCTGCGAAGCATCCAGGTCTCGATCCAGGACGTCACGGCCGAGGCGTCCGACGCCGTTGCGGGCCGCGCCTTCTTCGACCGCAAGCTCGCATGCGCGCGCGATGCCCGCGCGCTCGGCGTTCACCTCACGCTGAATGTCGTCCTCCAGCGCCGCAACATCGGGCGCGTCCGCGAGATCGCCGCGCTCGCGCGCTCGCTCGGCGCCGACCGGCTCGAGCTCGCGAACGTCCAGCTCCACGGCTGGGCGCTTCGCAACCGCGCGGCGCTGCTACCGGCGCGCACCGAGATCGAAGCGGCGGCGCAGGCTGCGCGCGACGAGCGGCGCGCGGGCGCGCGCCCCGAGATCGTCTTCGTCCTGCCCGATCACTTCTCCGGGCGGCCGAAGCCGTGCATGGGCGGCTGGGGCGCGCGAACGATCGTCGTCGATCCGTCGGGCCGCGTTCTGCCGTGCCACGGCGCGGCGGAGCTTCCGGGGCTCGAACTCTGGTCGGTGCCCGAGCGGACGCTCCGCGCGTGCTGGAGCGACGCTCCCGGTATGAATGCTTTCCGCGGAGACGCGTGGATGCGCGAGCCGTGCCGCTCCTGCCCCGAGCGCGCACGCGACTTCGGCGGATGCCGCTGCCAGGCCTTCGCGCTCGCGGGCGATGCGGCCGCGACCGATCCGGCGTGCGACCGATCTCCCCGGCACGACGTCGTGCTCGGCGCCGTTCACGAAGCCGAGAGCGAGCCCCCGCCGGCGCTCGTGCTCCGCGACGCGCTCGCGCCGCCGTAAGATCAGCCACGCGGCGCGCCGCCGCCGTTTCCGTTGCCGTTTCCGTTGCCGGGCGCAGGGCGCCCGGGCTCGGGAGCGATCGGCACGCCGTCGGGCCCGAGCGGAACCGGGCGCACGGAGAGCCGCACGCGCGACGGCTTCACCTCGACCAGCGAGAACCCTGCCGGCATCTCGAGGTCTTCGCGGTCGAGCTCGAAGCTTCGGCGGCCCGTCCCGATCGGCGACCCGTCGATCCGCACCTCGACGCTTCGCGGGTCGAGCAGGAAGAAGTCGCGGCGCGTTCCCGAGAGCTTGATCTGCGCCTCGGTCGGATCGATGCGATCGAGCGCGAACCCGGGCGGAACGTTCTCGACCTGGATCGGCACGGTGAGCGACTGCTCGAGCACCTGCGCGCCCGGGACGAACGCAGCCCACAAGCCGGCCGCGAGGACGACTGCCGCGATTCGCTCGACCCAGTGCTGGCGAAGCCCGCGAAGCCAGCGCTGGCGCCGCGGAAGGCCCGGCCGGTTCAGCTCGCCGAACTCGCGCAGCTCGGCCTCGAGCGCCTCGTGTCCCGCGATCTCGCGCAGCACGCCGTCGCGCGCCACGGAGATCGTTCCCCGCTCCTCCGAGACCACGATGCACAGCGCGTCGCTGCGCTCGGCGAGCCCGAGCGCGGCGCTGTGCCGCGTCCCGCGGCTCCCGATCTGCGCAAAGTCGTTCGAGAGCGGGAGCTGCGCCGAGAACGCGACGATCCGGTCGCCGCTCACGACGACCGCGCCGTCGTGCCCGACCGAGTGCGGATCGAACAGGCTCGCGAGCAGCGCGTCGCTGACCCTCCCGTCGAGCGCGACGCCGCCTTCGAGATGCCGGTCGACCGGCTCCCGGCCGCATAGGACGATGAGCGCGCCGATCCCCTGGCGCTGGAACTCGAGGGCCGCGCGAACCAGGCACGCCTGCACGTCCGTCGACGTCTCCGTGCCGTTTCGCCTCAGCAGGCCGAAGACCGCGATGCGCTCGAAGAGCTGGCGCAGCTCGCGCTGGAAGATGACGACGAGGATGATGACGAAGATCGCGAAGAAGCCCTGGAAGATCCACGCCGTGAGGTGCAGATCGAGCTGGCGCGCCGCGAGATAGACGCCGCCGAGGATCGCGATTCCGACGAGCGGCAGCCCCGCCCTCGCCTGCCGCATCCAGACGATGACCAGATAGAGGAAGACCGAGACGAGCGCGACGTCGAGCACGTCGACCGGTCTCACCTCGATCCAGGATCCCGGCATCGCCCCTCCTCGCGCGGCCTCGCCCGCTTTCCTAGCGCACACCGGGCCCGAGTTCCGGCGGCGCACTTGAACTCGCCCCTCGGGGTCTGCTTTTCTCTGGGGGTTCGAGTCGCGCGAGGGGATGGCGCGGCTCGCGGGAGGTGACCGTGCGCCGCTGCGTCTCGCTGGTGCTGGCCGGCGGAGAGGGCCGCAGGCTCTACCCGCTCACGCGCCAGCGGAGCAAGCCGGCCGTCTACTTCGGCGGCTGCCACCGCCTCGTCGACTTCGTCCTCTCGAACCTCGTCAACAGCGGGTTCGACCGCATCAAGGTGCTGACGCAGTACCGCTCGAGCTCGCTCGTCCGGCACCTCTCGCGCGCGTGGCCGGTGTCGTCGTCGCTGCTCGACCAGTTCGTCGAGGTCGTTCCCGCCGCGATGAACCTCGGGCCGACGTGGTTTCGCGGAACGGCCGACGCGATCTGGCAGAACCTCGACCTGCTGCGCGACATCTCGCCCGAGGACGTCCTCATCTTCGGGTCGGACCACGTCTACAAGATGGACGTCGGGCTCATGCTCGCGTTCCACCGCCAGCGGCAGGCCGACCTCACCGTCGCGACGATTCCCGGTCCGCGGTCGCAGGCGAAGTCCTTCGGCTGCGTCGACGTCGACTCGCGCGGCCGCGTGATCGCGTTCGTCGAGAAGCCCGACGACCCGCCCGGGATGCCGGGCGACCCGAAGATGACGCTGGTCTCGATGGGGAACTACGTCTTCCGAACGCAGTCGCTCCTCGGAGAGCTGCGGCGAAACGCGTCGCTCGAGGTGACGAGCCACGACTTCGGCAAGGACATCCTCTCGTCCGCGCACGAGCGGATGAACGTCTTCGCGTACGACTTCGCGACGCAGCTCTGCCCCGGCGAGAGCGAGCGCGCGCGCGGCTACTGGCGCGACGTCGGAACGATCGACTCGTACTTCGAGGCGAGCATGGACCTCGTCTCGGTCGATCCGCACCTCAACCTCTACAACCCGCGCTGGCCGATTCGGGGCGTTCAGCCGTGGGCGGGGCCGGCGAAGTTCGTCTTCGCCGACCGCAGCTCGGGGCGCGTCGGAATGGCGCAGGACTCGATCGTCGGCCCGGGCGTCATCATCTCGGGCGGCCGTCTCGAGCGCAGCGTTCTGTTCCACCGCGTGCGGATCAACAGCTTCAGCCACGTGAGCGACAGCGTGCTCTTCCCCGAGGTCGACGTCGGGCGCGGCGCGCGCCTGCGCCGCTGCATCGTCGACAAGGGCGTTCGCATCCCGCCGGGCGAGATCATCGGCGAGGACCTCGAGAGCGACCGCAAGCGCTTCACGGTGAGCGAGGGCGGCGTCGCGGTCGTGACGCGAGAGGCCTTCGGTCAAACCGACCAGTTCGACGTGTAGGCCGGAGCGGGCGTGCGCATCCATTTCGCGGCCGCGGAGCTCGCTCCGCTCGTGCAGGCGGGCGGTCTCGGAGACGCCGTCACCGGGCTCGCGCGCGCGCTCGCCGCGCGGGGCCACGCGCTCACGTGCGCGCTGCCGGCGTACCGCCGTGCGCTCGCGAGCCCGGCGTGCCCGCCGCTCGCGCCCGCCGGCGAGGTACGGATCGAGATGCCCGGCGGCGACCTCGAGGGCCGCTGGCTCGAAGGCGAGCTCTCGCCGGGCGTGCGCCTGCGGCTGCTCGACCTGCCCCGGCTCTACGACCGGCCCGGTCTCTACGGCGAGCAGGGGCGCGACTACCCCGACAACCCCCTGCGCTACATCGCCCTCGCTCGCGCGGTGGCCGCGCTCTGCGAGGACGAGCGCCCGGATGCGCTGGTCGTCCACGACTGGCACGCGGCGCTGGCCGTCGCGACGCTGCGGACGGTCTTCTCGGGCGGCAGGAGCCGCTCGGCGGCGACGGTGCAGGTCGTACACAACAACGCGTACCAGGGACGCTGCGCGCCGGAGCTCTACGCATCGACCGGGCTCCCGCCCGGCCTCTATCACCCCGACGGCGTCGAGGCGTGGGGATCGCTGTGTCTGCTCAAGGCCGGGATCATGTTCGCCGACCGAATCGTCGCGGTCTCGCCCGGCTACGCGCGCGAGATCCAGCGCGCGCCGGCGGGCGAGGGCCTCGAGGGTGCGTACACCTTCCTCGAACACCGCCTCTCGGGCATCGCGAACGGAATCGACATCGAGCGCTTCGATCCGGCGACCGATCCGGCGCTGCCGGCGCGCTATTCGGCGGAGAAGCCCGACGGGAAGGCGCGCTGCCGCACGGCGCTGCTCACCGAGCTCGGTCTTCCGCCCGCGCGCCCGGGGCGGCTGCTCGTGATGATCGGCCGCTTCGCGCAGCAGAAGGGCTGGGACGTGCTCGCCGACGCCGCCGACGATCTCGTCGAAGGCGGAGCGACGCTGGCGCTGCTCGGCGCCGGCGACGCCGCGATCGCAACGCGCATCCGCGCTGCGGCCGCCCGTCACCCGCAGCGCATCGCGCTGCGCGCCGGCTTCGACGATGCGCTCGCGCGGCGCATGTACTCCGGCGCCGACGCGGTGCTGATCCCGTCGCGATTCGAGCCGTGCGGGCTCGTTCAGATGATCGCGCAGCGCTACGGCGCGGTGCCGGTGGCGCACCGCGTGGGCGGCCTCTCCGACACCATCGTCGAGCCGCGCCGCCGCGCACGAAGCCTCGACTGGAGCCGCGCGAGCGGCGTGCTGTTCTCGCCGCTCTCTCCCGAGACGCTCGCCTCCGCGGCGTCGATGGTCGGCGCGCTCGCCGACACGGGAGGGCTTCCGGCGCTGCAGCAGCGCCTGCTGGGGCTCGACGTCTCGTGGCGCGCCCCGGCGCTCCGCTGGGAGCAGCTCCTGCGCGCGGCGGTCCGCGACGCGCGAGGACGCGCATGACGCGCCCGTGGCCCGGGCGCCCGGACCCGCTCGGCGCCGCGTGGGACGGCGCAGGCGTCAACTTCGCGCTCTTCTCCGAGAACGCCGCGGCCGTCGAGCTCTGCCTCTTCGACGACGAGGCGACCGAACGCGAGCGCGTGCCGATCGTGCAGCGCTCGGGCGACGTGTGGCACGCGTACGTTCCGGGTCTTCGCCCCGGGCAGCGCTACGGATACCGCGTCCACGGCACGTGGGATCCCGCGCACGGGCACCGCTTCAACCCGCGAAAGCTCGTCGCCGACCCGTACGCGCGCGCGTTCACGCGCGGCTACGCGTGGAACGAAGCGCTCGCGGGGCAGGCGCCGCCCGCGCCCGGCACCGTGCCCGCACCCGACGACACCGACACCGCGCCGCTCGTCCCCAAGTGCCTGATCGTCGACGGCGCGTTCGTCTGGGGAGACGATCGCCTGCCGCGAATCCCGTGGACACAGACGGTCGTCTACGAGTGTCACGTGAAGGGCATGACGAAGCTGCACCCGGACGTCCCCGAGGAGATCCGCGGCACCTACCTCGGCCTCGCGTCCGAGCCGATGATCGAGCACTTCTCGCGGCTCGGCGTGACGACGATCGAGCTGCTGCCGATCCATCAGTCGGGCGCCGACGCGCACCTCGCGCGGCTCGGCCTCACGAACTACTGGGGCTACAACACGATCGGCTACTTCGCTCCCGACGTTCGCTTCGCGACGCGTGGCGGAGACCCGGTCTCGGAGTTCCGCTCGATGGTGCGGCGGCTGCACCGGGCGGGCCTCGAGGTGGTGCTCGACGTCGTCTACAACCACACGGGCGAGAACGGCCCGCTCGGACCGACGCTGTGCTTCCGCGGCATCGACAACGCGTCGTACTACCGGCTGAGCCCGGACGACCCCTCCCACTACGAGGACTTCACCGGGTGCGGCAACTCGCTCGACGTTCGGCACCCGCGCGCGCTCCAGCTCGTCCTCGACAGCCTCCGCTACTGGGCGACCGAGATGCACGTCGACGGCTTCCGGTTCGACCTCGCGCCGGCGCTCGCGCGCGACCCCCGGGAGTTCAGCGGCGCATCGCGATTCCTCTTCGCCGTGCAGCAGGACCCCGTCCTCTCGCGGATGAAGCTCATCGCCGAGCCGTGGGACCTCGGCCCGGGCGGCTACCAGCTCGGCGCGTTCCCTGCGGGATGGGCCGAGTGGAACGACCGCTACCGGCAGGCGGTCCGCCGCTTCTGGCGCGGCGACGCGGGCCTCGCCGGAGAGCTCGCTTCGCGCCTCGCGGGATCGAGCGACGTCTTCGCGGCGCGGCGACGCGGCCCGTTCTCGAGCCTCAACTACGTCACCTGCCACGACGGCATGACGCTCGCCGACCTCGTCTCGTACGAGCGCAAGCACAACGAGGCCAACGGCGAGGACGGCCGCGACGGCGCCGACGACAACGCGAGCTGCAACTGGGGCACCGAGGGGCCGACATCGTCGCCGGAGATCCTCGCGCTGCGCGAACGGATGCAGCGAAACTTCATCGCGACGCTGCTCTTCTCGCAGGGCGTCCCGATGCTCTCGCACGGCGACGAGGTCGGACGCACGCAGCAGGGCAACAACAACGCCTACTGCCACGACGACGCGCTCGCCTGGGTGTCGTGGGATCTCGACGATGCGCGGCGCCGGCTCCTCGACTTCGTTCGAGCGGCGGTGAGGATCCGCCGCGAGAACCCCGCCCTGCGGCGGAGCTTCTTCTTCGACGGGCACGAGGCGGCGCCGGGAGCGCCGAAGGACGTCACGTGGCTGCGCCCCGACGGCGTCGAGATGTCGGCGCGCGACTGGGCGCAAACCGACAACGTCGTCCTCGGCATGTGGATCCACGGCGCCGCGCGCCACGACCTCGACGAGGAGGGCCGCCCCGTACTCGGAACGACGCTGCTCCTCGTCCTGAACGCCGACGCGCGGAGCCGCCCCTTCGTCCTCCCGCCCGTCGACGAGCCCGGGGGATGGCGCGAGCTCGTCAACACCGGACAGCGAACGCTCCACCATCTGCACTCGGACGTGCTGCGCGTCGCCGCGCGATCGCTCGTCCTGCTCGTCCGCGAGACCGACGAGCCGCTCGGAAGCGGCGCGTGACGGCGCCGCGCCCGCGGCTGCGCGCGCTCGCCGAGCGTCTCGGGATCCTTCCCTTCTACTGGGACATCCGCGGCCGCTCGCACCCGACGTCGGACGCGACGTGCGAGGCGCTCGCGGGGGCGATGGGATTCGACGCACCGGACGAAGCCGCCGCTGCGGCGAGCCTCGATCGCCTCGAGCGCGAGCTTCGCGCGGGCCTCGTCGACCCGGTCTACGTCTGGCGTCAGTGGCACGCCGGCGCGCCGGCGCTGCGGGTGCGCGCTCCCGCGGGAGCATTCGACTACGAGATCGCGCTCCGGCAGGAGGACGGGCGGACGGAGAGCGTTCGCGGCCGCGTCGCGGCCGGAGACCCGGGGCGCGACGTCGAGCTCGCGCTGCCCTTCAAGCCCGCCGAGGGATATCACGCCGTCGATCTCACCGTCTCGACACCCGAGAGTGTCGAGACCGCCACGCAGTCGCTCGTGCTCGCGCCGCGGACGTGCGCCGGGATCGAGGATCTGCCGGGAAGCCGCCGTCGCTTTGGCCTCTGGGCGAACCTCTACTCGGTGCGAAGCGAGCGGAGCTGCGGCGCGGGAGACCTCGGCGACCTCGGCCGCCTGCTGCGGTGGGCGGGAGCGGCCGGCGCCGACTTCGTCGGCATCAACCCCCTCCACGCGCTCCGCAACCGCGGCCTCGGCGTGAGCCCCTACGGCCCCGTGAGCCGGATCTACCGCAACGTCCTCTATCTCGACCTCGGCGCGATTCCCGAGCTCGCGGCGTCGGCCGAGGCGCGCGCGCTGCTCGCCGGCGGCGGCGAGCTGCGCGCCCTGCGAGCGGCTCGCCGCATCGATCACGCGCGCGTCTTCGCCTTCGAGCGTCGCGTGCTCGAGGCGCTCTACCGCCAGTTCGCGAACGCAGCGAGCGACGGCGAGCGAGCGCGCGAGTTCGCCGCGTACCGCGCGCGCGAGGGCGACGCCCTCGCCGACTTCGCGACGTTCTGCGCGATCGAGGAGCACCTCGAGGCGGGCGGCGAGCACCACGTCCCGTGGAGCGCGTGGCCCGCGGCGCTCCGCGATCCGCGCTCGGAGGAGGTGAGGCGGTTTCGCGAGCGCAACGCCGACGCGATCGCGTTTCACGCCTGGCTCCAGTTCGAGATCGACCGGCAGCTCGCGCTCGCGCGGGAAACCGCGCGCGACGCGGGTCTCGCCGTCGGCGTCTACCAGGACCTCGCCGTCGGCATCGCCCCGGACGGCGCCGACGTATGGGCCTTCCCGGGGCTCTTCGCGCGTGGGGCGAGCACGGGAGCGCCGCCGGACGACTACGCGTCGCAGGGCCAGGACTGGGGGCTTCCGCCGCTCGATCCGATCCGCCTCCGCGCGAGCGGCTACCGCTACTGGATCCGCGTGCTGCGCGCGGGGTTCGCGCACTCGGGCGCGCTTCGAATCGATCACGTGATGGGCCTGTTCCGGCTGTTCTGGATCCCGGCCGGCGCGCCGAGCACGAGCGGCACGTACGTCCGCTACCCGGCCGACGACCTGCTCGGCATCCTCGCGCTCGAGAGCCGCCGGCACGGCGCGCTCGTCGTCGGCGAAGACCTCGGGACGGTTCCCGACGAGGTGCGGCCCGCGCTCGCGTCGTGGGGAATCCTCTCGTCGCGCGTCCTGCTCTTCGAGCGCGAGCCGAACGGAGCGTTCCGGGCGGCAGCGAGCTACCCCGAGCGGGCGATCGTGACTGCGACGACGCACGACCTTCCCACGCTCGCGGCGTTTCGAGACGGCAGCGATCTCGCGCTGCGCGAGCGCCTCGGCCTGCTCGCCGGCGACGCGGCGCTCGCGGCGGAGAAGGACGCGCGCCGCGCCGACCTCGCGGCGCTCGAAGCGCTGCTGCGCGCGGAGGGGCTGCTCGCGGACGGAGCCGCAGAGCCGTCGTTCGCCGAGCTGTGCGCGGCCGTCACCGCCTTCCTGTGTCGCACGCCGTCGGCGCTCGCCGGCCTCTCGCTCGACGACCTCGCCGGAGAGCGGGAGCCGGTGAACGTGCCGGGCGTTCCGCTCGAGCGCTTCGCGAGCTGGTCGCGGCGGATGGAGCGGCCGCTCGAGGCGCTCGCGGCCGATCCCGGGATCGCCGCCCTCCTCACCGCGGCGGCGCGCGCGCGCCCGCGCTAGGGTCGCCGTCGCGCGGACCCCGTGCGAGCGCCGAGGGCTCCGCGGCCGGAGGCTCCCACGTCGCGCCGCCGCCGCAATCACCGCAAGCGAACGCCGCCGCCGGGCGCATACCCCGGCGAGCTCGCGCTGCCCGAAACGCCCCAGCCGCTCCGCATCACGCTCATCGACTACGGGCCGAACCACATCGAGGAGCGCGAGATCACCGACGTCGAGTCGCTCGCGGCCTACCGCGACCGCGACTCGGTCGCCTGGGTGAACGTCCAGGGGCTCGGCGACGAGGCCCGCCTGCGGCGCATCGCCGAGATCTTCTCGATCCATCCGCTCGCGCTCGCCGACGCGGTGAACATCGGACAGCGCCCCAAGTTCGAGAGCTACGAACACCATCACTTCCTGATCGCGCGGATGGCCGAGATGGGCGACGACGGCCGGCTCGGCTTCGAGCAGGTCTCGGTCGTCTTCGCGAAGGGCTACGTCGTCATGTTCCAGGAGGACCCCGGCGACTGCTTCGAACCCGTCCGGGCGCGGATCCGCAGCGGAGCGCCGGTGCGCTTCGCCGGCGCGGACTTCCTCGCGTACGCACTGCTCGACTGCCTGATCGACAACTTCTTCCCGATCCTCGAAGCGCTCGGCGAGAGGCTCGAAGCGCTCGAAGAAGAGGTGATGACCGCGCCGACCCGCCGCACGCTCGGCGAGATCCACACGATCCGGCGTTCGCTCCTGACGCTCCACCGGACTGCATGGCAGCAGCGCGATGCGGCGAACGCCTTCATGCGCGAGGAGAAGAGTCACTTCACGCCGGCGCAGCAGGTCTACCTTCGCGACGCGTACGACCACGCCGCGCAGGTGATCGACACGGTCGAGACCTACCGCGAGCTCACGGTCGGGCTCATGGACATCTACCTCTCGAGCATCAGCAACCGCATGAACGAGGTGATGAAGGTCCTCACGGTGATGTCGTCGATCTTCATCCCGCTGACGTTCGTGGTCGGCGTGTACGGAATGAACTTCGAGGACATGCCGGAGCTGAAGCTTCGCTGGGGCTATCCGGCCGTGTGGATCGTCATGATCGCCATCGCGCTCGTGATGTACCGCTTCTTCTACCGGAAGGGCTGGATCTCGACGAACGAGCTGACGCCTCCGCCCGACGCGGACGCGAGCGGCGGCGACGGAGGCGCGGCGCCCGCGCCGCGACGCTGACCGCCCCGCGCGGACAGGCGTCAGCGAAGGAACGCGACCGTGACGACCGCGAAGATCGGGACGAGGATCACGGCCGCGTACCCGGCGTAGCCGGCGAAGCTCGGCATCGCCACGCCGCTTTGCTCCGCGATCGCCTTCACCATGAAGTTCGGGCCGTTTCCGATGTACGTGTTCGCGCCCATCATGACGGCGCCCATCGAGATCGCTTCGAGGAGCCTCGCCGCTTCGGGGCCGCGCGCGAGAAGGCCTGCGAGGTAGCGGCCGTCGAGCGGGACGCCCTCGAGCCCCGCGGCCACGGCGGCGAACGTGAGGTAGGTCGGCGCGTTGTCGAGGACGCTCGAGAGCGCGCCCGTCACCCAGTAGAAGTGCCACGGCTTCGAGAGGCCGAGCGACGCGGCGTTCGCGTTGAGGGCGAGCAGAACGGGCGCCATCGTCGCGAAGATCCCCGCGAAGAGCACGGCGACCTCGACGATCGGGCCGAACGTGAAGCCATTGCGGTCCCGAACGGCCGCCGGCGTGGTCACGAACGACCCGAGCGCGAGCGCGAGCATGAGACCCTCCTGCATCCCGAAGGGCCAGGGCGCGCCGCCGCTGCCGAGGCCGCGCCCGGACGCGAAGATGCACGCGACGATGCCGAGCAGGAAGGCCGCGTTGTGGAGGCCCTCGACCCGAAGCGGCTCGTGCCGCTGCACCTCCTCGAGCTGCGACCCCGGCCGCTCGCGCTCCTCGCGGCCGAGCACGACCTCGTCCCAGACGTGGAAGATCGCGAGAAGCGCCCCGTTCACGAGCAGCCACGGCTTCCAAAGGCGCAGCGTCCATTCGAACGGAACGCCTTTCAGGAAGCCGAGGAACAGCGGCGGGTCGCCGAGCGGCGTCAGCAGCCCGCCGCAGTTCGAGACCACGAAGATGAAGAAGAGGACGATGTGCGCCTTGCGAACCCGCGCGGCGTTCGCCCGGAGGAGCGGACGGATGAGGAGCACCGAAGCGCCCGTCGTCCCGATGAAGTTCGCGAGGACGGCGCCGAGGCCGAGGGCGGCAGTGTTCGCGAGCGGCGTCCCCGACAGCGATCCGGCGACGCGAATGCCGCCCGTCACCACGAAGAGCGAGCCGAGCAGGCACAGGAACGAGACGTACTCGGCGCCCTTGTCGGCGAGCGCGTGCACGCCGCTGCGACCGAAGGCGAGCGGGAAGTAGAGCAGGATCGGCAGCGAGACGGCCGCAGCGACGGCGGCCTTGTTGCGGTGGCTCTCCCAGAAGTGCGGGGCCGCGAGCGGCAAGAGCGCGATCGCCAGCAGGAGCGCGACGAACGGAAACAGCGTCCAGAGCGGGAGATCGGCCAGCGGATGCATCTCTCGCCCTCCCGCAGTCGAGCCGGCGCGGATTCTGCCAGAACGCCGCCGCGGCGCCCACGCCGCACGGGGCGGGAGCGCCGGCGCCGGGTATCCTCTTCGCCGCATGGACGACCGAACCATCCTCACGCTCATCCGTCACGGCGAGACGCCCGCCAACCTCGAAGGCGTCTGGCACGGCTCGACCGACACGCCGCTCACCGACCGCGGCGTGCAGCAGGCGCTGCGCGTCGCGAAGCACGTCGCCGAGCGCCACGCCGACGCCGCGGCGCTCTACGCGAGCGACCTGCAGCGGGCGCGCGAGACCGCGCGCCCGATCGCGCAGGCGATCGGCCTGCCGCTCCGTCTCGATCCCGCGCTTCGCGAGTACCACCTCGGCGAGTGGGAAGGCAAGAGCTATCTCGAGCTCCACCAGCAGCACCGCCTCTGGCATCACATGAAGCGCGACCCGGACTACGCGCCGCACGGCGGCGAGTCGCCGCGACAGGTGACGCAGCGCTTCACCGACGCGCTGCAGCGCATCGCCCTGCAGCACCCCGGCGAGCGCGTGCTCGTCGTCGCGCACGGCGGCGCGCTCGCGATGGCGCTCGGCGCGCTGCTCGACGGTGACTTCGGCTCGTGGCGGCGCGTGATGGAGAACTGCGCGGTGACCGAGCTCGTGATCGAGCCCGCGCCGGAGCTGCTCAGCTTCAACGTGACCGAGCACCTCGCCGGGGTCTAGCGAGGCCGTGAAGCGCGGGCGAGAGCCGGCGGCGCAGCGCAGGCCCGAACGGCGTGGGCCCGCAGCCGGCCCGGCGATGGCGCCTCACGCCTCCGCGAGCGCGGCGAGCAGCGCGGCGGCCTTGTCCATCGACTCCTCGTACTCGGCGGCCGGATGGGAGTCGGCGACGACGCCGCCGCCGACGTGCAGCGCGGCGCGGCCGCGCGAGACGACGAGCGTCCGGATCACGACCGAGAGGTCGATGCCGCCGCGAACGTCGAAATAGCCGAGCGCGCCGCCGTAGAAGCCGCGGGCGTCGGGCTCGAGCCGGTCGAGAAGCCGCAGCGCAGCGAGCTTCGGTGCGCCGGTCATCGAGCCGGGGGGAAAGGCCGCGCGAACGAGATCGACCGCGTCGCGCCCCGGCGCAAGGCGCCCCGTCACCGTCGACACGAGCTGGAACACCGTCGCGTAGGTCTCGATCGTGCAGATCTCGGGCGCTTCGACGCTGCCCGTCTCGCACACGCGCCCGAGGTCGTTTCGCGCGAGGTCGACGATCATCACGTTCTCGGCGCGGTCCTTGCCCGAGGCGGCGAGCTCCGCGCGCTGCTTCGCGTCGCCTGCGGGGTCGTCGCCGCGGCGTCGCGTTCCCTTGATCGGCCGCGTCTCGGCGCGGCCCGCCGAATCGAGGCGCAGGAAGCGCTCGGGCGAGCTCGAGAGGACGAAGGCGTCGCCGACGTCGAGGAACGCGGCGAACGGCGCCGGAGAGATCCGTCGCAGTCTGGTGTAGATCTCCCAGGGATCGGCGTCGCACTCCGTCTCGAGGCGGTGCGTGAGACAGGCCTGGTAGACGTCGCCCGCTTCGATTCGCGACTTCACCTCGCGCACGCGCGCCGCGTACTGCGCAGCGCTCACGCCGCGAACGCGCGTCGCCTCGGCGGCGGCGTGCGCGAGCGGCGGGGGCCGAGCGGGCGTTGCGAGGCGCCCCAGCAGCTCGTCCATCGCGCCGTGCGCGCAGCGCTCGGCCTCCGCGTCGCCGCACCCGAAGCCGAGCGCGACGGCGAGCACGCGGCCGCTCGCGTGATCGGCGGCGAGCATGCGGTCCGTGAGCAGGAGCGCGAGATCGGGAAGCGCCGCCTCCGGCCGCGGCGCGAGGCGGATCGGCTCGGTCCACTCGCACAGCCCGTGGCCGAGGCAGCCGACCGCTCCGCCGGCGAACGGCAAGGCCTGCGCTCGCGGATCGAGCGCACGCGGCGCGGGCGGCAGCCACGCGCGCAGCCGCGCGAGCGGATCCCCCGTGACGACGACCGAGTGCGGCGGGAGGTCGGGGCGAACGGCGCGCCGCACGTCGAGCGACGTCTCGCCGCCGCGCGAAGTCACGACCAGATACGGATCGGCCCCTGCGAACGAGAAGCGGCCGAGCCGTGCCGAGCGGAGCGCGCTGTCGAGCAGCCACGCGTTGCGGCCGGTGCGGAGCGCCGGAACGAAGTCGAGCAGGTCGTGCGCGCGCGCGACCTCGCGCACGACGCACGCCGTGCGAATCGTCTCGGACAAGGGGGGCCTCCGCGCGCGAGGCTACCCGCGCGCGCGGACGCAGGCCAGCCGGCGGCAGGCCGCGCAGCGCGCGGTCACACTCCGGCCCGCGGCGAACCGCCGGCGCTCGCGTGCGCGCTCGCCGCCCCGCGCAGCCGCGCGATCACCTCGTGCGCGACGCGGCCCCCCGATTCGATCGCGCCGTCGATGAAGCCGCGCCAGCCGAGTGCGAAGTCGCCGCCGGCGAAGTGGACGAGCCCCGCGGGCTCGCGCAGCTTCGCGAGGTACTTCGTCATCTGGCCCGGCCGCAGGATGCACCAGGTTCCGAGCGAGTACGGGTCGAGGTGCCAGTCGTAGGCGAAGCTCGTCGTCACCTCGGCCCCGGGCAGGAACCTGCGGACGAAGTCCTGCACCGCAGCGGGGCTGTGCGCGTCGATCTTCTCCGGGCTCGTTCCGAACGCGATCAGCACGCCGCCGTCCCTTCCGGCTTCGCTCGTGAACATCACCTGCAGCGGCTCGGACTCCGGAGCGAAGGCGGCGAAGTTCGGCGTCTCGCCGCGAACGCGCGCGTAGAGCTTGACGCCTGCTCCGGCGTGGCGCTCCCTCGACGCGGCGACCTTCGCCGGATCGAGCGGCGGCGAGAACTCGACGTTCGCGAGCACGTTCATCGGAAGCGCCGCGATCACCGCACGCGCGCGGAATGTCTCGCCCTGCGCCGTCGTGACGCGCACCTCCCCGCCCTACTGCTCGATTCGCGCGACCGGCGAATCGAGGCGCACCTCGGGCCTGCCGTCGGCGACGATCGCGTCGAGCAGGCTCACCGTGCCGTCGCGGAGCTTGAAGCGCGCGACGCTGTCGCCGTAGCGCTGCATGTCGAGCCCCGCGAGCGCCCACCAGCGCAGCATCTCGACGAAGCCGCACTCGGCGAACGGACCGCAGCAGCTCCCGCCGAGCGTTCCTTCGAGCACGGCGCGACGATCCGCGGACGGCGCGAGCTGCTCGAGACGGTCTCTCACGGAGAGGCCGTCGAACGCCTTCCACGCATCGCCGAAGAACGGGTCCATCGGCCGCGGGAAGGCCTTCGCCGCGCCGTCGTGGAAGCCGCTCATCGCGCTCGCCGTGAGCGCGAGGCCGCCGAGCGTTCGCACGCCGACGTCGGGCGTCTCGCCGCTGCCGCACAGCGCTTCTCCGAGAAGGGGTGCGATCGCGCCGATCCCGGCCTCGTGCACCGCGCCGCCGCTCCACCACAGCGCGCGCTCGGGAGCCGCGCCCGGCGTCTCGGCGACCTCGAGGCCGTAGCGAGAGATCTCGGCCCAGACGTTCGGCTGGAGCCAGTGGACCCACGTTCCGCCGAGGTCGAAGTGCTCGTCGCCGAACTTCGCGGTGAACGTGCGCCCGCCGAGGCGGCCGCGCGCTTCGAGGATCAGCGTTCGAAGTCCCGCGTGCTGCAGCTCGCGCGCGGCGGTGACGCCCGCGAAGCCGCCCCCCACGACGATCACGTCGTGGCCGCCGTCCGGCCCCGGCGCCGGCGAATCGCCCGCGGCCTCCGCGACCCCGGCGCGGAGCGCGGCCACGCCCGCCGCGGCTCCGACTCCCGCGAGAAAGCCTCGACGCGTCGTCCCTCGCCGCCCCTCGCCCTTCGCTTCGCGCTTCCGGCCTCGCTTCCCGTCGCACTCGCGCATCGCTCGCACCTCCGGCCCGTGGTCCCGAGGGCGGGGGTCTCGGGGGCGCGAGGATCGTCCTTGCTGCCGCCCCGCGCGTCAACCACACTCCTGCGCCGTGACGCAGCCCGACGCCCCCTGGTGGAAATCCGCCGTCGTCTATCAGATCTATCCGCGCAGCTTCTGCGACACCAGCGGCGACGGCGTCGGCGATCTCGAAGGCATCCGCCGGCACCTCGATCACCTCGTGTGGCTCGGCGTCGATGCGATCTGGATCTCGCCGTTCTTCCGCTCGCCGATGAAGGACTACGGCTACGACGTCTCGGACTACTGCGACGTCGATCCGCTCTTCGGAACGCTCGCCGACTTCGATCGGCTTCTCGCCGACGCGCACGCGCACGGCCTTCGCGTGCTCATCGACTGGGTCCCGAATCACACCAGCGACCGGCATCCTTGGTTCGTCGAGGCGCGCTCTTCGCGAACCTCGGCGCGCCGGAGCTGGTACGTCTGGCGCGACGGCCCGCCGGACCGGCCGCCGAACAACTGGCGCGCCGCGTTCGCCGACGAGCCCGCATGGACCTTCGACGAGGCGACGGGCCAGTGGTACCTGCGCTGTTTCCTTCGCGAGCAGCCCGACCTCAACTGGGACGAGCCGGCCGTCGAGGCCGCGATGCACGAGACGCTTCGCTTCTGGCTCGCACGCGGCGTCGACGGCTTCCGCATGGACGTGATCCACCTGATCGGCAAGGATCCGGCGCTGCCCGACGTTCCTGCGGAGCGAACGAAGCTCCCCTACTGCATTCTCAACGAGTACCAGACCACGCACGAGCGGCTGCGCAGGATCCGCGCGCTCGTCGACTCGTTTCCGGGCGATCGCGTGAGCGTCGGCGAGGTCGGGCTCATGTGGACGGATGCGGTCGCCCGGCACTACGGCAGAGGCGACGAGCTCCATCTCGCGTTCAACTTCCCGCCGATCTTCGCGCCGTGGGAGGCCGCGGCGTGGCGAGCGCAGATCGACCGCGTCGCGCGCGAGCTCGATCCGATCGCCGCGTGGCCGACGTGGGTGCTCTCGAACCACGACCAGAAGCGGCACCGCACGCGCTACGGCGGAAGCGAGGCGCGCGCGCGCGCCGCCGCCGTGCTGCTGCTCGGCCTTCGCGGAACTCCCTTTCTCTACGCGGGCGAGGAGCTCGGCCTCGAAGACGCGGCGATTGCGCCCGAGCGCGTGCTCGACCCGGGAGGGCGCGACGGCTGCCGCGCGCCGATTCCGTGGGAGGCGGCGCCCGGCCACGGCTGGGGCGCACACGAGCCGTGGCTGCCGTGGCCGCCGGACGCCGCACGGCGAAGCGCCGCGTCGCTGCGCGAGGACCCCGCGTCGATCCTCCAGCTCTATCGCAGGCTCCTCGCTGCGCGCCGCAGCTCGCCCGCGCTCCGGCTCGGCGACTTCCGCTGGCTCCCGGCACCCGAACGCGTGCTCGCGTGGGAGCGGCGCTGTGCAGGCGATCGCCGCGTCGTCGCCGTGAACTTCGGCGGCGAGGCCGTGCGCGCGCCGCTCGGCGACGGACTTCGCGTCGAGGTCGCGAGCGACGGGCGGGGCGAAGGCGCTCCCTACGCCGGCCGCGTCGGCGCCGACCAGGCGCTCGTGCTACGCGCTTCCGTGTAGCCCGCGAACGGGCCGTGCAGCCACGCCGGCTTCGACCGAGCGAAGGCCGCTGCCGCCGAGCGAAGCGAGCCGTGCGGCGACCGCGACCCGGGCCGAAAGCGCAAGGAGCGTCCCCCGTCTGCGGCGCTCCTACTTCTTCTCGTCGTGCCCGCCGAACTGCTTGCGCATCGCCGAGAGCACGCGATCGGCGAAGCCGCCCTCCCCGCGCGAGCTGAAGCGCTCGAAGAGCGACGCCGCGAGGACGAACGCCGGAACGCCCTCTTCGACCGCCGCGAGCGCCGTCCAGCGGCCTTCTCCCGAGTCGGAGACGCGGCCCGTGAACTCGGCGAGCTCCGGCGAGTCGAGCAGCGCCTTCGCCGTCAAGTCGAGCAGCCACGACCCGATCACGCTCCCGCGCCGCCAGAGCTCGGCCACCTCGGCGACGTCGATGTCGTACTGGTAGAACTCGGGATGCTGCAGCGGCGCCGTCTCGGCGTCCTGCGCCCGCCCCTGCTTGCCGACGTTCGCCTTCTCGAGGATCGCGAGGCCCTCGGCGTACGCGGCCATCACCCCGTACTCGATGCCGTTGTGGACCATCTTCACGAAGTGCCCGGCGCCGTTCGGGCCGCAGTGCAAATAGCCCCGCTCGGCCGTGGTCGCGGGCCCGGCCTCGCGGCCCGGCGTGCGCGGCGCGGCGTCGATTCCGGGCGCGATCGCAGCAAAGATCGGATCGAGGCGCTTCACGACCTCGGCCTCGCCGCCGATCATGAGGCAGAAGCCGCGCTCGAAGCCCCAGACGCCTCCGCTCGTGCCGACGTCGACGTAGTGGACGCCGCGCCCGTGCAGCTCCCGCGCGCGGCGGATGTCGTCGCGGTAATACGAGTTGCCGCCGTCGATGAGCGTGTCTCCCGGCTCCATTCGCGCAGCGAGCTCGCGGACCGTCTTCTCGGTGATCTCGCCGGCGGGCACCATCACCCACGCCGCGCGCGGGCGATCGAGCTTCGCGACGAGATCGTCGAGGCTCGCGGCCCCCACCGCTCCCTCGCGAACGAGAGCGTCGACGGCCGCGCGGCTCACGTCGTAGACGACGCACGAATGTCCGGCGCGCGAGAGGCGCCTCACGAGCCCCGCGCCCATCCGGCCGAGGCCTACCATCCCCAGTTGCATCCGATCTCCTCTCGCCTCCGAGTCTCGCTCTCGAGCCTCGCTCTCGAGTCTCGCGGCGGGAGGAAGCCCGCGAGCCTCAGGACACGTCGTCGGCCCAGCAGCCGTGCATGAGCCAGAGCCAGCCGACCAGATCCTCTCCGGGAAACGACGCCGTGCGGTCGAGCGCCGTCACGGCGACCCGCGTGGAGGCCGGCGCTTCGGCGCAGGCCTCCTCCTCGATTTCCCGGAACAGGGCCTCCCACGCCTCCCTCGGATCGTCCATGTCGATCGAGAAGCTGCCCATGGTGCGTCCCCCTTCTCCAGCATACCCGCGAGAAGCCGACGCAGCGTGTTTCTCGCGCGCTCCCGAACGGGTCTACGACCCGTGGACACCGCGGCAGCGCCCGTCGTGCCCGCCGGCGCCGTGCCGGACGCAGAAGGGTCGCAGCCTCGTCTCGACGAGGATGAGTCGCGACCGCAGAAATGCGAACTGGTGGCTTTTCTACACGCTCGCGCACGCGCGGACGCGAGACCGTGCCAATCTCCCCTCACCCGAGCTGTGGGCCGCAACCCTCAACTCGATGGAAAGCACGGTCTCCGCAGCGAGAACGCGAAATACCTGTTGGTCTCGCGCGAAGAGCGCCCTACACTGCGGAACGCCGGCGGCAGCAGACCGGTAGCTTCGGCGTGCACCGGGACCGAATCGCAAACAGTCTTGTGCCGTTACACAGTTGTGGGATCATGTTGCTGTTCTCAAGTTCAAGGGAGGGGCTCCGATAGGGGTGGAGCCCAAGGACCCTTGGAGGGTTTCGCAGTTGCTTCCGGCCACCATGAGCGAGTGCTCTCAGGGCCGCTACGAAGCGGGAGGAGCTTTGATGCGTAAGCTTTCGTCGTTCGGTTTCGTGGGCGCGTTCCTGGTGGGATGCGCTAGCGCGCCGCCGCCGGCGCCCGCGCCGTCGGTGTCGAAGTTCTCGGCGCCCGGCTACTGGCGCGCCGTGGATCAGATGGTTCTCGTGACGGATGCGTCGGGCACGATCTACAACCGCGGCAACTTCCCGACGGCGAAGAGCACGTCGCAGGCCATCGTGGCCGGCATGCCCGACGCCAACGTGCAGGCGCCCTTCGAGGGCGGCGCGTACAACGCGGGCTTCGTCGGCTTCGGCGGCGGCGACCGGCTGATCCAGCCGCTCGGCAAGTTCGACCGCAACGCGCTGGCGAGCAAGGTCGCGCAGCTCCAGCCGCTCGGCGACATCAACGGCATGGGCGGCACGACGCCGATGTCGGACGTGCTCGACGAAGTGAACGTGATGCTGAAGAGCTTCCAGGACGACAACATCTGCACGAACGGCGCGCAGGGCCGCTCGGCAGTCGTCGTCGTGAGCGACGGTCTGCCCGAGCCCGAGGCCGCCGAGAAGGCGCTCCTCTCGGCGCGCACGCTCGTCGGCTCGCACGAAGTCGGCAGCCTCTGTATCCACGCGGTGCAGGTCGGCAACGACCCGAAGGGCGTCGAGTTCATGAAGAACCTCGCCGCCACCTCGGCGTGCGGCACTTACACGCAGGCGTCGCAGCTCGCCGACGGCAAGGGCATCGGCGCGTTCGAGACCGCAGTGTTCATGGCGAAGATCCCGGACAACGACGGTGACGGCGTGACCGACGACCGCGATGACTGCCTCAGCACGCCGAAGAGCGCGAAGGTCGACGCGAAGGGCTGCTGGTCGATCCCGAACGTCGAGTTCGACACGGCGAAGTGGAACCTGCGCAAGGAGGCCTCGGCCAACCTCGCGACGGTTTCCTCGGTGCTGAAGTCGAACCCGAGCGCGCGGCTCCAGGTCGACGGCAACGCCGACCGCCGCGGCGGGGTCGAGTACAACCAGCGCCTGTCCGAGAAGCGCACGCGCTCCGTCATGGTCTATCTGACGGAGAACGGCGGGACGAACACGCAGGTGAACGGCGAGTCGTGGTCGAAGCTGCGCCCGCTGGTCAAGGGCAACACCAAGGCCGACCTGCAGATCAACCGCAACGTGCAGCTCCGCGAGCTGATGGAGAAGGACCAGTTCGGTCCGGTCCAGCGGCAGTGCGAGCTCTGGAAGCGGTCGATGAGCATCTCGGCCAAGTAGGCCGAACGGCTTCGGCGGCGCGAGCCGCCGGTTCTCGAGGGGCCAGGCAGCCGAAAGGCTGTCTGGCCCTTCTCTTTTTCGCCTCCCCGG
>JABLTH010053968.1_pt1 | contig 23796 bp, 21 predicted proteins | sample 7875711 | NCBI WGS metagenome assembly JABLTH01 (sample SAMN14941262, study PRJNA633318) | bioreactor metagenome | isolation source: bioreactor | place: China | collected 2019-03-05 | reverse complement strand
TCAAGGAATCGCGCGACGTGGATGTGCCGCTGGTCGCGGCGCACTTTTTCTATCACGCGGGCTGGGCCGACAAGCTCGCGTACGCGTGCCCCGGGCGCTCCCCGCGCCCCATCGGCGTGTGCGCCCAGGTCATCCCGTGGAATTTCCCGCTGTTGATGGCGGCGTGGAAGCTGGCGCCGGCGCTGGCGTGCGGCAACACCTGCGTGCTGAAGCCGGCCGAGACCACGCCGCTCACGGCGCTGCGCCTCGCGGAGATCTGCCGCGAGATCGAGCTCCCACCGGGCGTGGTGAACATCGTGACCGGCGACGGGCGGACGGGCGCGGCGCTGGTGTCGCACCCGGACGTCGACAAGGTCGCGTTCACCGGCTCGACCGAGGTCGGCAAGCGCATCGCCAAGAGCGTCGCGCCGACAAGCAAGCGCCTCACGCTCGAACTCGGCGGCAAGTCAGCGAACATCATCTTCGAGGACGCGAGCATCGATCAGGCGATCGAGGGGATCATCAGCGGCATCTACTTCAATCAGGGCGAGGTGTGCTGCGCCGGCTCGCGCCTGCTCGTCCAGGAATCCATCCTTGATCGCGTCGTGAAGAAACTCCGCGTGCGCATGGCGTCGCTGCGCGTGGGCGATCCCATGGACAAGAACACCGACGTCGGCGCGGTGAATTCAAGCCAGCAGCTTGCGACGGTGAAGAAGTACCTCCAGCTGGGCGTGGAAGAAGGCGCGGAGCTTGTTCTGCCGGGCGTTCGGGGCGAGCCCGAGGCGTTGGCACCGACGCGGGGATTCTCGAAGGGCTATTACTGCAGGCCGTGCTTCTTCACGGGCGTCCAGCCCTCGCACACGATCGCGCGCGATGAGATCTTCGGCCCGGTGCTGAGCGTGATGAGCTTCCGCACGCCGGACGAGGCGATCATTCGCGCCAACAACACGCCGTACGGCCTGGCGGCGGGCGTGTGGACCGACAAGGGCTCAAAGATCTTCGACGTAGCGCGCAGGCTGAAAGCCGGCGTGGTGTGGATGAACACCTACAACAAGTTCGACCCCGCGTCGCCTTTCGGCGGATTCAAGGAGAGCGGCTTTGGACGCGAGGGCGGCCTGCAGGGGTTGCGGGCGTATGTGAAGCTGGATTCGTGAGTTTCTTCGTACCTGGAATGCGACGCGCCCCCGCAAAGGGACGCGTCGCTCAAAACTGGTTCACACCTTGCCGGCAGTCGCGCCGAACATTGACATCAGCCCATGCAATGCAACGTAGCAGCCAGCGTCCTTGCCCATAGTCTGCGGATTGTGGAACGCCACGTTCTTGTGAACAACCATCGCCTGCTGAAAAAAGATGTCCCACGGAAACTCCCGCGGAATCACAAGTCGATAATTGTCCCTGCCACGCTTTGCGAACCGAGAAAGCGCACTCAGCATCGGAAACACAATTCCATCCGGAACTCCGTCTGATAGAACACGCTTTCGTCCGCCAATCTCCTCGCCGCGAACACACTTAAGAGGGCTAAACGCCTGCTCACCTCTCAAGTCGTTGTATTTCTTCCACGCATCTCCGGCCATTCCAAGGAAAAACGTCTTCGCGAGCGACCAGTCTTCATTGGGACCCCATGCAGAGTCGTCCATCACATGCGCAAAATCGCGCAGGCATCGCGACCTGTGACGATACGCATAAACCCGATAAATGGTCTCGGGCGTCTTGTCCTTTCGCTTTTCAGCGGATGGCAACGGAAGATCGGTCGGCGCCATAGCCGTTAGCACTTGAATCAGCTTTTCGGAGTCCAAGTAGGCATCTCCGAAGTCCGTTTCAGCCTTACGGAGTTTTGTCTCGGGATCCAGTTTCTGCATTGCGGCTTCGAGTGAATCGAGTAACCGACGTCGACCATAAATCGAGAGATCTTCGACCTTGTTTTGGTAATTGCGCGCGATGGAAACATCGCCGATCAAGTCCTCATCATCGGTCACAATTAGCTCAAAGTTGACCCATGGGAAATCAGTATCGTCAGGGTGCTCTGAGAACCATTCTTCAAGAACACCACGGGTCTGAGCGCCATTGATAATGCTGCAGGCGGACAGCTTTGCGAGCTTCTTCTGATCGTCTACTTCGGCTTCACGAGCGACCATGACCACGCCTGTATTGAGCAGGTGGAACCTGTCGCGATCGTCCTCAATAGTCTCGCGGATCCGCATGTTGACCTGCGTGGATTTCCGACGAGTACCATCGTCGTCTCTTCCCAAATACCCACGCACATTTTCGTCAGTGCCCAGCGCGAACAAACTGTTCGCCGGCGCGATACCGCAGTACCTCCGGCGTCCGCTGTTCTGCTCGTCCGGAGCACCCACGCTTCGAATTGTGGCGAATGGAAAAAGAACGTGCCCGCTCGGGCTCCCAACAGTAATAGCGCGTGCCATGCACGGCTCCTTGATTTCACCCCAGATACACCTTTGCTCGCGGCCAACCGGCCGAAACAAGTACGCTGAGGCGATAAGAGCATAACCTACTCCGTCGTCAATTTCAAATGGCACCACACGACCCCAACCATCTCCCCGCGAATCTTCCCGTGCCGATCGACGACGGCGCGTGCCTGCACCTGCGTGGCGGCGTGCTGCCCGACCTCTCGCTGCCATCGACGTCCGGCGAGTTGATTTCGCTCCGCTCGCTGCGGTCACCCACGGTCCTGTTCTTCTATCCGCGCACGGGCGTTCCGGGGCGGCCGCCGTCGCTGGGATTTCGGGGCCAAGAGTGGGACTCGATCCCGGGCGCCCGCGGGTGCACGCCGCAGACCTGCGGCTTTCGTGACCTGCACCAGGAGTTTCGCTCGCTGGGCGTCGCGGTGCTCGGCCTGAGCACGAACACGGGCGAGCACCAGCGCGAGTTCAAGGAACGCCAGCACGTTCCGTTCGAGTTCCTCAGCGATCGCGAGCTGCGCCTCACACGCGCGATGAACCTGCCGACGTTCGACTTTCCGGTGGAGAGCGGCGGGCCCACGACGCTCCTGCGGCGCATGGCGTGGTTCGTCACGCCCGATCTTGATGGCCGGCCGCGGATCAGGCGCGTCTGGTACCCGGTCTTTCCGCCCGATCGAAACGCGGCGGATGTGCTGGCGTATGCGAAGCGTCGGGCGGCGGTGGTCGTGCGCGAGAAGCGGGCGGACGATCATGCGTTCGTCCGCGAGGAATTGACCAAGCACTGGGGCGGCACGCAGATTTGGTCGATCGGGCGTGCGTTCGCGGCTAGCGAGATACCGGCCCTGGTCGCCGAGATCGATGGCAGGCCCGCGGGGCTCCTCACCTATGACATCCACCCGGGCGGCTATCAGGCCGAGGTCGTAACGCTGAGCACGCGCGTCGAACGCCGCGGCGTCGGTTCGCTCCTCCTCGAAGCCGCCGAGGATATCGCTCGGCACGCCCGCTGCACGCGCCTCTTCCTCACCACCACCAACGACAACACCGGCGCGATGACGATGTACCAGCGCGAGGGCTGGGAGCTGGCGGCGCTCCACCGCGGCAATGTCGACGAAGCACGAAAGCGCAAGCCGCAGATCCCGCTGTTCGGGAACTTCGGCATCCGCGTGCGGAGCGAGCTGGAGCTTGAGAAATGGCTGGAGTAGCGTCGGCGACGGGGCGGCAACGCCGCTGTCCAAGTGCAGCTCAGCGGCCCATCCGCCGAAAAACCCTATGATTCTCGCGTGTTTTCGTGCCACGGAGTCAGACATGAGCGATCGACTTGAAGTCCTGAAAACCTACAAGCTGTTCATCGACGGGAAGTTCCCGCGCTCCGAGAGCGGCCGGTCCATGGCGGTCCACGATCGCGATGGAAAGCTCATCGCGCACGCGTCACGCGCGAGCCGAAAGGACCTACGCGAGGCCGTCGAAGCAGCACGCCGGGCGCAGCCAGCCTGGGCGAGCGCGACGGCGTACAACCGCGGGCAGGTCCTCTACCGGCTCGCGGAGATGGTCGAGGGCAAGTCGGCGGAGCTCGCGTCGCTGATCGACGCGTGCGAAGGCGATCACCCGCCGATCGGGGGCCTGGAGGGAGGAGCCGCGGAGGTTCGCTCCTGCGTCGATCGCCTCGTCGCCTACGCCGGCTGGGCCGACAAATACTCGCAGGTGCTAGGGTGCAACAACCCCGTCGCCGGTCCCTACTACAACTTCACCGTGCCCGAGCCGACGGGCGTGGTGTGCGTGCTCGCGCCAGCGTCGCCGCCGCTGCTCGGCCTGGTTGCGTTGGCGGCGCCGGCCCTGGCCGCAGGGAACGCGGTGGTCGCGATCGCCAGCAGCACCAATCCGCTCCCGGCGGCGGTGCTCGCCGAAGGTGTCGCGACGTGCGATCTCCCGGGCGGCGTGCTCAACATCCTGACGACACAGCAGGACGAGCTCACGCACCATGTCGCTGGCCACCGAGATATCGACGCCGTTCATGCCGCCGGCCTGGACCAGAAGAACGCGGAGCTTGTCCGCGCCGGCGCCGCCGAAAACCTGAAGCGGGTTACGGTGCGATCGCTCGATCATGCGGACTGGTTCGATTCTCGTCTGTGCGAGAACCCGTGGTGGATCGAGAGCTTTGTCGAGATGAAAACCATGTGGCACCCCGCGAGCGTCTAGAGAATCTCTTTGGACCTCGAAGTTCGTGCCGCAGCTTTCGGCGCGGGCTCGCGGTGCCGGTCAAGCTTCCAAAGCACGGCGCCGGGCTTCGCGGGCTCAAACATTGATCGCGCCCGGAGCGAGCAGGATTCGGCGCCTGATTTCTACACGACAATATCGATGATCCCGCCACGCTTCAGCAGCGAGGTTTGATAGGTCAAGACGCGCTGGACTCGCTCCACACGGGGGGAGTCCACCGGCGGGCGGTCGGCGATGCGCGGACCGGGCCACGCGGGTGAAATTCCTTGAGAATCTCCCGCCTCGGATCCCGCGTCCGAGCAGCGAATCGCCCGCGATTCCTCGCTCGTGCCGCCGGCCCTTGTGGGGGGCGCGGGGGGTTGTTTCGCCCCCGCGGCCTCCCCCAACACGCCACGCACAATGCCCGCGGCCAACAATCGGGCCACGACCTCCGCCTCGCGACGCGCCCGCCTGAACTCCTCGTTCTGAGCTTTGAGCGCTTCGCTGAAACGAGTCGGAACCGCGGGTCGGACGGCGTCGATGCACCGACGGCGAGCGCCCACCTCGCCGTGGAAAGCACCGATCTGTCCGATCCGCTCGACCATCTCTGCGGAAACACGTCGAAGGGCGTACCAATCGCGCGGATTCTCGAACGGACCGATAAGATCGTCGTCCCAGACGCTGGAATGCGGCTCAGGGCGCAGGGCGCGATGCGGAGGATTCCGGGGCGTGGTGTACGGGCAACGCCCCGCGATGCGTGGAGACAACAGTGCTGCCCACCAGCGATCTTGAGTACGAGCTTCCCGCGTCGCTGATCGCGACACATGCCGCCGAACCGCGCGACGCGGCGCGTCTCATGGTCGTGTCGCGCCGGGGCGTCGGTGAGCCCGCGCACGCGCGAGTGTCCGATCTGCCGGGGCTTCTTCGGGCCGGCGACCTCCTCGTGTTCAACACCACGCGCGTCATACCCGCGCGCCTGGTCGGGCGGCGTCGCGACACCGGCGGTCGGATGGAGGGGCTGTTTCTGTCCGAAATCGCCGGCCGGACCGGGCGCTGGACGCTGTTTGTCCGAGCCAAGCGAGCCAAGCCCGGCGTCGAGATTGATCTCTTCGACACCAACGAAGCCGTCGGCGCGACGATCCGGCTCATCGCGCCGGTCGCCGACGAGCCGGGCGCCTGGGAGGCCGAGCTGGTCGAGCCGGTCCGGCCGACGCTCGAAATCCTGTCCCGGGTCGGACGCACCCCACTGCCGCCGTACATATTGAGTGCGCGCCGGGCCGCGGGCCTCGACGAGGCTGACGCGCAAGACCGCGAGAGGTATCAGACGGTCTACGCGGGGCGCTCCGCGGGCTCGGTCGCCGCACCCACCGCCGGGCTGCACTTCACGCCCTGGCTTCTCGAGCGACTGGCGGCCCTCGGCGTGGAGCGTGCCGACGTCGTGCTCCATGTCGGACCGGGCACCTTTCGCCCGGTCGAAACGGAATACCTCGAACAGCACCACATGCACACCGAGCACTGCGAGGTGACCCGCGATGCATGGGCGCGCATCATGACGGCCAGGCGAGAGGGTCGACGCGTGATCGCGGTCGGCACGACGACGGCCCGGACGCTCGAGTCATACGCGATACACCTGGAGGGCCGGTCGATCCCTCAGACTCCGCCGACGATCGATCCACACGCGACCCCGGGCCCGGCCTCGGAGCCGGCCGCGCACCCCGAGTGGGTGAAGACTTCACTGCTCATCGCGCCGGGGTATCGCTGGCGGGTGGTTGACGGGCTGCTGACGAACTTCCATCTGCCGCGTTCGACGCTGCTGGCCATGGTGGGCGCGCTGTTTTCGGGGGGCCTGCCGCATCTTCTTTCTCTCTATCGCCAGGCGGTGGAACGAGCGTATCGTTTCTACAGCTACGGCGACGCGATGCTCGTGCTGCCCGATTGAAATCTGGGGCCCGGGCGCTCGCTCCGCCGATGAACCGCCGTCGCTGGACGCCGCACGACGCGGCCGCCCGCGGCGCGGGGGAGCGCCGGGTCATGAAGCTTGGCGATCTGGTGGTGAATTTGCCGACGCCGGTGTCGCTGGAGGGCGATGCGAGCGTTCGCGTCTGCGATCTCACGGAAGACAGCCGCACCGTGGTCCCCTACTCGCTGTTCATCGCGCGCCGGGGTCAGAAGGCCGACGGGCGGGCGTTCGCCAGGGATGCCGTGAACGCCGGCGCGGTGGCGATTCTGACCGATGAGCCGGCGCTGGCACGATCGGGGCTGCATGTGCCGGTCGCCGTCGCGCCGGATATCGCGCTGGCGTCGGCGCTGGTCGCCGAGCGCTTCTATCGCGACCCGACGTCACACCTCTCGATCGTCGGCGTGACCGGCACCAACGGAAAAACCACCATCACCTATCTCCTCTGGCAGCTGCTCAACCACCTGCACCGTCGCTGCGGCATGGTGGGAACGGTCGAGGTCGACGACGGCGTAACAGTCGCCCCGGCCGCGATGACCACGCCGCCGGCCATCGAACTCGCGCGCACCTTCTCGCTCATGGCCGACTCGGGCTGCAAAGCCGCCGCCATCGAGGCATCGAGCCACGCGCTGGACCAGAAGCGCCTCGATGGAACGCGGATCTGCGTTGGCGTGTTCACGAATCTCACGGGCGACCACCTCGACTATCACAAAACGATGGAGAACTACGCCAGGGCGAAGGCACGCCTGTTCGAGATGCTCCCGCCCTCGGGCGTCGCGATCGTCAATGCCGACGACCCATGGCACGCCAGGCTGACGCGCGATTGCCGGGCCCCCGTGTGGAAGTGCTCGCTTGGAAACGACGCCGACTGCACCTGCCGGGTGCTCGGGGCCGACATGGCGGCCATGCGGGTCGAACTCCGCGGGCCCTGGGGCGTCATCGAGCAATCAGTCAACCTCATCGGCCGGCACAACCAGATGAACGTGCTGCAGGCCGTCGCGTCGTGCTGGGCGCTCAGGCAGCGCGTCGGGGGCTTCGAGTTGCACGACCTTGTCCGCGTGCTCTCCGAGGTCAAGGCGCCGCCCGGGCGCCTTGAGCCGGCCGCGATCAGGGCAACCGCGCCCCTCCCGCGCGTCTTTGTCGACTACGCCCACAGCGACGATTCGCTCCGCAACGTGCTGACCGCCGTGCGAAGGGCCATGACGCCGACCGACGGCAAGCTGTGGGTCGTCTTCGGGTGCGGCGGAGACCGCGACCGCACCAAACGCCCGCGCATGGGCGCCGCGGCCGCCGAGCTGGCGGATCACATCGTCGTCACCAGCGACAACCCCCGCTCCGAGAAGCCGACGGCGATCATCGAGGAGATCTTGCAAGGAATCCCGGGAGACATCGCGGCCCGCGCCCTTGTCGAAGCGGACCGCCGCGCGGCGATCCACGCGGCGATCGCCGGGGCCGACCCGCGCGACATCATCGTCATCGCGGGCAAAGGACACGAGACCGAGCAGATCACACTCGGGCCCAACCACGAGCTGGTCAAGCATCACTTCGATGACCGCGAGGTCGCTCGAGAAGCGCTGGCGGCCCGCGCGGGCCGATAACCCGCCGCCCGGGCTACTTCCAGTCCAGCCCCTCGGGGAGCGAGTTGAGGTTGATGCACCCGTCGCGGGTCACGACCACCATGTCCTCGACGCGGACTCCGCCGTAGGCCCGCGAATAGAGCCCCGGCTCGATCGTCAGCACATCGCCCGCCACCAGCACGGGTGCGCCCATGTCAAGGAGCGGCGGCTCGTGAACATCGAGCCCAACGCCGTGCCCCGTGCCGTGCTGCATCGACGTGTACGTCTCGGGCGAGTCGGCCTTGGGAAGCCCGCGCTCGAAGCCGCGCTTCCTGAGCGATTCCATCGTCGCGCGGTGAACGTCCTCACCCGTGCGGCCCGCCCTGGTCGCGGCGATCGCCGCCGCCTTGGCCTCCACCACCGCCCCGTGCATCCGGAGCAGCTCCGCGCTCGGCGTGCCGTTCACCACGGTGCGGGTGCAATCGCCGTTGTACAGAGTCGCCTGATTTCGCGGGAAGATATCGACGATGATCGGCTGATCGGCGAAGAGCTCGCCGCGCCCGTGATCGTGGCAGTCGCCGCCCTGGCTCCCGCACGCGACGATGCTCGGCGGGTTGAAGTACCCCCGCTCCATCAGGAACGTCGAGATCATCGACCGCATCCGCTCGGACGTCAGCGTCCCTCCGTCGTGGCTCAGCAGACCGCCCTTCCCGGCCTTCGCACGCGCGATGGTTCGGCACGCCATCTCCATCGCTTCCTCGGTGACGCGCTGCGCCTCGCGCAGCATCTCGATCTCCTGCTCGTCCTTCGAGCGCCGCGACAGGACCCCCATCTCGATGTCGCACTCGACCTCGATCCCCGCCTGCCCGATGATGCTGGCAAAGATGAGCGGGAGCGTGCGATCCGCCACAACCTTGGCGACCTTGTTCCGCTTCAGAAACTCGGCCACCGATTGCGCCGTCGCGGTTTCCCGATCGCCCGACAGCCCGGACGCCGGCGCGGCGTCGGCGGGGCAGATCACCTCGTCGGCCCGCGCATGCTTCCTGGCGCGGTCCATCTCGATGTCGCGGATAACAAGCGTGGATCGGCGCACGCCTCCCTCGCGCGGGATCTCGATGATCGCCACCGGATCGCCCACAAGGAATCGGATGCGCCGGTACAGCGACATGTTCGTCTGCGGGATTCCGGCCATGATGGTCGCGGGGCGGCTCGTGCTCATCGGTGCTCCTCCCTCGCCGCGCCGTGCAGACGGGCGAAATCCTTCCAGAAGGTCGGGTACGTCTTGGCGACACACGCCGGATCGTTGATCACCACATGGGGGCGGCGCAGAGAAATCAGCGCGAGCGACATCGCCATGCGATGATCGTCATAGGTATCGAACGCAACAGGCCCGCAGCCGGGCGAACAGTCAACGCCGCCCGCCGGGGGCTCGACGAAGATCGCGCCGTCATCGCCGGGCATCGTGCCGATCGCCACGCCGATCTTGGAGAGCTCCGCGATCATCGCCGTGATTCGGTCCGTCTCCTTCACGCGCAGCGTGCGCAGGCCCTTGAGGACACTCCGGCCGCTCGCAAAGCACGCGACCGCCGCCAGCGTCATCGCGGCGTCCGGCATGTCGGACATATCCGCGCCCAGGGCCTTGAGCTCCTCCGCGCGTGAGACCCGCGTCCACGCCGGATCGGCCGCCCGCGTCACGGTCGCGCCCATCCGCTCCAGCAGGCCCGGGAACGCCGCGTCGCCCTGGAGCGAGTGCACGCCCAGCCCATCGATGCGCACCGATAGATCATCGCGGATCGCGCCCGCGCCCCAGAAATACGTCGCGCCGCTGGCGTCGGGCTCCACGGCGTAGTCGAACCTCGACACACCCTGACGTCCCCCCGAGCCGACACGCAGCACGCGAAGATCGTCCGACGCCCGCACCGACGCTCCCAGCCTCGTCAACAATCCCAGCGTCATCGAGATATACGACGGGCTTGTCACCTCGCCCGACAGCTTGATCGTGATGCCCGATGGCAGCCACGGCGCGACGAGCAGCAACGCCGAAATAAACTGGCTCGATTGCGTCGTGCCAAGCTCCAGAACCCGCGCCGTTCGCGCCAGGTCCCGCGGCGGCCTGATCCGCATCGGTGGGCAGCCGGCGGCGCCCAGATATTCAATCGTCGCGCCCAGTTGCTCCAGCGCCTGACCAAGCTCGCCGATCGGCCGCTGACGCATCCGCGCATTGCCATCGAGCGTCACGGGCACCGGCGACAGCAGCGCCGCCGCCGCCAGAAACCGCGTGGCCGTCCCCGCGTTGCCGAGGTCGAGCACCACTTCGTCGCCCCGGGGCTGCCAACATCCGTCCACGCCCCTGATCTGAAGATCGCCCGAACCGTCCGACGCCGCCACGACCCGGACCCCGAGCTGCCCGAGCGCCAGCACCATCCGTCTCGCGTCGTCGGCATCGAGCAGCGCCCCGCGCACTCGTGATTCCCCCGACGCCAACGCCGCCAGCAGCACCGCTCGGTTCGTCAGGCTCTTGCTCCCCGGCGGGCGCACCGACACGTTCGCTCCGGCGCTCGGCGGGTGAAGCGCCAGCCGCACCGGGAGCGCGGAGAGGTCCTGATTCAGCGTGTCAACCAGCTCCGGCACGCGAGAATCCTCATTCCTCCACGCCGGCCTTGCGGAAGACGGCCACGATGTCCTCGATCGGCACCACGAACAACCGATTGTCGCCTTCAAAGTCGACCGGGATCGCCTGCTTCGGGTTGAAAAGGACGCGGTCGTAACGCTTGATCGGATAGTTCTCGTCCCGCTCGATCTGGGCGCTGATCGCCACCACCCGCCCCGTCAGCGTCGGGATCTCGATCTTGTCCGGAAGGTGGATGCCAGACTTGGTCTGCTTCTTGTCCTCGTCCTTGCGGATCAGCACCCGCTTGCCGACCGGCTCGACTGTCTCGATGCCGCCCTTGGACGGCGTCCGCGATGGCCTGGATGGTTCCGACGCGCTCATGAACCACTGTAGGACGCCCCCGACCCCGACCCGATATCCTCCCGATGCGCGAAGGGAGCCCCCATGTCTGTTGCCGACCTGCAAGCGTTCATTCTTGATGTCCCGGATTTTCCGAAGCCCGGCATCGTCTTCAAGGACTTCACGCCGCTCCTGGCCGATCCGCGGGCCCTCGCGCTCGCCGTCGAGCTCATGGCCAATCCCTTCCGCGGCATGAACGTCGACCTGGTCGTCGGGGCCGAATCCCGCGGCTTCATCTTCGGCATCGCCATCGCCCAGGCGCTCTCCGCGGGCTTCGTCCCCGTGCGAAAGCCGGGAAAACTCCCGCGAAAAGTCCGCGCGGTCGACTACTCGCTGGAATACGGCAAAGACCGCCTCGAAATCCACGCCGACGCCATCCTTCCAAATCGCCGCGTGCTGGTCGTCGATGACCTCCTGGCAACCGGCGGAACGTTGAACGCGTGCTGCGACATGGTCAAGCAGGCCCAGGCGCACATCGTCGGCGTCGCCGTGCTGATCGAACTCCTGGCCCTGAACGGTCGGGCACGGGTCGAGCCGTTCGGCTCCGTCCACGCGGTCCTCCGTCTCTGAGTCTCTGAGTCTCTGACTCAACAGAAGCGCACCATCGCCGCCGGGCACCCTGCCTGGCCCTTCCCCATCTTCGTGACCCCGAGATGTCCGCAAAACGAACAACCCCTCGTTGCCGAGGGGTTGTCGGGGTCAGTCATTCGTACTCAACGGTTCTCAGGAGAGAGCCGTGAGGAGTTTGTCGGCTTAGCGGCGGCGACGGCCGGCGACCAGACCACCGAGGCCCAGCAGAGCCAGCGAGGCCGGGGCGGGGATCACGACCGTAGCGCCGTCGGTCGGATCAAAGCTGATCGACGCGGGCGAGCCGGTCGTGTTGGTCGCGTTGGTGTACACGCGGTAGCTGTTGATGCGATCCAGCGGGGCATCGAAGTGGATGTCCGTGGCCTGGCCGGCGCCGATCACGAAGGTGAACGAGTAGCCGAGAGCCGGGTTGTTCGCATCGAACAGAGCGCCCGAAGCCGACGGGGCGGCCTGCTTGATCGAGATGCCGCCGGCGGAAACGTCGCCGTCGTTGGCAACGTCCGCGATGCGGAGGTTGTCGCCGGAGCGGAAGGCCTTCTGGGTCTGCGCACCGAAGTTGAAACGGCCGGCGCGGAAGTCGCCCGTGTCGAACATGGTGTTCGAGGAGCTGAAGTCCGCCGACGTGATGTTGTGGATCACCGTCGAGAGACCAACCGCGGTGCCCGAGGCGGGGTTGCCCCAGTAGTACCAGAACTGAACCTCGATCGTCTGGCCGGCAGTGCCGGAGACGCTGTTCGCAGCCGCGCCACCGGTGGTGACGTTGCGGACGAGGATGTCGATCTTGCCGGGGCCAGCGTTAGCGGCAGCGGCGAGACCAGCGAGAGCGACGAGAGCAGCAATCTTCTTCATAAGTCGGAACCTCCTTGCCCCAAACATGCCACACGATCCAGACCTTGCCACCTTTCTGGCCGGATTATTTCGCGCCAACCGCAAATTCCGTCCGGACGCCACAGGCCACACATCCCAGGCGGCTTTCCCCGACCAGGCCTCGCCGTGATCCGATCCTCTCGATCGCTCGTCGGCATGCGCGGCCTCCGCCCCAGGGTGTCTCGCCCGGTGTGTCGAAGACTCGAAGCTTCAACGCCAGGCGGCTGAGAGGTGACCCGGCTCGCCGCGGCGTGCGCGCCAGTGGAGGCGCAAACGAGGCCATGAGGCAAAAACACAGCCCCCCGGCCGAAACCGGGGGGCTGGTTGGATCAAAGTCCAATCGCAAAGTCAGAGACTCTTTCGAGTCAGAGACTCACCGCTCGATTAGCGGCGGCGACGGCCGGCGACGAGGCCGCCGAGGCCCAGGAGGGCCAGCGAGGCCGGGGCCGGGATCACGACGGTCGCGCCGTGGGAGGCATCGAAGCCGATGTCCTTCGGGGTGCCGGTCGTGTTGGTCGCGTTGGTGTACACGCGGTAGCTGTTGATGCGGTTGAGCGGGGCATCGAGATGGATGTCCGTCGTCTGGCCCGCACCGATCACGAAGGTGAACTGATAGCCGAGGGCGGGGTTGTTGGTGTCAAAGTTCGCGCCCGAGGCCGAAGGAGCGGCCTGCTTGATCGAGATACCACCGGCGATCGCGTCACCGCCGTTGGCGGCGTCAGCGATGCGCAGGTTGCTGCCCGAGCGGAAGGCCGCCTGGGTCTGAGCGCCGAAGTTGAAGCGGCCGACGCGGAAGTCGCCGGTCGAGAACATGGTGTTCGAGGCGTCGAAGTCCGACGACGTGATGTTGTGGATCACGGTCGAGAGGCCGAGCGCGGTGAAGCCGTTGGGATCACCCCAGTTGTACCAGAGGGACACTTCGATCGTGTCGCCAGCCGAGCCCGAAACGCTCGAAGCGGCAGCGCCGCCCTGAGTGACGTTACGGACGAGGATGTCGATACGGCCGGGGCCGGCGTTGGCAGCAGCAGCCAGGCCAGCGAGCGCAACAAGAGCAGCAATCTTCTTCATCTGAAAATCTCCTCACAAATCTCTCTGAGAAACACTACCCGAATACGACAGTTCCGTTGAGAACGAACGACTCGTTCCTGACCCACCATGACGATACGGGCAACCCGCGATCTTTGCAACACCATTTCTCACGAGATTCCGCGGTTTTTTCTCAAGCACCGTATAAACCCTACCACCCGACAGAGATCCGCAAACCCCGGAAAACGGCCCCACACGCCATTTCATGACCGAATGGCCCGGAAATCCCCTGCCTAGATCGAAATCCCCAGCACCCTCGCCTTCTGCCGCCACTCCGCCTGCTCCCGCTTGTTATCGGTCCCAAGTGCGCCGCTGTTCCCCGCGACGACATTCCGAAGTGCCTCCACCTCAAGACGACTGAGCCGAACGGAATCCAAATCGTAATCCCGCCAGGCTTCCACCGTGAGGGGGACCACTTCGTTCAGCAGCGCCAGCATCGCCGCGGCGTAGTCCCGAATCTCCGACTGGGCGTGCGGATCAATCCGCAAGCCAAGAAACCGCAGAGTGTTATGCAGGTCGCACTTCCAATACCACTCGGTGTACATGTTCACCGGCAACGCGATCCGAGCAAGCTCACGGCTGACCCCTTGCTCGGTGAGGCCCAGGTAGCGCGGGTAGAACTCCTCCACGGCCTTGAGGTAATCCAAGAATTGCTGGGCTGTCTTGGCCTCCTGAGCGTCGTCGGTCCTGAAAAGGTCTTCACCGCCCTGGCGGTTCGATCCGGACTGCTTCCGCACCGCGTCCAGGCTGGGCACATAGAAGCGATCCGGCAGGATCGAGTACCTGGCGGAATACTCGTTGACGTTGGCGGTCCGATGGCGGATCCACTGGCGCGCCACGAAGATCGGCATGGCGACGTGGAACTTCAGCTCCACCATCTCGAACGGCGTTGTGTGCCGGTGGCGCAAGAGATACCGGATCAAGCCCCGGTCTTCGCTCACTTGCTTGGTGCCCTGGCCGTAGGACACGCGGGCGGCCTGGACGATCGCCGCGTCGGCGGTCTGGCCCTGTGGGACCAGTCTTGGCATGACATCGACCAGCGCAAGAAAGCCGTGCTCGTGGACCTTCACTTCGCGACGAGCCGCCCCACCCATCACGTCGACGAGCGGCGTCTCGGGCGCGACCGAACGAATGGACACTCCCCCACTCATGCCCGCCTCCGTGTTTGGCGTCGCGTCAACCCGCACGCGCGCACCTTCCCTGGTGGTGTCGCACATGACGCGAGCGTATCGCGACCATGACCGATTTTCACCCGGCCGGGGCGTGTCAGCGGCCCCTCGAAGCCGCGATCGCGATGAAGAACCGCGCTGAAGACCGGCTCCTTGCACCGCGCCATCACCAAGATTCTCTGCGGAACAGACAACCGACAGGTTGTTCACACCTTCGCGACCAGCGTGATGGTGGTCGTGCCCTGGAGCTTCCCGCGTCGATAGGTCAGTTCGACCGACTGCCCGGGCGCGTAGGCGCCCAGGACTCGGACCAGTTCGGCGATGTCGCGGACCGGCTTGCCGTCGATCGCGGTGATCACGTCACCCTTCCGAAGATCGACCTTGGGGCCGGCGCGGCGGAGACGATCGGGCGTGGCCGCGACGACCGGCCCTTCGCCCTGGCCCCAATCGACCTCGATGCCGAGGCTGGCGGCGCCGCGTGGGATTTCTTCGGGGACGGCCGGGAGCGCCTTCACCCATGCGCGATAGTCCAGATTGATCTGCTTGATCGGCTTTCCGAGCACGCTCTCGAACGCCGCGACTCCGGTCGGATCCTTTTCAAAGGTCTTGCAAAGTTCGGCGTACCACGCGCCGAGCTTGCCCTGATCGGACAGGTAGAGAAAGAGCGTGCGGGCCTGCGCGTACATGGCCAGCGGGCGCCCGCTCATGAATCGCTCGCGGGGCAGGGCGCAGAGCTTTTCGATGGGCATGAGAAGCCCGGCCTTTTCCAGTCGCTTGGTTGTGTTGGTGCGCCAGTTGGTCGCGGGAACAAGCGCCCCGGTCGAGTCGAGGTCGTAGTCCTCAACGAGGCTGCACAGACCCTCCATGACCCAGATCGGATGCACCTGGCCGCGCCGTGTGCAGTCTCGCCAGTGCAGGACGTGCATGAACTCGTGGCGGAAGCTGGAGCCCAGATCCTGGGCGACCAGCCGCTTGTTGTCGTGGGAGTACGAGCCGCCGATGCCCTGCCCGTTGCTCATGGCGGCTTGCCCGAAGTTCGCGAAGGCCCAGCGAAGAAACTCGCGGCGATTGGGAAGAACCACGACGACCCATGCGTCGTTGGCGGCGGCCTCGGGCGTGACGTCGGGGAACAGCGTCTGATTCGCCCACCGGCCGATGAGTTCGATCTCGGCCCGGGCCGCATCGAACGACTTGGCGTTGAACGACGAGAGAAACACCAGGCGCAGGTTTTCGTTGAGGCCGGCGTCCTTGGCGCTCGGGAAACTCTTCTTGGCGGCGGCGGCGTTGGCGTCGCGATGACGCCTGAGCACATCGTTCCAGTTGGCGATCAACCGCTGATACTGAGGCGCGGTCGCGGGGTCCGTGCGGACCGATTCGAGATACGGATCGGAGAGCAACTGGCGGCGATCGACAAAGCCATGCTCGATCGCGTCGACGACCGCCTCCAGCGACTCGGCGACGCGCCCCTGGAGCGCCAACGCGCAGCCGAGGTTGTAGCGGGGCACAAAGTTCTGCTCATCGAGCGGGATGAGGGCGCGGAGAGCCTCTTCGGCCCCTTTCCAGTCGCGCTTGTCGAACGCCTCGAACGATCGCTTGGTCAATTGCTCGATGCGGGCCCCGGCCTGTGGCCCGGACCGGCCGGGGGAATCCAGGTCTTCCAGCGACGCATCCGCGCCGCCTGGGTTCTCACTCTGGGCCCGCGCCGGCACGACCGAGACCAGCACGAACAAGGCGACACCGACCGCCGGCGACGCCAACGCCCGGAGCAGGGCCGACAGGAGCCCGACGACGCAGGAGGGTGGAGGTGTCTTGGACATGGTGGTGTTGCCTCGGGTTCGACGCTCGGCGCTCCGACCTGGTTCGCATCATCGTCACCGGCGAGGGGACTTCTCGCTCAAAATGCCCGCGCCCGCACCCGAACGCGCGGCCCGACTCGGCTGTCACCGGCGTTCCAGGAGCGCGGAGATCGCGGCGGGGTAGGCCAGACATTCCTGTTCAAAGACTCGGGCGGCCAGGGTGTCGGGGGTGTCGTCGGGCAGCACCGGACAGCGGCGTTGGAGAAGAATCGGGCCCGAGTCGTAGCGATCGTCGACGAGATGGACGGTGCAGCCAGACTCTTTGACACCGGACCTGATGACCGCCTCGTGGACATGATGTCCGAACATGCCCGGCCCGCCGAACGAGGGGAGGAGCGCGGGATGGATGTTGACGATCCGGCCCCGGTAACGCTCCGGAACCTCGACGAGTTGGAGGTAGCCGGCAAGCACGGCCAGATCGGCGTGGGCATCGTCCAGGAGCGTGCCCAGCACGTCACGCGGGATTCGACCCGGATGAACGATCGCCCTGAGGCCGCGGGCCCGAGCACGATCGACGCCGGCGCAGGGGCGTGAGGCGATGACGAGGGGGATGCGTGCCTTCAGCGTGCCGTCGTCGATGCGATCCTGCAGGTTGAGGAGCGTCCGCCCGCCGCCGGAGAGGAGAACGACAAGATTGGCGGGAGCAAGAGGCATAGGCGTCCGGAGGGGTGAGTCGTCGATCGTGATCGCCGGCTTTGGGAAACGAAAACTCCGTTCTTCGGGCCGGGGGCTCTTCCGCGGCCATGTCCGGCGGCGTGTGAGCACCCCGAACGAAACGATCCTCAGACGCCCGAGCACTCAGCCTGCCGACGACCCACTCACTTCTTCGTACGCTCGTATTCGCATCGGGATCGTCAGGACAACGCTTTCAACGCCGCGGCCTCGTCGCCGACGATCGTGATGATGCGATCGAGCCGCGAGAGCTTGAGAGACTCGATGATTTCCTCGGCCATGTTGAACACGACGAGCTTGCCGTTGTTGGCCTTGCAGCTCTTGTTGAGCGTGACCAGCGCCCCGAGGCCGACCGACGCGACGAGCATGACCTCTTCGAGATCGAGCGCGATCTTCCAGGACGCTTCGCCGGCGTGGTTGCTGATCTCGGCGTTCATCACGTTGGACTCGCGTTCGGCGAGCTTCTCGCACTTGAGGCGGCCGATGAGGGCGGGGCCGACGTGCTCGAGCTTGAGGTAGGTTGATTCCACGGCTGTTCTTTCTGCTAGACGCTGGCGGGTGAGCTGAACGGGATCGGACGCCCCGAGGCGTCGACCGCGACCATGGTGAGGGTCGCCGATGTTACCGGAACGTGCTCGCCGCTGGAGTATCGCTCGGCCTCGACCTCGACCTGAACCGTGACGGACTTGGTCCCTGTTCGTACGGTGCAGGTGTAGAAATTGACGGTGTCGCCGAGGTGGACCGGGGCCTTGAAGTCCACGCGGTAGATGGCGGCGGTGACCCACCGGTGGGCACCATGAGTCCGGGCTTCCAAAAAACCGGCTTGGTCGATGTAGGAGAGGATCACGCCCCCGAAGATTGTGCCGTAGTGGTTGGTGTCACGCGGCATGGTGACGATGCGCAGGGTCGCGAACCGGGGCGTTGGCTTGGCGTCGGACATGAAGAACGGTAGCGGTCGTTCGCGGCGGGGTCGGTGGCTCCGTATGATCGGGTGAGGCCGTGCCAGCCGGGCCGAACGCCCGACCGAGCGCCTTCCGGGGAGACCGCCATGCCAGCAACCCACCGCCACGGACAGGACGCAGGGCCATCGCCCTCGCACGAGCACGACGCAGGAAAGCCCTGCCGGGGCGACGGGAGTTGCGGCGGGAGCGGCGAGTGCCAGTCCGGCGAGCACGAATGTCGGCACGAGCACGCGCCCGGACAGAGCCACGCCGAAGCCCGCGCGGCCCAGGCGAGCAGGCAGGGCGGTCGTCCGGGGCTCGGCGTGTCGAAACTCCCCGCGATGGAGACGCCGGGCCAGTTCAAGGCCATGCCGATCCCCGAGCTTCTGCGTCGCTATCGCAAGGGAATCGAGAACTTCGATCGCCGGATTTTCTGGCTGGATGCCGCGCAGCTCGATCAGGCCTTCCTGCCCGAGGCGGACGTCGGGCGCTGGCCCGTGCGGGTGCTGCTTGGACACCTGGCCGACGCGGAGATCGTGTTCACGCACCGGATGCGCCGCGCGGTTGGTGAGGACAACCCGGTCCTGTCGGTGTGGGATGAGAACGCGTTCATCGACAACGCGATATACGGCGGGAGCGACGCCGAAGGACTCTCGCCCGAGGCGGCCCATGATCGCGTGGTGCGCGCCGTGGGGGGCGCTGTCGCGATGATCCACACGACCCGAGCGTGGACGGGCGATTGGCTCTTGTCGCTGCGTCCCGAGCAGTTCGATCGCGTGGCGCTCCACCCGGAGCGCGGCGGAGAGAGCGTCAAGCAGATGCTCGCCTACGCGACGTGGCACCTGGAGCATCACGCGCGGTACCTGTCGTGCAAGCTGGACCGGCTTGTGGGCCCGGACGCCACCCCGCCGAAGACCGAAGGCCCGGGCGGTTGCGGCGCGGGTTGCGGATGTCACGCGCGATAGCGACCGCGGACGAGATCCATGCCGTTGAACGAGACCCTTGACTCCCGATGAATCACGTCTTTGACGAACGCCGGCACCTGATCCCCTTTCGGTCGACTCTGCTCCCGCAGATTTTCGTCGACACGCTGGTGATCGGCGCGGGCGTCGCGGGGCTCCGCGCGGCGATCTCGGCGTCGTCCCACGGCGAGGTCATCGTGCTCGCCAAGACCGAGCTGAGGATGTCCAACACCTCGTGGGCGCAGGGCGGGATCGCGGGCGTGCTCGATGCCGGGGACTCGTTCGATGACCACGTGCGGGACACGCTGACGGCGGGCGCCGGGCTCTGTGATCCCGACGCGGTGCGACTGGTGGTCGAGCAGGGGCCGGCGCGGTTGCGCGAGCTGGTGTCGTGGGGCATGGGCTTCGACCACGACAAGTCGGGGGCGCTCTCGCTGGGGCTCGAGGGCGGGCACAGCAGGCCCCGGATTGTCCACTCCGGCGGGGACGCGACGGGGCACGAACTGGCCCGGTGTCTCCTGGCCAAGGCCAGGTCGATCTCGAACATCCGCCTTTTCGAGAAGTGCTTCGCGCTGGACCTCATCACGGCGGGCCCAACGCCCGGCGCGCCCGTGATGGGCGCGATCACCTGGCACCCCAAGTACGGCCTCCAGATGATCTGGAGCAAGGCGACCATCCTCGCCGGCGGCGGCGCCGGGGTCATCTTCCGCGAAACGACCAACCCGCCTTCGGCGACCGGGGACGGCATGGCGCTGGCCTATCGCGCCGGCGCTTCCCTCGCCGACATGGCCTTCATGCAGTTCCACCCCACCACCCTCTACCTGCCCGGCGCGCACCGCTCGCTCATCTCCGAGGCGGTCCGCGGCGAGGGCGCGCACCTGCTCGACGCGTCGAAGCGCCGCTTCATGGTCGGCGTGCACCCCCTGGCGGAACTCGCGCCGCGCGACATTGTCAGCCAGGCCATCGTGCGGCAGATCGCCGAGCAGGGCGGGCGGCACGTCTGGCTCGACTGCCGGCACATCGCCAACTTCAAAACCCGATTCCCCAGCATCGCCGAGGAACTCGCACGATTCGACCTCGATCCATCCGCGGACCTGATCCCGGTCCATCCGGCGGCCCACTACATGGTCGGGGGCGTGCGGGCCGACCTCTCCGGGCGAACCGATGTTCCGGGGCTCTACGCCGTCGGCGAAGTCGCTTCCAACGGGCTGCACGGCGCCAACCGTCTCGCGAGCAATTCACTGCTGGAGGGGCTGGTCTCGGGCGAGATCGCGGGGCGCGTGTGCGAGGAAATGAAGAGCGGCGTGCCGGCGGCGTGGGCGACCAGCGTGCCGCAGGCGCCGATCCCCGTCGTCAGCGACATCCGCCCCAGCGACCACGGCGAGCTCGACCTGGCGGACGTTCGCTCGAGCCTGCGCTCGGCGATGTGGCGGAACGTCGGCGTGGAGCGCACGGGCGCGAAGCTCCGCGACGTCGTCGACATGCTCGACTTCTGGGGACGCTACACGCTCGACAAGATCTTCGACGAGCCGATCGGATGGGAGACGCAGAACATGCTCCTGGTGGCGGCCATCATGGCGCGTTCGGCGCTCTGGCGCGAGGAATCCCGCGGCTGCCACGCTCGAACGGACTTCCCCGAGCAGGTCGACGCGATGCGCGTCCACGACCTGTGGCGTCGCGGCGGGCCCGGCCCGCGGCTGGTCCCGGTTCACACGCCGGAGCCCGGGACGCACTCCCCGGCGGAACGCGCGGGAGTCGGAGCGTGACACGCGCCGGTCCGGCCGGTGCGCTGGCGCCCGCGCTGCTGGGAGCGGCGATCCTCGCCGCCATGGCGGGCTGCGAAGAGAGGGTGGTCTACAACAACCCGATGCTGGCGGGCCTCCCGGGCGCCGAGACGAGCATGACGATCACCGGCCCCGCGGGCGCCGGGCCCGACCCCACGGCGGTGCAGGGCAAGCTCCGCCGAACGGACGAGAGCGGGGCCATCACGCTCGTGGCACGCGCGCCGCGCCACCTCATGAAACATATCTACGACACGGTGTTCAACAACGAGCCCCGGCTGTTTCTCGACCAGGTGCTGAGCAAGGTCACCAAGGACGAGTACTACGAGCGGGGCGTCGACGTGATGGAGGCGTTCAACACGCTCCGGGAGCGCCGCGAAGATATCCACGCCCTCTTCAACGCCATGCCCCGGGGCGAGATGACACCCGGTGTCTTCATCCAGCCGCTCGGCGGGCGCGTCCATCGTCTGTGCGTGTATGGCCTGGCGGCCCGCGACCTCCGCTGGAACGGCTTCGACATGGTGATGGAGGAAGGGAACTGGAAGCTGCGCTGGTTCGTGAGCAACCAGAACTAGCTATTGCCCGCCGCGGGCGCGGGCCGCGAGCGTGCCCTTAACCTCCATCTCCTTGCCGTCGCGCCGGAAGGTCACGGTGACTTCGTCCCCGGGTTTGCCGGCCATCAGCAGCGGCATCCACTCCTCAACGCTCTTGATATCGGTGCCGTTCCACTTGGTGATAAGGTCGCCCTCTTTCAAGCCGGCCTTGGCGGCGGGCGAGCCCTCGGTCACGCCGCCGACGAGCACGCCGGGCTCGCTCCCGGAATAGTCGCCGGGGCGTATCCCGAAAGTGACGCTCCCGCGACGCGGGCCGGCGGGACGCTCGCTCTGGTCGGCGCTGGGCGCGGGCCCCTCGTAGGGGAAGGCCTCGGGGCGCCGGGCGGCGTCGTACGCCATGCGATCGACGACGTCGATGATCTGGGCGGCCCCCTCGTTGTTGATCAGGGCGGCAACGTCGCCTGGGTTGTGGTACTGCTCGTGGAGAAGCGTGAAGAAGAAGAGGACCGGCACGCCCCAGGAGTAGAACGAGGCATGGTCGGACGGGCCCATGCCGCCCGGCTTGGTCGCCACGTTCCAGTCATACACCTTCAGGTATGGATCAACCCAGTCGCTCAGTCCCTTTCCAGAGCCCACGCCGTCGAGCTCGAGTCGCCCGTCACGCAATCGCCCGACCATGTCGAGGTTGATCATGAGGTCGTGCCGTTCCTTGGGCACGATCGGGTGGTTGGTGTAGAAGCGCGACCCCACCAGCCCCGATTCCTCCGCCGAGAATCCGAGGAACAAGACCGAGCGAGCCGAGGCATCGGGCGGCAGGTTCGCGTAGCGGGCCGCGAGCTTCGAGGCCACGACGAGCATCGCGGACGTGCCCGAGGCGTTGTCGTCGGCGCCGGGATGAATCTGCCCGACAGCATTGTTGGTCGACCCGAAGTAGCCGTAGCCGACGTGGTCGTAGTGCGCACCGATGACAATGAACTGGTCCTTGAGCGCGCCGCGGCCTGCCAGGATCGCGCCGACGTTGTCGGTCATCACGGGCTCGCGGCTGAGCTTGGTGCGCAGCGACACCTTAGCCTTGGGCAGGTCGATCACCGCGGTGCCCGCGTCCGCGAGCTTGCGCAGGTCCATGAGCGAGCGTCCCTGCGAATCCGCCTTCCTGACGAGTACGTCGGCCTCTTCGGTCGACATCATCACGACCGGGATCGACAGGCCGTCGCGCAGCGGACGGACGCTGGTGAGTGATTCGAGCTTGCCGGCCCGCGGGTCATCAGCGCCGGGGGGATTCACGAGGATGATGCCGGCGGCGTTCCGCTTGGCGAGCGTCTGGAGCTTGGGCTCGAGGCTCGCCGCGGGCGACCAGCGCTGGTCGGCCCAAAGGCTCTTGCCCGCGTCGTTCATGGGCTCAAAGCGAAGCACGATGGCGATCTTGCCCGAAAGATCGGCGCCGTCGGGGAAACTCCTGTATCCCTTCTCGCCTTCCTCGATCGCGTACCCGGTGAAGACGGGCGTGCCGCTGGCCTCGGCCGCCCCGGCGAAGGCGAGCGTGACGTAGTCGCTCCCGCTGCGCAGCACGGTCGTCATGCCTTCGACCTCGATGCTCGCCATCTCATCGAGAACCTTGAGCGTGGTGCCCTGCTGGAACGGCTGCCGATAGGTGGCCTGCTCGAGCGTGTGCTCCGCGCCGTTGGATGTTGTGACGGTCCGCGGGAACGCGGGAGTCAGACCCATGCGCTTGAAGTGGAACTCGAGGTAGTCGGCGGCGAGGAGATTGCCGCGCGTGCCCGGCGCCCGCCCCTCAAAGAACACGTTGGAGAGGGTGGTGTCGTGCTGTCGGAAGGCAAACATGTCGGCCTGTCGCACCTCATCGCTGGCCGGCTGGGTGTTCTGTGAGTGGGTCTCGTCCTGGGCCAGGGCGGCGGGAAGCCCCGCCAGAGACAGAACGGCGACCAACGAATACCGGCGGGCAACGCAGAGCACTGACGGCATGAAAAAACTCCTTCGTGCGGGACGGCGGTCCGGTCCGAGCCGCGGACGATCGGGGCAAGTCTACTCACCCGGGGTGTGTGTTCGCCGACGGTCCGGGTGTGTGAACCAAAGCCTACCGCCGGAAGGAGGCGGGCGTTGCGGAGGCCAAAGGCGTGCGCCGCTGACCTACACTTCCGCGTTCCATCGGGCGGTCAGCTCTATGCCGCGGCTCCCCGCGTCCGT
>JABLTH010060777.1_pt1 | contig 23809 bp, 13 predicted proteins | sample 7875711 | NCBI WGS metagenome assembly JABLTH01 (sample SAMN14941262, study PRJNA633318) | bioreactor metagenome | isolation source: bioreactor | place: China | collected 2019-03-05 | reverse complement strand
CGGCGGCTGGACGTTCGGACCTTCCACCAGCCCCGCGCTTCCTCCGAAGTAGACGAACAGCGAGGTCGACCCTACGGTGCCGGGCACGACGACGATGTCGTCGTAGCCGTCGTTGTTCATGTCCCCGCCGCCGGCGGCGCCGCGCGGCAGGCAACTGGTCCCGAGGAAGCCGCACCCGCGCACGTCGTTGAGGCTCCACGCGGGGTTCGCCTGGAGGCCGGTGGAGCTTCCGTAGTACAGAAAAAGATTGGTGGGCGCCGTGGTGCTGTCGGAAATGTCGTTGCCCACCAGCAGGTCGCCGAAGCCGTCGCCGTTGACGTCTCCAGCCGCAGCCACGATGGCGCCCCGGTGTTCCGACGACTGCGTTCCCTCGACCGTCCAGTCGGCGGTGCTCCCCGGTCCGCCGGCCGAACCCAGGTACACGAGAACGCGTCCGGCGTCCGAGCGCGCGTCGTCGAAGTCGGGGGCGGCGATGGCGAAGTCGGAGTAGCCATCGCCGTTCACGTCACCCGCCGCGGTCAGCACGGTGCCGAGGTGCGCCTGGAACTGCCCACCCAGCCGCTCCCACGCGGCCGGCGTGAGCACCGGATCGATCGCGACCGGGTAGACCGCGTCACCGTCTTCGATGACCAGCTCCACGGCATCGTCCGCCGCGTTCATGTGCGCGGGCAGTTCGACGCCGCGCGCGTCGTGCGCATGGAGGGCCGAATAGCCCATGCGATCGCGCCCCGCGCCGTCGCGGAGCACGAGCGCCGCGCCGCCGAGCACCTGGGCCTGCAGTGAGCCGTCGAGTCCCACGACGAGGCGCAGCGGCCCGGCACCCGGGGGCCGCGCCCGTACCGTGAAGCCGTGCTCGATGCCTTCCGGCGCGTTCACGAGCCATTCCTCGAGCGCGCCGCGGTCGATCGTGATGCGCTGGCCGAACGCGGTCACCACGCCGCGGGCGACGTCGTGGAGCTCGTCGTTCCCGAACGCGCGCAGGACCATGCGCAGTTCGAACCGGTCGGCGCTCTCGTCCCGCGGCGTGATCCGGAAGCCGAGTTCGTCGACCGCGCTGCGCAGCCCGAGCGCGCGATTCGGAGCGCCCCACGTGCCCGCACGGAGGGTGAAGTGGTACTCGCTCGCGGTGATTGCGTTCGCCGCCGCGCTGAACCAGCCCGCATCGTGGCCGGCGGGCGGACCCGCGACGGCGTGCGGCGCGGCGATCACGGCGACCACGACGACCGCGGTCAGTCCCGACTTGAGCCGGCAGGTGATGCGGCGCGTGGCGCTGGTCCGGGCGGGCATGGCGCGCTCCTCTCTCGGGGGCGCGTCACTGCAAAGCAAACCCCGCGCCACGCGCGTGGAAGCGCGCATTGCCGCTGTTTCCGTTCGTTTTTTCGCTCTCGTGGCGGGCGTAGACCGCGCGTGGTCCAGGGACGGGACCACCGCCGGACCCGGAATGGGCCCATGGTCGAAGAAATCGTGCGAGGGGTGAGGGCTCCGCTGGCGCGGGGGGGGGAAGTACGGAGCGCCAGCGGAGCCCACGTAGGGCTTTGGCGGAACCTACCGCGAGTGCGATGTGATGCAAGCCGTCGTCTCGCGGATGTCACATCGGCTCGTCCGCAACTTGAGGACTCACGTCGTGGCGGCGACCATGTGGTTCGAGCGACCCCTCAGCTGCCGCCTCGCCGGGTTCTGCGCATGAGCGCGAGGACCGAAGACGCCGCGATCACGACCGAGGTCCACCCGAACCAGTCTCCGAACCGCGTGTAATGGGTCGCGACCGGACGCGCCGGGACCGGCACGAGCAACGTGGCAAACGGCGCCGCGCCGCTCGACACTTCCGCGAGCACGTGCCCGCGCGCGTCGCTGACGGTGAGGAGCCCGTTCTTGGCCGCGCGCGCAACGGAGTAACCGTTCTCGACCCCGCGCATGACGGCCATGTGCCCGTGGTACGCCCCGTCGACGTCGAAGTCCCACGCGGGCACCAGCATCAGGCCCACGCCCGCGCGACCGTAGCGGCGCGCCGGGTCGCGGAAATCCATGTCCTTGCAGATCGCGACGCCCCACGGGGCCGGTCCGTTGTCCAGAACGGCCAGTTCTCTCCCGGGCTCCATCGCCGACTCGTACGGCGGCAGCAGGTGCTCCTTGTCGTAGACACGCACGGGCGCGTGCGGCACGTAGATGCGCGCGTCGTTGTGCTTCCGCGGCGGGTCGACGCGAATCAGGCCCACCACGAGCGTCGCCCCGGTGCGGTCCGCGACATCCTGCAGTGCGGCGTCCGTCTCCGCGACGGCGGGTCCCACGACGACGCCGAGCTTCTCGGGGAGCACGATCACGCGCGCGCCGCCCTGCGCGAGGCGCGCGGCCGCGTCGGCGTAGGCCGCGAGCAGCTTCGTGGTCTCCTTGCCCTCGCCCGCCACGACCGGGCTCGCCGGCGCGTCCGAGGCGACGAGGCCGACCGGGATCGTGTCGGTGGCGGGACCGGACGCGAGCCGCAGCGCGCCGAACACGAGCACGACCGCGACGAGCGCCGCGACGGGGAGCGCGACGCGGAGGGCCGCGCGCGGCGTCGCGCGCCGCGACCACGCGGCCGCGAGCGTCGCCGCGGACAGCGACACTACGAAACCGATGCCCCATGGGCCGGTGACCGACGCGAGCTGCAGCAGCGGCAGGAAGCGCAGCTGCGTGTAGGCCAGCGCCCCGGCCGTGCCGTGCAGCGAGACGAGGCTCGACGCGAACTCGAGCGCGGTGCCCGTCGACGCGTACGCGAGCACTGCGAGTCCCGTTCGGCCGCGCACGAACGCGGAGCGGTAAAGGAGCGCCGCGAGCGTGAATGCCGCGGCCTGCACCGCGCAAAGCGCGAACGCCGCGAGTGCGGGCACGTGAAGCACGCCGTGCAGGTAGTGCCACAGGGTGAAGCTGCCGGCGAACCAGCCCAGCGCCACAACGAGCGCCGCGCGTCGCAGGTTCGAGGCCGCGGCGAAGATCAGCGCGGGAACCGGCGCGATCCACGCCAGCGGCCAGAGCGGCGTGAGGCCGCCGGCGAACCAGGCGAGAACTGCGGTCGCGACGATCGTGATGATCGCAACGATCGCAGCGATCGCGACGGGGGCGACGGGGGCGGCCGGCGCGCGCACCACGCGCTCAGCGCTCCGGCCGATGCGTCGCGATCCAGCGGCCCGCGGCGTCGGACAGGAGATCGCGGTGCATGCGGGCCGGGTCGTCGAAGAACGCGCGCCCCACCTCGCCGTCGACGAGGTGCGTCGCGAGCAGGTCGAGCGCCTTCGCCTCGTCCCACGCGCCCTCGAGGAAGATCACGTGGCCGCCCTCGGCGTGCTCGCCGAAGAGGTCGAGGAAATACTGCATCGCGATCTCGCGGTCGCGCGCCATGTGGGCGCCCATCACCACCGCGTGCACCTTCTCCCACTGGTCCGGGCCGAGCTCGCGCCGCCACGCGCGCACCGCGGCGTCGAGCGCGGTCAGCTCGAGATCCGCGGCGGCCCGGGCCTCGTCGAGAACGAGCGGTGCCATCGCGTGGACGTAGGTCTGCAGCGCCTCCGCGTCGACCGCGCCACACGCCGCGACCTCGTCGAGCAGCGCGCGCGACGCCGACGCGATCGCGCGCGCGCGCAGCCGGGCGTCCTCGTGGACCTCGTCCTTCTCGAAGGCGAGCCGCGCGTCGTCGATCATCGGCCGGTACTCGGCCAGCGCCTTCCGTTCGTCGTCGGCGAGCGGTCGCCCGGCGAGCGGCGCGAGACGAACCTCCAGCGCGAGCGGCACGTGGGCCATGGCCTTGAGGCGGTGATAGCCCGCGGGGATCAGCGGCACCTCGCGCCGCGTGGCGCCGCGCCGCAGGACGAGCACGTCGCCCTTGACCATCAGCACCGGTCCGGGCGCCTCGAGCCGGCGCGCCTTCTCCGCGGCGTACCACGCGCGGAAGCGTGCGTTGAGGGCCGCGAGGGGGTCGGGCGCGTCGGCGGCGCGCGTGCCCGTCCCGCCGGGCAGCAGGGTCGCCAGCACGACACACGCGGGACGGACGAGGGAACGGCGCCGGGCTGAAATCATGGCGCACGCTAACACGGCGGTGGGGCGAGCGCCGCGGGCCGTTCGCACCTACACTGCGGTCCGTCGAAGCGACCCTCACGAACCAAGGAGACGACCCCCATGTACAAAGCCAAGGCCTGGGCCGCCCCGAGCGCCAACGCGCAGCTCGCCCCCACGACCATCGAGCGCCGCGAGCCCACCGCGCACGACGTCCAGATCGAGATCCTCTTCTGCGGCATCTGCCATTCCGACCTGCACACCGCGCGGAACGAGTGGCACAACACGGTCTATCCCTGCGTCCCGGGCCACGAGATCGTCGGCAAGGTGACGAAGGTCGGGTCCGCGGTCACGCGGTTCAAGACCGGCGACCTCGCGGGCGTCGGGTGCCTCGTCGACTCCGACCGCACCTGCCCGGAGTGCAAGGACCACCACGAGAACTTCTGCCCGAACATGGTCATGACGTACAACTCGCCCGACGAGCACACGGGCAAGGTCACGTACGGCGGCTACTCGCAGAGCGTCGTCGTCGACGAGAACTTCGTCCTGCGCATCCCCGCGAACCTCGACCTGGCCGGGGCCGCGCCGCTGCTCTGCGCCGGCATCACCACCTACTCCCCGCTGCGCCACTGGGGCGTGACCGAGGGCAAGAAGGTCGGCGTGGTCGGCCTCGGCGGCCTCGGGCACATGGGCGTGAAGATCGCCGACGCGCTCGGCGCGCACGTGGTCGTGTTCAGCGGCTCGCCCGGCAAGAAGGACGACGCGCTGCGGCTCGGCGCCGACGAGGTCGTCATCACGAAGGACGCGGGCGAGATGCAGAAGCACGCAGGCAGCTTCGACTTCATCCTCGACACGGTGTCGGCGGATCACGACATCAACGCGGACCTGCAGCTCCTGCGCCGCGACGGCAACCTCACGCTCGTGGGCGCGCCGCCGACGCCGCTCGCCGTCGCCGCGTTCCCGCTCATCTTCGCGCGCCGCAGCCTGTCCGGCTCGCTGATCGGCGGGATCAAGGAGACGCAGGAGATGCTCGACTTCTGCGGCCAGCACAACATCACCGCCGACGTCGAGGTGATCCCGATCCAGAAGCTGAACGAAGCCTACGAGCGGATGCTGCGCTCGGACGTGAAGTACCGCTTCTCGATCGACATGGCCTCGCTCAAGGCGTAGTCGGGCGACGTCGATCGTGGTCGGGCGTGCGCGCGGTACCGGGACGCGGGGTCGAGACACGACGTTCGACCTCGCGTGACCGCAGAAGACCGAGAATGCGCTCCGGCGCGGCCGCGATTCCGAACTTGCTGCCGGTTCAGTCCGGGATCTCCGCCTCGACGAGCAGCGCCAGGAGCGTGAGCGACTCCTGCCAGCCGAGGTAGCAGGCCTCGGGAGGGATCACGTCGGGCACACCCTCCTGCACGATGGCCAGCTCGGTGCCGACCATGACCTCGCGCAGGTCGATCGTCGTGACCATCTCGCCAGGCAGGTTCGGGTCGTCGAACGAGTCCGTGTGGCGGATCCGCGCGCCGGGCTTCAATTCGAGATACGTGCCGCCGAACGAGTGGCCGTGCGTCGTCGAGAAGTTCGTGAACGACATCTTGTACGTTCCGCCCTCGCGCGGCTCGAGGTGGTGGACCGTGCACGTGAACCCGTGCGGCGGGAGCCACTTCGCCAGCGCGGCGGGATCGAGGAACGCGCGATAGACCTTCTCGGGGCTGGTACGCAGGATACGGTGCAGGCGGATGGTGTTGGTCGCCATTGTCATCCCCCGTGTGGTGGGAAGGAACGATGGTCGGGCGCGTCAGTCTAGCGCGTGCGCCGGCGGACCCACAGCACGACGCCCGTGACCGAGAGCAGGCACACGGCGAGCCCGGTCGTGCCGATCAGCGCGCGGCCGGGCAGACCCGCGGCCTGGCCGCTGTGAAGTGGAAATGCGGCGCGCACGACGCGGTCGGCGAGCGTGCCCTGGTCCGGGGCGTCCGTCCCGAGGACGCGGCCGTCGAGGTCCAAGTAGACGCGCGGCACGCTGAAGCCCCAGCCGTGGTGATCGCCGAAGCCGACCCGATAGACGGCCGCGCCGGTGTCGAGCCACACGTCGTCGAGCGCGGGCCAGCCGCGCTCCGCGCCGAACGCGCGGGCGCGCTCGACGATTGCGGCCAGGTCGTCGGCGGTGCGCGCGTTGGCACGGTCCGCGTCGTGCGCCGGCGGGGTGCGTTCGAGCGGATCCGGGGTCAGGGGCGCGAGCCTGGCGAGCGCGGGGCGCAGGAGATCGTGTCCGAGCTGGAGGTAGGCGCCGGTCGCCGACAGCACCACGAGCACGGCCCAGAACCACAGCCCCGGCGCGCGGTGCAGGTCATAGATCAATCGCGCGGCCGGGGCGCCGCGCTTGACCTGCCATGCGGGGCGCCACTGGTTCCAGAACGAGCGCGTCTTCGGACCGTGCGGCGAGCGCCGCGGCAGCGTGAGCACGAGCCCGAAGACGCTGCCGAACGCCCACAGGATCGCGACGGTCCCCATGAGCCACGGGCCGATCGAGCCGGGCAGCTTCAGGTTCGTGTGCAGCTCGAAGAGCAGCGGCACCAGGTGACGCAGGTCGAAGTGCACGGCGCCCCACTGGCGCGTGCCGAGGCGGCGCCCCGTCGCGGGGTCGACGAAGACCTGGCTGTAGCCGGGGTCCGGGGCGCCGGGCCGCGGCGCGACGGAGAACACCGCCGAACGGCCGGGCGCGAGTCGCAGTGGCGCATAGGTGACGAGGACGGCCGGCTCGGCGGCCTCGGTCCGGCGGATGAGCTCGGGGACCGGGAGCGCGGCGGCCCCGCGGCTCTCGCGCGGCGTGTCGAAGAGGTCGGGATTGAGCCACGCGTCGAGCTCGCGCTCGAAGGCGATGACCGCGCCGGTGAGCCCCGCGAGCGCAAGGAACAGCGCCGTCGCGAGCCCGATCCAACGGTGGAGGCGCAGCAGGGCCGGGCGCATGCGAAGTCTCCGTCGTCGTCGACCGCCGTGGGACGCGCGAGGGGGGAATCGTACGCCGGGCCTCGCCCCCGGGAGTCACTTTCCGCGGGCGCCCGGTGCATGCGCCGGTGCACGCGCCGGGTCACGCGCCCGTTCACGCGCCGGGTCACGCGCCGGTGCACGCGCCGGTGCACGCGCCGGTGCACGAAGGCACCGCGCGGTCCACGGCCGGGGGCTCCCGCGCGCGGCAACTCGTTGAGCCGCGGCGGGATCGTCCCAGGAGCGACGGTGGCAGCGCTCGTGCATCAGGTCTCCCGGACCCACACCGGGGAGGACCACACGATGTCGACCTGCGTCCGTCCGCGCCTGATCTCCGTCCTGTTCGTGCTCGCCGTGCTGCCGCTCCCAACCCGCGCGGCCGGCACCGGGGCCACGTGGCCGATGGCCCAGGGCGATCCGCAGCACACCGGCCGCGCGTCGTTCAGCGTGCCCGAGAGCCGGCGCAATGCCCTGCTGTTCGACATCGCCCTCTGGCAGACGCCGACCGGCGAGGAGGCGTCCTCGGGCTGGGTCACGTCGACGCAGATGACGTTCTTCGACGGCGCGGGTCCGGGTGGCGCCGACCTCGTGCTCGGGACGTACCACTGGCCCAAGGGCGTCGCCGGCCTCGACCGCCACGACGGGCGCGTGCTGTGGTCAGGCAATCCGTCGGGCGGCGAGACGATCGGCAACGTGGTGCCGGCCTTCGCGCCCGACGGCGCGACCGTCTACGTCACGAACGACTCGACGCAGACGGGCGAGTGGCCCGGCGGGACGCCGCTCATGGCGTTCTCCGCCACGGCCGGCCCGGGCACGTTCCGGCACAACGGCGGCGACGCGGACCCGGCCGACCTCGAAGCGACGCACCCGGTGATCTCGCCGGACGGGCGCATCTTCATGCACCGCGCGCTCGGCGTGCCCGCGGCGGGTGTCGACGACGGCGCGTCGATCCACCGCGCGTGGATCGGCACGGGCCCCGCCGTCCTCGCCGCGAGCGACGTGTCGCTGTTCCAGCGCGCCGACGGCCTGCAGGCCGTCGCCGTGTCGCGCGACGGCCGGCTCGTCGCGTGGGACGCGTCGAGCGGCGCGATCCGCTGGGCCGTCGACATCCCGGGCGGCGACGCGACGCCGACGATCGATCCGCAGAACGGCAACGTCTACGCCGCGATCGGCGAGGGCGACGTGTACGTCGCCGGCGTGAACGCGAGCGGCCAGGCCCTGTGGGGCAGCCCCTCGGTGCGCGTCTACCAGTACGTCGAGGGCAGCAACGACCCCGCGCGCGTCGCCTCGGCGGGCTGCCTGTCGTGGGACCGCGCGACGTACTATCTCCAGACCGTGACGAACGAGGGCACGGGGCGCCTGTACGCGATCGCGACCGCGACCGGTGCCGTCCGGTGGAGCTACGACACGCAGGCCGCGGGCTGGGACATCCGCGGCTCGGCGCCGATCGTCACGCAGGACGGCACGGTCGTCGTCGGGAACGACCTCGGCCGCACCTACTACGCGCTGCACGACGACGGCACGCACGCGACGCTGCTCGACACGCTCGTCGTGTCCGCTCCCGGCGAGGCGCGCGCGTCGGCCTCCCTCGCGCCCGACGGGCTGCTGTACCTCCCCGCGCAGGTGGTCTGGCGCGCCGGCAACGGCAACGGCCAGGCGCCGACGTATCGCGCGGAGAAGCTGTTCAACGCGTTCGACCTCTCCGCGGGCGCCGTGCAGCAGCTGTGGCCGCCGGGCAACCAGCGCGCGCTCGCGCGCAATCACGCGGTCCTCGTGAAGTGGGTTCCCGTCGTCGACACGTCCGGCCAGTTCGCGCATTACGCGATCTATCGCGCGACGGCACCGTTCGCGAGCGTGGACGGCCTGGCGCCGCTCGCGACCGTCCCGGGCAGCGGCTCGGCGTCGTACCTCGACACGACCGCCGCGAACGGCACCGCGTACTGGTACGCCGTCACGACGGTTCCGACCGCGGGCGTCGAGCACCGGAACGTCGCCGGGTGCGGCCCGCGCACGCCGCACGACGAGACCGACCTGCAGGTCGTGACCATCGAGCGCACGCCGCGCTTCCCGCGCTACGCGCCGTGGTACGAGGACCGCACGGCGATCGACCCGGGCGGCTTCGGCCCCTACTGGTACAGCGCCGCGATGGGCCTCAGCGAGGGCCAGACGAGCGAGACGCCGCGCTGGCCGGCCCCCGGCACGACGGTCACGTACACGGCGACGATCCGCAATCGCGGCACGAACACCTGGAGCGGCGCGCTCCCGAGCGAGTGGTCGGTGGACGGCGTCCCGCTCGGCGGTTCGTCCGCGCCGCTGACGCTGGCCCCCGGCGCGACCGCGTCGTTCACGCTGCAACGCACCTGGGACGGCGGGCTGCACGACGTGCGCTTCGCGATGACCCCGCAGGACGCGCGCGCGGGCAACGACGCGCTGACGATCGACACGAAGTCGGTCCCGTTCCTCACCTATCTCGACGAGACCTACGCCGAGAACTTCCGCGAGGACAGCGCCGAGCACCCGCAGGCCGCGACCGACGACATCGTCGACTGGCTCAACCGCCACATGGCGCGCTTCAACGCGCTGTTCGCCGCGGCCGGCTCCCCGAAGCGCGTGCACTACGGCGTGCTCCGCGTGCTCGAGGACGGCGACGCCGATCCCGCGGACCCGCCCACGCTCGACTACGGCGTGTTCCCGTTCCGTTTCCGCGCGACCGAGGACAACCTCCGGCACATCTCCGGCTGGTACGTGCCGGAGGACGACATCGACTTCGGGCTGCTGCACGAGGAAGGCCACCAGCTCGGCCTGATCGACGTGTACCAGCTGAACCTCGCGCCCGAGCAGAATCTCGTGTCGGGCCTTCCCTACTCCGCTCCGCCGTGCCTGATGAACGCCTGCTCGGGGTTCCTCTCGCCGCACAGCGCGGGCGCGATGACGCACTGGCGCGACCAGGCGCACGGCTACTTCGGCCAGTACCTCTACCAGCTGCCCGAGCACGTTGCATTCCGCTTTCTCGGCGCCGACGGCGCACCGCTCGCGGGCGCCACGGTCACGCTGTACCAGATGGCCGAACGGCCCGACATGGGAAAGGTCGTCGCCGAGCCGCCCAAGGCGCAGGGCACGACCGACGCGAACGGCGTGTGGATCCTGCCCAACGTGCCGATCGACCCCGCCCTCGTGCCGCCCGCGGCGACCGGCGACGTGCTGCACGACAACCCGTTCGGCTACGTCGCGGTCGTGGGCCACAACGGCCTCCTCCACGCCAGGATCGAGCGCGACGGGTATACCGACTGGGCGTGGCTCGACATCACCGAGGTCAACACCGCCTACTGGGCCGGCGCGACGACGCTCGCGACGTTCGAGCGCACGCTGCACCTCGGCGGCCCGATCCTGCACTGCCTGCCGGACGACATGACCGAGAACAACGCGGCGGCGTGGTCCGCGTGGGCGGACGGCGGCACCGCGAGCGCGACCGACGACGCCTCGTTCAAGGTCGTGGGCGCCGCCTCGCTGCGCGCCGAGACGAACGGCGGCTTCGACTCGCTGTGGCGCTACCCGGGGGGCCTCGGGCGCTTCGACCTCGGCGCCGCGACCCACTTCCGCTTCTGGGCCTGGCACGTCAACGACCACGGCTTTCAGAGCGGGAGCCCGTGGATCGTCCTGCGCGGCGCGGCGGGGTACATCGAGCTGCACCCGACGTGGGACATCCTCTCGCTCGCGTACGGCCAGTGGACGCATTTCGCGGTACCCCTCGCGGGCGACGAGACGTGGATCCGCACCGACCACGGCGCGGTGTCGCTCGACGCCATCGACGCGATCGAAATCCACGCCGACACGTGGGACTACGGGTTCACGCTGTGGCTCGACGGCGTGGGCTTCGATCCGCCGCAGCCCGGCGAGGTCTCCGGCGTGATGCTGACCCCCGGCCAGCTCGCCTGGGCCGCGACGCCGCTGGCGAGTTCCTACGACGTGGTTCGCGGATCGGCCGCCGGCCTGCGAACGAACGACTTCGGCGCGTGTCTCGCCACGGGCGTGACCGGGACGTCGTGGGGCGACACCGCGCGGCCCGCGCCCGGCGCGGCGTTCACGTATCTCGTACGCGCGACCGCGCCGTCGTGCGGCCGGACGGGGACGTGGGGCGCGGCGAGCGACGGGACGCCGCGCGTCAACGTGAATCCCGCGGGCTGTCCGTAGGAATGTGATCGGGCCGCCGAAAGACCTTCCCCCGCGCGAGGTCCCGGCGTAGCTTCACGCGCGTGAACGATTCTTCGATCGCGGGCCTGATCCGGATCGCGGAGGGCGGCGACGCCGGCGCGGCGTCGACGCTCTTCGCGACGCTCTACGCGGAGCTGCACCGCCTCGCGCGCGCGCAGCTGGCGCGCAGCTCGCGCGAGCTGACGATCGGGGCGACGAGCCTGCTGCACGAGGTCTACCTCGATCTCGCGAAGCGCGAGAACCAGTTCCCGGACCAGGGCCGCTTCATGGGTTACGCCGCGCGCGCGATGCGCGGCCTCATCATCGACTACGTCCGGAACCGCAAGGCGCAGAAGCGCGGCGGGCAGTTCGAGATCACGTCGATCGAGGGCGACGTGCTGGAGCCCGGCTCCGGAGCGGGCGAGCTGACGCGGCTCAGCGATGCGCTCGACGAGCTGGCGAAGAGCGAGCCCGGGCTCGCGCACGTGGTCGACATGAAGTTCTTCTGCGGCTTCTCCTTCGCCGAGATCGCGGCCATGTCGGGCGAGTCGGAGCGCACCGTGCAGCGCCGCTGGGACAAGGCGCGGCTCTGGCTGCACCGCTCGCTCGACCGGACGCTGTAGCGCCCGATGGGCTTCGACCCCGAACGCTGGCGGGAGCTGAGCCCGCTCCTCGACGAGGTGCTCGACCTCGAACCCGCGGCGCGCGCCGGGTGGCTCGCGGCGCTGCGCACGCGCGCGCCGGAGTTCGCGGCCGACGTCGAGGCGCTCGTCGCGGAGCACGCGGCGCTCGAGGAGCAGGGCTTCCTCGCGGGAAGCGCGCTCACGGACGAGGGCCCGCCGACGCTCGCCGGCATGGTCGTCGGCGCGTACCGGCTGCGCGCACCGCTGGGCCAGGGCGGCATGGGCAGCGTCTGGCTCGCCGACCGCTGCGACGGGCGCTTCGAGGGCGTCGCCGCGGTGAAGCTGCTCAACGTGAGCCTGATCGGGCGCGACGGCGAGGCGCGCTTCCAGCGCGAGGGCAGCCTCCTCGCGCGCGTGCGCCATCCGCACATCGCGCAGCTGATCGATGCCGGCGTGTCGTCGCTCGGTCAGCCGTACCTCGTGCTCGAGCACGTGGACGGCGAGCGCATCGACCACCACTGCGACGCGGCCCGGCTCGGCGTGGAATCGCGCGTGCGCCTGTTCCTGGACGTCCTTGCCGCGATCGCGTTCGCGCACGCGAACCTGATCGTCCATCGCGACATCAAGCCGCAGAACGTGCTCGTCGACCGGTCGGGGCAGGTCAAGCTGCTCGACTTCGGCATCGCCAAGCTGATCGAGCCCGAAGCCGGCGCGGGGCTCGCGTCCGCGGCCGGCGCGGCGCCTGCCTCCGCGCTGACGCGCGAGGGCGAGGTCGCGCTGACCCCGCAGTACGCGGCGCCCGAGCAGCTGACCGGCGGCGCCATCACCACGGCGACCGACGTGTACGCGCTCGGGATCCTGCTGTACCTGCTGCTCACGGGACGTCACCCGTCCGGCCCGACGGACAGCTCCCCCGCGGAGTGGATCCGCGCCGTCGTCGAGCGCACGCCCACGCGCCCGTCGCTGGCCGTCTCGGGCGACCCGGACGCGTCGGCACGCTTCGACGCCGCGCCGCGCCGGATCGCGCGCGCGCTGGCCGGCGATCTCGACACGATCGTGGCGAAGGCGCTCGCGAAGCGGCCGGAGGACCGCTACGCGTCGGTCGAGTCGTTCGCCGACGACCTGCGCCGGCACCTGAACCACGAGCCGATCGGCGCGCGCGCCGAGCCCGTCTCGCGGCGCGCGCTCAAGTTCGTGCGCCGTCACCGGGCGGGGGTCGCCGCGGCGAGCGTGGTCGTGGCGGCGATCGTCGCCGGAGCCGGCGGCGTCGCCTGGCAGGCGCGCGAGGCGAGCCGGCAGCGCGACGCGGCGCGCACGCAGCTCGGGCGCGCGACGGCGGCCAACGAGTTCACGACGTACCTCCTCAGCGTCGCGGCCCCGGGCGGGGGCAAGTTCACGGTCGGCGAGCTGCTGCAGCAGGGCGAGGCGCTGATCGACAAGCAGTTCCGGGACGACGCCATGCGTGCCGAGATGCTGACCACGATCGGTCAGCAGTACTACCTCGCCGACCAGTTCGACAAGGCGACGGCGGTGCTCGAACGCGCCTTCGCCGCCGCGGAGCGGACGCACGACCCGGCGATCCGCGCGCGCGCCGCGTGCCCCCTGGCGTTGATGAAGGTCAACAACGACGACCGCCCCGGCGCCGAGGCGCTGATCACGCGCGCGCTGAACGAGCTGCCCGACGCGCCGCAGTTCGCGCTGCAGCGCGCCGACTGCCTGATCCAGCACAGCGCGTTCGGCGTCGTCACCGGGGAGCCGGGGCCGATGATCGAGCGCGCGCGGCGGGCGCTCGCGATCCTCGACGCGCACCCCGGCGCGACGCAGGTGAAGCGCCTCGAGGCGCAGCTCAACCTGGCCTACGGCCTGTTCCTCGCCCATCGCGTGCGCGAGGCGGACGCGGTGTACGAGGACCTCACGAAAGGACTCGATGCGGCCGGCCGCGGGCGCACCATCGCGGCCGCCGACGCGTTCCACGAGTGGGGCATCGCCCATTTCCACGACAACCTCGTGCGGGAAGAGCCGCTCGTCCGGCACGCGCTCGAGCTGCGCAAGCGGATCGACGCCGACGGCAACGTCGCGGCGAGCTACACGCTGAACCTCGCCTGCGCGCTGCGTCGCCTAGAGCGCTTCGAGGAGGCCGAGGCGCTGTTCCGGGAGGCGATCACCACCGCGACGCGGCAGGGTGTCCGCGGGCTGCAGTACGCCGCGATGCTGGAGCTGTCCGCGCTCTACGTGGCACGCGGCGACCTGCGCGGGGCGGCGGCGGAGCTCGACACGGTGGAGCCCCACGCGGGCGAGCCGTCGTTCTCGGGGCTGCAGAAGGCCCGGCTCGCGACGCAGCGCGGCCTCCTCCTCGCCGCGCAGGGGAAGCCCACCGAGGCACGCGCGAGCTTCCTGCGCGCTAGCGCGGCGTTCGATGCCGAGACCGAGAAGGTCACGGGCCACGTCGACGCGCTGCTCGGGCTCTCGCGCGCGGAGGAGACGCTGGGTGACCGCGCCGCGGCCCGCGCGGCCACCGAACGCGCGCTCACGGTGGCGCGGGACTTCGTCGAGCCGGACACGCCGTCCTACCTCGTCGGGCTCGCGCTCGTGCGGCGCGGCGAACTCGAACTCGCCGGCGGCGATCGCGACGCGGCCCGGGCCGACTTCCGGTCGGCCGCGGAGCACCTGCGACAGACGCTGGGCGCGGAGCACCGCGCCACCCGCGACGCCCTCGACAAATCAGTTCGTTAGGATGCGCGTCGAAATGTTTCTCTCCCGGCTGTCGTCTTCGAGGTCCCGCTTCCGATCTCCAGGGTGAAGGGGACGCGGTGGAGCCCCACGACGAAGGCCAACCCGGGCGACCCCCGGAACGAGGAGAGACATCATGAAGAGCATGCTCGCCCTGATCGGCGCACTCGCGGTGCTCACGCTGGCGTCGGCGGCTCCGGCGGAGGCGAAAATCATGCAGAACAAGTTGTCCGTCAACAAGATCGTCTTCAACAAAGTGGTGGGCAACAAGGTCATCACCAACCGGTTGTCCGCCAACAGGCTCTCCTCCAACAAGCAGGCCTCCAACCGCGTGGTCTACAACAGGGTCATCCTCAACCGGCTCTCGGCCAACAAGGTCGTCGTCAACAAGCAGGCCACGAACCGCGTGACGCTCGCGGACGGCTCCGTGTCGCGCATCGCGGCGATCGAGCTGGCGGACGGCACACGGCTGCGCTGACCCGTGTCGCATCACGCCGATCGATCCCGCACCGCGACACGAAACATGGGAACCCGACACCTCGTGCAGACCACCTAATGCAGGCCCGGCCTGCCACGAGGAGAGGACCCATGGTTCGATCGCTCGGATGGCTCGGCGTGATGGCGGCGCTGGCGCTCGGCGCGGCGGCGCTTCCCGCCGAGGCGAAGCTCGCGACCAACAGGCTCGCGGCCAACAAGATCGCGACCAACAAGCTGGCCACGAACAAGCTGGCGACCAACACGATCGCGGCCAACAAGCTCACCGCCAACACGCTCGCCGTCAACGCGCGTACGCTGAACGGCGCGGGGTCCGTCGGCGGCGTCGTTTCGATCCGCCTGGCGGACGGGACGCGTCTCGCGCGTTGACACGTCGGACCGGGGAGATGACACGATGACGCGCCCGATTCTCCGTCATGTCCCCGCAGCGGCGTGCCTTGCAGTCCTGGCGCTCGTCGCCGGGCCCGCGCGCGCCGCGGGTCCGGCGGCGGGGCCGCCCGCGAATCCGGCCCCCGCGCCGCCGGGCACCGACCGCATCGCGTCGATCGCGGTCGTCGGCACCGACTTCCGCGTCACGCTGACGAGCGGGCGCGTCCTCACCGGGCGCGACCTCGCGGGCGCGACGCTGTCCCTCGTCGTGCCGGGCGGCACGACCCCCGAGGCGGTCCGCATCGACGCGGTGGTCGCCGATCCGCTCGACGCGACCGGCGAGACCCTGATCTACAGGATGCGCGCGCAGGACCCCGCGACCGGAACGTGGGGCGAGCTCTGCAATCCCGACGCGGCCGGCGAGCGCTGGGCGTTTCCGCTGCGCGGCCAGTGGGACGAGGACGGCTACCCGCTGTCCGACGACGGCTTCACGCTCACGTGCGGCGACGGCTCGATGGGCAAGTGCGTGCGCTGGGGTTACAAGCCGTGGAAGACGTTGCCGGACGGAACGCGCCTCGCCGACTACCACCAGGCCTGCGTGCGGATGGTCAACGCCAACTACTGCGGCAACCGCCGCACGACGCGCGACGGCATGCTGATCGACTACTGGGACGACCGTGGAATCGCGAAGCCCGACCCGCACCCCGAGGCCCAGGGACTCACGTTCGAGGCCGCGTGGGGTCCGAACGGCGCGCTGTGCGTCGCGCACACACGCGTGCCGGAGCACGAGACGCTCGCGGGCCTGGACGCCGACTGCCCGCGCCTGCGCGGCCGGCTCGGCCCCGCGGCGTGCTCGCCGGAGACGGTCGCGAAGGCGCACGGGCACGCGCTGTTCTTCAACCGCTCGCGCTGATCGCCATGGCCGCCCCCTCGCTCACGACGCGCGTGCGGCGCCTGGCGTTCTTCGCGGCGGTCCTTGCGTTCGCCGCGGCGCTCGCGTTCGCCGCGCTCCCCGCGCTCGCCGAGACGCCGCTCTCCGACATCGAGATCCGCCGCACGGCCGGCGCGGTGGTGATCGACGGCAGCCTGTCCGACGCGGGCTGGGCCGGCGCGACGGAGGTCGACCTCGCGTACGAGGTCCAGCCCGGCGAGAACGTCACCCCCGGCGTCCGCACCCGCGCGCGCATCGCCTACGACGGCGAGGCGCTCTACATCGCCTTCGACTGCGAGGACCCGGACCCGCGACGGATCCGCGCCCCGTTCGCCGACCGCGACCGCATCGGTCCGTACCAGCAGGACGTCGTGCGCGTGTTCCTCGACACGCGCAACGACGGCCGGGCGGCGTACATGCTGGGCGTGAGCCCGCGCGGCCTGCAGAGCGACGGCGTGTACACCGAGGCCGTGGCGTCCGAGGACCGCGGTCCCGACTTCTACTTCGACTCGGCCGCGCGGATCGACGCGCGCGGCTGGACCGCGGAGCTGCGGATCCCGTTCGCGTCGCTGCACTACGCCGGGGGCGCGGCGCCGGTCTGGGGCGTCATGCTGATGCGCGAGTACCCGCGCGAGTTCGCGTACGACTTCGAGAGCGCGCCGCTCCCGCGCGGGTCGCCCTGCACGCTGTGCCACATGCGGAAGCTCACCGGGATGCGCGACCTCCCGGCCGGCGATCACTGGGTCGTGGCCCCGTACGTCTCGGCGACGCGCGAGACGGCGCCCGCGGTCGAGGGCGACCCCGCGTCGCCGCTCGTCACGCGCGCCCTCGACAGGACGGCGGGGCTCGACCTCAAGTGGTCCCCCGCCTCCGCGCACACGATCGACGTCGCGCTCAACCCCGACTTCTCGCAGATCGAGTCGGACGTGCCCAAGGTCGGCGTGAACAGCCGCTTCGCGCTCTTCTACCCCGAGAAGCGGCCGCTGTTCCTCGAGGGCACCGACCTGTTCGAGATGCTGCTGCACGCGGTCTCGACGCGCACGATCACCGATGCCGACTGGGGCGTGCGTGCGACCGGCAAGACCGGCGCGACCTCGTACACGATGCTCGTGGCCCGCGACGCCGGCGGCGGGAGCGTGATCCTCCCCGGGCCCGAGGAGTCCTCGCTCGCGCCGCAGGACTTCGCGTCGAACGTGGCGATCGGCCGCGTGCGGCACGACCTCGGCGCGTCGTTCGCCGGCTTCACGATCAGCGCGCGCGAGGTGCGGGGCGGCGGGTACAACCGCGTCGCGGGCCCCGACGTGCAGTGGCGCCCCGACGACGCGAACACGATCACCGCGCAGTGGCTCGTCAGCGACACGCGGCTGCCGGCGCGTCCCGACCTCGCGGCGGAGTGGGACGGTTCGCACCTGCGCTCGTCCGCGGCGAGCGTCGAATGGCTGCGCCTCACGCGCGGCTTCGTCACCGTCCTCTCCTACCAGGACATCGGGAGCGGCTTCCGCGACGACAACGGCTTCATCCCGCAGGTCGGGTACCGGCGCGCGCAGGCCATCGCCGGGCCGTATTTCTACCCGCACGGCCTCGTGCCGCTCGTCCACCCGTACGTCACGGTGGAGCAGTCGGAGACGCGCGACGGCGCGCGGCTCGGCCGCGCGGTCACGCCGGGCGTCTACGTGAGCGGCCCGCTGTCGATGACGCTCGACACGCGCTACCACCTCGCCGAGCAGGTGCGCTCCCGCGGCCGGCTGTTCGCGCTGCGCTACGGCGAGCTCGAGCTCGAGATGAGCCCCGCGCGCCGCTTCGACCGGCTCGCCCTGCACGTGCGGCTCGGCGACGACGTCGACTTCGAGAACGGCCGCCTGGGCCGCGGCGGCGACGTGACCGCGAGCGCGACGTTCCGCCCCTTCGACCGGCTCGAGCTGATCTTCGACGGCGAGCGGCAGTGGTTGAACGTCCCCGCCGGGCCGTCGGCCGCGGGCACGACCTCCGCGCGCCTCTTCACCGCCGACGTGGCCCGGCTCAAGGCGACGATCCACTTCGGCCCGCGCGCCTACGTCCGTCTGCTCGGCGAGCGGGTCCGCGTCGAGCGCGACCCGGCGCTGTACGTCGATCCGGTCCCCGCGCGCGAGCGCACCGGCCTCGACTCCGTGCTGTTCAGCTACAAGCTGAACTGGCAGACGCTCGCCTACCTCGGCTACGAGGCGGGCCGCTCGCTGCGCCCGTCCGGCGCCATGGAACTGGACGGGAAGCAGCTCTTCGTGAAGCTGGCCTACGCCTGGCGGAACTGACGCTCCGGGGCGCGGACCCGATCACTCCATGACGCGGGCCCGATCACTCCGTGGCGCGCTGCCCCGCGCCGTCCACCGGGCGCACCTGGTAGAACCGCGTCGTGCCCGAGGCGCGCTCGCCCACGTCGACGAACGTGCCCGCCGCCGCACCCACGGTCCCGAAGAGGTGGACGCCGGCATCGACGTCCGCGTCGAGCAGCACGCCGTCGTCGCGGAACACGTCGACGTGATCGAGCGCGGGCTGGTTCGTCGTCGGCGTCCAGCGCAGCACGACGTCGCCGCCCACGAGGGTCACGAGCAGGTCGGTCACCGGCGCGGTCGCGCCCGCCGCGGGCGTCGCCGTCACCGTCGCCGAGTCCTTCGTGCGCCGGCCGTCCGCGAGGAGCGCACGCACCTTGTAGTAGCGCATCGCGCCGTTCGCGAGGCCCATGTCGCGGAAGTGCGGCGCGGCGCCGGCCGGCACGGTCCCGAGCACCGCGAAGGGACCGGCGGCCGCGTTGCCGCCCAGCACTTCGTAACCCGTCGTGAGCGGGTCGGGATAGGCGGCCCACGTGAGGTCGACGATCGTGTTGTACGGCTGCGCGGCGAGCCCCGTCACGGGCGCCGGCCCGGCGTTCGGACCGGACGGCGTGGGCGCGGTGAACGTCTGCCACGTCGCCCCGGCGTCGGGCAGGCGTCCCGTCGACACGTCGGTGGTCTGCGCGCCGAACGTGTACGCGTCGATCGCGTGGCGGCCGTTCGTGTCGGTGTCGTACAGCCCGACCTGCTCGCCGCCCTTGCCGAGCGAGAAGTTCGTGTGCAGGCGGCCCTGCGCGGGCGTCGAGTCGGCCCAGAAGACGAGGTACTCGTGCGGCGCGATCAGCGTGGGCGCGGGGATCTGCCACTTGCCCGCGTTGGCCAGGTCGTCGGTGAGGTACATGCCGCCGAGGTCGACGGGCACGTCGCCGGCGTTGTACAGCTCGATCCAGTCGTCGTACTGCCCGTACTCGTCGGTGAGCGTGTGCTTGTTGTCGGCGAGGAACTCGTTGATCACGACGGCCGGGGGCTGGTACCCGATCACGTAGCTGTAGAAGCCGCCGGGCGCGTTGGCCGGATCGCGCGTGACGTTGCCGTGCGGCGCGTCCGCGGCCTCGACGTAGTAGCGGACGGTGGCCCCGATCGGCCGGCGCGGAATGACGGCGCCGGACACGCCGTCGCCCGCGGCGCCGTCGCCGTGCTGGCCGTCGTCGAGCAGCGGCACCGGCGCGAAGCCCGCACCGGTGTCGACGAACAGCTGCTGCCGCGCGAGCGAGTGATCGTCGGCGATCGCGGCGGTCACCGTCACGTCGTCGTTCTGCGTCGGCGCGGCCGGCACCTGCTTCGTCCCGGCGATCGTGGGCGGCGCGTCCGGCTCCTGGTTCGCGGCGCCCGGGGTCGCGTTGAAGAACCTGACCCAGGTGCTCGAGCCCTCCGGCCAACGGCCTTCGGACCAGTCCGACACCTGCGGCCCGAAGACGCGCGCGTCGACGAGGACGTTGCCGGTCTCGTCGCGGTCGGAGAGGTACAGCGCCTCGCCCGACTTCGACAGCTTGAACGTCGTGTGGAGCACGCCCTGCTCCGGGTCGCTGTCGGCCCACACGAGCAGGTAGCCGCCCGCGGGAATCGTCTGCCCGTCCGCGAAGCGCCATTTCCGCGGCTGGGCCGCGTCGTCCGACAGGTACATGCCGGACAGGTCGGCAACCGAAGCGCCAGTGTTGCGCAGCTCGACCCAGTCCTCGTACTCGCCGCGTTCGTCGGCGATCGTGTGCGTGTTGTCGGCCATGAACTCGTTGATCCGGACCGCCGGCGCGCCGCCGGCGATGACGTAGCGATACGTGCGATCGGGCGCACGCGTCGGGTCCTTCGACGGCACGGCGACGTTGTCCGACACGACCACGTAGTAGTTCACGGTCTTGCCCGGCTTGTTCTGGGCCGCGATCTGCGCGCCGTACACGTGATCGCCCGCGGCCCCGTCCCCGTGCGCGCCGTCGTCGAGCAGTGGCGTGCTGGTCCAGACCGCTCCGTTGCCGACGTAGAACTGGTAGTAGAGCGTCGCGGACTGGATCGTGCCGTCGTCGGTGATCGTCGCCGTGACCGTCACGGGATCGGTCGCCGCCGGGTAGGCCGGGGCGTGGCGCGTGCCCGTGATCTTCGCCGGCTGGTTCACGGTGCCGTTGGCGTTCGTCGCCCCCGGCGAGGGCACGAGGTACTTGCGCCAGCGGTAGTAGCCGTCCTGCAGCATGCCCTGCGAGACGTCGTTCATCTGCGCGCCGTACCTGACCTTCTGGATCTCGAGGCCGCCGCGGCTGGACAGCAGGATGACGCCGTTGTCCCCCTTGAGCGCGAGCGGCGCGTGCAGCGCGCCCTGGGCGGGCTGGTTGTCGAACCACACGACGACGAAGCCCTGCGCGGGCACGTTCGTACCGACCGGGAACGCCCACTTGCGCGGCGCGTTCAGGTCGTCGCTGAGATAGACCCCGTTGAGCGGCACCGTGTGGTCGGAGGCGTTGTACAGCTCGATCCAGTTGTTCGCCTCGCCGTACTCGTCGTGCACGGACCCGGTGTTCTTGCTCATGAACTCGTTGACGTAGAGGTTGAACTCGTCGTCCGGCTCCTTGAGCGGGTTGGTCGTGCTCGCGAGCGTCGCCTGCGTCTGCGTCCAGCGCGCGGTGACGTAGCCGCGCAGCGTCGCGGCTCCCGCGTCGAGAGGCGCGTTGTCCTCCCACGGGAACTTGTTCGCGTCGCGCGATCCGTCGACGAGCACGCGCGACACCGCCGCGTCGATCTTCGGCCCGAGCACCTCGAGCGAGAAGGGCGCACCCGCGGTCCCCATCATCCTGCGCAGGTACTGGTCGTGCCGCTTGCGCAGCTGCATGTTGCGGACGTAGAGGTCGTAGAGCTTGTTCCAGCCGACGGCCTGCTGGTTGACGGTGCAGATGTTGACGCCCGCGTCGGCCGCGGCCGAGTACGGGTTCCAGGGCTGGTTGCCCCACGACCCGTCGTGGTCGAGCGGGATGAAGCGCCACAGCCCGGTCGCCGGGTCGCGGTAGATGTCGTAGTTGTGGACGCACGAATCCCACTCGGAGAGGAAGTTCATCGTCGCGTAGTACTTCACGAAGTTCGGCAGGTCGACGTACTCCGAGATCGTGTTGTTCATGTCGTCCTGCGCGGAGTTGAGCGCCTCGATGAACTCCTGCAGCAGCCGGTAGCCGTCGCCGGTCCCGGTCTCCTGCTGGTAGTACGTGCGGTACTGGGCCGGGTCGGCGTACGAGAACAGCCCGCCGCCGTCGTCCTTGAACAGTTCGGTGAGCGAGGGGTCGAGCCCGAGCCGCTGCAGGAGGTACTTGTCGCTGTTCTCGAACTGTTGCACGACGCCGTAGAACTCGCCGTTCACCTCGAGGTGCGCCGGCCGGCACTGCAGCGCCGAGACGCCCTGGCTGCGGTACAGGTCGAAGGACAGGCACTTCCGCACCATGAACGCGTCCCACATGTCACCGTTGAGGTTCAGCGTGTCGCCGCCCCAGTCGGGCAGGACCGCCTGCGGCTTGACCTTCCAGCCGTGCTTCGCGAACCAGCGCGCGATGTTCCCGCGGTAGCGTGCGGTGCCCGGCGTCGCGAGCAGCCCGGGATACGTGATCTGCGCCGGGTACTCGATGTCGTTGAAGTAGGTCCGGTCGAGCTGCGCCTGGTCCTCTTCGGACAGGTCGACGCTGACGAGGGGCAGCGTCGACTCGGCCGCCGCGTGGGAGGTCGCCGTCGCGACCGCCGAGGGCGCGCTCTCGTTCCCGTCGACGTCGACCGCGGTGACGCGGTAGGTCCACGGGTGCGGATCGGCGGCGCTGAAGTCGTTGAACACCGACTGGAGGTTCTCGCGGCGGTTGTCGACGCGCTGCCACGGGCCGTTCGTGTCGATCGCGCGATAGACGCGGTAGCCCGCGAGGTCCGCCTCCGCGTTGTTGTTCCACAGGACGTCGACGCGCCCGTAGCCGTCCTGCGCGCGCACCCCCTGCGGCGGAGCGGGCGCACCCGGGACGACCGGCCGGTCGACGACCTCGATCGCGGCGAGTTGCAGGCCGCCGGTCGTGGCCGTGAGCGCCACGTTCAGCTGACCGTCGCTGACATTCACGAGAAGGCGATACTCGAGCACCTTCCAGTAGCCCTGCGCCTCGGTGCGCACCTCGAGCGCGGTGATCACGGACCCGTTCTCGACGACGACGTCGCCGACGTTGTCGCACGGGTCCGTGGCCCAGGCAATGCAGTGGTCGACGAAGCCGAGCGTGACGAGGTACTCGCCGTCCGGCACGTCGAAGCGGTACTCGAACGCGCCGTCGCGCGTGTTTCCGTAAGGCGTCCCGTTGTCGCGCGCCCGCGTGATCGGGAACGACACCGCGTTGGCGGTGCCGCCCACGTACCCCGCGCCGTTCGTCCCGTCGTACGCGACGTCGGCGTCGTACGTCCTGCCCCCCGGCCCGGCCGATGCGGACGTGCTGCCGCAGTCGAAGCGTTTCTCGTACGAGAGCCCGGCCACGGGCAGGGCAACGCACACCAGGACCAATGCGGACACGCGGAGCGCACGATTCATGAGCAGGGCCCCTTTCGTCTCGACTGACGAGACAGTACGACGAACGCCGGACCTTTTGTGACGTTTACGTGCCCTGCATGCCGTGTCAGGCGACGCCGGTGATCCCGAAACAGCAACACCCGCGTCGGTCCACGACAACGCGATACGAGTCTCTGCCTGTCTCAGGCGCGCGCTCCGCAGCGGTGCGTCACGAACCTCCCGCGGGAGCGTCGAGCCGCTTCAGCTCGACGCGACGGTTCCGCGCGCGTCCGGCCTCGGTCGCATTGTCGGCCAGCGGGCGGTCCATGCCGTAGCCGTGCACGGTGAGGAGCTCGGGGGCCACGCCCGCGGCCACGAGGCGGTCGCGCACCGCCTGCGCGCGCGCGAGCGACAGCTTGCGGTTGTACTCCGCGGTACCGACCGAGTCCGTGTGGCCGCCGACCTCGACGCGCACCGCGCCGGCGTCGCGCAGCGACTGCGCCACGCGGTCGAGCGTCGCGAGCGAACCGGGCCGCAGCGCGGCGCTGTTGAACTCGAACGCGACGCCGTCGAGCACGACGACCTTGACCGGCGCAGGCGCCGGTGCCGGCGG
>JABLTH010086689.1_pt1 | contig 23815 bp, 20 predicted proteins | sample 7875711 | NCBI WGS metagenome assembly JABLTH01 (sample SAMN14941262, study PRJNA633318) | bioreactor metagenome | isolation source: bioreactor | place: China | collected 2019-03-05 | reverse complement strand
TCCGCGCCATGGGTGATGTGGATATGATCGTAGTGCCCTCAGCCTTTACCGAAACCACAGGCAAAGCCCATTGGGAAACCCTGGTGCGCGCCCGTGCGGTTGAAAACCTGTGCTATGTGGTTGCTTCTGCGCAGGGGGGTTACCATCTCTCTGGCCGCGAAACCCATGGAAACAGCATGATTGTCGATCCGTGGGGCGTGGTGCTTGACCGCTTGCCACGTGGCTCCGGGATTGTCATCGCCAATGTTAACCGCAACTATATTAAAAACCTGCGCGAAAGCTTACCTGCGCTTAAACACAAAACCATTAAAGCCATTTAATGAAAACCCTGAGCATGCAAGCGGCACTCCTTGGTGAAAAATCACTCAAACCAAAACAACCCGCTCACCAGACGCTGAAAGTAAAGTAGACCCACTATGCAAACACACCTGACCACAGCCAACGACTTACTGCTGCGCCCTGCTGGACTGGATCAAGAAGCGCTGACCAATGTGCTCTCCGGCATGATGACGCACAATATCGACTATGCCGACCTGTATTTTCAATACAGCCGCAGCGAATCCTGGGGTCTGGAAGAAGGTCAGGTCAAATCCGGCAGTTTCAATATCGACCAAGGTGTTGGCGTGCGCGCCGTCAGCGGCGAAAAAACGGCTTTTGCCTATTCGGATGACATCCACCTAGACGCCCTGCAACAAGCCGCCAGTGCCACCCGCGCCATCGCCAGCCTGGGGCAAGAAAAAACCGGCCATAGCATCGTCACCCGCAGCCACCTGCCGCTCTATCTGCCGCAAGACCCGATTGCCAGCCTGAGTGCAGATGCCAAGGTCAAGCTGCTCGAAAAACTCGAACGTTACGCCAAGGCCCAAGACCCTCGCGTCACGCAAGTCATGGCCTCCATGGCCGCCGAATACGAAGTCGTCATGGTCGCCCGCAGTGACGGCGTCATGGCAGGCGATGTGCGCCCGCTGGTGCGCGTCTCGCTGCAAGTCATCGCCGAACACAATGGCCGTCGCGAACAAGGCTCCAGCGGTGGCGGTGGCCGCTTTGATTACAGCTACTTCACCGATGAAGTGCTGCAAGACTACGCACAAAAAGCCGTGCATCAAGCCCTGGTTAATCTGGATGCGCGCCCTGCCCCTGCGGGCAGCATGACTGTCGTCCTCGGCAGCGGCTGGCCAGGCATTCTGCTGCACGAAGCCATCGGCCACGGCCTCGAAGGTGACTTTAACCGCAAAGGCAGCAGCGCTTTTAGCAATATGATCGGCCAGCAAGTCGCCGCCAAAGGCATCACCATTGTCGATGACGGCACCATCGCCGATCGCCGCGGCTCCCTGACCATGGATGACGAAGGCAACGCCCCGGAAAAAACCGTATTGATTGAAGACGGCATCCTGCGCGGCTACATCCAGGATACGCTCAACGCCCGCCTGATGGGCATGAGCCTCACTGGCAACGCCCGCCGCGAAAGCTATGCGCACATCCCCATGCCACGCATGACCAACACCTACATGCTCAACGGCGACAAAGACCCGCAAGAGATTATCAAGTCAGTCAAAAAAGGCCTCTACGCAGCCAACTTTGGCGGCGGCCAGGTAGATATCACTAGCGGTAAATTCGTCTTCAGTGCCGCTGAAGCCTACATGATTGAAGATGGCCAAATCACCTACCCGGTCAAAGGTGCGACGCTGATTGGTAACGGCCCTGACGTACTAAAACGTGTGAGCATGATAGGGAATGATATGGCGCTGGATAGCGGTGTGGGGACTTGTGGTAAGGAAGGTCAGAGCGTGCCTGTAGGGGTTGGGCAGCCTACGTTGAGGATTGACGGGTTGACGGTGGGTGGGACGTCGGCTTAACCGCTGTGCATCACTTCGTACGGGGTTCGAAACCCCGTAGAGACACCAGATGGACTACTAAGTAGTCCATCTAAAAACATTACCTAGTCTCTTTCTATCAAAATAATTAGAATCAAGTGCTGACAGCTATTGGTACTACCTTTGTAATTTCTTCGCTTATTTCTGCCACAACAAAGGCCATATGGTGATTTGTATCAACAGCAATCCATAACTGCGCACCACCTGCATGTGCTTCCCCTATGCTGCATTGATAAATATACTCATCCCCCCAGCTAAAGCCTGGACCAATAAAGTAACCTGATTTAACTACTCGTTCACAAACTTGAACCATTTGCCCCCATTTATCGGCTTTGGTTTGTGAGTGCCCCCTAGAAACAAGATATTCATTTGTCACGGTATATCTCAACTTACCGTTCATTTCAGGAGCAATTGTTCCGGGAGGCGCGGCGTTCGGGCCTCTTACAGCATAATCGCCAAATATTATATTTAAGTTCGGATGGCCAGATTTAATCGCTTTCCAAGCGACCATTTCTTTTCTAAGGATTGTTGACGTTGAATCTGGCTTTTTGACTGCTTCATTAATATATGAAGGCATAGAACAGCCTGCAATAACATAGTATCTGAAGTTGTACCGGCTGGTTAATTCAAGAATGCGAGATGCTTTTTCGGTGATATCTAAAATATTTGATTTGCTAACATCAGTGAAATCAAGAAATAATGCGGAGTTTTTAGTGGATACGTTTAGTCCGACTAAAATATCGTCCAACCGATTTAAAAAGTAGTCGGGGTCGTAAGCATCCTCGAACGCATCACCATCTAATCGGATTAAACAGGCATCATTATTATTGATACTTTTAAGAGCTTGCTGGTAATCGGGAAGCTCCCATCGATCATAGCCTACTACTGGTATAGGTATTGTTCCCGCTTCAGAAAGTTTTCTAAACATGTATGAGTAAACATGTTCATGCGTTTCTGTATAGTTATTATCAAACCACCCATGACCGTCAAATAGAACAGGTTTGTTTTTTCTAAATTCGGCAATGTCTTTAACGATATTGTCAATGTAATCACATTTCGGGGTATCCGACTTCATGTAACCCTTCAAAGAGGTGTTTGGATCAGATATATCAAACAAAGGAACTATCTTATTGTGTACATTTTCGGCGGTGTGCTCCAAAGCTTGAAATTCGCTTGGTTTTGCCTTCAGGATCGGAATGTAAATGTTGTCCATCTTAATACCTCTAATCGCTAGTCAGATTGTTAAAAAAGATTGGACGCAATACGCCGTGTCCAAGGATGTCATTCAGAATTTGGTAATTACCTATTTCCTTCCGAAGCCTTCCAGCTACTATGGCCGGATGTATTTTTAGTTCTTTAGATAGCCTTAAGACGGATTCTTTTGATGATGTTGAAATTACATCACTTCGTTTCCAGATTAGCCTTGGAATAAATGCTTCTTTAGCTAATCTGTTAGCCTCAATTTCACGCCTATCTTCTGACGAACTGTCATTATCATCAAGAAAGGCAGTATCAAGGTCTATATGCTTCCAAACATGAGCCAACTCATGCAGCAAAGTAAACCAGAAATTATCAAGTCGATCATATCTAAGCGTAATACCTATAATTGGGGTGCCATCCAAGTCTTTCAAGGCTGAGCCATCCAATAAAGTACCTTTCAAATGCGGCTCAAAAACTACAGCAATACCATGCTTTTCAAGGTATTCAACTGCCATCATTGGTCCATTATCAAACCAGCTTAATTGAGCAACATCTTTCAAAAAAGAGCTTGATAAGCTTTCGGGATCAAACTTACCTAGAGTATTCTTTTTACTACGAGCTTTAATAATTACTCTAGCCAACCATGCATAAAGTGCGTACGTTGTTGTTGGTGATTTCGCTTCACCTGCAAGAGTCCTTCTAAAGGATGCCGAGCCAAATTGCAAACCAGCATCAGAAATGAAATTTTTAACTAAATCTTCTACAGAGTTTTTAGTCCCGGTTTTAATCTTTTCAATCCAGCCGCGTTTAGCCATTTCAGTTACAGGGAATTTATCCCAGTTTATTGACTCATTTGTGGCCTCTGTATTTCCATTGAAATTCAAGCCAAGCAAAGTATCGGATGAAATTCCTAGTCCAACTGATAAGGCTTTAATCATTGGAACAGTAAGCTCCCGTTTCTTATTCAGCACTTCGGAAACTCTGCTGCTTGTACCAAAATATGGGATCAAATCAGCCTGCTTCAACCCTTTTTCTGCCATACGAAATTGAATGGCTTCTATGGGGTCTTGAACTTCAATAGGGTATTTATTATTTTCATAGACCTCTAGCAGTACCGTTAATATTTCTAGTCTGTCAGACTCTTCCGTAGTAAGGCTCTGACCTTTTGACATAAGCGTTTGTATGTTATCGAGATAGCAGTGATACTGCTCTTCTGTTTTGATTACCTTAGCTTCTTGCATTTTTCCCTCGGACCTCAATTTATTATTATGTTTGTTATCAATACGATCCCTTGCGGGAAGTGTATTAGAAATTCAACTGCCATTTTTTTATCTGTCACTGGGTAAATAAACTTATTTGAATCAATATGCTCAACAGACGGAAAATGACTTTGCACCTCTGATGGTATTTTCCAATGCGCATGACTGATCTCTGCAAGCCAATTATTCAAGCGTGCACTCAATCCTTTTTGATGAACTTTGCAACGACCGATTATTTTCATTAAAAACTCCCAATATGGGAGCATTATATACCCAAAATAAAAAAAGTAAATACTCCCAAAATGGGAATATTTACTCTAACAAGCGGATTAGCCCAATTAAGTAGCCTATAAATTCAGAAATGTCGTTTTGAATGGAGGAGTTACGTGATACTACAGCCACTTGCTTCAAGTGTAAGTGTAACTTTAGGTATGTCTTGATATTAGGTAACTGACGTATATTTTCCCGTCAGTCTCTCATTTTGAATCAATGGAGTTGAGGCTACTTGATATTCGCATCCCCGTGGGAAGGCCAAATCCTCTTTCTAAACCTTTTTAAAATTTCTAAGGCCTAACCAAGCAATATAAACATAACAAATCACCGGCAATATAAAAGCGTGATGCAAACCCAAGCGATCCGCAAGCAAACCTGTCAACAAAGGCACAATCGCCCCGCCCAAAATCGCAGTTGCCAACAAACCCGAGCCTTTTTTCTCCTGACCTGCTTTTAGGCCTTTAATGCCCAGCGTAAAAATGGTGGGGAACATGATGGAGTTACACAACCCCACCAGCACCATGGTGGCAATCGCCAGATTGCCTGTACTTTGCATGGAGACCAAAATAAACACGACAGAGAGCAATGCGTGGGTGATGAGCACTTTGGCGGGGGCGAATGCCTTAAGGGTGAAGATGCCGATAAAGCGGCCTATCATGGCGCCGCCCCAGTACAAAGCCACCAAGGGTGCGGCCTGGGTTTCTGCAACATGGCTGATGTCCATCACATAGTTGACCAGAAAACTGCCTATCGAGACTTCAGCGCCAACGTAGGCAAAAATACCGATTACGCCCAGTAACAGGCTTTTTTCTTTTAATACTTCAGACCAGCTACTCTCGTCTGCTTCTGCGCTTTCGATCCCTGACAGGTTGATGCGTGAAAGCACGACTGCGATCACGATCAATACGCTAGCGATCAAGAAATAAGGATAAACCACGCCTTCGGCATAGCTGGAGTTGGTCAAACCAGAGAGGATGAAATAGGCGCCAAAAAACGGGGCGACAAAGGTGCCGAGAGAGTTAAAGGCTTGAGCCATGGTCAGTCTGGAAGACGCGGTTTCCTTGGGCCCGATGATGGACACGCAAGGGTTTGCGGCCACTTGCAGTAGCACGATGCCAGACGCGAGCACGAACAGGGCCGCCAAAAACAAGCCATAGGTGTGCAATAGCACGGCCGGATAAAACAGCAGGCAGCCCAGGGCGGCTAAGGCAAAGCCAATCACCATGCCTTTTTGGTAGCCGACTTGCTCAATCAGTTTACTAAACGGGATAGAAGTTAGGCCATAAGCTGCAAAAAAACAGAACTGGATCAAGGCCGCCTGGGCATAGCTCAAGGCAAAAATGGCTTTCAGATATGGCACCAGAATATCGTTCAGGCAGGTGATAAAGCCCATCATAAAGAACAGGATGGTCAGTGAAGTGAGCGCTTTTTTATACATATTTATTTTTAAAAATGATGAATTGCTGTCACTACACCATATCTGTAGCGACTTTGGAAGGGCCACCCTGCATTTGCAAAGCGAGTGACCTTGACCGTGAAAAATGCTTCAAACAGCAAAAATAGCTGACACATATCAAATTCCCTGCATATTCAGGAAGTTAGCCGCTTGACGATGACGGCTTACCGTTTGTAATATGAGTATGACGAGGCCACAAGCTTTATTTTCATTCATCTCTAGACCAAGGAGTTATGTATGGCAACCAGCAAGACCACTGATGTATCCGCAAAAAAAACCAGCGCCAAAAAAGCGGCCCCTAAAACTGACACCCCAAAAACCAAATCTGCCAGCCCCCGTAAAAAGTCTGTAAAACCTTCTATTATCACCAGCGAAGAGCGTTACAAGATGATTGAAGTTGCGGCCTACTATATCGCAGAGAAAAATGGCTTTGGCGATAGCCACATGGATTACTGGCTACAGGCTGAAAAAGAAATTGATCACAAGCTGAATGCCTGACTCTCAACGGCCTGGGTTTGCAGGCCGCTTACCGTAATGATTTAGCGGTGCCGACGTGAACTGGATATCGGCACCGCTATGTTGTGCATATTGTAAAAATCCCAAGACTTCAGGGTGGCTCAACTTGAGTCCATAAGCCACATAGGGGTACTCTGAGAGTGGCACCTGTTTTTGGAAGAACGGCCAGTTAGCGCTGGGATTGTAAAACCGTTCAACCAGGCTGGTAATCGCCAATAACTCGTATTGTCCTTGTGCGTTCAGCACCAACCACGGCCCGCCAGAATCGCCCACCGTAGGCATGGGAATCGTATGGTCGTACTGGTCGAGGTCGTTTAATCGGTTTACCGCCAGCAGCGCCTTTTCGGCATGCACCAATTCTTGCGTATAGGCAAACTGGGTCTGTGCTTGCAGGTGCAACATCTCGTCCATGTCGCGATAGGGCTTGGGCAATATCTGATAAAAATCCGACAGGTCATGCACAGGCTTGCGTTCGCCGCAGCGTGGATGCCGTGTATCCGCTTCGCCATAGCCGCGCCCATAGCCGCAAATCATAATGACATCTGGCACATGGTCGTCGATGCGAATGCGCAGCGGTTGGATCAGGCTTTGTACTTTGGCATCAAATACCAGCACAGCGACATCCTGAGTCAAATCTTCAGCTACACGATCAAAGGGCCGGTAGAAGGCTTGTGTTAAGCGCACGTCCTCCAGTCCCAGCAGTTCAGGTTGCGCAATGCCTACCACGGGCAAATCTTTGGGGCCGGTCAGCCGCACTTCTTTCATGCAGTGCGCAGCGGTAATCAGCGTCAATGGTTTGAGGCCCACAATGGCGGCACTGCAAATCGAGTCGTAATACTCCCACTTTTCAACAGACTGTAAAAAGTGTGCATGCTGAATGCTGAGCTTGACCGTGGAAATCGTCATGCCCGGAAACGTGAGCCCATGAATAATGGCTTGCGTGGGATAGCCCATGGTCAATCCCAGACACACCACGAGCACAGGCGCAATCCGCCTGAGCAAGCCTTGCTTAATGTACCACATCAGGATTAAACCGCTTAGTGCAAGCTTCTGGCAGCGTTATTTTTTAACTCTATGGGGCCAAAACAGCTTTCAAGCGAGGGATCATCGTTATCACAAGAAATAAAGCTGCTGCCATCAGGTTTAAACAGCACAAAACTGGTTTGCTCGGTATTGGTTTCAGAATGTTGTTTGGTGCAATCCAGGGCCTTGTTGCTTAAGGTCACCCGATGATTCAACTTGAAAAAGCCATGTTCATCCGGTTGCGGGGTAACGTCATAACGCGCTTCAAGTTGTTCGTCGCCGCTGGTAAAAACCGCCGTGCCGTCTTCTTTAAACCAGTAGGTTTCGAGGCAACCACTCTCGGGCAATCTGGATTCCCAATAACCGATCAGGGGATGTTTGAGTGATCTGGGGTCTGCTTTCCCCTCTCCTTCTGCATGGACAGACACACTGCTGAACAGCGCCGCCCCCAATACCACGGATAACAGGAAGAAGCTTGTTTTTTTGACTCGCTGATCACGCATTGCACACCCCCAAGATTGAAATGATGTAAAGCTGTCAGCGATTGTCATGGAAAAATTTTAAGCGCAGATAGTGAATGATTCACTTGAACGGTTGCATTATTTCCTAGAATGACGCACTACCCGGCATCATCGCACTGTCATCTCCAGCGGCAGGCAATAAAAAACCCCGGAAAATCCGGGGTTGGTCATCGCAAGCAGATGAATTATTTCATCACGCGGTTGCGGTATTCACCTGTACGGGTATCGATCTCGATTTTGTCGCCCTGGTTCACAAACAAAGGCACTGGAATTTCAAAACCGGAAGCGATTTTTGCTGGTTTCATGACTTTACCTGAAGTATCGCCTTTGACTGCAGGCTCGGTATAAGTGATCTCACGCACCACAGTGGTTGGTAGTTCGATAGAAATCGCTTTGCCTTCGTAGAAACGCACTTCACAGGGCATGCCGTCTTCGAGGTATGGCAGCGCGTCTTCCATAAATTCGGCATCCACATCGTATTGGTTGTATTCAGCATCCATAAATACGTAGGTAGGATCAGCAAAGTAAGAGTAAGTCACTTCTTTCTTTTCGAGCACGATCACATCAAACTTGTCCTGTGCGTTGTAGACGTTTTCGCTAGGCGCTTCAGTCAACAAGTTTTTCATTTTCATTTTCACCACAGCCGCGTTACGGCCGGATTTGTTGTATTCAGTCTTTACAACCACCATCGGGTCGTTGCCAATCATCACTACGTTGCCAACGCGGAGTTCTTGAGCGATTTTCATAATAAGCCTTAATTTGTATGCGGGATTTTAAAACGCCGGATTATACCCGATATGCGTGACATTTCTCAAGAAAACAAGGGATTAAGTGACCACGCTTGCAAATTGCTGTGTTGCGCGGGACCCGTGCGCAAGCCGTATCTCATCGACTGCCTTGCTTGCTGCGTTGTTAGCGCCTTGCGCTTTATGCTCATCGCTCACTTAACGCCGGATTTTCTCAATAAAACGCACCAAGTTGGTGGCGAGATCTGGCTGCTGCGATTGTTGCGCTTTAAACGCTTGCGCATGGCTGGCAAGCGCGGGTAATGCAGCGACCAGCGATTGCCACAAGTCAGGACGCCAGTGCCCGCGTGCCCAGGCCAGCATGGTTTCACGCACGGTTTCGGCAACCGAGGCTTCGGCTTGTGCCAGATAGTGATCGAGAAAGGCATTGAGTTTAACCAGATGCGTTTCTTCGCTTTGCTGATACGGCAACCATACCATGGGTTTGCCTGCCCACAATGCCCGTATCCAGCTATCCTCACCACGGACAAAATTCACATCGCACAAGTAAAGCAGGCGGTCGTAATCCGCTTGCGATAAAAACGGAATGACGAGAAACGTACACTGCTCGCGCTGGATCGTCTCACCCACCCGCAATGGGCTGCTGCCTAGCACCTCGGCCAGCATAGGCGCGACGGTTTCTGGCACCAGCACAAACACTGGCTGGAGAGACTGCGCAAGCGACGTCACCAATGCAGCCAGCGGGGCATGCGCGTAGCAAAATAAGGAGAGCGTCAGTGTGCGAGGGGATGCGGCTATCGGCGAAGCAAATTCAAAGCTTGACCACTGCGCCGTCGCCTGCCATGCGGGCAAACTGGCCTCACGCAGCAGGCCACCGGTCTGCGGCGTAAACCCGGGGTAAAAGAAATAACGGATCAAACCATTGGCTTGTGGTGAGGGTTGTGCATGAAACCCCTCTACCCAGGGTTCTGCAGATAAGTAATCAACATTGACCCAAGTGGCAGCGCCTTGCAGCATGGCTTGCTGATAAGTCTCAGGCAAACCACAGCCAAAGGTTTCAATGACGATATCGGCCGCTGGTGAAAAATCTGCGTCTGCAGTCCAGTGCCGTATCTCAATGCGGGCATGCCCAGCACCCGCAAAACGTTCGGCCAACGCAAGATCATCCACCCACAGGCGCAGTGCAATATCGTACTCATCGGCCAATTGCCTGGCCAGGCGCCAGCACACGCCAATATCGCCAAAGTTATCCACCACTTTACAAAAAATATCCCAGCGGGCGCCAGACACAGCTTGGGAAAGTGACGCAACAGGGTGTATATGAGTCGCACACATAGGAGGACTAAAACGGGGGAATGCCGCTGAAACTCAGGAAGCGCTAGTCTACCCGATCTTGCCTGTGGTCGTCAGCCTGGTGCGTTTATGCCGCTGAGGCGGTAGTCATTTCAGCGGTTTCCAGCCAGGTCAATTGCAACAGCTTGGCATCGGTCGACGCGCGATGGGGCTCCAAAGCCATTTGCTCACGCAGACGCTGCTTGGTCTCATGCCAGATGGCTTTCTGGTCAAGCGTGAGCGTCAGGCTCAAATCCTCAAGCTTGAAGTTGGGGCTTAAGCCAGCGGCCTCATACAAGCCGTGTAACCAGACAAAGTCTTGATACCAGCCATCGGTATACACCGTTTTGCCATTGAGCATATGATTCAAATGCAAGGCAATCTCGCGTGCCGTCGCGCCATAAGTTTCCAGCGACTGACGGGATTGATGGTGTAGTTTTTCCGCTTCATCATCCCAGTGCAGCCAGTCCGCATGCGGCTGTACTTGCGCACTCCAGGTCTGCCCGCTTTTATCCACATAGCCAATTTCGACCGGATAACTGCCAGCGCCAAAGCCAGAGGCTTCAATGTCGATGATGATAGGTGGATTCATGGCAACTCTCTGCATTGTTTTTCTAATTAAGTCATCGTCAAAAAGACGGACTTCTTTAATGAAACAGAATTATACGCAGGAATATGACGTGCAAATGAATCAAAAGCATTTGTTTTCAACCGCTTATTGACATTCAGCCGCATAAATGCGGCTGAATGTCCTACCCCTGATTCATCCAACACCAGGGGATGCAACTCAAGCGATCAATAAGGGGGCAATAAAAGCAAAGAAGCTGCCGACCAAAAAGATGACCACAGAAAACCCGTAAATCCACAGGCTTTGCCGCCGGGTTTGCTGGCATAGCTTGGCTAACTGTGGATCCACCGGGCAAGGCAAATTGCGCGCACGCCACTGCATGATGCCGGCCAGCAGCAACATGCTGCCGGCCAGGCCAAACACCAGCGGCTTATGCTCGCTGATCCAGATCAGTTGCGGAAAATGGCTGATCAGGCTGGTCAGGGTTGCCACCGAGCCGATCGCCACCAGCGTAGCTGGCAAGGCGCAGCAAATCAGCGTCGAGCCACTGGTGAATAGCGACAACAGATTCAAGCGCTTGCTCGCCTGCAAATGATTGATTTCAGCGGCCATCATTTGCTACCTGCCTGGTGATCCGCCTTGACCACTTCTGCCTGAATCGCTTCAACAGTCTGGTTCACCCGGGCCAGCTTGGCCACCGTATAGCCAGCATCTTCAATCACTTTGCTAAAGGCCGCATCGGAGACCTCTTGGCCATCTTTGAGTTGCAAGGCAACCACCCGGCTTTTCAGGTCAACAAATGCGGCCTGTTTCTGTGGCAAGGCATTGAGTTTTTTCTCGATGCCTTTGGCACAAAAGGCGCAGACCATGCCGTTGACTTCGGCCTTGATCGTGGTCACGGCAAAAGCCGCAGGGGTCATTGCAGACAGCATTAATGTGATCAGTAATTTTTTCATGATTCAGATTCCTTTTATTCAATATTCAATCAGGGTTAAAACACAAACATGGCATTCAGGCGCGGCGCAAAGCCCTCGCCTTGCCAGGGGTTGGTCACCCCAAACTCAAGAAAGTAGTTTTTGTTGATGAGCCTTAGTGCAGGCGTCACCTGAACGGACGGATCGTTGTTGCGCATGGTTTTAACCTCCATCACAAACCATGGCTGCGTCTCGTTAAAGCCGGTTTCATAAAATGAAAACCCGGCTTGCACGGCGGCGGTGTCATAGTTCATGTGAGGGGCGCGGATCATGCGCGCCTTGGCGAGAAAATACAGCCGGGTAGACTCCACATCAAATTGCAGGCTGGGCGTATAGGCAAAGCCATCATAGTGACCGCTTGCCTCGCCGACGCTGCCGTTAAACCAGACATTGGCCTGGGCAGACGGCAGGTTCCAGCGTTTGATGATGCCGGTGTAATTGATCCCGGAAATGGTGGTGGCTTGCTCGCCTTTCCCCGACATGCGCATGTGCTCGACGCCAATGGCATGCCCAAAGGTGGGCGAGTAATTCAACATCCATTCCTGGTTGTAGCGACCGATCTCGGTCATGAGCATGGCGCTGTCCTCAAACCCCATCAGCGCCGCCGCGTGGGCGGTCAAACTAATCTGGCTGAGCAAGAAGGCGCCACAGGCAACATAACGTTGCTTAAACATATAGCCTCCATATTCAAAATGCAAAAACGCATTGTGCAAAAACGCTAGGTACGGACGGATTTGTCCTGGGCGTTAAGCGAATATGGGTGGCTTGATCGCGGGAGGGTAAGTTTGTGAGTGCACAGGATCTGCCTCAAACAAGGGGGCAGCATGAGACTGTGCGAAGAAGACAACCGCTGGAAAAGCTTGTAGATCGGCCACACCGGTGCTGACCATGCAAAAACCGCAGACACTGCACTGATGACCGGGCGCGACTTCACTATCCCCTTCAGGCATGGCATGTTCATGCGCGTCTGCCATATGGTGGCAAGGCATGGCCTCGGCCTGCGATTGCACTTGAGCAGAGCGGTCATGAGAAGACACAGCATGCGCGGCCAGATTGAAGGCCTGGTCAGCCAAGGTCATCTGCAATGACATGACGTTGGCAGCCATGACAAAGCATGGCAACCAGCAAATCAGGAACAAGCAGAGACGTTTACGCATGTCTTTAGGATAAGGCCTGGCGATGATTAGTTCAAGTCTTTGTCGATACTTTTACATGACGCTGCCAGCAGCGGGAGCGGCGCGATGCTTCCATCAGGCATAACGGATATCAATAATTTCATACTCGGTGTCGGCCCCTGGCGTCACCACATGTACGGTATCGCCCAGATTTTTGCCCAGCAGCGCTCTCGCCATCGGCGATACCCACGAAATATAGCCTTGTGAAGGATCCAGCTCATCCTGGCCGACGATGCGTATGGTTTTTTCGCTGTCATCACCAAGGTTAAACAAGGTCACCCAGGCGCCAAAAAACACTTTTTCAGTATTGGTTTGCGTATGGCTGTAAACAATCTCGGCGGCTTCCATGCGTTTGGTTAAAAAGCGGATACGCGAATCAATCTGCCGCAAGCGTCGTTTGCCGTAGATGTAATCCCCATTTTCGCTGCGGTCACCGTTGCCTGCCGCCCAGCTCACCACGCGGACCACCTCTGGCCGGTCGACTTTAATCAGGTATTGAAACTCTTTCTCCAGGGCGGCATAGCCCTCGGGCGTAATATAGTTTTTTTGTTCAGCCATTCAATTCCAAATCCATTTTTTGTGCCCCGCACGCTGACTTCAGAGGCAATCCCATGCTCGCCGAGCATATCATACAACATCATGAGTCTAGTACCCGCCAAGCAGCCATTCGCCTGTTGCATCCTCCCTTTGTGAAACATTTGTGAAAGTTTGATGAAAACGCTTTAGTTCAGGCCTTGTTTTACGTAAATAGGTTGAGCGTTGCAATCTGCACGCCCACGCCAGCCTGATGACTGGCCGTTGTTCAAGTTTGTCCCTGAGGAATTGCATGAAAAAGTCTCTCGCCCATCTCAATGTCGGCACCCGTTTGTTTTTAAGTTATGGATTGCTGATTTTATTTACCACCTTTATTTTTGTGATTGCCTGGCGCGGGTTTAATCATATCCACCAGACCTGGCAACAGTTTGAAACCGTACAACTGACCAAACGAACCCAGATCGAAAACGCCAGCAAAGGCCTGGGGGATGCGGTACATCACTTTAAAAATTACATCCTCAGAGGCGGCCGCGAAGCCCGCAAATTTGAACAAGGCCTCACCGATATTGAACAAGCCATGCAAGCCTATGCCGCGACCGGCGCGCTCAATGCCCAGGAAAAAGAGATTTTAGGCAATATCACCCTTGCCCTGACCACTTATCGTGACGCCATGAAACGCTGCGAAGCGCTCAAAAACGAAGGCATGAGCGTGACTGAGATTGATGCGACAGTCAAAGGCGCAGACAAGCCATTAAATCATTCTCTCAGGCTGCTGATGGATATGAACACTGCAGGCGTGTCGGATGCTTCTGCGCAATTTGCATCCACCATTGCCAGCGCGAACAAGCAGATCGAAATCGCATTACTGGTAGCGATAGTCATGGCCATGCTCATCGCCTGGAAAATGACCCACTCCATCACCAGACCGCTCGATCAGGCACTGAGCATGTCGCAGCATATCGCCAATGGTCAGTTTATTGTTCAGGCAGCGGCACAAGGGAGCGACGAAACTACCCGGCTGTTAAACGAAATGCAGCGCATGCAAGCCAATATTCAGAACATCGTGCAATCCATGAATGAAATGTCCAGCCAGCACCGGGCCGGCATGATTGATTACCGCATAGACAGCAGCCAATTTGCGGGCGCCTATCAGCAACTGACTTCAGGCATTAACCAGATGGTCGAGGAGCATATTGAGGCGCAGAGCCAGTCTTTGCAGGTGGTCACAGCCTTTGGCGAAGGGGATTTCAATCAGCCACTGGCCACTTTTCCTGGTCAACGCAGCTTTATCAATCAGAGCATTGAGCAGGTGCGCCAGAACTTCAAACGCTTAATGGAAGATGTACATACGCTGTCAGCCGCCGCGGAACAGGGCCAGCTCTCCACACGCGTGGATGAATCACGTCATCAGGGTGAATTCAGGCAGATTGTGGCCGGCTTTAACCAGACGCTGGATGCCGTGGTCACGCCCTTGCAGACCACGGCGCATTATCTGGATCAAATGGCGGCAGGCAATATTCCGACCCGGATTGACACCCAGTTTGCCGGTGACTTTAACCTGATGCAAACCAGCCTGCAGCACTGCGCACAGGCGATTCACCAGCTGATCAGCGATGTTCATCACCTGGCCTCGGACGCACAACAGGGCAAACTGGATACACGGGTAGACGTAGAAGCACACGCCGGGGATTTCCGTCAGATTATCCAGGGCATCAACCAGACCCTGGACGCGGTGGTCTCGCCACTGCATGTGGCGGCAGACTGCGTGAAACGCATTGCGGCAGGAGATCTGCCCGCCCCTATCCATAACCAGTACCATGGCGACTTCAAGGTGCTGATCAACAATCTGAACACCTGCATCCTGTCCGTGAAGCGACTGGTAGCCGATACGCGCCAGATTGCCGATGAAGCCCAGCAAGGCCAACTGTATAGCCTGGTGGATGTGACGGCGCATGCTGGCGATTTCAGGCTGGCCTTGCAAGGCTCACAAGAGATTCTGCAACGCATGGTGGCGCCGATAGAAACCGTCAAGCAAGCGGCTGAAACCATACAGGTGGCTGCCGCGGAAATTGAAAAAGGTAATAACGACCTGTCACGCCGTACCGAGACGCAAGCCAATGCCCTGCAAGAAACATCAGCCAGTCTGGAAACCCTGACCAGCCATATCAAGCAAACGGCCGACCATGCACGTCAGGCCCGCCAGCAGGCCAGCCAGGCCAACCAGATGGCCTTGCAAGGCGGCGATGCCTTTAAAGCACTGTCGACCACCATGCAAGGCATCAATGAGACCTCGGACCAGATTGCCCAAATCACCAGCGTGATTGACAGTATTGCCTTCCAGACCAACATCCTGGCGCTGAATGCAGCGGTAGAAGCTGCGCGTGCCGGTGAAGCTGGCCGTGGCTTTGACGTGGTGGCAGGCGAAGTGCGCAACCTGGCCACCCGCTCGGCCGCTTCAGCCAAAGAGATCAAGGAATTGATTGCCACCTCGGTCAGCCAAACCAATGTCAGTGCCAAACAAGTGGGGCAAGCCGGTCGCACCATGCAGGACATTGTGCTGGCCGTGCAACAGGTCTCCAGTAGCATAGGCGCTATCTCCGAGGCAGCCGGTCAGCAAAGTGACGGCATGCAGCAGATTTATGCCTCCATGACCGCCATCGACGAGACCACGCAGCAAAATGCCGCCTTGGTAGAAGAAGCTGCCGCGGCCGCAGAAAGCATGCTGGAACAGGTGCACACCCTGGTGGCCTCCGTCAATCAGTTCAAACTGGAGGCAACACCAGAAGAAACACTCGCCCTGCCACAACAGACGTGGCGCTTAAGTGCCTGAAGCTTGCCTAGCCCCAGGCATAAAAAATGCGCCCGTCTTGGGCGCATTTTTTATGCTTCACGGTTAATTGTAATCGTCATTCACCTTTAACACGTTATAACATAGTAACTAGTCTCACCAAAGCAGCTTGACGGCACGCCCTTGTGCTCTTCATATTGCAACCGGACGCGCTCACCAGACAAGGCATTGATTTTGGGAATCACGGCCGGATCGCGCACGGTAAAGTAAAACTTCTCGGCCTGGGTGCCGGGCACGGTGACCAGCACCAGCTCACCCTCCCAGGTTTTGCACAACCAGCCTTTATTCGAGAGTTTTTGCACATAGCCGACCCGGTCCCCCGATGAATACACCCAACTCAAGCTAGCCCAGGTATAGAGTGCAAACAAGGCCACCGGCAACAATAACCATAACAGCCACTTTAATACACGCATGTTTAAAATCCTGCTCTTCCGTAAATGATGAATTGTATGGCTGAATCATAAGGGATAAATCACTTGTACAGCCATATTTATTGTCATGGCTAACAGTTTGCCTTGTGGCCGCCTGGCCCTAGACTTAAGCCGGGGCTTTAAGGGCTATCGCCCGCACTTCAAACGAGTGCTGATCCAACAGCTGGCCGTGCTTGTCCCGCAGGCTTAAGACATGTTTGCCTGGGGGCGGCAAAGGAATCGTCAGTTGTGGCAAACAGCATTGGTTGATCAAGTGCTGATCCAGATACAGACAGCCCTGCCCGCTCCAGGCGGCTTGCACCAGCAAGGCTTGTTTGCGGTCGGGAATATCCGGATCTGGCGCAATCACCGCCCCCGCCGGTGGCGCAATCAGCTGTGCTTGTAGCGGTGCCAGACGAAGGGTGGTTGTGGCTGGCAGTGGCGCATTGCCTAGCACCCATTCTTGCCTGGGGGCCTCGATGGCTGGCTCATAATGCACGGTTTGCGCCACGACACCGGCTGGCGGCGCAGGCGGCGTGGACGCGCTGTCCCGGTGCAGATATTCCATGATGTCACGCCACACCGGCGCTGCGCCTGTCACGCCTGACACATCCCACATTGGCTCGCCAGAAAAGTTACCGACCCAAACCCCTACCGTATAGCGCTGGCTGTAGCCGATCGCCCAGTTGTCACGCATGCCTTTGCTGGTGCCGGTTTTCACCGCCGCCCATCCCCGCGTCGATAATGGGCTGGACAAGCCAAAAGTCATACTGCGCGCCACCGGGTCAGACAAAATATCACCGATGATAAAGCTGGTTTGCGGAGTCAACACCTGGCGTGATGGGGACAAAGGCTTGGTGCCTGTGTGAAAACGGATTGGCTGCCACTGGCCCCCATTGGCCAGTGCCCGGTAAGCATTGGTGAGCTGGAACAAGCTGGTTTCGGCACCGCCCAGGGCGAGGCCAAAACCATAAAAATCGGCGTCCTGCTTCAAATCCTGCAAGCCCAGCTGTTGCAGGGTTTGTAAAAAGCGGTCCACACCCACCAGCGTTAACGCGCGCACGGCAGGTACATTTAACGATGAGGCGAGCGCCGTGCGCACACTGACCGCGCCATGAAAATGACGGTCATAGTCTTGTGGAATATACAAGCCGCTGGGCGTGGTCAGTGCCAGCGGTGAGTCATCCAGCACCGAGGCGGCTTGCAGCCACCCCTGATCTATCGCCAGTGCATACAAAAATGGCTTGAGCGTAGACCCTGGCTGCCGCAACGCGGCCACGCCATCCACCGCTGCAGCCCCGGATAAATCGCCGCTGGAGCCAACATAGGCCAGTACCTCGCCACGGGTATTGTCAAGCACCAGCACCGCGCCGTCGGTCACATGCTGGCTGGCCAGTTGAGCCAGATGGGTTTGCAATGTTTGCCGGGCAAAACGTTGCACACTGGCATCCAAGCTGCTGCGGTCACGCTGTCCGGCCTGTGTGAGTAACCGCCTGGCCACATGGGGCGCATCATCCTGCCCGGCCATCGGGAAAGGCCGTTTCGGCAACAAGGCGGCGCGTATCCACAAGCGCTCGCAGTCTTTGTGTGCATCCTGCGTGTGCGTATGCGTCAGCACATCGCAAGCGCGCCTGGCCAGACGCGAAGCACTGGCGGCTGGCGCCCGCACCAGTGCTGCCAGCAAGGCCGCATCCAGGCGATCCAGTGCTGCCGGGCCTTTGGCCAGCAAGCCACGCGCGGCTGCATCGATGCCCACCAATTCGCCACGAAACGTCACCCGATTTAAATACGCCTCCAGAATCTGGTTTTTTTGCCAATCATGATCAATGGCCAGTGCCAGGCGAATTTGTGCCAGCTTGAAGCGCCATGGTGAGGTGTTTGAAAAGCCGGGCTGGGTGTCTTGCAGCCATAGCTTGGCTAACTGCATGGTCAATGTACTGCCGCCGCGTCGATGTGGGCGATGCAGGTTATCCCAGATGGCAGACAACAGGGCCCACGGATCCACTCCCGCATGCTGATAAAAACGCTTGTCCTCGGCCACCAGCATGGCCTGCTGCAAGCGAGGGGAAATCTGTGCCAGCGGCACCCAGTCCAGCCTGCGGTAATCATGATTCAGGCGCAAGCGTTGCAGCGGTGCGCCATGTCGATCCAACAGCCAGGCCTCTGAACTCTGGCTGTGTTGCTTAAACTGGCCGAAGTCTGGCACCTTCACTGTCGCCACCCACAGGATCAGCAAGCAGATTCCGGCCAGCAGGGCCAGCACTGCGCAAAGCCACGGACGACTGCGCAGGCTGAACCACAATGGCAGGAGGAAACGTCGCATCAATCTCACTGTACCTGCATGGCAGGCACCGGCAACTCGGCAAACACTTCTGGCGCATACATAGCCTCCACCCGGCTGCCAGGCAGGCTGAACTGGCCGGGCTGATTGAGTCTGACCGTATATTCGACCGTGAATTTACCCTTGGGCACGTAGGAATAATAAGCCCTGAAACCATCCAGTGCGCGCTCTTCATAGGCCGGGCGTTGCCAGCCCAGGCGTTGCTCGTGTTGCGTCAGTTGCTGGCTGTCTCCGCCCAGGCCACTGCCGAGGATGGTCGCGCCACTGGGCACCGGGTCATTGATGACCACCCAGGTCATATCGGCTTGCGCCTCAACCGTAAGGCGGACGCGGTAGACATCGCCCCGTTGCCAGCGGCCAGCCGTTTTTTGCGACACCGGTGTGACCTCACGTTGCAAGCGATAGCCGGCAAACAGCGGGGCTTGCAACGGTAAGGACGCTTTGGCGGTGACAAATGCCCAAGGCTTGCCTTCACCCTGTTGCTGGATTTGCAGCGGAGCTGCCGCCTGCGGCCAGGCATACTGCGTCAGCAATCCCCCCGCTTCGGTCCAAGGCGCGGGCTGGGTGGCGCTAGTCATTGCTTTAGCAGGCTTGGCAATGGCGGCACGTGACCAAGGCAAATGCTGGCTTTGCCCGGCCAGGCTAAGCTCGACCTGGCCAGTCACCGCCGTCTGTTCATGGGCTTTCTGGAAATGCCGCAACGCCAGCACGCCCCATGCATTGGCCAAGGTGGTCCGCCAATGGCCGGCCTGTTGTCGCGACAACAAGCCACGGGCGAGACGGCCTGCATCCTCGGCAGGCAATTGCGGGTCTGCCGCCAGCAAGTCCAGCGTACGCGCCGCATTCACGTCGGGCGACACCATCAACCACCACAAGTCATCCTGTTTTTCAGTCGAAAATGTGAACTGCGTGCCTGAGACCATCCAGCGCGATTGCAGCACCTGCATGGCCTGGGCGCGCTTTTGCTCAGCCTCTGGCAGCGCTGGCATGCGTTTAAGGATCGATAACCAGTCAATCACACCTGAGGTCGGCCACAGCTCGGGACGAATCTCCAGCGCGTCCAGCATTTCTGGTCTGGCATGGTCATAGCGTGCCAGGGCATCAATCGCCGCCAGCTTGCGCAACACGACATCTGCCGTTTGGATGCTGCCATAGCGGTGAATGCGGCCAGCGACAAAATCTTCCAGCCCTTTGAGCATGCGCTCGCGCGCGGTCTCCGGGATGTCATAGCCTGCAGCATCGGCAATTTGCAATAAATAACTGGTGAGGCTGTCATCGCCTGACAGCCAATCCATGGGGAAATAACGCGCCAGGCCATCGCCATCGAGGTGCTGGCCCAGACTGAGCATCACGCTATTCCAGCGGGCCTGATCCTCCAGCGTCACCGCCACTGAGGCGCGCTGTTCCAGACAGAGATAGGGATAGCGCTGCATCCATTCACGCACGCTGCCCAGACTCCCGACCAGCGAGCGGTTAAGCCTGACTTCTATGCCACCTCGGCCCGGCACCGCCTGCGCTGGCGCTTGTACCGTCATCTGCCAGGGCTGACCGGCTTGCAATTGCTGTATGGTCTGCTGGTAGACACGAACCGGATAAGCCGCACCGACCTGCTGGTGCACTTTTAAACGGTCTTTAACTTGCAAACGAGTTGGGGGGTGCGCGGTAGACGCCCCGACCACCGCCGCATCTATTTGCCAATCCAGGCCGGTCACGTTGTAAGGCACGCGTAGCGGGAACGCCAGGGTTGCCGCCTGGCCAGCGGCCAGCTTGACGCGCTGTGGTTTAAGCGCGGTCTCAACGCCCAGCGGGGTGGCGGTCACTTGCGTGGTGAGGGGTCGCTGGCTGGCATTGCGCACGGTCACCATGGCCTGCAATTGATCACCCTCGCGCACAAACGGCGGCAGTCCAGAAAACAGCATCAGGTCTTGCGTGGTGCGGATCAGCGCACTGCCAGAACCAAAGCGCGCTGCACCGGCATGGGCAATGGCGGCAATGCGGAAACTGGTCAGCGCATCATTGAGCGGAATGCTGACACTGGCCTGGCCGTGTTTATCCAACTTGATCACGGGCTTCCACAGCAGCAAGGTATCAAACAGCTCACGCGCGTTGGCGCCCTGCCCGCCGCCACCGCCAGGGGCGACGGCTTTTTTACCAAAGTGGCGTTTACCAATCACTTGCGACTGTGCCGTTGAGGTATATACCTCTATCGGCCGGCGCTGCATCATGGCCTCCAGCAACTGCCAGGAATCAGGCTTGGCCAGTTGCAGCAAGCCTTCATCCACCGCAGCCAGCGCCACCTCGGCATTCGAGAGCGGCTTGCCCGCCGGGTCTGTCACCGTCAGCTTGACCTTGGCCTGTTCACGCACCCGGTAAACCGTACGTTCAGGCTCCACCTTGACCTTGAGGGCATAGCCTTGCCAGCCCACCTTGATTTGCGTCATGCCCAGCTTGAAGGCCGGCTTGCTTAAATCCACCAGGGCCGTTGGCCGCGTATCCACCTCGACCGGTAAATGATCGACCAGGCCTAAAAACTGGCCCACCTGATAGACCATGCGCTTGAGCCAGGCAAAGCGTCCAGGCGCTTGCGGATCGACACGGCCACGCACCACCATCACCGACACATAGGCATTAGGCCCATACTCGGCAGCGATCGGCACCTTGACGATGGGCGACTGCATGCTGATTTTGCTGACATACGAGGCCAGTACGCCTTCGCGCTCCACCGTCACCAGCGCCGTCGCTTCGCGGAAAGGCATGCGTACTTCAAATTGCGCCGTTTCGCCCGGGGCATACTCGCGCTTGTCAGCCAAAATATCAATGCGGTCGCTGGCGCCTGCGCTATACCAGCCGTCTTCATCGGCGACATACACTTCCTGGCTGGCGATGGCAGGCTGTTTTTTGCTGTCTTTAGTGGTTGCCACCAGAATCAGTTCGCCACTGGCCGGAGCCGCCCCCTTGCAACTGAGCAAACCCTGGCCATCGGTTTGCCCGTCGCACACCGCACCCACATGTTTCACCTCAGCGGTTTGCTCATAGGCATAAAACCCGCCCAGCAACCGTTTGCGGTAAGCATAGGTATGCCGCTGATAGGCCTCGACGGCTACCGGTTGCCGCACCAGCGGTTTACCTGTGCTATCCAGCGCCAGCACCTTGAACGCCAGACTCTGCTGCGTCGCACAATAGCTATCCATTTTAATGCCGAGATTCACGGCCGAGGGCAGCAGCAGCGCTTGCGTGGCTGCCGTCAAAATCTGGCCGTTGGGGTCGGCATATTCCATCTCCACCTGCAGGGCATGGGCGGTACGTACACCCGGCAAACGGTCAAAGGTGACACGCGCACCGCCACTGCCATCCAGGGTCACTGCCTGTGTGCGGGGCGGGTAGCGCTTGTCACTGTCAGCAGATGCTGGATCCGAGGATTGCCCATCACTCCAGCCTTCTTCCGGGTCATAAGAAAAAGGTTGTATGGCGTGCAGCCCTTCCTGTGGCCGCTCGCCGCCAAAACGAAACGCCTCATACTGCGCAAACTGCATGGTATAAGGCTCTAGCCGACTGCGGAACTTGACCGGCAAGCCAGCCGCAGGCCCGCCCGCCAGATAGTTGAGTTGCACATCCACCTGTAATTGACGCTGGTTGACCACCGGTGCGGCGGGCGGTTTGAGGCTGGCATGCATTAAGGGCACGCGGTATTGCTCAACCCGGAAATGCCCCATCGTTACCTCCATGCCCTCCACCATCATGGTCACCACATAGTTGCCCAGCTTGGCTTCTTTGGGAATCACCCAGCTAGACGTACCGGCCGCATTGGCCCAGCGCACCGCGCGCGTCTCGCTTTCGCCGCTGCCCTGATGCGTCAGGGTAATCTGATCCGGCAACCGCTCGGGTAGCCGCAGTCCTTTGCCGGTGTGCAAGCGCACAAAGTGCTTCATGGAGACGGTTTCACCGGCTCGGAACAAGGGGCGGTCAAATACCGTATGCGCCAGTACCGGGCCCGCGCTCTCGCCGCCGCCCAGGTTAAATTGCCAGGGGCTGAGGCCATCGTCCCACTGTGAAAACATAAACGACAAATCATCGTCTTTGCGTGCCGTGACCAGATGACCATAACAACTTTTGCGGTAGCTGTCTTCAAGCGCCTGTGCAATATTCGCGCGGCCCTGGCGGTCGGTTTTGCCTTGCCAGAGCAAGACACCATCGCAGGTGGATACCCTGACTTCGGCCCCCGAGACCGGTTTGGCATTATCCAGCCGCGTCACCCACACCAGGGATGACTCATGGCCTTTTTTGTAATGCACGGCCAGGTTGGTGACCAGCGCGCTAGATGAGACAAAATAAGGTTTTTGCTCGCCATGCAACGCCGCCCCCAGGCGGTCACTGGCAAATTCGACCACATAAAATCCAGGCTTTTGCAGCGGGATGCCCAACACCTCAAACGTTTTCTGCCCTTGCCTGCGCGGCAGGCGGATCTCACTAGAAGCTACGTCCTGGTTGCCTATTAGCAGGGGGATTTCCCCCTCGCGCGGGTAACGGTCATGCGCTTGCAAAAAGGCGTCAGACTCGCCACTGCCATAAGGATGCTGGGTGACTTTAAAATACCAGGCCGCCAGTTCAGCATCATTCTCAGGTTGCAAGCGGCCCACACGGCCAGATTGCTCGGCATTGGTGCCGGGGGTGATGCGCGCGCCTTGCAAGGTGACCTCGACATTACGCACCGTCACCGGCAAGGCAGGTTGCGCATACCGCTCCAAAATGCCAAATTTTGCGGGGA
>JABLTH010090576.1_pt1 | contig 23858 bp, 33 predicted proteins | sample 7875711 | NCBI WGS metagenome assembly JABLTH01 (sample SAMN14941262, study PRJNA633318) | bioreactor metagenome | isolation source: bioreactor | place: China | collected 2019-03-05 | reverse complement strand
CGAGGATCGACGCCTCCCCGGTGCGCGGAACGATGAGGCCGACCACGAACAGCACGGCACCGAGGTTGAGCAGCACGGCGGCCACCCAGCCGAGCGTCCTGCGCAGCGCTGCGTTCATCCCGGGTATCGTAGCCCGCCGGCCTGCACGCAGCGTGTGCGCGACCGCGCCGGTGCCGAGGCGGTTCACGACCCGCCCAGGTTCCCTGTGGCCTCCGGCTCCTCGTCGAGCGCCTCGTTGATGAGTGCCGCCACCAGGAACTTCCAGTCCGAGCCCTCGTGGAGCGTCTCCGTATAGCCCAGCGGGATGGCGCCGAAGACCGGCTCGTGCTCCTCGCCTTCGACCGACACCCGCACGAGCCGACCGAGCTCCGCGTGCGACTCGTCGAGGACGACCCACTGGCCCGGTGCCTTCTTCTCGACGTGGAAGATGCGCTCGCGGTACGGGTAGCGGACGCTCGACATCTCGAGTTCGCTGGCGGACATGGTCATCCCTTCCGTCGGTTGACGCTCTCAGGGTGCATCCAACGCCTGAAGGGCTCCCCTTGGCAAGATGCTCACCCTAGGCTGACGACATGAGCGGCACCGTCCACAACCTCGATGAAGCGTTCGCCCTCGTCCCGGAGCCGTGGCAGCCCCACCGGCTGACCGGCGTCAACGACTACGACGTCAAGATCGCCCGGCTGCACGGCGAGTTCATCTGGCACACGCATCCCGACACCGACGAGCTGTTCCTGGTGGTGTCGGGCCGGCTGACCATCGGCCTGCGCGACGGCGACGTCGAGCTCGGCCCGCACGATGTGTTCGTCGTCCCGAAGGGCGTCGAGCACTGCCCGCGGACCGATGAGGAGGCGCTGGTCGTCCTGTTCGAGCCGAAAGGCACCGTGAACACCGGCGACCGGCCGGGGGAGCGGACGAGCGAGCTGCGGGAGCTGCCCGGCGACTAGAGCGCGCCGTCGCGCGTCTGCGCGGTATCCGGTCTCAGTTGAAGATGGCCCAGTCGGAGCGGCTCAGCTTCGCCCGCTGCCCGTTGATGACCAGGTACCAGCTCTCCTCGTCGCGGTGGAGGTACTGGGCGAGCATGGTGGTGTAGCGCCAGTCGCCGGACACCTGGGTCCAACGGATCAGGGAGATGAGCTGGCCTTGGCGCAGATACGGCACCGCGACGAAATCGTCATGTCGCGGGTGCTGGGGACCGCTGATCTGGCCCCCCGCCTTCGGAGTGCTCATGCGTCACTTTAACCCCAAGACGCACCCTTTGGGAACAGTTTCTGCCCCGAAGATATGCAATAGATCTCGTGTCAATCGACCGGGCTCAGCGGTCGGCGATGGACGCCAGCACCCGCGTCCAGACGGTCAGCGGCCGGCCGTCCACATGGGTGCCGGAGCGGAACCTCCGGAAGCCGCAGCGCACCGCAACGGCCTCGCTCGCGGCGTTGCCGTCGAGCGTGCTCAGCCAGACGACCGTCTCGCCCTGGCCGGCCAGCCAGCGGGCGAGCGCGGTGACCGCCGCGGTCATGAGCCCGCGGCCCCGAGCCTCTGGCCGCAGGGCGTAGAAGACCTCGAAACCGTTCTCCGACTTTCCGAAGCCGACGGTGCCGAGAGCATCGCCGCGCTCGTCGATGACATAGCGGATGCCGTGCTGTGCGTCGGCGGCACGGACGTTGCGGGATGCGCGCAACCGCGCGCCGTCCTCGTCCAGGTCGGCCGGGTACATCGTCCACCGCGGGACGTCCTCGACCCGGGCGAGCTGCAGCTCGATGCCCCAGTCGGACTCCTCGAGTCGCCGCAGCGCCACGCCGGGATGGCCGGGGAGGTCGAGGTGCAGAGGGACCGGATCCATGTGAGGAGGCTACGCCCGGGCCGCAGCGGGATCCGCCGCGGCCCGGGTCGCCTCAGTGCGTCGCGCTCAGGGCCGGGATCGCCGCGACGGTTCGGGTGCGGGCGGACTCGTAGGCGCCAAGGATGATGCCCAGGACCTCGATGCCCTCCTTCTGCGTGTGCAGGGGTCGGGTGCCGTCGAGGATGCTGCGCGCGAAGTGGTTCAGCTCCTCGCCGAACTGGTGCACGGGCTCCAGCTCGACGACCGTCGCCTCCGCGTCGCCGCGCTTCTTGACCGTCAGCGTGGTGCCATCGCTGGTGAGGCTGCCGAGCTCACCGACCGCCGAGAACTTCTCGGTGCCCGGTGCCGCCTCGTACGCCCAGCTCGTGACCACGGTGCCGATCACGCCGTTGTCGAAGCGCACGAGCACGGTGGCCGAGTCCTCGCCCTCCATGAAGGTCAGACGGTGGGTGGCGAGGAGCGCGGTGACCTCCACGGGCGCGCCGCCCGCCAGGTGCAGCAGCAGGTAGGTCGGGTGGTAGCCGGTGTCGATGAGCTCACCGCCGCCGGAGGTGGATGCGTGCGCACGCCATCCCATGTTCGCCGGGTCGAAGTCGTTGAAGAACGAGTCGGTGGTGCGCACCTCGTAGACGCGCCCGATCGCTCCGGACTCGATCAGTTCCTTCGCGCGGGCCACAGCAGGGAGGTAGAGCTGGTTGTGCGCGCACATCAGCGTGACGCCGGCCTGCTCGACGGCGGCGGAGACCTCGGCGGCCTCCTCCGCGGTCAGGCAGAGCGGCTTCTCGCAGAGGATGTGCTTGCCGGCCCGGGCCGCCGCGACGATGGCGTCCTTGTGGAGGTGGTGAGGGAGGCAGATGTCGACGGCGTCGATGTCGGCCTCCGCGAGCATGGTGCGGTAGTCGGCGTAGATGGCTGCGCCTGTGGTCTCCGCGCGCTTCTCCGCGCTCTCGCGCACCGGGTCGGCGACCGCGGCGAACGTGATGGTGTCGGGGTTGCGGAGGTAGCCCTCGACGTGGGCGCCGGCGATGCCGCCTGCGCCGATCAGGCCGATGCGGACAGTGTTGTTGGACATAACGGAAGTCTCCAAAGAAATCGAACGATCGAGGGGCACGTAGATGTCCCCCTCGGGGCCCGAAGGGGACAACGACGTGCCCCTCGCGGGATGGAAGTGGATCGGAAGGTGGGTGAGGTCAGCGGGTGGCGACTGGGAGGGCGGGTGTCACGGCGGCGTGGGCGGCGGCCGACGCGTTGGCGGCGACCACCGTGCGGGTGAGCGCCAGCGCGTGGTCGAGGTTGGCGTCGGCCCTGCTGCCGTCGTGGATGCGCCGCACCCACTCGTCGAACGCGCCGGGCTCGTCCTCGGGCAGCGGCAGCTCGCGCCAGCCGTCGCCGACGTCGACGAGGAGCCCGCCCCCGGCAGCGCCGTAGGTCAATGCTCCCTGCGTCCCGCGCAGCTCGATCGTGAAGTCGCCCTGCCCCTGCACGAGACTGGCCTCGAAGACGCCGATCCGGCCACCCTCGAACTCGGCGGTGACCACGGCGTTGTCCTCGACCTCCCGGCCCGTGACGCTGCCGTACGTCGCGGTGATGCGGGTCGGCTCGCTGCGGTGGAACAGGCGGGTGAGGTAGGCCGGGTGGCAGCCGAGGTCGGTGAGCGCGCCCCCGATGGCCTCGGCCGGATACCCGAACCGGTCGGGCAGCCAACCGGCCACCCACCCGTCGTGGGCGAGCCGCACCCGGCTGTACGCGAGTTCGCCGAGGGAGCCATCGTCGAGCACGCGCTCGATGGCGAGCGTGTAGCCGTGGTACAGCCGCGGCAGCGAGACGACGAGCGACACCCCGGCGGCGTCCGCCGCGGCGACGAGCTCCTCGGCCTCCTCGACGGTCGGCGCGAGCACCTTCTCGGTGAAGACGTGCTTGCCTGCCGCGATGGCGCGGCCGATGACGTCGCGGTGCTGATCGGTGGAGGTGGTGATGGTGACGGCGTCGAGCCCGTCGCGGGCCAGCAGTTCGTCGAGATCGGCGACGAACTCGACGCCGAACTGCTCGGCGGCGGCACGGCCGCGCTCGGGATCGTCGTCCCAGATGGCGACGAGGGTGGTTCCGGGATGGTTCTGGGCCGCGCGCGCGTAGTCGCCCGCGTGCACGTGCCAGAAACCGATCGCAGCGACAGCGAGTGGATGGGACATGACCTGTGAAGGCCTCCTTGCCTGGTATTCGATGCGCGCGAACGCATCCAGCCTAACCACTTCGCTGAGCGCATCGAAGACCTTTTGCAGGATTGCCAGCAGAAGTTCACGACCGGACGTGGAGCACCGTCGCCGGGGTGTAGCGTCTGGCACTGTGACGTCCATCCGACTGCATCGCGAATGGCACGGCGACGAGGACTCGCCCCATCCGCCGCTGCTGCTGATCCACGGCGGCGGCTCCACCATCCCGTCGAACTGGGGGATGCTGATCCCGCTGCTCGAGCGCAGCCGCTCGCTGCTCGCCGTCGAGTTGCAGGGACACGGACGCACGGCGGCAGGCGACCGCGAACCGTCGTTCGAGGAGTCGGCAGACGATGTCGCTGCGGTGCTCGACGAGCTGCACCTCGCGCCGGTCGACGTCCTCGGTTTCAGCAACGGCGGTCAGGTCGCGCTGCAGCTGGCGGCGCGCCATCCCGAGCGCGTACGCCGTCTCGTCCTCGCCTCGACGCCGGTGCGTCGGGATGCCATGGTCGACGGATTCTGGGACGGCCTGGAGAGCGGGCGGTTCGAAGACCTCCCCGCGGTCTATGCCGAGGCCGACCTCGCCGTGAGCCACGACCCGGAGCACGCGCGGCGGATGTTCGAGCTCGACCGGCGGCTGATGCTCGGCTTCGCCGACTTCCCGGACGAGCTGATCGCATCGGTCGCCGCTCCGACCCTCGTCGTCGGCGCGGACGGCGACGTCATCCGCTCAGCGCATTTCGTGGAGCTGGCCGCGCTGCTTCCCGACGCGCGACTCCTGATCGTCCCGGGTGTCCACGGCGACTACCTCGGCGAGGTGTTGGCGGCTTCGGGCGACGATCGCGCCCTGCGTTCGTTCCTCCCGTACCTGCTGGCTTTCCTCGAAGACTGAACCTCTATAGGTCATTCAGAAGCGTGTCAATCCCCTTTCTTCGCATGCGCGGTTGGAGCACTCGTAAGGCACTATTGGGGACATGGGAAAACTCCTCTACGGCGCGGGTCAGGAATATGACCTCGACGATCGCGTGCTGAGTCACGTCAAGCTCGCGATCGTCGCCAAACTGCGCCGCCACGAGAGTTTCCTCCTCAATTGGGATGTGCCGGTGGACCAGGGTTCCGGACGTGTCTCGCTCTGGATCAGCCGCGAGATCCCGCTCGCGTTCCAGTTCTCCGGCAGCCGGCCGCCGGCGATCAACCCGCAGTGGCTGGAGGCGCTCATGCACACGTCGCAGCGCACGGGCGGCATGGTCGTGATGGCGGAGGACGAGGTCGGGCACCACCTGCCGTAGCCGTCAGTCGCCGTAGCCGTCAGTCGCCGCGGGCCTCGGCCAGCTCCCGTTCCGCGTCGCGCACGGCGCGCTGGAGTTCGGGGATGCGCTTCCGGAGTGCCCGCTCCGCCGCTTTCGACTCCGCCAGCTCGGCCTCGGTGCGTTGCAGGCGGCGGTCGAGAGAGGCCCGCTCCGCCTCCAGATCGGCGCGCCGGTCGACCTCCGCGTCGAGCTCGTCGTCGAGGGCGTCCGCCTCCGAGCGCGCCCGTTCGAGTGCACGTTCGGCCGCACGGACCGCGCGCTGGCGTTCGCGGCGCTCGCTCGCGGACTCGGGCGATGCCGACGCCGACGACGGCGCAGCTGCGGCCTCCGGGTCCGGGGACGAGGGGCGCGGCCCCGCGATCAGCTCCGACTCATCGAGCGGCACGGCGACCGCCTCGGAGATGTCGACGGACTCCACGCCCGTGGATTCGAGCGCTCGCACGAGCATCCCGCTGCGCACGGCTGCGGCGGCCGCAGGGTCGATCACGGCGGCCTGCAGCGTCTCCTCGACCTCCCTGCCCACCGCGGGGCTCGTGTCGAGGTCGCGCAGGGCGGTCTGGAGGAGCCGCTGACGCTGGCGGGTCAGCTCGCGGATCGCGTCGCGGTCGCGCGCGGCGAACGCGTCGCGCATCCGGTCGCCGAGGGCGAGGATGCGGTCGATCAGCGCAGGGTCCTTCCGGGTCAGCGCGTTCACCGCCGCCGCCGACGCGGTCGGCTTGCGCAGCGCCTTGATGTCGCCGCGGAGCATTCCGTCGGCGCCGGCAGCCGCAGTCGCCCGCGCCGCGACGAATTCCGCGGGAGCGACCCCGTACAGGTCCGCGGCCACGTCGCGCAGGTCCATGGCGCGAGTGTACGCGCTCGGTCACCGGGTGCGCAGAAGCAGAAGGACCCGCGGCCGGGCGGCCACGGGTCCTCCTGGGACAGTACGTACTACGCGCGCGGCGCCTTCGATGCCTTGATCGCGGCGAACCAGGCGTTCGACGGGCGCAGCCAGATGAGGATGACCGCGACGATCGAGAGGACGACCTGCAAAGCAGCTGTACCGAAGCCGTTCGGGATGTTGACCAGCGACAACGCGGTCAGGACCGTGAGGACGATCCGCGCCCAGTTCGCACCGCGGCGCATGAGGAACGCGAACAGCACGAAGGTGACCGCCCAGAAGATCAGCGTGACGATCGATACGCCGATGGCGACGCCTAGTGCCGCATTGGCCAGAGTGTCGATGTTCTGGCCGTGCAGATCGGCGTTCGAGTTCTGGAGCTGCCGAACGATGGCCGCATGGTCTCCCCCGACCAGGCTGATGGTGATGATGCCGCTTATCACGCTCAGCAGGGCGCTCGCGATGTAGAGCCAGAAGGCTGTGTTCACAGTCGTCGGGATACTGGTCGGCCGTTCGACGGGTGTCGCCGGGGCTGCGGCGTACGCCGGGAAGGCCCCGGGAGGCGGCGGCGGAGCGGCCGGGAAACCGCCGGCAGGCGCGGCGGGCTCTGGCGTGACGGGCGCAGCCGGAGGCGCCGGAGGCAGGTCGCTCACGGGCGGTGCGGGCGGTGCCGGCTCTGCGGGCGCGGCGGCGGGCTCTGCGGGCGCCGCGGGCGGTTCTGCGGGCGCCGCGGGCTCGGAAGCCGGCGGGACGGCGCCGTTCTGTTCGGCGCCCTCTGCGGGCCGCGGCGTGTTCTCGTCCTCAGGAATGCTCATGCCGCGACGATACTGGAATCGCTCTGGTCAAGCTATACTCTGGCGCGCGCGGCGTGAGGATCGCTCGGCTGGAGCGTGTCACGCGTGGCCCAGCGGTTCGACCGCCGACCCTTCACCAGGAGCGGGGCGCCGCCGGTCGACCCGCGCGATCAACTGAGGGAGTCGAAGTCGAACCAGAACGAGTCGTCCTCCTCGTGCTCGCTCGCTGCGACCGGTTCGCGGGGGATGCTCGCCGTCTCGATGCGCACCCGGGTCTGGCTGGTCACGAAGATCTCGCTCGGCGGCCGGCTCGACTGCGTGATCGACACGAAGTCGCCCGCGCTTCTGCTCGCTTCGATGATGCGTCGTTTGAGCTCGTCGACAGGCTCGCGATCGACGAACGTGAAACGCAGCTCGTCGATGTAGACGTGGAACACCTGCATGCTCAACTCCCCGGAATCTCGCCCTCCCGCCGAATAGTACGCGGCCCGACGCGTTGCGCCAGTGCACAGGTGTATCGGTAAGGGATTGTCACATCAGGTCGAAGTCGAGCCCTTCCAGCTCGTCCGTACCCTGACGCACGAAGGTCGCCCGCTGCGGGCCGAAGGCGTGCATGCGCTTGTCGAGGTCGGCGACGAAGGCGGCGGCGTGCAGCTCCGCGCCGTCGAAGGTCTCGGTCTCGGCCAGGATCTGACTGGCCGGCCCGAGCAGAAGGAGGGCCTCGCCGACCTCGCCGTTGTCGAGGATCGCGGGCGCGCGGACCTCCGCGGCCGCGGCGTTCGTCGCGAGTGTGGCCGCGAATCGCACCACGGCGTCCGCGATCTCGTCGCCGGTCAGCAACGAGCCGCTCGCGTAGTGGATCCTTTTCATGACCCATTCGTACGAGCCGAACACCGGGCGGTCAAGGGGCCGGGGAGGGGGTTGCGCATCGGTCGCTTCGAGGGTCGCCTGTTCGTCATCGCCATCATTCCGACCGGCGTGCCCCTACCATGAGGCCGTGAGTGGAGGCGTCGAGAACGGGGCGATCGTGGCACGGCTGCGCGCGGCAGGCTGTGTCTTCGCGGAGGAGGAAGCCGCCCTGCTCGTGGAGTCCGCGGCCTCGTCGGAGGATCTCGAGTCGCTCGTCGCACGCCGCGTCAGTGGGGAGCCGCTCGAGCCGCTGCTCGGTTTCGCCGAGTTCGGCGGCCTGCGGATCCACGTCGATGCCGGGGTGTTCGTCCCGCGGCGTCGCACCGAGCTGCTCGCGGCGACGGCTGCAGGGCTCGCACGGTCGGGGGCGGTGGTGCTCGATCTCTGCTGCGGTGCCGGCGCGATCGGGGCCGTCGTGGCCGCACGCGTCCCCGGGGCCGTCGTCTACGCCGCCGACGTCGATCCGGCCGCCGTGCGCGCCGCCCGGGTGAACCTCCCGCCGGAGCGCGTCTTCGAAGGCGACCTCTTCGCCGCGCTGCCCGACTCGTTGCGCGGGGCGATCTCTGTCATCGCCGTCAACGCTCCGTATGTCCCGACGGAGGCGATCGCGCTGATGCCCCCGGAGGCCCGCCTCTACGAGCCGGCCGTGGCGCTGGACGGCGGCGCGGACGGCCTCGACCTCCACCGCCGCATCGCCGCGGAGTCGCCGGACTGGCTCGCGCCGGCTGGTTCCGTCGTCATCGAGACGAGCAGCGAGCAGTCGGCGCGCAGCGTCGCGCTCTTCGAGGGCGCAGGCTTCTCCGCTCGGGTGGTCGAGGACGACGACCTCGACGCCACCATCGTGCTCGCGACGCGTACCTCCTGAGTGCGGGCGCCGGCGCGGATGGCTGCGCGGGCGTGACAGGGGTACCGTGTCCGGCATGACCAGCCTGGCCCGAAGGCTGCCGCTCGGAACGACACGTCCGACCGCCGCCGACCGCGTGCGGCAGAGCGGAGTGATCGTCGCGACCGTCGTCGCGCTCGCCGGCGCCCTGTACGGATCGGGAGCGGCAGGTGGGCGGCCGATCCCGCAGGTGGCGGGTGGAGCGTTCGCGCCCGACGCGACCCTGATGGCCCCGGCCGGCCCGGCATTCGCCATCTGGTCGGTGATCTACGCGGGCCTTGCCGGCTACGCCGTCTGGCAGGCCCTCCCGTCGCAGGCGGCACGCCGCAGGCAGCGCGCGGTCGGGTACTGGCTGGTCGGCTCGCTGCTGCTCAACGCCACCTGGATCCTCTGCGTGCAGGCCGGGCTGCTGGCACTGAGCGTCGCGGTCATCGTGCTGCTGCTTGCCGTGCTCGCCCTGGCCTTCTCCCGGCTCCGCAACGATCCGGGGGAGACCACGGCGGACGCCGTCCTCTTCGACGGCACCGTCGGTCTCTACCTCGGGTGGGTGATCGTGGCGACCGTCGCGAACATCGCCGCCTGGCTGCGCACCGCCGGCTTCGCGGGATTCGGGGTGAGCCCGTCGCTCTGGGCGGTCGCGCTGCTCATCGTGGTGGCCGTGATCGAGTGCGCCCTCGCGTTCTGGGACCGCGGCAGGCTCACGCCCGCCTTCTCGGCGGCGTGGGGTCTCGTCTGGATCGCGGTCGCGCGGGCGGAGGGCGGCCTCCAGGAGGACGTCGTGGCGGCGACCGCGCTGGCGGCCGGGATCCTGATCGTGCTGGTCACGGTCGCCGTGCGCGTCGCTCGCGGGGGTCGGCTGCAGCGAGGCTGACCTCGGCGCACGCTGCCACGGTCACGCGCGCGTCGGCGAGCCGAAGGTCCGATGCGAGCTGGGCGAGGCTGCGTCGCGACGGCGCGAACAGCAACGCTGTCGCGTTCGCCACGGCCAGGAGGCCGGCGGCGAGGTCCAGTCCCGCACCGGAGAGCAGGATGCACCCGCCGATGCCCACGACGAGCCGGAGCGGCCCCGCCACGACGGCGGGGATCCGGCCGGGCACTGTGCGCAGCAGCACGGCACGCTCGCCGAGCGTCGCACCCGTCGTCAGGACGAACCCTGCGTGCACCGCGAAGGCCAGCAGTGCTCCCGCCACCGCGACCGCGGGAGCGTCCCCGGGTGTCGCGACGAGGCGGACGGCACCTGCGAGCAGCTCGGCGGCGAGCAGATCCACGAGCCCGGCCGTCAGCCGGCGCCCGGCGGTCACCGGCCGGGGGAGGTGGGCCGGGGTGCCGACGCGATCCGTCCCCGGACGGACGGATGCGCGTCCGAGGAGCGAGCCGAGCACGGCGCCCGCGGTGTTCGTGGCGAGGTCGGTGACGTCGAAGAACCGATGGGCGCACGGGAGGAGCCCCCACACGCCGGTGAGCTGCGTGGTCTCGACGAGAAGCGAGACACCGAAGCCGACGACCGCCGAGGCCGCGGCACCGCGGCGCAGGAACGCACGCAGCAGGAAGCCCAGCGGCATGAAGAACACGACGTTGAGGGCCATCTCCTGCAGGACGGGGTTCCTGAGCAGCGGCGTGCCGGCCGCGGCGTAGTGGAATGCACCGCGCACGCTGTTCAGCGGATCGAGGATGGCGCCGACGCACCACGCGTCGTCGGGCCCGGGGAGGGGCAGGATCGTGTAGGTCCAGATCGCGAAGGCGTAGACGATCGTCGCGATCCATCCCGTCGTGCGCCACAAGGTGAGGCCGCCGTGCCGGCGGTAGCTGACGGCGACGAACGGCACGGCGAGGAGGACGATCACGGCCGCGCCCGCGGAGAGGGCGAGCGCGGCGGCGTTCAGGGCGGCATCGAGCGACACCCGATCATCATGAGCCCACGCTCGGCATGAGAGACCTGAGATCTGGCACACAGGAATCCCGCATGGCCGCGACGTAGGCTGTGCCAATGCCCCTCGACCGACGGATCCGGACCGCTGCGACCATCGCACTCGGCGGGTACGCGGTCTTCGTCGCCGTCATCGGTTTCTGGCCGACTCCGGTCGACCGGCCCTTCGATCCGGCGCTCTTCCGCATCCTCGACACGATGCGGGGAGTCGGCGTCGCACCGAACGACGCGTACGACGTCATCGAGTTCACCGCGAACGTGGCGTTCTTCGTTGTGCCGGCGATCCTGGTGGTGCTCATCGTCGGCCGGAGGCTCTGGTGGATCGCGCCGGTCAGCGGTCTCCTCTGCAGCGTCACCATCGAACTCGCCCAGCATTTCCTCCTCCCGCATCGGTTCGGGACGCTGAACGACGTGATCGCCAACACGCTCGGATCCCTGATCGGCTGCGCGATCGGACTGCTCGTGCTGGGGCGGAGGCCACAACCGCGACCTTCGTGACACGGTCGTCGTTCGTGACACGACCGACCGGGCTCTGACAGGATCGACGGGCAGGGACCGGCGAGAGGAGACCGCGCAGCGATGGCTGGAGTGCTGACCGGGTTCGCGATCATCGCCTTCGTCATCCTGGTCGGCTACATCGCGGGGCGGTTCGGTGTCGGCGGCCCGTCGGCGCCCTTCGTCCTCAACCGCATCGCGTTCTTCATCACCAATCCCGCGCTGTTGTTCGTGACGCTCGCGCACGCGGACCTCCGGGTGGTCTTCTCGACGCAACTGCTGGTCGCGGCGATCGCCGCTGTCGTCGCGGCCGGTCTGTTCCTGGTGCTCTCCCGGCTGTTCTTCCGACGGCCGGCCCCGGAGACGACGATCGGCGCGCTGGGCGCCGGGTACGTCAACGCGAACAACATCGGCATCCCGGTGGCCGTCTACGTGCTCGGCAGCGCGTCGTTCGTGGCGCCCGTCCTGCTGCTGCAGCTGATCGTGTTCGCGCCGATCGCGCTCACTGTGCTCGACGTGACCAGTCGCGGCGCGGTCTCCGTGTGGTCGATCGTCACCCAGCCGGTGCGCAACCCGATGATCATCGCCTCGGTGCTCGGCATCCTCGTCGACGTCTCGGGCCTCCACCTGCCGGACGCCGTCTACCAGCCGTTCGAGCTGATCGGCGGCGCCGCGGTGCCGCTCGTGCTGATGGCCTTCGGGATGTCGTTGCACGGGTCGCGCCCGCTGCAGGCCGGCAACGGGAGGATCGAGATCGTCTCGGCTGTCGCGCTGAAGGCGGTGGGCATGCCGCTGATCGCGTACCTGGCTGCCCGGTTCGCCTTCGGTCTGGAGGGTCACGCACTGTTCGCAGCTGTGGCGCTCGCCGCGCTGCCGACCGCTCAGAACGTGTACAACTTCGCGGCGCGTTACGAGCGCGGAGTAGCGGTCGCGCGCGACATCGTGCTGCTGACCACCCTCTTCGCCGTGCCGGCGCTCCTCGTCATAGCGGCCCTCCTCGCCTAGCGGGGCCGCGCGAGCTCGGCGCGGTCGAGCGAGCGGAGGTACTCGGCGTTGCCGCGCACCGCCGCCTCGTAGCGCAGCAGGTCGGGAGTGCGGATGCGGTCGGCGGCCAGGTCCATCAACTCGGCGACGGCCGCGTCGCTGCGCCCGGCAGCATGCAACGAGAGCGCGTGCCAGACCTGCACCGACTCCGAGTGGGGGAACTCCGCACGGGCACGGTCGAGCACGGCCAGCGACTCGTCGAACCGGTCGAGGTTGCGCAGCGTGCTGCCGTACTGCAGCAGGCACCGGCGCAGGGTGTCGCCGTCGAGGCCCGCCGCGAGCGCGCGTTCGTAGAATCCGGCGGCGGTCTGCTCCTCGCCCGCGGTGTCGTACGAGCCGCCGACCTCGTACAACACGTGCGGGTCGTCGGGGTGCTCGGCGAGCACCTCGAGGAAAGCTGCGACGGTCGGCGCCATGTCCTCCCGGTCGCGCGCGGCGAAGATCAGAGCGAGGCGGTCGAGCAGTTCGAGGGGAGTGGAGGCCATCCCCTCACCCTAGGCGCGCTCGCCCCGAGGGATCGCTGAGGAGAGCGGTGAGGGCCTCGCGGACGGGAGCGGGAACCTCGTGCGCCGCGAGCTCGGCGGTCAGCAGCCGGCCGTACAGCTCCTTACGGCCCGAGGTCGTGCCGAAGAAGCGGTGCAGCTGGGCCGTCAGCTCCCGCGCACGCTGCGCCGGCTGGCGTTGGAACGTGCGGAACAGGCCGAGGTCGCCCCTCCGTGCGAGCACGGCCTCCACCCGCCGGGCGCCGAGGGCGATCAGCAGCTCGCCCTCGAGATCGGGACGACACACGGAGATCGCGTCGTCGGCCAGCCCCGCGCGCCGGAAGAAGCCGGTCTCGCTCTCGTCGCACAGGCCGTGGAGGCGCACCCCGGACGGCGCGAGCGCATCGACGAAACGCCGTACACTCATCGCGCCGCCCATCGGGAGGATCGCGACGCCCTCCTCCGCCGGGTCGACGCCGAGGAGGTCGGCGGCCGCGTGGAGCGCGGCGCTGTCGCTCGCGCCCTCCACGAGCACGACGCCGGCCACCGCCTCCGGGAGGTCCTCGACGACTGCGCTCTCCCGCCGTTCGCGCCGGGCCGTGGCGGCGGCGACGGCACGCTCGAAGCCGGTCACGGCATCGGCCCCGCCCGTCATCGGTCGCGTCACCAGGCCCATTCTGCCCCTGTCGCCCCGGTTCTCCCCCTGTCGCCCCGGTTCTCCCCCTGTCGCCATCGGGGCCGCGCGCGTACGGTGCTGCGCATGAAGCTCATCATCTTCGTCGCGGGAGTCGCCGTCGGGTTCGTGATCGGATCGCGCGCCGGCCGCGGCGCCTACGAGAACATCCGGAACAAGTGGCAGGGATTCTCCGACTCCGACCCGGTGCAGAAAGTGAAAGGCGATGTCCGCGATCTCGCGGGCCGCGCCGCGACCGACCTGGGAGACAAGGTGTCGGAGGCCGTGGGCAAGGCGTCCGACAAACTCGACGAGGTCACCGGGAAGAACGCGGGGACGGCGCCGACCGAAGCCTGAGGGCCCGTGCCGATCCTCAAGCGCCCGCCGGCGGGTTCGCGAGCAGCTCGACGCGCTCGGCCAGGTAGGCGTGGAAGTCCACGGTCTGATCGGAGGACGCGCTCCAGCGCACGAGCGGGAGCCCATCCCGCAGGAGCAGAGGCCCGGGCGAGGCGCGCAACGCGTCCGCTGTCAGGGTGATGGGAGGGGCGTCGAAGTCGACCGTCTCACCGTCGCGGAAATGGCCGCGCTCGGCGGCCGCCCGGTAGGCGCGCCTGGTCTCGGCCGATACCGACACGTACTGCGTGCGACCGGGAGGCGTCGCCCGCACGAGGTGACCCGTCGCGTACAGGGTGCCGTCGACGCCTAGCAGCAGCACGCCGAGCCTCCAGACCCGGCCCACCGGCTTCAGCACCGGCTCGCGCGGGATGCCGAGCGTGCGCCGCCGCGGCACGAGCACAGCGAGCGCCTCGTCGCGAGCGCCCGCCTCTGTGAGACGGCTCACCGCCTCGTCGAGCGCGCTCCGGATGTCGGCTACGGCAGCTGCGTCGGCGCGCTGATCATCCACGCATCCGAGGATACGGCTCCGGCGCGGCCAGCCGGTCGGCGGGGGTCGCGTCCCGGATCGAGAACGACGTGTCGTCGGTCACCATGATCAGCTCGACGCCGTGCGCGTGCCGCAGCACCACCAGGGCGGACGAGTCCGACTCGGCCACGACCTCCACCTGGTGCAGGAAGATGCGCGCCATCTCGTCGCTCACGTGGAAGTCGCGACCGAGCGCGTGCACCACGAACCCGGGGCTCCGCGGAGGCCGAGCCGTGAGCTGCGTCTCCTGCCGGAAACCGTCGACCGCCGTCCTCGCCGCTGCTGTCATCGTCATCGGTCCCCTCCTACCGTCGGCCGGGCCCGCTCCCGGAACCTGGACGCTAGTCTCATCCTCGAACCTTTCCAGGGGGTTGACGAGGGGTTAGATAGTCACATGAAAACGCTCAGGCTTCCGAACGTCCCGATCCCCGCCTCCAATGTCATCCTCGGCCTCATGCGCATCACTCCGCTGAGCGACGAGGAGATCCGGACGCTCGTCGGAACGGCGCGCGATGCGGGCATCACGATGTTCGACCACGCCGACATCTACGGCGACGAGCGTCACGGCTGCGAGACCCGGTTCGGCGACGCGGGCGCCGTGCCGCCGTCGCAGCGCGACCAGGTGATCATCCAGTCCAAGGTCGGCATCCGCGACGGCTACTTCGACTTCTCGCGCGAGCACATCCTCACCACGGTCGACGAGTCTCTGGCTGCACTGCGCACCGACTACCTCGACATCCTGCTGCTGCACCGCCCCGACACCCTCGTCGAGCCCGAGGAGGTCGCCGCCGCGTTCGACGAGCTGGAGGCCTCGGGCAAGGTGCGCGCCTTCGGCGTCTCGAACCAGACGCCGGGCCAGATCGAGCTGCTGCGCCGCTGGGTGAAGCAGCCGCTCGGCATCAACCAGGTGCAGCTGAGCATCACCCACTCGCCGATCATCGCCCAGGGCATCGCCGCCAACATGGTCGCCCTCGACCAGTCGATCGACCGCGACAACGGCATCCTCGACTACGCGCGCCTGCACGACATCACGCTGCAGGCCTGGTCGCCCTACCAGAAGGGCTTCTTCGACGGCGTGTTCCTCGGCGACCGCGAGAACTACGCCGAGCTCAACGACGCGATCGACGAGCTGGCGTCGCGCTACGGGATCACCCCGACCGGCATCGCGACCGCGTGGATCACCCGCCATCCCGCGAACATGCAGGTCGTCCTCGGCACCACGAACCCGGGGCGTGTGCAGGAGGCCGCTGCCGGTTCGGACGTGCCGCTCACCCGCGAGGAGTGGTACCGGCTGTTCCGGCTCGCCGGGCACATCCTCCCCTGACGGCGACGCACCCGCGGGAGAGCGTGAACGTACCTGTCGGTATGTCCACGCTCTCCCGGCGGGGTGCTACCTCAGCGCCGCCGACCGGGATACGTTCGAACGCGTGGAAGACGACCGGCTGAGCGCACCGCGGCGGTGGGCCGCACGCGTCAGACTGCTGCGCGTCGGCGGCGTGCGCCAAGGACTGGTGCGCCCGGTCGACTCGCCGCAGGCGTTCGTGGCCGGCCGGTCGAGCCTGCGCGTGCTGCTCGCGGGCTCCGGCCCGGTGGTGGGCTGGGGCGTCGGAAGCCACGACCTGGCGCTGCCCGGCGCGGTCGCCCGCGCGATCGCGGCGACGACCGGCCGCGGCGTCGTGGTCGACGTGGTCGCAGACCCGTCGGTGGGCGTGCGCAAGCTACCCGGTCTGCTGCGATCGGCCGAGGTGGGACGTTATGACGTCGTCATCCTCAGCGCTGCGGTCGCCGACGCCGTGCGGATGGTGGAGCCGACGCGCTGGGGTGAGCGGGTCGCGGCGCTGATCGGGGAGGTCAGGGCGAGCGGAGTGCCCGTGGTCGCGTGGCTGGGTGTGCAGCCGATCCGCTCGCTGCCGCCCTACGACGACGGGTTCCGCGACCTCCTGCAGGCGCACGCCGAGCGCCTCAACAGCGCTGCCGCCCGCGCCTGCGACGAGGCGGAAGCGACCTTCGTCCCGCTGCCGGCGTCTCCGCAGGAAGAAGGCGGTCGCCACCGCGGCCCGGCCGGCTATCTCGTCTGGGCCAGGCGGATCGCCGACACGCTGGCCCCGGCGCTCATCGGGCACGAGGTCGGGGAGGAGCACCACGCCTCGGAGCCCGAGGGTCGCGTGGCCGCGATCGAGCGGCTGCGTCTCGCCGAGCACAAGCGCGACGGGAGGTTGACCGGGCTGGTCGGAACCGCCCAACGCACGCTCGGCGCCGAGATCGCGATGTTCACCGTGCTCGACGACAGCACCGAGTGGCCGCTGGCCGCGGTCGGAGCGTCGCTCACCGAGATCCCGATCGAGCAGTCGGCGTGCCTCTACACGATCGAGGCGCCGGACGGGATGGTGGTGCCCGACGCCGAGCACGACGAACGCTTCGCGTCGAGCGCACTCGTGACCGGACCCGCGCACCTGCGCTTCTACGCCGGCTACCCGGTGGAGGCTCCGGACGGCACACGCATCGGCGCGATGTGCGTCTTCGGCCGCACGCCCAGGCGCCCCTCCGAGTCGGAGGGCGACCTCGACGTGCTCCGCGAGCTCGCCCTCCTCGCCCAGCGCGAGCTCTGGCGCTGGGACCCCACAGCGTCCTAGTCGCCGCGCCGCCTCGGTCAGGCGCCGGCGCCGGCGGCGCCGGTGAGCGCGGTGAGCGCGCGGTCGAGCGAGCCGCCGAGCGCCCAGCGCCGGGCGAGGGCGTCGAGCGTCGCGCGCTGCTCGGCCGTCGGGACGCGCAGCCGCGCATCCACCGCTGCGATCGGGAGGTCGCGCACCACCTCCACGACCTTCGGCGCCACGGCGAGGTAGTCCACGGCCGCGGCGAACCGAGCGCGCAGCGCCGGCTTCATCGCCGAGCCGGGATCGGCGGCGGCCGCCTCGATCCCGGCGAGGTCGCCGTACTCGGTGAGCAGCGCCATCGCGGTCTTCTCGCCGACGCCGGCCACTCCGGGCAGCCCGTCGGAGGTATCGCCGCGCATCACCGCGAAGTCCGCGTACTGGCGCGCGTGGATGCCGTACTTCGCCACGACGACGGCATCGGTCAGAACCTCCAGGTTGCTCATCCCGCGTGCCGTGTAGACCACCCGCACGTCCGCCTCGTCGTCCACCAGCTGGAACAGGTCCCTGTCGCCGGTCACCACGTCCACCGGCCCGGACGCGCCGGTCGCGAGCGTGCCGATCACGTCGTCGGCCTCGGCCTCCGCCGCGCCCACGATGGCAATGCCGAGAGCGTCGAGCACCTCGCGGATGACCGGCACCTGCACCACCAGCTCGGCCGGCACTTCCTCGACGTCCACGCCTCCCGGCACCTCCTCGGCGACGCGGTGCGCCTTGTAGCTCGGGATGAGGTCGACGCGCCAGCGCGGGCGCCAGTCGTCGTCCCAGCACGCGATGAGCGACTCCGGGCCGTACTCGGTCACCAGCTTCGCGATGATGTCGAGCAGCCCGCGCACCGCGTTGACGGGCGTGCCGTCCGGGGCGCGCACCGTGTCCGGCACACCATAGAAGCCGCGGAAGTAGAGGGAGGCACTGTCGAGGAGCATCGTTCGCCCGGTCACAGCCCGATCATGCCATGCCGCTAAGGTGTGCGCATGGCCGGAACCGTCGTCGTCGAGCGCACCGACACCATCCACACATCCCGCGAGACCCTGCTGCCCCTCATCGCGGAGCTCCCGAACTGGATCGAGTGGTCGCCATGGGAGGGCACCGACCCGGCGATGGGCCGGGAGTACACCGGCGACCCCGGGGCGGTCGGCTCCACCTACAGCTGGAACGGCAATCGCAAGGCCGGCGCCGGGAGCATGCGCATCGAGGAGGTCCAGAGCGACGGGGTGAGCATCGATCTGGTCTTCACGCGGCCGTTCCGCTCGCACAGCCTCATCCGCTTCTCGCTCGCGGAGGAGGGCGGAGGCACCAGGGTCAGCTGGAGGATGGAGAGCCCCAAGACGTTCTTCAGCCGCTTCTTCAACCTCGACCGGCTCGTCGGCGGCGACTTCGAGAAGGGGCTGCGGCAGCTCCGGCGGGTCGCGGAAGACCGCTAGCGCCCGGCGCCCGGTTCGCCGGCCCTCACTTCGCCGGCGCGCCGCTCGCCAGGTACGTCCCGTGCCCCCGGCTCACCAGCTCGCCCTCGAACTCGAGCACCTCGCACACGACTCCTCCGCCCTGGTTGCGGTAGCGGATGACGATCGTGCTCGCGCCCACGTAGTGCTCGAGCACCTCGAACCGGAGGTCGGGCAGGGCGGCCAGCCCTGCCGTCCAGTACACGCGCAGCGCGTCCTTGCCATGCGCGACGCCCTCGCTGCCGGGCCGGAAGCGTTCCGCGAGCGGTGACGAGAACACGACGCCGTCGGTGTAGTGGGCGAGCAGGGCCTCCAGGTCGTGCGCGTTCCAGTCCGCGACCCACTGGTCGACGAAGCGGCGTGCGAAGTCTGCGCTGATCATCCCCACAGCATGGCATCGGGCGCGCGCGTGGTGCGCGGTCGGTAGCGTTCAGGGTATGACATTGCCTCCCCTGCTGGTGTCGGCCGTCGCGCTGGTGCGCGACCGACGGGTGCTGATGGTGACCGCGCGGGGACGGGACGTGCACTACATGCCGGGCGGCAAGATCGACGCGGGCGAGACGGCCGCCCAGGCCGCGGCGAGGGAGGCCCGCGAGGAGGTCTCGCTGGTCTTCGACCCCGCCGAGCTGGTCGAGTTGTTCGAGGTGCGGACGCAGGCGCACGGGGAGCCCGACGGCAGGATGGTGCACATGACCGTGTTCCGGGCGCAGACGGCCGCGGAGCCGGAGCCCTCCGCCGAGGTGGGCGCCATCCACTGGGTGACGACGGCGGATGCCGACCGTTGCCCGCCCGCCGGCCGCGCGGTCCTGGAACGCCTGGCGGCGCTCGACCTCATCGACTGACGGTCTCGACGATGCTCGCGCAGGCATCCGACGGCCGACGCGCCGGATCGATCGCGCCGACGAGGGCGGCCGAGATGTCGGCGAGCTGCTCGACCTGCTCAGGGCGCAGCGCTCCGAGGATGCGCTCGCGGACGGTCTCGAGGTGCCCGGGTGCCGCCTCCGCGACCACCGCGGCGCCCGCCTCGGTGAGCACGGCGTTGGTGGCGCGGCCGTCCTCCTCGCAGGGCATCCGACGCACGAGATCGCGGGACTCCAGCCGTGTGATCACGTGGCTCAACCGCGAGACGGAGGCGTTCGTCGCCGTTGCCAGCGCACTGAGCCGCATGCGGTGATTCGGCTCCTCGGCGAGACGCGAGAGCACGAAGTACTCGTAGTGGGTCGACGCGGCGTCGCGGGCGAGCTGGCCGTCGAGCACGGGCGGCAGAAGCTGGGTGAGCGCGACGAGTCCGAGCCAGGCGTCGCGTTCGCGGCCGGCGAGGTCGTCGTTCGTGCTCATGGAGAGCATTCTACCCGATTACTTGACGCTTCAAGTAAGTGGGGTTATCGTTTAGTTGAAGCGTCAACAAAAGCTGGCGCTGATCCCAGAACCTCGAGAAGGAGAACAGGCTCATGACCACGGTCAGCATCATCGGAAACGGGAACATGGCGAAGGCGATCGGCGGAGTGGTCGCCGCTGGCGGAAGCACCGTGCAGTACCTCGGTCGCGACGGCGGCACGGTCGACGGCTCGATCGTCGTGCTCGCCGTGCCGTACCCCGAGGTGGACGCCGTGCTCGCGACCTACGGCGCTCAGCTCGCGGGCAAGACCGTCGTCGACATCACCAACCCGGTCGACTTCGCGACTTTCGACGGCTTGACCGTTCCCTCCGACTCGTCGGCCGCCGCCACGATCGCGGCCGCGCTTGCCGAGTCGACCGTGCTCAAGGCCTTCAACACGACCTTCGCCGCGACACTCGCCTCCGGGAAGGCCGGGTCGCACACGACCACGGTGCTCATCGCCGGTGACGACGACGAGGCCAAGGCCGAGCTCGCCGGCCTCGTGCGGGCGGGCGGCCTGAACGCCGTGGACGCCGGCTCCCTGAGCCGCGCCCGCGAGCTCGAGGCGCTCGGGTTCCTGCAGATCACGCTCGCCGCGGCTGAGCGCGTCTCCTGGACCGGCGGCTTCGCGGTCGTCGCGTAACCTCCATCGCAACCCGAGGGGCACGTCGTTGTCGCTCTTCGCCCGGCGAAGCGACAACAGCGTGCCCCTCGATGCGCTTCACTCGGCGACGATCCCGAGCGGACCGTACACGTGCGCCTGTGGAACGGTCAGGAGACGCGCTCGACCGGGGCCTGCAGCTCGGTGATCCAGTCGGGGCCGGGAATGTGGCCGGTGGCGTGAACGTAGACCTCGCGGGTCGGGCCGACGATGCGGTAGCCGTCGGCCACCAGGCGTTCGGTGAGCTCCATCCAGGAGTCGCCGATGCCGGTCATGTCGCCGTGGTGCAGCAGGGTCGCGGCGAGCGGGACCTCCGGCAGCTCGACGATGTCGTAGCCGTCGCCGGGCAGCGCCGGCGAATCCGCCGGATACGAAATGTGCACCTCCAGCCGCTCGTCCTCGCGCGGTTCGTACCAGAAGACGGACGGCTCGAGAATCGGTCGCCCGGCGGTCGCCAGGGCCTGGTCGAGCGATCCGATCAGCGGGCCGACCATCGGCCCGATGAACTCGGAGCCCATGCCGGGCGCTGTGCCGCTGACGGCGTAGACGGTGAGCGCCTCCAACGGGCGGTATTCGACGGGTGTGGACATGATCTCTGTTCCTTCCAGTATGCGGAGGCGCCGCTCGAGGCGGTCGAGCCGGTCGCGGTCGTCGGCGATCCCCGCCTCCAGCTCGACCCGGCGCTGCCGCAGTGCCGCCGTCAGGGCGGCTTGCGGGTCGGCCGAGGCGAGCACGGCGGCGATGGCGTCGAGCCCGATCCCGAGCTGGCGCAGCTCGACGATCAGCAGCAGATCGGTCAGCTGCGCGTCTGCGTAGTAGCGGTACCCGCTGTCGTCGTCGACGCGCGCCGGCGGCAGCAGGCCGATCGCGTCGTAGTGCCGCAGCATCCTGACGCTGATCCGCCCGATCGCGGCGAACTCTCCGATGGTGTACATGACGGTGACCACGCTCCAGCCTGACACGATGTGAGGGTCAACCCCCAGCGCCGACTCCGTCGATTCTCAGTGGACTCGGTTGCGGTTTCTGACCGATCATGGGCGTATTCGACGACGGATGATGGAGGGCGTGATGGGGATTGTCGCGGTGACGGGGGTCACGGGGGTGGTCGGGCGGCGCGTGGCGGACGCGCTGTCGTACGCGGGCGTTCCGTTCCGGATGCTGGCACGCTAGCCGGAGCGGGCGCCGCGCTATCCGAACACGGAGGTCGTCCCCTGCAGCTACGGAGACGCGGAGTCGGCGCGCGCGGCGCTGGAGGGCGTCGACACCCTGCTCATGGTGTCCGCCGCCGAGAACGCCGAGCGCCTGCGCGAACACCTCACGTTCGTGGATGCCGCCGCGGCCGCGGGCGTCCGGCACATCGTCTACACGTCGTTCTTCGGCGCGGCTCCCGACGCGACGTTCACGCTGGCTCGGGACCACTTCGCGACCGAGGAGCGGATCGCGGGCAGCGGGATGGCGTACACGTTCCTCCGCGACAACCTCTACCTGGACTTCGTCGAGTTCATGGTGGGCGAGGACGGCGTGATCCGCGGGCCGGCCGACGGCGGGCGCGCCGCGATGGTCGCGAGGGCCGACGTCGCCCGCGTGGCAGCCGTCGCCGTGCAGCATCCCGAGCAGCATCGCAACGTAGCGTACGACCTCACCGGGCCGGAGGAGCTGACGATGTCGGAGGTCGCCGAGAAGCTGACCGCCCACCTGGGCCGTGCCGTGTCGTTCCACGACGAGACGGTGGAGGAGGCGTACCGGTCCCGCGCGAAGTGGGACGCGCCGCAGTGGCAGTACGACGCCTGGGTCTCCACCTACACGGCCATCGCCGCCGGCGAGTTCGCGGGTGTCAGCGGCGACGTCGAGCGCGTCACCGGCCGCCGGCCGCTCTCGCTCGACGAGTACCTCGCCGGCGAACGCTGAGCCCTGAAACCAGCGGCGAAGGGCACGTCGTTGTCACTCTTCGCGGGGAAAAGCGACAACAACGTGCCCTTCGCGGGTCGGGTTACTGCTGGTTGTCGTTGCCCTGGTCGTCGCCCCAGTGCCAGCGGGTCGGGATGACCTGCGTGACGGCTCCGGTGGTCGGGCTCAGCAGCACCTCTCGCTGCTGCGGGTGGCGCCAGTCGAACAGCCCGTTCAGCGAGCCGGCGCGCGCGTCGAACGACGAGTCGCCGATGCGGCCGGTGCTCCAGTTGTCCTCGATGAACTTCAGCGGGCTGGTCTGCTCGATCGCGGTGTGGTCCACCGTGTTCTGAGCGGCCCACGGCGAGACCACGAGGAAGGGGAGGCGCTGGCTCGGGCCGCAGCGGTCGGCGTAGCCGCCGGCGACCTTCGCGACGCTGGTGCAGACCGTCGAGTCGACGGCGGAGTCGTGCGAGCCGTTGGTCACGGTCGGCGCGACGTGGTCGTACCAGCCGTCCGAATCGTCATAAGTGATGACGACAGCGGTGCTCGACCACTCCTTCGACTTCTGGAGGGCGTTGATCTCGTTGACGACGAACTTCTGCTCGTCCAGCGGGTCGGAGTAGCCGGCGTGGCCGTCCTGGGCCTCCGGGGCCTTGAGGAACGAGACGGCCGGCAGGTTGTTCGCCGCCAGCGCCTTGTCGAACGACGTCAGGTCGTACTGGTGGTTGGCCTGGTCGGTGTGGCCGATGGCCTTCGTCGACGTCGGCGGGAGGTGGTGCGGGTTCGACGTGGACTTGTAGTACGAGAACGGGTTGTGGTGCGGCGAGTAGTCCTTCGGCGTCGCGCCTCCCACGTTCGCGGTGGTCGCGTCGCACTTGGCGTAGGTGCCGGTCGTGCCGTTCCACGCGGTGGTCGGCGTGAAGCCGCCCTGGAACCAGCCCCACGTGACGCCGCGCGCGTTGAGCAGGTCGCCGACGTTCTTACCGGCCATGCCGACCAGTGCGGAGGTCGACGTGTGGTCGGCGTCCGAGCAGTCGTCGTACGCCGGGTCGGGGTCGCCGATCACGGTGCCGACGCCGGCGGCGTTCGGCGACTGCACGGCGGTGGAGGTCGGCAGCACGGCCCCCGTCGTCGGGTTGTAGGCGGTGCCGCCGTGGGTCTGGCCCGAGATCAGGTTGAGTGCACCGGGGGTCGACGGGCCGAACCCGGTGTCCCACATGTTGTCGCTCATGGAGTAGTTCTGGGCGTAGTTCCAGAGACCGGTGACGGTGTTGCCGTCGTAGTAGTCCATGACGAGCCCCGGCTGCCCGAAGGCTCCGGTGCAGGTGTCCGTGGAGGTCTTCTGGACGAACATGTCCATCTTGCCGCCGTCGACCGCCGCCTGCTCGGCCGCGTAGCTGTGGTTCTGGTCGCAGGTGAGCGCCTGCGCCGGAGTCAGCCGGGTCGGCTTGTAGAGGTTGGGGTTAT
>JABLTH010037327.1_pt1 | contig 23867 bp, 19 predicted proteins | sample 7875711 | NCBI WGS metagenome assembly JABLTH01 (sample SAMN14941262, study PRJNA633318) | bioreactor metagenome | isolation source: bioreactor | place: China | collected 2019-03-05 | reverse complement strand
GACCCACCAGAGCACGTCCGTGGCCTCGGGGGGGATGAGGTTGATGTCCGGCCGGTCGGCGATGATCAGGTAGATCCCTTCCCCCTTGGGCTCGTCCCGCTCGAAGCCGGCCTCCCGGAGGACGGCCTCCAGGGCCCCGGCCTGGGGATCCGCGCGGGTCTGCAGCCACTTGATACGGGGCATGCGGGATCAGCCCAGGGCGGCTTCGAGGCGGGCGCCGAGGCGGTCGAGGTGGGCCGCCAGGGCGTCCAGGGGGCCCGCGGCCTCCCGGGTGCCCCGCTCCGACCGCACCCACCGCTTGAGCAGGGCGAGAGCCTGGGGGTCCCGCACGCCGAGCTTCTTCGTGGACTGGATCAGCCGGTGGGCCAGCCGGGTCCGGTCCCCGCTCTCCTTGGGGGTCTCCCGCAGCTGCAGGGCGAGGCGCTGGGCCTCCCGGGCCACCATGAGGTCGTGGCGGATGAGGGGGACGCGGGCGTTGATGCGGAGCAGGAAGAGCTCCAGGTAGCGCAATAGCTCCCCCACCACCTCGGTGCCGTCGGTGAGGGCCCGCTCGATGTCGCCGGGGTTCTCCAGGGTCCGGGTGAGGGAGGAGATCAGCCGCTCCATCTCCGCCCGGTCCTGGGTCCGGATGAGCAGGAATTCCGGGCTCCGGCGGAAGGCGATCACCTGGTTCTGGGCCTGGGAGAGGCTGAGCGCCAGCCGCGGCCAGTCCTTGAGCTCCAGCTGGACCTGGAGCTGTCCCAGGACAGGGTCGAGCATCTCCCAGAGGCGGTGGAGCCGCTGGCGCAGCCGGTCCCCCTCCTCCGTGAGGGACGGGGAGTCGGGGAACATGCGCTGGCGGAGCTCGGGCGAGAAGAGGCCCACGAGGTCCCCCATGAGCTGCCGCTGGTGGTTCACCAGCAGGGCCTTGAGGTTGTCCAGGGTGAGGGCGAGATGGTCGGAGTCGTTCAGGGTGAGGGCCTGCTGGAGCAGCCCCCGGATCGTGCTCTGGTCCTGGAGGAGGGCCAGGACGGCCTGGCGCAGGAAGGCGGTGAGGAGGAGGGTCTCCTCGGCGCCCTTGGGGAGGCCTTCGGCGTTCTGGGGCTGGTAGACCCGCTCGGCCAGCCGACCCAGCTCGTTCTCGATGACGTAGAAGGTCGGCACCATGGCGTAGCGCTCGGGGGTGGACATCCCAGCGGCGGGGGGGATGGGCTCCACCAGGCTGAGGAGGGCCAGATGGGAGGCGAGGCCCCGGGCCACGATCCGGAACGCCACGGGCCGGGTGTGCCGGAGTTCCTTCAGGAGGCGCCGGACCTCCCCGGGCATGGCCTGCTGGAGCATGTGCTCGTCGTAGCGCGGGAGGCTCCAGCCGAGGTGGTTCCAGAGCCACTGGAGGCTGCCCCGGACCTGCTCCACCGCGGGCCAGTGGATGCCCCGGTCCAGGGGCCGGAGCAGGATCAGCCGGAGGGAGGCCAGGACGTGCTGGACCAGCATCAGGGGCTCGACCCGGGCGCGGGTGGCCTCGGGCACGAAGCCCTCCAGCAGTTCCACGAGCTTCTGCACCGCCTCGATGGGTCGGCCGCCGCCTCCCTGGAGGGCGCGGTTCAGGGTCTTCATCTGGGCGTTGAGGCGCGCTACGCGGGCCTCCCCGTCCTCGCTCTGCTCGAGGACGGCCAGGAGGAGCCGGATCTCCTCCTTGCGCTCCTGGACGAAGGCCGACCAGTGGTCCTGCAGCTCGGCCTGCCCCTCCCGGCCGAAGCTGGTGGACATCGTCCTCAGGGAGGCGATGAAGTTGAGGAGGTGGACGACCCAATCGGGCTCCTCATTCAGCTCCATCACCTCCATGTTGGCTTCCTCGGCCAATTCCCCGAGCTCCATCAGGCTGTGGGTGAGCACCAGGCCCATGGCGGCGCGGGCTTCGCCGAGCCGGCGGTCGGAGAACTGGTTCAGGAAGGCGAGGAAGAGCCCGTAGGCGCGGCGGAGGCGGGCCAGCTGGGGGGAGTCGGAGGCCGGCACCCCCCCCGGGGCCGGCGGCCCCGCGGGCGTGGGCTCGAGGGCGACCTCGCCGAGCTGGAGGATCTCCCGGAGCAGGTCCAGGTCCTGGCGCGAGAGCCCCTTGTCCCGGATGAGCTGCCGGGCCTGGTTCAAGCGCTGGGGGGCGCCCGCATTGGGAGACATGCCCAAGAGCATATCCCGGGGACGGAATCTTGCTAGACACATCCCTGGTTTCTAAAGTGCTACCATTCATCACCCATCCGGAGGCACTTCGTGGCCAGCAAGCTCGGCGAAATGCTCGTCAAGGCCCAGCTCATCACCCAGGAGCAGCTGGACGAGGCGATGAAAATCCAGCGCCGGGAGGGTGGGAAGCTCGGGACCCTCGTGGTCCGGCAGGGATACTGCTCGGACCAGGACATCGTGAGCTTCCTGGGGATGCAGTACGGCGTGCCGGCGGCCGACCTGGACCAGTGGCCCGCCATCGAGCCCAGCGTCATCGCCCTGGTTCCGGCCGACCTGGCCATGAAGCACAAGGTCCTGCCCCTGCAGCGCTCGGGCAACGTCCTGACCCTCGCCATGTCGGACCCCACCGACATCTTCGCCATGGACGACATCCGGTTCCACACGGGGTACAACGTCGATCCGGTGGTCTCCAGCGAGATGGGCCTGGCCCGGGCCATCGAGCGCTACTACGGCGGCGCCTCGGGCCTGCGGCTGCGGGACGAGCCCCGCATGGGCGGCTCGTCCTCCGCGGGACCGGCCGCCGCGGCCGCCCAGGCCTCCACCCCCTTCAGCTTCGACGAGAACGCCGGCGAGGCCCTCGACCTGAAGTCCCTGGAAGAGGAACTGGGGGACACGGACACGGAATTCGACGCCATCGGCGAGGACGAGGAAAGCGTCAACGTCAACGCCCTCAAGGCCGGCAGCGAGGACGCCCCGGTGGTCCGGCTCGTGAACATGGTCCTGGTGGACGCCATCCGGAAGGGCGCTTCCGACATCCACATCGAGCCCTACGAGAAGCACTACCGGATCCGGTTCCGCATCGACGGCCTGCTCATGGAGGTCATGCGCCCCAACCTGAAGCTCAAGGACCCCCTCACCAGCCGCGTGAAGATCCTGGCCAAGCTCAACATCGCCGAGAAGCGCCTGCCCCAGGACGGCCGCATCAAGCTCCGGGTGAACATGAGCGGCAAGCAGAAGACCATCGACTACCGGGTCTCGGTGCTGCCCTGCCTGTTCGGGGAGAAGATCGTCCTCCGGCTCCTGGACAGCGACAAGCTGATGCTCGACCTGACGAAGCTGGGCTTCGAGCCGGAGAGCCTGGAGCGCTGGGACCGGCAGATCAGCAAGCCCTACGGCATGGTGCTGGTGACGGGCCCCACGGGATCGGGCAAGACCAACACGCTCTACTCCTCCATCGCGAAGCTGAACACTCCGGACGTCAACATCATGACGGCTGAGGACCCCGTGGAGTTCAACTTCGCCGGGATCAACCAGGTCCAGATGAAGGAGCAGATCGGCCTCAACTTCGCCGCGGCGCTCCGCTCCTTCCTCCGCCAGGACCCGAACATCATCCTGGTGGGCGAGATCCGCGACTTCGAAACGGCCGAAATCGCCATCAAGGCCTCCCTCACGGGCCACCTGGTGCTCTCCACCCTCCACACCAACGATGCCCCGAGCACCATCAACCGGCTCATGAACATGGGCGTGGAGCCCTTCCTGGTCGCGACCTCCGTGAACATCATCTGCGCCCAGCGCCTCGTCCGCCGCCTCTGCGCGGCGTGCAAGGGGCCTGAGGCGCACCTGCCGGCGCCGGAGGCGCTGACGAAGGTCGGCTTCACCGACCAGGAGGCCCGCGGCATCAAGCTTTTGGGACCCAAGGGCTGCGAGACCTGCAACCAGAAGGGCTACAAGGGCCGCGTCGGCCTGTACGAAGTCCTGGAGATGTCCGAGACCCTCAAGGACATGGTCCTGACGGGCGCCTCGGCCATCGAGCTCCGGGAGCAGGCCGTGAAGGAAGGGATGCTCACCCTCCGCCGGTCGGGGTGCCGCAAGGTCCTCGACGGGGTCACCACCATCGAGGAGATCGTCCGCGAAACCGTGCTGTAGGCACCGAGACGCCCACTTGTCCGAAAGGGATCCCCATGAGTGAAGGCAACCAGTACGTCGTTCCCCTCCAGCAGCTCCTCAAGACCATGGTGGAATACGGCGGAACCGACCTCCACGTCACCACCGAGTCCGCGCCCCAGATCCGGATCGACAGCCGGATGGTGCCCTTGAAGCTTCCGCCCCTGGATGCCTCCCAGACCCGGTGGCTCTGCTATGGCGTGATGACCGACCAGCAGAAGCACCGGCTCGAGGAGGACCTGGAGGTGGACTTCTCCTTCGGCCTCCAGGGCGTCGCACGCTTCCGCGCGAACGTGTTCAACCAGCGCGGCGCCACGGCGGGCGTGTTCCGGACCATTCCGGAGAACATCCGCAGCTTCGAGCAGCTTGGGCTCCCCCCGGCAGTCCAGGCCCTGTGCGACAAGCCCCGCGGCCTCGTGCTCGTCACGGGCGTGACCGGCTCGGGCAAGTCCACCACCCTCGCGGCCATGATCGACAAGATCAACGACACCGAGCCGCTGCACATCCTCACCATCGAGGACCCGGTGGAGTACGTGCACCGGCACAAGCGGTCCATCGTGAACCAGCGCGAGATCCATGCCGATACCCACAGCTTCAAGAAGGCCCTGCGGTCCGCCCTGCGCCAGGACCCGGACGTCGTGCTGGTGGGCGAAATGCGCGACCTGGAGACCATCGAATCGGCCCTGACCATCGCCGAGACGGGCCACCTGACCTTCGGGACCCTCCACACCAGCTCCTGCGTCCAGACCATCGACCGCATCATCGACGTCTTCCCGAGCCACCAGCAGGCCCAGGTCCGCGCCCAGCTCTCGCTGGTGCTCGAAGGCGTGATCTGCCAGTCCCTCATTCCGAAGTCCAACGGGAAGGGGCGTGCGCTCGCCCTGGAGGTCATGATCCCCAACCCCGCCATCCGGAACCTCATGCGCGAGGACAAGATCCACCAGATCTACGGCGTGATGCAGACCGGACAGATGAAGTACGGGATGCAGACGTTCAACCAGAGCCTGGCCGAATGCGTCCTGAAGGGGGACATCACCCAGGACGTGGCCATGAGCTACTCCTCGAACCACGACGAGCTCCGCGAACTCATCAACCGCGGGGTGGGCACCGTGGGGTCTGCCCCCCAGCCCCCCCAGAAGAAGGAAGGCAGTCCGCTCCTGGGCGGCCGCAATCCCAACATCAAATACTGAACTTTCACAGGCACTTCCACCCTGCTGCGGCAAGGCCTATGCTTGAACCCAAGACATCATCGGAAGGTTGACGCGAGGTTTTATGCCTGCATATGCATGGAAAGGTAAGAACCGGCTTGGGGAGGTCCAGGAGGGCATCCTGGTCTCAGACTCCAAGGAAGCCGCGGCGATCACCTTGCGCCGCAACGGCATCCAGGTCATCAGCGTCAAGGCCCAGCAGGCGAGCCAGGGCAAGTCCTTCGGGAAGGTGAAGCAGAAGGACCTCGCGATCTTCACCCGGCAGTTCAGCGTGATGATCGACGCCGGCCTACCGCTGGTCCAGTGCCTCGAGATCCTGGGATCCCAGCAGCAGGACAAGGGATTCGCCAAGACCATCGACGCGGTGCGCCAGGACGTGGAGCAGGGCGCGACCCTGCAGGCGGCCCTGTCCAAGCACCCCCGGGCCTTCAGCGACCTCTACGTGAACATGGTCGGGGCCGGCGAGTCGGGCGGTATCCTCGACGTCATCCTCCAGCGCCTCTCCCAGTACATCGAGAAGGCGGTGAAGCTGAACGCGAAGGTCAAGAGCGCCATGACCTACCCCGTAGCGGTGATCAGCATCGCCGTCATCGTGGTGGTGGTGATCATGGTGAAGGTGATTCCGGTCTTCGCGGCCATGTACGAAGGCCTGGGCTCCACGCTGCCCTTCCCCACCCGCCTCTGCATCGCCATCTCGAACGTGCTCATCCGGTACAGCTGGGCGGTCATCATCTTCCTCGGCGTGATCATCTTCGGCACCCGGCAGTACTACCGGACGCCCACGGGGAAGCTCCAAATCGACACCATGCTCCTCAAGATGCCGATCCTGGGCGACCTGCTGCTCAAGGTGGCGGTCGCGCGATTCTGCCGGACCCTTGGCACCCTGACATCCTCCGGCGTGCCGATCCTGGAAGGCATGGAGATCACGGCCCGCACGGCGGGCAACCTGGTGGTCCAGAACGCCATCCTGAAGGCCCGTGAGGCCGTGGAGCAGGGGCGCAACATCTCCGCTCCCCTGTCTGAGACCAAGGTCTTCCCGCCCATGGTGATCCACATGGTGGCCGTGGGCGAGGCCACCGGCGCCCTCGACAACATGCTTTCGAAGGTCGCGGACTTCTACGAGGACGAGGTGGACAATGCCGTCGCCGCCCTGACCTCCCTGATGGAGCCGATGATGATCGCCGTCCTGGGCGCCATCATCGGGTTCATCGTCATCGCGATGTATCTGCCGATCTTCAGCCTCGCCGAAGCCTTCGACAAGAGCTGAGGCCCTTCCGGGAGACCTGCCATGAAGCGCCGCAAATCGTCCCTTGGATTCTCATTGATCGAGCTGCTGGTGGTGCTCGCCATCATCGGCGCCCTGTCCGCGATCGCCATCCCCGCGCTGCTGGGCCAGCGGAAGAAGGCCCGCCTCATCGGCGACGCGCAGTCCAATGCGCGCGTGGTCGCCATGGGCATGGAGAGCCGGAAGGCCGAGAACGGGACCTACGGACCCGCCGGCGCCAAGGCCGAATGGACAGGCGCCTCGGACACGCCGTCGCTCTCGGGGTTCACCTCGAACCCGATCCCCACCTTCGCGCCGAAGGGCAATACGCACATGCGCTATACCTTGACCCTCGGCGCCACCGGCCTGACCTACACTCTCCAGGCGGACGACCAGCTCGACGGGAACAAGAAGATCTACGTGACGGACCAGACGGGGAAGCAGGTCTATCCCTGAGCCTTCCCTCACAGCCTGGATGCCAGAAGCCCCGCTGAGCGCGGGGCTTCTGCTTTCAGCCGCAAGGCGTCTCGGGGTACGGCCAGGCCCGCCCCACCAGCAAGGATGAAAAAGCCCCCGGGAATCCCGGGGGCTTTTCGAACGGCCTGAGCCGCCTTAGTCGATGGCCACGACCTTGGAGATGGTCGTGGGCGTGCCCGACTTCTGGTACCGGCCGCGGATGATCACGACCGGGTGCTGTTCGCTGGTGACGGGGTCGGTGAAGACGGAGTTCGCCTCCAGGGTGACCTGGCCGAGGCCCGGGGTGGTGCCCACGAGGTAGGGCGTGGAGGTGCCGCCGTAGGGGTTCTTGGCCTTGGGGTACTTGTAGTTGCTCAGCAGGAGCACCGCCGGGGGCACGGCGGTCACGGTGAAACTGGTCCCATCCCGCTGGCGAAGGTCATCACCGGCGCGGGCGACTTCACCCGCGATGTTGTTGACCAGGGATTCCACCGCACGGATCTTGGCCTTCTCGCGCTGGCCAAGCAGGGCAGGGATGGCGATCGCAGCGATGATGCCGATGATCGCGAGCACGAGCAGGAGCTCGATAAGGGTGAAACCTGACTGTTTCTTCATGGGGCCTCCTTGGGCACAGTTGATGGGATTCAAGCCAGTGTCGTGCCAACCCTGAACACAACTAACAGGGTGTTTATTGCATTATGAAAGCGCGATTCGGTCATGAATTCATCACGGCGAACGACGCGGTACGTCACTTCCTCTGCCCCTGCGGTCGTTCCGCGGCACCGGGTTGAGGCGGGACCGGCTCAAGGGGCTTCGGCAGGAAGGGAAGGAAGGGGGCGAGTTCCTGGGCCATGGCCTCTCTCTTGACCTCTCCGGAGGTCTGGAGGGCGTAGCCCTTGAAGGTCTCCCGGTCATAACGCTCGAGCCCGATCGGATTGAAGAGGAGGAGTTCATCCCCCTTCACAAGGCCTGAACTGAGCGGCCGGTTCTTGAACCGCTCATCGTTGAGATCGGAAGCGAACCATATCCCGTTCGGGAAGACGTACACGGATTCCAGGATTTCCCTCGGATCGATGCCCGCGCTATCCCGGTCCTTCCGCTCCTTCTCGGCCTCGGATTCGATGTGAATCGCGCGGATCGTGGGGAATTGGATGAGCAGGGGTTCCGAACGGGAATGCAGGTGAAGGGACCTTCCGTCGAGGGTCTCGGCCAGGGCATCCCGAAGTTCGACCCAGGTGAAGTTGTCCTTCGGCTTGAATTGATGCCGGGTCTTGCCGAAGGGGTGCAGGGGGACCCAGACGCTGTAGGGCTCAAGCGTAAAACCGTGATAACCCTCGAGATGGGTTAAGATCTCCCCTTCTGGCGTCCGGAGCTCGACGTGGAACTCCCCGTGATCGGCGGTCACGACGCCCGAGAGTGAGGGGAATTCTCGTTCCCAAGACTGGATCATCGGCTTCAGTTCATGCAGGACCCGGCGCGCGCGCGCCGAGAAGTGGTAGAGGGCACTGGACCTCGCATCGGCCCTGGCGTACCCGTCGGCTTGGGCTTCCTGGGTGTTCACATAGCTGCGGTAGGACCACGGAGAATCCAGTAGCCACCGCCAGGGACGGATGGTCTGCAGTTCCGCCGCGGTGCTGCGGATGGGTTCGTGGAGACAGCAGGTATGGGCAAAAACCCAATGGTGGGAGGCCACGAGGCGCCCCAGGTCCCTGTAGAAGGCCCGGATGTCCGCCCAGGGATTGGTGTTCTCGACGGGGGCCAGGTAGTTCTGGCCCCAGCTGTAGACCGGGAAGATGGTGCCCATCCCGAGGGTGAACCAGTACTTCCACCCTCCAGGGGATTCCCGGACGGTGGTGAAGAGGTTGGGTTGGTTCCCGAAACCCGCCGTCAGGCTGTCGTCGATGGCCCATGCGGTACGGAGGCCTCTGTCCCTGGCCTGGGCCAGCAGGTGGAACTCCTCGGGGTGCTCGAGATCTCCCTTGAACGGCATGATGATCGAGTTCCGGAGCCGCGAAGGATCCTTGCCCAGCAGCAGGCTCCAGGACCTTCGGGTGGCGGGGGCCACGCAGGCGGGCATGACGCCCTCCGGAGCCTTCCACTCGGGCATGTGCCGCTCGAAGACGTCCTTGCGCATGCCGTCGATGCCCAGGATGAGAACGCGCGGGGTTTCCGGGGGGAGCGGCGGCTGCCCCGGCATGGACTTCCGGAAGAGGTCGTGGGGCACCGAGGGCAGGAGGGCCAGGATGGCCATGTAGATCGCGGCACGCAGCACGGGGAGGGAGGCGGATTCCCTCCGGTAGCGGCGCACGAGGACCCAGGCCCCCGAGCCCAGGAAGAGCAGCAGGAGCAGCCCCATGGGGAGCCGGTTGAGCAGGGGCAGCCCCACCATGCCCATGGGGACCAGGGAGAACAGGACGCCATGGAAGAACAGGCACGCGCCGGCCGCGATCTGGAAGCCGTCGGAGTAGCTCAGGCTGTTCCCCAGGTTCGTGCCCTGGCGGTCGGAAGTCAGCAGCTTGGCGACGAGAGCCATGAGGAGCCCGATGACCGCGTAGAAGGCGAGCGCGGTCAGAGCCCACTCCAAAGTGGCGTTGAGCACGGTCCGGGTCAATTCGATCTGGGGGAGGAACGGGTGGGGCTTGTCCTTCAGCTGGAAGATCACGCGGACGCCGAGGAGGAACCAGGCCAGGCTCCAGGCGGAGATGACCCCGAGGACCCACGAGATTCGGCTGTTGCTCATTCGCATTGCGTAACTCCTCAGAGCGCGGCGGGTCAGCGCCTTTCAAGATCCTTGAGCAGGCGGAGGGCGCCGGGGTGCCTGGGGTCCACGCGAAGGGCCTCCTGGGCCGCTGCCTTCGCGGCCTCGAGGCGGCCGAGATCTTTGAGGATCTGCCCCCTTCTCCAGTGCACGGCAGCTAGGCCGCCTGTGCCTCCCTCCAGGGGGTCAGACCGCAGGCCATCGAGGGCCGCCAGCCCTTCCTCGCGATGGAGGCCGGATCGGGCTGAGATCTTCCCGAGCTGGAGCTTGGCAAGGCTGGGGGCGTCCACGTTCTGGCGGGCCTCCTGAGCCAGGTTCCAGGCCTCCTCGCCCAGCTCGGCGTCCAGGAGGGCGTCGGTCACCGCTTGCATCGCGCGTCCCGAACGCTTCACCCCGGGCCAGAGCCTCCGGGCCTCCTGGGCGAGCCGCGCCTTCCAAGCCTCCCGCCCGAGGGCCTCCCGGGTGTTTCGATGGCCCAGGGCGTCCAGGTAGCCGTAGACGACCTGGGGATCCCGCGGCGCCAGGTCGATGGCTTTTTTCAGGGCAGGTTCGGCCTCGGTCCACCGGTCGTCCAAGGCGAGGATCATGCCCCGGAGCAGGGCGCCCCGGGCGGGCTGGGCGCTGGCGAGCCGGTCGGCACAACGCAGGGCCTCCCTCGTGGACCCTCCCATGAGCCCGGGCAGCTGCTGATAGGCGAGACCGAGGCTGTTCCAGGCCGCCACGAGCGAGGCGTCGAGTTCCGCGGCGCGCCGGAAGTCCTGCAGCGCGGAGGAGGCCTTCCGCACACTGCCCAGGTTGCGTTGCTGGACGGCTTGCCCGGCCTTCGACAGGCCCCGGGCGAGATGGGCGTCGGCGAGGTTGCGATCGAAGGCCAGGGCCTTGCTGGCGGCCTCATCCGCCTCCGGGAAACGGAGGAGGGCCGAGAGGGCCTGGGATTTCGCCGCCCACGCGAGCGCGTTCCCGGGGTTCTTGCGGAGTTCGGACTCGGCGTCCGAGAGGGCCTTCAGGTACCTTCCCGCGTCCAAGTCCTCCCGCGGGCCGTAGGCCGTCTGGGGAGCACTGGCCAGAGCCACGAGGACGGCGGGGGGAATCGGCATAAAGGGGCTAGTGTAGCGGGGCCGCGGACCTCTGGGGTATTCTCGTGGATTCTCGCATCCCCGCGTTTCCGGAGGTTTCCCGATGTTGATGAAGGGCAAGCGCGGCCTGGTTGTGGGCGTCGCCAACAAGCGCTCCATCGCCTGGGCCATCGCCCTGCGCTGCCTCGACCAGGGCGCGCAGCTGGCCTTCAGCTACCAGAACGAGCGGCTGGGGGAGAACGTCAAGGAACTCACCGCGGGGATCGAGGGCGCCCTCACCTTTGCCATGGACGTCTCGGACGACGCCCAGGTGAAGCAGGGTTTCGAGACCCTCCGGGAGGCCTGGGGCGGACTGGACTTCCTGGTCCACGCCGTGGCCTACGCTCCCCGGCAGGCGCTGGAGGGGGACTTCGTCTCCACCACCCGGGAGGACTTCCGCATCGCCCTCGACGTGAGCGCCTACAGCCTCCCCGTCCTCGCCCACGCGGCCAAGGGCCTCATGGAGGGCGGCGGCTCGATCATCACCCTGAGCTACCTCGGAGCGGAGCGGGTGATGCCCAACTACAACGTCATGGGCGTCGCCAAGGCGGCCCTCGAGAGCAGCGTCCGCTACCTCGCCAGCGACCTGGGGCCCCAGGGCATCCGCGTGAACGCCCTCAGCGCAGGCCCGATCAAGACCCTCGCGAGCTCGGGGATCAGCGGTTTCGGAAGCATCCTCGACCACCACCGCACCAAGAGCCCGCTCCGGAAGCTGGTGGAGCTGGACGAGGTCGCCGACGGGGCCCTCTTCCTCCTCTGCGACCTGGGCCGGGGCGTGACGGGCCAGACCCTCTACGTGGACGGCGGCTACAACATCATGGCGATCTGAGCCGGTGGCCTCCCTCGCGAGCTTCCTCGGGGCCTTCCTCCTCTTCGCGCTCCAGCCCCTGCTCGGGAAGGCGCTCCTCCCGATCTTCGGAGGCGGGGCCGGGCCCTGGATCGCTTGCATGCTCTTCTTCCAGATCGTCCTCCTGGCCGGGTACGCCTACGCCCATGGCGTCGGCCGGGGGATCGGAGGGAAGGCCTTCCTCCGGATCCACGGGGCCTTGGCCCTGGCCTCCCTCGCCGTCCTCGCCTGGGGGGCCGCCGCGGGGTGCCCCTGGCTGCCGCCCCCGGACGCCGAGGCCGGCACCCTCTATCCTCCAGTGGCCATCCTGGCCACCTTGGGGCTCCGGGCTGGTGTGCCCCTGGTGCTTCTCGCCGCGACGTCCCCGCTGGTGCAGGCGGCCTTCGCGAGGCTCAACCCCGGGAAGGATCCCTACCGCCTCTATGCGGTCTCGAACGCCGGTTCCCTCTTCGGCCTGCTCGCCTATCCCGTGCTCCTGGAACCCCTGGTGGACATGAACGCCCAGGCCTGGGTCTTCGCGCTCCTCTTCCTGCTCTACCTGGTCCTCCTCTTCAAGCTGCTGGCCGGGGTGGTTGGTCCCATGGCTGCGACCGCGGCGGAACCGGGCCCCGCCCCGGCGGAAGCACCCCTCCGGCCCTGGCGCCACCGGGCCGCCTGGATGGGGTTCGCCGCCCTGGGAACCGTCTGGCTGTGCGCAGTCACCAACCGCCTGTCCACGGACGTGGCCTCGATCCCCCTCCTCTGGATTCCGCCCCTGGCCCTCTACCTCATCACCTTCATCCTGGTCTTCGAGACACGCTGGTCCTTCACGGGGCCGGGTTGGCGGCTGGGCCTCGCGGCCGGAGTCCTCTTCGTCGCGGTTCTCGGGGGCGGCGGTCCATTGGTCAACAGTCTTTATGACGAATTCGGCCCGAGGGTCCTCCAGAGTCTGACGCCCGTGGTGGCCGCGCTCACCTGGCTTCACGAGCACGCGACCCTGCAGCGGACATTGATGGTCCTCGGGGCGGCCGCCGGATGCCTTCTCGCCCATGGCCGGCTCGCGGACCTCCGCCCCGCGCCGGGGCGCCTCACCGACTTCTACCTCTCCATCTCCGCGGGGGGCGCCCTCGGCGGGCTCTTCGTGAGCCTGGGGGGACCTGTCCTCTTCGACCAGGACCACGAGCTGGGCCTCGCGACCGCGATCACAGGACTCTATGTCGCGCACTCCTTCCGAACGGGGCGGAGCCGGCTGAAGTGGCCGGGCCTGGTCTGCGGAGCCCTCGCGGCCAGCCTCTCGGCCTATGGCGTCTTCAAGCAGGCCACCGTCCGAACGCGGTACGTGGGCCGCGACTTCTTCGGGACGGTGGGCGTGTCCCTTCCTCACCCCAAGATCCTCGCCCTCTCCCACGGCAACACCATCCACGGCATCCAGTTCCTCAACGACCCCCTGCGCCCCGCGAGCTATTACGGGAACGATTCAGGGATCGGTGTCGTCCTCAGGACGCTCAACGCGGAACTGCCGAGCCTGCGTGTGGGATTGGTGGGCCTCGGTGTGGGGAACACCGCGGCCTATGGGCGGCCCGGGGACCACTACGATTTCTTCGAGATCAGCCCCAGGATCATCGAGATCGCCGGGACGCAGGGGACGTTCTTCAGCGTCCTCAAGCGGAGCCCCGCGGACATCCGGGTGATCCAGGGCGACGGTCGGCTGATGGCCGCGCGGGAGGCCCGGACGCACGGTCCCTACGACGTCCTCCTCATCGACGCCTTCGCGGGAGGGCACATCCCGGCGCACCTCCTCACCGTGGAGGCCCTCCAGGGGTACCGGGCCGCCCTCAAACCCGGGGGCTTGCTGGTCCTCCATGTCACCCACGACCTGCCCTTGGACCGGCAGGCCGGCGTGAACCTCCGCCAGGCCGGCCTGACGGCGCTCCTCATTCCCAACGACGCGGTCCTCGGGCGTGACCGGACGGGGCGCGAGACGCCGGTGGAGAACACGTCCCTCTACTGGGTGGCCGCGGCGGACCCCGCGCGGGTGTTCAGGCCTGAATTCCTCCACCGGGCGCGGCGCATCGCGGTGCCGCCGGGCAAGCCCCTACCCGATCCCATCGCCCAGGGCATGGCCGACCGTTTCCAGGGGGAGACCTCCCACATCCAGCCCTGGACCGACCAGCGCCACAGCCTGGCCTCGCTGCTCTTCAACCGCTACCGCTGAAGGGGGAGGGGTCAACCCTCCCGCAGGGCCTGCAGCGCCTCCAGGACCTCCTGGACGTGCCCCTTGACGCTCACCTTCGGCCAGACGCGGCGGACGACGCCCTTGGGGTCCACCAGGAAGGTGCTGCGGATGATCCCCTCCACTTCCTTGCCGTACATGACCTTCCGCCCCCAGGCGCCCAGGGGCGCGAGCAGGGCCTTGTCCGGATCCGAGAGCAGGGGGAAGGGCAGGCTGTGCTTCGCGATGAACTTCTGGTGGCTCGAGGCCCCGTCCCGGCTCAGGCCATAGACTTTCGCCCCGGCGGCCTGGAGGCGGGGCCAGGCGTCCCGGAAGTCGCAGGCCTCCGTGGTGCAGCCCGGGGTCATGTCCTTGGGGTAGGCGTAGAGGACCGTCCAGGCGCCGAGGAGGTCGCGCTCCGTCACGGTCCGTCCCTGGTCGTCGGGGAGGGAGAAGGCGGGCAGGCGCTTGCCTTCGAGGGATGGGGTCGGGCTCATGGGGCGGCCTCCGGGGCGGGCTTCAGGCTCCATGCTAGGGCCAGGACCAGGGCGAGGGCAGCCCAACCCAGGGGCGTAGCTCCGGTGGCGAAGCGCGGAAGCTGCTCCCGGAGCAGAAGCCCGAGGGAGTCGTGCTGGGGGCCGGGACCCAGGCCCAGGAGCCGCAGGGCCGCCTCGGCCCAGAGGGCGTCGAGCCAGGCGCCCGGCAGCTGAAGCTCGGCCTTCGCGCCCAGGAAGGGGAGCCAGCGGCGCCACGCGCTCACCGGGGAGGCGCCGAGGGTGCGCTCCGCAAGCCAGGCCGGGCCCTGGAGCCAGGGCTCCAGGGAGGCGGCGAGGGGCGCCTCCAGGTGGAGGGCCAGGAGCCCGCCGAGGAGCAGGCCCAGGGCCGTCCAGGGAAGCCCGCCGGCCGCCTGGGCCAGGGGCAGGAGGAGGAGGAGGGGCGGGACGCTCCTCAGGGCCGCGCGGGCGGGCCTGAATCGGGGCTCGAGGACCGCGAAGGCCAGGCCCAGGCCCAGGGCCAGCAGCGCGACCGACGAGGCGAATCCGGCGCTGCGGAGGGCCGCCAGTCCCAGGCGCGCCAGCCCGTCCCGCCCGAGGTCGTCCGTGCCCAGCCAGTGGACCGCGGAGGGGCCGAGTTCGGCGTGCTCCAGGGCCAGGGGAAGCTCGGGCAGGAGCAGGGCCGGGAGCAGCAGCAGCCGCCAGGCCCTCATGCCCGGTCCTCCCCTGCGCGTGCTGTGAGCAGCCACAGGGCCGCGAGTCCCAGGATCCAGAGGGACAGTCCCTGGTGGTCCCGGAGGGCGATCCGCTCCGCCCAGTCCGAGCCGAGACCGCGGACGTTCAGCAGCCTTTCGAGCACGAGGGTCGCGGTGAGCCAGACCGGCAGCCGGGCCGCCAGCCAGGCCGGGGCCAGCCTCCGGAGCGCGCCCCCGCGCCAGGGAGCCCTTGCTTGCGCGCCCCACGCAGCGGGGAAGGGCCATTCGGCCGGAAGGGCCTGGGCGAGCCAGCGGACCTCTCCGGGGAGGACGCAGAGGAGGAGGGCGGCCGTCCAGGCCCCTTCCCCCGGCGGTCCCCAGGCGGCGGGGCGGAGGGCCAGGAAGGCGACGCCCCAGAGCAGGTCCGGCACGGCCTCCCAGGCGCGGAGGGCTCCGCTGCGGGCGGCGGTGGGCCCCCAGATTCGGACCAGGGCCAGGGCGCCCAGCACCAGCAGGAGGAACGCCGCGGCCGTCGGAAGCAGCGCCTGGACCGGAAAAGCGGGGGGCGGCAGGGGTTTCCACAACCGGCCCGGAAGCAGCCAGGCCGCGGCCAGGGCGCATCCCCACACCCCCAGGCCCTGGGCCCGCCGCCAGCTCACGGGATCCAGCGCCATCCGCAGGGCCCCGGCGTCGTGAAGTAGAGGCCCAGGGCGCTGGGTTCGACCGCCAGCCGCGCGTCCACCCACACCACCGAGGTCAGGTCGAAGAGGGGGAGGGCGCCCGGGTCCGCGGCCCAGGCCTCCTGCAGCTCGCGCCAGGCCGGGGCCTCCAAGGTCTCAAGGTGGGCGAGCCACTCGCCGAGCCGCGGATGGGTCCAGCCCGTGAAGTTCATGGGGCCCTTCGCCTCGACGTATTCCAGCACCGACCAGGGATGGGGGTCGAAGGACACCACGGTGCAGGCGGTCTCGAAGCGGCCCTCGGAAAGCTGCGCGAAGAAGAGGCCGGCCTCCACGGGGCGGAGCTCAACCTCCGCGCCGTCCTTCGCCGCCCGGGCCCGCAGCGCCATCAGCGCCTTCTGCACCATCTCGTCCTGGGCCGGGTAATGGATCTCCAGGCGCGCGGGCTTCGGCCCGGGGGGCGCCGTGACGGGCAGGGGCGGATGCCCGAGGGTCTGCGGCCACAGCCCGCGGCTGGGGCGGATCCGTCCGCCGAGGAATCCCTCGGGGAAGGCGTCCCTCCGCCACCGGTCGAGCCAGGGCAGCACGCCCTTGCGGCGGCTCCAGACCACCCCCTGGGCATGCATTTGCTGCCGGATCTCCCTGAAGCCCGCCGGGGGCTTCGGGTCGCGCCGGGCCGGCGGAACCCCCAGGTGCAGCCAGCCCTTCTGGAGGGCTTCCTGGACCCCCAGGTCGTCCCGCATCAGGCGGAACCGGAAGCCGGGGATCCGGGGCCGGAGGAAATGCGGGCGCGCGGTCAGGACCCAGGCGCCGTCCTCCCGGACCAGGGCGTACGGGCCGCTCCCGACGCCCGGCGCGCCCTCCCGGGCCACGGGAATGCGCGCGAGTTCCCGGAGCAGGCGCTCGGCGGGCTTCGCGCCCTCCGCCACCACCTCCCGGCCTTCGGCCCGGACCGAAACGCCTGCCAGGATGGCGCGCTTGGTGGGGCTGGCCTCCGGAGCGGCCTGGAGGGTCCGGAAGGTCCAGGCCACGTCCTCCGCCCGGACCGGGCGGCCGTCGGTGAAGGTCGCCCCCGGGCGCAACCGGAAGCGGAGCGCGCGCCCGCGCACGGTCCAGGCTTCCGCCAGGCGGGGCACGGGACGGCCCTGGGAATCGAGGCCCACCAGGGCGTCCCCCGCCAGGGCCTGGAGGATGAACTGCTCCAGCCCCTCCCCCCGGATGTAGTCCAGGGGGCCGGGGTCCTGCTGGAAGCTTTCCTCGATCCGGCCGACTGCGAGGGCCCGGGGCTGGGGCCGCGCGGGCAGGGCGAGGAGGAGGCAGAGGCCGAGGGTGAAGGAAAGCCTTGGCATCGGAAACCCGGGATGGTGGCGGAAGGATGGGCCGTCAGGGCCCTCCTGCCAAGCCCCCGCAGCGCTGGGGTACGCTGGATGCGTGTCGGAACATGGATCCCGCGGGGCTGCGCCCGCCCGCCTCTGGTGGTGGCCCCTCCTGGCCTCCCACCGCGCCACCCTCCTGAAGGGGCTGGCCGCCACCCTCCTGTGCAGCCTCGCCGCCGCCTTCGTGCCCCACTGGGCGGGGCGGGCCGTCCACGCCCTGGAGCTGGGCCAGTACGCCGAGTCCCGGCGGCTCCTGGCCTGGATGCTCGGCTTCACCGCGGTCGCGGGCCTGGGCCGCTACGGCATGCGCAACATCCTCATCGGCCTGAGCCGGGAGGTGGAGCGGGAGCAGCGGGAGGAACTGTTCGCCTACTACCTGGCCCGGCCCTTCGGCTTCTTCGAGCAGAACCGCATCGGCGACCTCATGGCGCGGATCGGCGACGACGTGAGCACCGTCCGGATGGCCACCGGCCCGGGCCTCATGAGCTTCCTGCAGACCGCCAGCATCCTGCCGGTGACCCTGGGCCTCATGCTCCACACTTCGGCGCCGCTGACCCTGGGGGTGATGGCGCCCTTCGCCCTGCTGGCGGCGGGCTTCTACCTCGTGGGCCGGTGGAGCCACAAGGTGCAGCAGAAGATCCAGCTGGTCACGAGCGCCCTCAACACCTTCAGCCACGAGACCATCCAGGGGGAGAAGGTGGTCCAGGCCTTCGGCCTCGAGGACCTGCGGATCGGGCGATTCGAGGCCCTGAGCCGGCGGCAGGCGGACCTGAACATCGCCCAGACCGCCCTCTTCAGCGCCTACGCGCCGCTGGCCATCCTCATGGGCGGGGCCTCGGCCCTCGTGCTGGTGGCCCTGGGCGGCCGCCTGGTCACCCGGGGCGCGCTGTCCCTCGGGGACCTCACGGCCTTCACCGGCTACCTCGCCGCCCTGGCCTGGCCCGTCATGTCCCTCGGGTGGGCCGTGAACCTCTTCCAGCGCGCCCGGGCCGGGCAGGACCGCATCGCCCAGATCCTGGCCAGCCCGGGGCCCGCCCTGCCGCCCGCCGTGGCCGAAGCGCCTTCCGTGCCCGTGGCCCTCGCCCTCGAGGACCTCTCCTACCGCTTCGAGTCCGGGCGGGGCCTGGGGCCGGTCAGCCTGGAGGTTCCTGCCGGCGGGAGCCTCGCGGTGCTGGGGGGCATCGGCTCCGGAAAGACGCTCCTGCTCCAGCTCCTGGCGGGCCTGCGCCTTCCCCAGGCCGGGACCCTCCGGGTGGGCGGCCGGCCCCTGGACCTGGAGGGCCTCCGCGACCACTGGAACGTCCTGGGCTGGGTCCCCCAGGAGGCCTTCCTCTTCTCCACGACCCTGCGGGAGAACCTCACCCTCGGGCGTCCGGGGGCCCCGGAACAGGACCTCGCCGAGGTCGCGCGGGCGGTGACCCTGGACGACCTGGTGGTCCGGCTCCCGGACGGGCTGGACACGGTGGTGGGCGAACGGGGCGTGGCCCTCAGCGGCGGGGAACGCCAGCGCACCGCCCTGGGCCGGGCCCTCCTCCGCAAGCCCGGCCTCCTCCTCCTGGACGATGCCCTGTCCGCCGTGGACGCGGAGACAGAGAGCCGGATCCTCGAGAACCTGCGGGGCTACCTGGGGGCCACCACCCTGGTGCTGGCCACCCACCGCGTCTTCGTGGCCGAGCTCTGCGAGCGCGTCCTGGTCCTCGAGGAGGGCCGCGTGGCCCAGCTCGGCACGCCCGCCGCGCTGGCTTCGGAGCCTGGCCTCTTCGCCCGACTGAAGCGCCTCCAGAGCCTCGAGCGGGAACTCCTGTCCCGGGGCTGATCCCGCCCCTGCAGGGCCACGGCCCGCCCCGCAGCCCCCTTCGCCGCACGGAGCCCGGGGCACCCTCGGGACATGCCCTGGCGCTTCCTCCTGCTCCTGCTGCTGGCCTGCTCCCTGCGGGCGGAGCGGCCCTTCCTCCAGCCGGGGGCCGTGGAGCCCAGGGTCGTGTGCGCGAAGGATCCCCGCTTCAGCTATGCCCTCTACCTGCCCCCGGGCTACACGCCGGAGCGGGCCTGGCCCCTTCTGCTGGCCTTCGCGCCGGACGCCGACGGGCTTTTACCCGTGGAACTGTTCCGGGCGGAGGCCGAGAGGCTGGGCTGGATCGTCGCGGGCTCGCTGGATTCCCGGAACGGCGCCCTCGAACCCGCCCTCGAGGCCCAGCGCGCGATGTGGGACGACCTCCACGCCCGGTTCAGGATCGACGGATCGCGCGTGGCGGCCACGGGATTCAGCGGAGGGGCCCGGATGGCGCTGCGCCTTGCCCTCGACCGCCCGGGGAAGGTCTTCGGCGTGATCGCCTCCGGGGCCTTCCACGCGGCAGGGAAGGACCTGCCTGCGGGGACGCGCCTCGCGGTCTTCCTCGCCTGCGGGGAGGAGGATTTCAACTACTTCGAACTGCTCCAGGCCCGCCGGGACCTGGAGCGCCGGGGCCTGGAGGTATGGTGGGAGACCCACGCCGGCGGGCATCGCTGGCCCCCGCCGGATGTGGCTGCCCGGGGCCTGGGCGCCCTGGCGATCCACGCGGGGCGGGCCCGGCGCGCGCCTGCGGATCCCGCCCTCGAGGCCCGCTGGGCCGAAGGCTGCCTTGCGGCAGCCCGGGCCCGCCTGCCCGCGGGCAGGCCGCTCCAGGCCCGGCGCACCCTGGAAGCCCTCGCGAAGTTCCTCCCTGAACAGCCGGCGGCGGTCCTCGCCCGCGACGAAGCCAGGGCCCTGGGGCGGGATCCCGCCTGCGCCGCAGAGTCCACGGCGGAGGCCGACGCGGAAGGCGACGCCCGGCGCGCGGCGTCCGCGCGGGGGTCCGCCGCCTATCCCGTCCTGTTGAAGGCCTTCGCCCGGGAGGCTTCGAAGGCCCGGGGCCTGGAAGCCCGGTACCGGGCGATGGTGCTGAGGAACGAAGCATTCACCACGGAGGACCTGGCCCGGGAGGCCTGGCGCCAGGGGAGCTACAAGCAGAGCGCCCGGTTGTTCGAGGCGCTGGCGGAGGTCCTTCCCGACCGTCCCCGGCCCGCCTACTTCGCCGCCTGCGCCTGGGCCCAGGCCGGGGAGGCGGAACAGGGGATGGCCTGGCTCCGCAGGGCCCTGGACCGGGGTTTCAAGGAAGCGGCGGCGCTCCGGGAAGACCCTGCCCTGGATCCCCTCCGGGGCAGGGCGGACTTCCGGGACCTTCTCCGTGATCCCTGACGGCGCGAGGGCGGTCCGATGGGCGGCGCGGCAGGGGAGTCAGACGAGGCCCCCGACCTGGACCAAAGGAGGTCCTAAGCGGAGCCGAGGCCCTCGAGCATGCCCGGGTATTCCCCGGCCGGGAGGCTGTCGGATCGGGCCTTGACGAGGGGCGGGCCGCGGAAGATCCCGTCGCCGGCGGTGAAGGGGATGGGCCGGATCCAGGCGCAGAGCCGGACGGGCCCCAGGGCCGCGGCGGGGAGGGCGGCCCACGGAGGCCGGCCCCTTGCGGTCAGAGGCCCTCGATGAAGGTGACCTTGTTGATCTCGGAGAAGGTCGTGAGGCCCAGGCGCACCTTCTCCAGGGCGCTCTCCCGGAGGCTCTGCATGCCGTTGCGGCGGGCCGCGGCCTTGACGTCGCGGATGGGGGCGCGGTTGGTGAGCAGCTCCCTCAGCTCATCGTTCATGCCCATGAACTCGATGATGGCCTGGCGGCCGCGGAAGCCCGTGCCGTGGCAGTCCACGCAGCCGCCCTTCTCGAAGAAGGTCCCGGTGCTGCCCCAGGAAGGATCCACACCGTTGTCGATGAAGGTCTGGGGCGTGGGGTCCACGGGCCGCTTGCACTTGGGGCACAGGGTCTTCACGAGCCGCTGGGCCAGGATGCAGTTCAGGGCGGAGACGAAGTTGTAGATCTCCACGCCCATGTACTGGAACCGGCCGATGACGTCGAGGGTGTTGTTGGCGTGCACCGTGGTGAAGACCAGGTGGCCGGTGAGGGCCGACTGGATGGCGATCTGCGCGGTCTCGGGGTCGCGGATCTCGCCCACCAGGATCTTGTCGGGGTCGTGGCGGAGGATGGACCGCAGGCCCACGGCGAAGGTGAGGCCCTTCTTCTCGTTCACGGGGATCTGGCAGATCCCGTCGAGCTGGTACTCCACCGGGTCCTCGATGGTGATGAGCTTGTCCTCGGGGTTCCGGATCTCGCTCAGGATCGCGTAGAGCGTGGTGGTCTTGCCCGATCCCGTGGGGCCGGTGACCAGGAACATGCCGTAGGGCTCCTTGGCGAAGCGCCGGAGCTGGCGCAGTTCCTTCTGGGAGAAGCCCAGGATGTCGAGGTTGAGGCTCTTGAACTCCTCGCTGAGGTTCTCCTTGTCGAGGATTCGGATCACCGCGTCCTCGCCATGGATGGTGGGCATGATGCTCACGCGGAAGTCGATGGCCCGGCCGCGGACCTTGAGCTTGAAGCGGCCGTCCTGGGGCTTGCGCTTCTCGGCGATGTCCAGCTCGGACATGACCTTGATGCGGCTGATGATGGCCGAGGCGAAGCGCTTGTCGATGGGCTCCGCCGCCGGGTAGAGGCTGCCGTCGATGCGGTACTTGATGAGGAAGCCCGAGGCCGCGGTCTCCATGTGGATGTCCGAGGTCCGGCGCTGGAGGGCATTGAAGATCGTGGTGTCCACGAGGCGCACGATGGGGGCCTCGTCCTTGTCGGTGAGCCGCTCCAGGTCGAGGACCTCGTCGTCCACGTCCTCCTCTCGGAGCACCTGCACCTTCAGGGCCTCGCCCGCCTCGTCCAGGACCTTCTGGCCGCTCTCGGACTTCTTCAGCACCTCGGCGATCTGGTTGGCCGGGGCGCCATAGAACTTGAGCCGCCGCTTGAGCTGCACCCGGAGGAGGTCCTGGGTGACCACGTCCAGGGGGTCCGCCATGGCGATGAGGAGGTCCCCGTCCCGCTCCTGCACCGGCACGAAGTGGTGCTTGAGCATCATGTCGAGGCTGATGGCCTGGAAGAGCCCGAAGTCCACGGCCTCCTTGGTGAGGTCCAGGGTGGGGTAGAGGCTGGAGCGCAGATCGGTCTTCGTGGACTCGCCCGGGCCGGGGATGACCAGGGTCAGGTCCCCGGGGGTCACCGTGCGCTCGAGCAGCTCGGGGACCGGGGGTTCGGCGGTCGGGGGGGCGGGATTGGGCGTGTCCATGCCCCATCTTATGCCCAAGGCCCTGGAAAGGTTCGCGGGATTGCCCGGCTTGAGCCCGTTGGGGATCTCCGTAAAAAACCGGTGTGACGCCCCTCACGGAGCGGCTCCGGTCCAGCATCCCGCGTTGACCCTCTTCGGAGCGGGGCCGCAGAATAGGTCGGTTGGGGGTCCCATGCAGGGCTATGCGCCAATCCTGATGCTGATCCTGATCGCGGCCATCCTCGCGCCGGCGGTCTGGACGATTTCCAGGCTCCTCCGTCCGAAGGCCTACAGCGTCTCCAAGTACAGCACCTACGAGTGCGGAATCACCCCCACCACCGAGGCGCGGGAGAAGTTCAACGTCCGCTACTACCTCATCGCCGTGATGTTCCTGGTCTTCGACGTGGAGACCGTCTTCCTGTTCCCCTGGGCCCTGCAGGCGAAGGAGCTCTGGCTGTTCGGGCTGGTGGAGATGGGGATCTTCCTGTTCCTGCTGCTCTTCGGCTACGGCTACATCTGGTCCAAAGGCGCCCTTACCTGGGAGTGAGAACCATGTCGGTCATGAACCAGCCCACCGCGCTGGAGCACATCCTCATCACCACGAAGGTCGAGAAGGTCGTCAACTGGTCCCGGGCCTCCAGCGTCTGGCCCATGACCTTCGGGCTGGCCTGCTGCGCCATCGAGATGATGGCCGCCGGGGCCTCCAAGTTCGACTTCGACCGCTTCGGCGCCGGCATCTTCCGCGCCACCCCGCGGCAGTCGGACCTGATGATCGTCGCGGGCACCGTGACCTACAAGATGGCGCCCCTCATCAAGAAGCTCTACGACCAGATGCCCGAGCCCAAGTGGGTCATCGCCATGGGCTCCTGCGCCACCGCGGGCGGGCCCTTCGACAGCTACCACACCATTCAGGGCGTCGACAAAATCGTGCCCGTGGACGTCTACATCCCCGGCTGCCCGCCCCGGCCCGAGTCCCTCATCTACGGCTTCCTCAAGCTCCAGGACAAGATCATGACCAGCAGCCTCGCCGACCGGTACCGCGAGGTCTTCGAACCCGTCGAGACGGCGAGCTGACCATGGCCATCGCGAAAGTCTGGATCGAAGAAGGGTGCATCGTCTGCAACGCCTGCGAGGCGGAATGCCCGGACGTCTTCCTGGTGACCGCCGACAGCTGCCACATCAAGGCCGACGCCCGGGCCGACGGCAAGCAGGACGAGAACGCCGCCGCCAAGTCGCCCCTGAAGCCCGGCCTCGGGGAGAGCCTGGAAGCCGCCATCGTGGCCGCGGCCGCCGCCTGCCCGGTGAGCGTCATCCACTACGAGCAGCTCGCCGCGGCCCCGGCGTCGCCGGAACCCGCCACCGCCGTGGACGAGGAGATCGACGCGGCTCTGGGCAAGGCCCTCGGCGCGCCGGCGCCGCAGCCTGCCGCCGCTCCCGCTCCCGCGCCGGAGCCCGCGCCCGTGCCCGCGCCGGCGGCCCTGGCGCCGCCTCCCCCGCCGCCGCCCCCCCCGCCCCCTCCGGCGCCCCCGGCCGCG
>JABLTH010084061.1_pt1 | contig 23886 bp, 13 predicted proteins | sample 7875711 | NCBI WGS metagenome assembly JABLTH01 (sample SAMN14941262, study PRJNA633318) | bioreactor metagenome | isolation source: bioreactor | place: China | collected 2019-03-05 | reverse complement strand
CATCCAGACCTCGGGCCGCTCCCTGCACGCCCAGGAGATCGACTTCAACGACATCCGCACCACGCTGCAGGCGCTCTACGCCATCTACGACAACTGCAACAGCCTGCACACCAACGCCTACGACGAGGCGATCACCACGCCCACCGAGGAGAGCGTGCGGCGCGCCATGGCCATCCAGCTCATCATCAACCGCGAGCTGGGCCTGGCCAGGAACGAGAACCCCCTCCAGGGCGCCTTCATCGTGGAGCAGCTCACGGACCTGGTGGAGGAGGCGGTGCTGGCGGAGTTCCGCCGCCTCAGCGACCGCGGCGGCGTGCTGGGGGCCATGGAGACCATGTACCAGCGCGGCAAGATCCAGGAGGAGAGCCTCCACTACGAGCACCTCAAGCACAGCGGCGAGCTGCCCATCGTCGGCGTGAACACCTTCCTCAACCCCAACCCCGCCGAGCTGGGCGCCATCGAGCTCATCCGCAGCACCGAGGCCGAGAAGCGCCAGCAGATCGACAACCTCCGCGCCTTCCACGCCCGCAACGCGGACCGCGCCCCGGCGGCCCTGGAGCGCCTCAAGCAGGCGGCCCGGGAGGACGGCAACCTCTTCGCCGAGCTGCTGGAGACCGTGAAGAGCTGCAGCCTGGGCCAGATCAGCGCGGCGCTCTACGAGGTGGGCGGGCAGTACCGGCGGAACATGTAGCCATCCGAACCGCTTCCCGCCCCGTAGGGGTGTCGGGAAGCCCCTATGACACGCACCCTTCTCCTCTGGTCCGCGAGCGCCCTGGCCCTGGCCCTCGGTCTGCAACGATACGCGGTAGCCCCCGCCCTGTTCTTGGCCCTGGTAGGGTTGCTGCGCCTGGCCCGGGAGGCCCCGTCCCCCTTCCAGGCCTGGGTGCGGGTCGCTTCCGCCTTCGCGGCGGCTGCCCTGGCCGTGGTGGACAACACGTACTTGAACGCCCCGACGTCGGTGCGCCTGGGCGTGGACCTGGTGGCTGGAGCGGTCTCAGCCCTGCCCTTCGTCCTGCACCGGGCCCTCCAGCCCCGCCTGCCCGCGGGCCTCGCCTGGCTCGTGCTCCCCTGCGCCCAGGCGCTGCTGGAGGCCGCGACGGCCCTGGGACCCTACGGTTCCTGGGGCGCCGTGGCCTACTCGCTCCGGGACTGGACGGCGGTGCTGCAGCTGGCCTCCCTGGGCGGGCCGGGCCTGGTGGCTTTCTGGATCTGCGCCGCGGCCGCAGGCCTGGAGGCCAGCCTGCGCCCTGGCCAGGAAGGCCGCCGCAGCCCCTTCGTCCTGGCGGCGGCGGCAGGGGTGGCCCTGGCGCCCGTCGCATGGGGCGCCTGGCGCCTCCGCGGGCCTGAGCCCGGTCCCCGGGTGAAGGTGGCCGCGGTCTCCCTCTCGGATGCCACCTACGCCGCCCTGGTGGAGGGCCGCAGCATGAAGGCCCTGGCCCAGGCGCCGCCCGGCGTGCGGGCCCAGGCGGCCCCGGCCTTCTCGGCGGCCCACGCGCAGCTCCTGGGCTTGACGGAACAGGCCCTGGACCAGGGCGCGCGCCTCGTGGTCTGGCCGGAGACGGTGCCGACCCTCGAGGAGCAGCTGCCCGCACTCGAATCGCGGGCGCGGGAGATGGCCGCGGCGAGGGGCGCTGGAATCCTCCTCACGCCCTGGGTGGTGCGCCGCAGTCCCGTCCACCCCTACGGGGAGAACCTCGCCCTGGGCATCGACGGGTCCGGAACGCTTTTCCGGTTCCGGAAAGCCCACCCCGTCCCGGGCGTGGAACGCAACATCCTCCCGGGGCAGGCGCCCCCCGCCGCCTGGGCTTCCCCCGCGGGTCCCGCCGCGGCCGCCATCTGCATGGACCTGGACTTCCCGGCCTACCTTCGGCGGATCCCGCCCGGGACCGGGCTGCTCCTGGCCCCGGCCGACGACTGGCCCGCCTTGCGGGAGGTCCATCCGGCCATGCACCGCCTGCGGGCCGTCGAGCTGGGAGCCTCCCTGGTGCGCGCCGCCAACAACGGCATCTCGGAACTGGTGGATCCCCGCGGACGGGTCGTCGCGCGCCTGGACAATCCGTCCGGAGGCCTCCTGCTGGGGGAGCTCCCGGTCCCTGGCCGATCGACGTTCCATGCCCGGGCGGGAGGCTGGGTGGAGGCCCTCTGCGCCGCGATCCTCGCCGCCCTGGGGCTTCACGCCCTCCGGAGCCCCCGCCCCTGAGGGCGCCGGCTGTGCCTGGCATCACCAAGGCTTCCGGCCGGGGGACCTTGAGGCCAGCGCCGGCGCACGGCTGGGCCTACCCTGGAATCCTCCCGGCCCGATTCCGCCATGACCCTCCCCCACCTCTACGGCACCACCCTCTCGGGCCAGCCCCGGCAGTTCCCCGCGGACCTGCCCGAGAAGCCGGTGGCCCTCATCCTCGGCTTCGCCCACGCGGCGCGGGAGGACGTGGGACGGTGGAAGGCGGCGCTGGAGGCGCTGGGCCTGCCCTACCTGAGCCTTCCCGCCACGGTGGACGACGTGCAGCCCCACGCCCTGGACAGCATCGCGGAGGCCATGCGGGCCCACGTGCCCCGGGACGGCTGGGACGGGATCATCCAGGTCCACCGGGGCGGCGGGTCCCTGCTGGAGGCCCTCGGCTGGCGCCACGACCTCCACGCCAAGGTGCTCGTGACGGACCGCTCGGGCCATGTCCTCGCCTCCCACGGCCACGGGCCCTTCAGCGACGAGGCCCTGGCGGTGGTGGCCTATGCCCTGGCCCACGGATCCGCCCATCCCCCCCTGGAAGCCTGATCAGTCCTCCGACCACCGGAAGCGCCACACCGCCAGCCCCCCGAAGAGGGCCGCGAAGGCCAGGAGCACGCCGATGGCCGGCAGCGCCTCGGCGAAGCCCAGGCCCCGCCAGGTCATCGCGTCCAGGCCGTCGATGGCCCAGCGCACGGGCACCACGAGGGTGGCCTTCTGCAGCCAGGCCGGGAACACGAAGGCCGGGATCCAGGCGCCCCCCAGCATGAGCAGCAGCATGGTGGTGAAGATGGAGAGGCCCCGGGTCGCCTCCGGCGTCCCGCCCAGGGCCGCGATGAGCAGGCCGTAGCCCGCGGTCATCAGGGCGAAGGCGGCGCAGACGCCGAGGAAGCCCGGCACGCTCCCCAGGATGCGCACCTTGAAGACCAGCATCGCGAAGGCGAAGACCACGGCGAAGACCGAGAGGGCGCTCAGGGCGGCGCTCGCGGCCCGGGCGCCCAGGAGCGTCCCCTTCGAGAGCGGCGCCGCCCGCAGCCGCCGCCACAGGCCGGACTGGCGCAGCATGAGCACGGAGACGCCAGCCTCGATGCCCATGAAGAGGATGAACTGCACGCTCATGCCCGCGAAGGCGTGGGCGAAGCCGTTGTACGCCACCGCGTCGCCGCTGGTGACGGCCCGGTCCACGGTGGCGAAGGGCAGGCCCTGGGCCATCCCGCCGCCGCCGGCGGGCTTCTGCGCCTGGAGGTCCTGGAAGCGGTCCAGGCTGCCCAGGAGGTCCTTCAGCGCGGTGCGCTCCGCGGCGGGCAGGTCCTTCGAGGCCTCCAGCTCCTTCAGGGAGTCCTGCCGCGCCGCGCGGCCGGTCTCGCCCCCGAAGGCCTCCCCGCTCACCACCGCCATGGCGTGCTGGGTGAGCAGGCCCTTCACCACGGCCAGCTCGGCGGCGTGGGAGGGATCGTAGAGCACCTCCACCTCGGGCCTGGGGCCGCCCCGGAAGAAGCTTCGGGCCGCCCCGTCGCCGAAGCCCTTGGGCACCACGAGCGCGACGGTGGCCTTGCCTTTCCGCACCCGTTCCCGGGCCTCCGCCAGGCCCTCGGACTGCAGGGCGAGCCCGGGGTCCGCGGCCAGGGCCGCCACCAGCTTCCGGGAGACGCCGCTCTGGTCCAGGTCCACCGCGGAGACGGCCACCCTGGCGGCCTCCTTCTTCGAGCCTCCGTCGAAGATGAAGCCGAAGAAGGCGCCGATGAGGATGGGCGCCACGAAGCTCATGAGCACCGCGCGGCGGTCGCTGAAGAAGATGCGCAGGTCCTTGCGGACGAGCGCCAGGAAGGGCGCCAGGAAGGAGGCCAGGAAGGCGGGGGCGGTCTTCATCAGGCATCCCTCAGGGAGCGGCCGGTGAGGTTGAGGAAGACGGTCTCGAGGGTGGCGCGTTCGCTGGCCACGTGGCGCACGGGGATGCCCCGGGCCGCGAGCCAGCCCAGGGCCGCGGCGGAGCCCTCCCCCAGGTCCCGGACCCCCAGGGCGAGGCGGCCGGCCTCCACCGTCGCCGTCGCGATGCCGCCCACGCCCCGCAGGCCTTCCGCGGCGGCCCCGGGATCCCCGTCGATCTCCACTTCCAGGAGGTTGGCGGCCGGGAGCTCGGCGTAGAGGTCCTTCAGGGTCCCGTCCCGCAGCACCTTGCCGTGGTCCACGATCACCAGGCGGTCGCAGAGGCGCTCGGCCTCCTCCATGTAGTGGGTGGTGTAGACGAGGGCCATGCCGCGGCCCTTGAGGGCCTCCAGGGTCTCGAAGAGGGCGTTGCGGCTCTGGGGGTCCACGCCCACCGTGGGCTCGTCCAGGATGAGCAGCCTCGGCTGGTGGAGAAGGGCCGCCGCCAGGTTCAGGCGCCGCTTCATGCCGCCGCTGTAGGCCTCCACGCGGTCCTTCGCGCGGTCGGCGAGGCCCGCCACGTCCAGGGCGGCGTCCACGGCGCGCTGGAGGTCCGCCCCCGTGAGCCCGTAGAGCGCGCCGAAGAGGTGGAGGTTCTCCCGGGCGCTGAGCTTCTCGAAGAGGGCGAGGTCCTGGGGCACGAAGCCCAGGGCGGCCTTCAGGGGATCGGTGTCCCCCGCGAGGGTCCGGCCCTCCAGGCGCACCGCGCCGGCATCGGGGGCCAGCAGGCCCGCCACCATGGAGACGGTGGTGGTCTTCCCCGCGCCGTTGGGGCCCAGCAGGCCCACGGTCTCGCCCTTCGCGACGGCGAAGGAGATCCCGTCCACCGCCTGCACGGCGCCGTAGCGCTTCCTCACGTCCTGGACCTCGAGCATGGCGACCCTCGAAAGCATCAGGGTGCCCAGGCGCCCGGGCAGCGCCAAGGGAAAGCCGGCCGGGGGGCGGCCCCCGGGCGACGGGAGGCGGGATCGGAAGGACGAAGGGGCCCCCGCGGGGGCCCCTTCCAGGAGGGCGCGCCGGCCTATTTCTGCCCCGCCTTCGCCTTCGCCTCCAGGGCCTCGATCTCCGCCTGGATCCGGCCCAGGGCGGCCTTGGTCTCAGGATCCTCGGCGTCCTTGGCGAGGCTGGAGGCCAGGCCCTTCAGGGCCTTCAGGCGGGCCTTCTGGCCCATCTCCCGGCCCTTCCCCGCCTCCCAGCGGACGTCGCCGTCGCCGCTGCGGAAGACGAAGGTCTTCATCTTCCCGTCGCCGAGCTCCTGGTGGAGCTTCGCCATCTCCTTCTCCATTTCCGGGCCGAGCTTGTGGAGCTCCTTCATCTCGAGGCGCAGCTTGGGCAGTTCCGCCGCCAGCTCTTTGTTCAGCGTGGCCATGTGCTCCTGGAACTCGGGGCCGAGGTGGATCACCTTCGCGTCCCCGTCGAAGTCGAAGTCGAAGTCCATGTCGAGGTCGGGGTCGGCCCCGAGGCGCTTGATGACGATCTTCTTCTCGGTCTTCCCCTGGCCGTCCTTCCCGGCCTCGCCGTCCTTGCCGCCCTTGCGGAGGACGACCACGTGCTTGCGCCCGCCTTCGCCGACCACCACCTTGCCGTCCTTGCCCACGACCACTTTGCCGTCGCCGTCCCCCAGCACCACGCGGTGCCCGTCGGCCACCTTGAGGCTCTCGGGCAGCTTGCCCTGGGCCCAGGCGCGCACGTCGCCGGTGATGGGCTCGGCCTGGCCCTTCACGGTGTAGGTCTCCGTGTAGGCGCCCTCCTTGCTCCGCTCGGCCTTGAAGTCCTTGTCGCCTTCCGTGAGGTGGATGCTGGAGCCGGGGCTCATGCGGGAGAAGTCCTTGCGGACGTCCTCGAGCTTGGCCTCGCCGACGATCCTGAGGCGGAGCTTGGTGTCGCCGCCCTTGCCGCGCTCGGAGACCACCATGAGCTTGCGCTCGGCCTGCTTCTCGCCGGGCTTCGGCTCGTCCTTCGCCCGGGGCGCGGCGGTGGCGGCCCCGAGGAGGCCGGCGGCCAGGAGGCCGAGCACGGCGGCGCGGGGGGCGAGGGGCGCGGCGGCGAGGTCCGGCGCCAGGAGGCGGCGGACGCGGGCCAGGAGGGAGCCGCCGTCGGCGGCGGGGGCGGGATGGCTGGGGAGCTTGAGGCGGGTGTCCATGCGGAACTCCTCGAGGAGGGACAGGGTTCGGGCGTAGGCGACGGCATCGCCGGTGTGCCGGACGGCGGCGTCGTCGCAGGCGTTCTCCCGCTCCTGGCGGATCACGGCACTGATCCACCAGACGGCGGGATGGTAGAAGAGCAGGGTCTCGGCGAAGGACTGCAGCAGGTTCACCAGGTAGTCCTGGCGCCGGATGTGGGCGAGCTCGTGGAGGAGGATGGCCTCCAGGGCCAGGGGCTCGAGGCCCGCGAGCAGCGCGGGGGGCATGAGGATCACGGGGCGCAGGATGCCCAGGGCCACGGGGGATTCCAGGCGGTCGCACAGCAGCAGCGCCACGTTCCGGGCCAGGCCCATGCGGCGGGCCAGCACCCGCACCAGGGCCTGCCACTCCTCCCCGGCGCGGGCGGCCTTGCCGTGCCGCAGGCGCTGCATCCACGCCCAGCCGCCCAGGAGGCGCAGGGAGAGCAGGGCCACCCCCGCGGCCCAGGCCGCGAGGACCCAGGGCAGGGCCGGCTGCAGGCGCGCCTGGAGGGCCGGCGACGGCGCCGGCGCGGCCGCCACGGTGATGTCGGCGGCGCGGGCCGCCGGCGCGGCGGGCGCGGGGGCGGCCACGGCCGGGGCGCGGCGCAGGAGGAGGCCCGTGGCCACAGGGGCGGCCACCATCAGGGCCAGGGCCGCGCAGGCCGCGGCGTAGCGAAGTTCGGGCCGCGAACCCCGGAGGAGGCGCAGCGCGGCCCAGGCCAGGCCGCCGATCAGGCAGCCCTGCCAGAGGAAGTGGATCAGGGACCAGGCCCAGGCGTTCAGCAGGACGTCAGGCGCGCTCATGCTTGCCCTCCAGCAGCTTCCGGATCTCCGCCAGCTCTTCCTGCGTGGCCTTCTTCGAGGCCAGCGCGTGCATCACCAGCTTCATGGCCGAGCCCCCGAAGGCCCGCTCCATCAGGTCGTCCACCAGCGTCGCCTGGGTCGCCGCCGCGCTCTCCTTCGCCCGGTAGACGTGGGTGCGCTCCGACTCGTCCCGTTCGACCAGCCCCTTCTCCTGCATGATCTGCAGCATCTTGAGCACCGTCGTGTAGCCCAGGTCCCGCTCCGCCGACAGCACCTCGAACACCTGCCGCACCGTCGAGGGACCGCGGTCCCACAGCACCGCCAGGATGCTCAGCTCGCCTTCGGTGGGCTTGGGAGCGGTTTTCGGAAGGGTCATCGGGGGCCTCTGGGAGAGGGGTACGAAACTATGTGTACGATGTTTATCGTAGGTTTCAACGAAAAATTTCGTAATGTGGGTGCCCGGTGCGGTTGTCCGAAGTCAAACGAATGATCCGTTCGACTTATCCATTGATCTGATGGACCCGAAGGTTGACGACTCGAACTCTCAAGGAGGGTTGGGAACATCCCCTGGAGCGCAGTTCTGCCTATGCGGATCCCGCCGTCCCAGGGAAGCCGCCTGGGGGATGATCGTCCCATGTGCGGCCGCTACACCCTCGACGTGAGCGCGGAGACGCTGGCCAAGGCCTTCGACCTGGCGCCCCTCGGCTTCCGGGTGGAGCGGCACTGGAACATCGCGCCGGGGCAGCACGTCATCGTCGTCCGCCCCGACAAGGGCCGGCGCATCGCGGACCAGGCGCGGTGGGGCCTCGTACCGGGCTGGTCGAAGGGCCCGGACGCAGGACCGCGGCCCATCAATGCCCGCGCGGAGACCGTGGCCACCAAGCCCAGCTTCCGCGACGCCTTGCGCCACGGCCGCTGCCTGGTGCCGGCCTCGGGGTTCTACGAGTGGAAGGCTGAGGGCGGGCGGAAGCAGCCCATGTACATCCATGCGAGGGACGGCGGCCTCCTCGCCTTCGCGGGCCTGCGGGCGACCTGGGAGGGTCCGGAGGGTCCCCTGCACACCGTGTGCATCCTCACCACCACGCCCAACGAACTCTTGGCGCCGATCCATGACCGGATGCCGGTGATCCTGGCGCCGGGGGGCTGGGCAGCCTGGCTGGACCCGGACGCCGGGAGCGCCAACATGAAGGCGCTTCTGGCGCCCTGCCCCGCGGAGGCGCTGGCCGCGCATCCGGTGGGGACTGAGGTGGGCAACGTGCGCCATGACCATCCTGGCCTGGTGGCGCCCCTGGAGGCGGAACCGGACGGGGGAGGCCACGACAGCCGCTGACCACTCCCGGGGGCGATCCTCGGTCCAGGAGTCCGCCATGGCCCTCACCGCCGCCTTCCTCAACGTCGTCCTCCGCCGGGAGGCCTACGAGGGCCTGGACGCCCAGCGCCGCTGGATCGCGCGGCAGGCCTTCCAGTGGCGGAAGCCCTGGTTCCGCTTCGACGACCACCTGATGGCCACCACCTTCCTGGTCCCGAAGGACGTCCGCGCCTTCTGCACCTGGCTCGAGACGCGCACGGGGCTGGTGCGGGACCGGGACCACACCGTCTGGGACACCGCCTTCGGCCCCTCCCAGCCGGTGGACTGGCTGGAGGGCGACGTGGACCACACCGCCATCGGCTGGGTGGCCCTGAAAGGCGAGCCCGACCAGCCCCGGGACCCCATCGTCGACCTCCTCCCCGGCCCCTGCCGGCGCATCACCTACGCCATGGACCGCGACAGCCTGAACGACCCCGAGGATGGCGAAGGCAGGAAGCGGCGGCCCGAGGGCACGCCGGACTGGGGCGGGAAAGGCCTGTGGCTCTTCGCCAAGCCCGGCGTGCCGGATCCGAAGGATGTGCGTGTGCCGGTGCCGATGGTGACGGAGGAGTTTTCTGAGATTGAGGGGTATCTCGACCAAATCACGGGAAGGACATACCCGTCAGACCTTAATGGGGTCTCGTCGGACAGGCTTTGAAAGCAAGAAGACCGTTCGAGTATTGCAGCCATTCCCTCAACGTTGATACCGCTGTCTCCCTTCAAAACTGGCTTTAGCCTTTCACGAGCTTGAAGTCGATTTGATAACGGTAGAAGTCAATGCTTTTTAACGCCTTCAGGGCCCACTGGATTTTAGGGTCGTCCTTCAGTGCGATGATCAGCCCTCGGACTTGTTGGTCACCCTCGGCCAGTACCTCAGTCGCGAACCCCATATAGCGAAGGGTTTGTCCGATGACAGCGTCGCTCGCCATCCCTTTCTTGAGTTCAATGACCAGCAGCTCCTTTTTGTCCTTGCTGATCGCCAGGATGTCCATGATCCCGGCATCGGTCTGGTATTGCTTCCCGACCATCTCACCATCTTCCGTAAAGATGTCGTACTTGGCCCCCAGTTCTGTCTGGGACCAGTTCGCCACGAGAAAATCTTCCAGGTGCTTTTCAAGCGCAAAGGCTGATGGGTCTTCAATAGCCGACTCGCTTGGGGGTTTGGAGAAGGTCCGGAAACTACCGAGCAATGTCTCGATCTCCTCTTGATGCTTTGAAACATCGCTTACGGTGCCAATCGAGCCGGCTGAATTCTGAAGGGCCTCGCTCATTGAGCTCTTTTCAATCAACTTCGAGAGCCACGCCACAGTTCGCCGATGCGGGAGAAGCTGCCCCTCCGCGTAGCTGTATTCTTCCGTGATTTCGGCTGTATGATAGACACCCTTCCCATCGGGACATAAAACGATGTCACCGACATTCATGCCTTTGGAAACCGTCCAAAGAGCTCCGCAGGCGAGGCCTGCAGAAATTTTTGATTTCCCGGGGTTGTTCTTCATCCAGATTGGCCGGAATTCCGTATTGAACGCGCGCCAATCATCCGGAAGGTGGCCCGAAAGATTCTGAGCAATCCCAAAGTCGACCCCGATGAAATTGCCATCGAAGCAAGATTGGGCATGCATGCTCTGCTTCCCAAGCATCAGGCGGTAGTAGCTAGGCATATGATCCCCCCTTTGGGCTTTCCCCATGCCTGAGTGCAAGCATGTGCCCGAGCAGGTGCGTCAGCACCCGGAAGGCCGCTCCGACGATGCGGCGGTCATTCTCGGAGGTGATGCTCTTGCCTCCATGGAAGAGGTTGCAGCGGACCTGGTAGACAGCGGAAAGGACGTTTCCGAGGATGAGCCTTCGATCTCCCTGATGAGGCCAGCATTCCTGGGCACCACCCTCTAGGTAGGCTTCAATCCGATCCGCACGGGTGGGGAAGGTCGACCGGTCCAGGCCGAGCTCCCGAAGTTCACGGGCGCTGAAGATGGGCCAGAGTTCGCTGAAGGCCTCCACGGAAGCCTTGAAGGGCGCGTCCGCGGCGAGCCAGCGGGTGAAATGGGTCCGCAGGCTGTTGTCCCGCTTCAGGTCCTTCAGCATGTCCGTGTCCCGCTCCTGCTCCGTCACGCAGGAGGCCCAGCCATTGAAGGCGATGTAGGTGTAGATGAAGGGCTCGAAGGCGCCCTCATCAGGGCAGTCTCGCTGCGCCCAGCCCTTTTCGAACCAGGTGCGTACGAGGGCCTGCCCCGCAAGGTGCAGGTCCTTGAAGCGCTGGATCTTCACGGCCATGTCAGTTGCCTATGGGGCATGTGGACCTCCTGCCTACCTGGGCAAGGGGGATAGAGATGATGAATAGGGGGTACCTGTCCGGATGGCCTCGGCCATGGCGTCGTAGATGGCCAGGATGGTGTCCTTGGTCCGGTAGGTGCCGAACGCCGCTTCATCCTTGCGCTGGACGATGGGGAAGGTCCCCATGACGTAGACGACTTCCTCACGGCTCAGTCCGTACAGATGGAAGAAGGCTGCATCCAGTTCGCATCGAATGGTGAACCGGCGTGCTTCATCCCAGCCTTGCCCCTTCCAGGTCGAGATACATTCCTGGGCTAGGTGGAGCATGTCGCTCGAAGTGCATGACAATTCCAGCGACCTTTGGCCTACCCATTCGAATAGCTTCTGTTTGGAGGACCAAGGACAGACGCATTCATAGCTGGATGGGCTAAGAACCGGCAATTGATAGAGATACCCGTAGGTCAAATGCGTGCCACCAATTTTCTGACGGGATGCAAAATCCAATACGAAAGATGTCAGATTTGCCTGGAAGCAGATCTGCAAGGAGGGATGAGTTTTTGACCAGAATAGGGGGCTGGTATGTCCCACCCCCCCCCATGGTAGAACACTCGCGATCACTGTGCGTTGATTTGTTGCGTTGGTAATATAGCGCCATCCCATGAACCATTTCGGGGTTCGTTGCTCTAGGAGTCCCTCCAGGACGTCCTTGAGGGAGTCGGCACTGCGAAGCAAGTCCTCGTTTCCAGGGGTCCATAGGCATGTGGTGGCAGACTCCAAGGCCTTCTCCAGGGAGAGTTCAGCTAACGACAGATGCTCGAAGAAGGGATGCCTTGCTTGCCGATCGACCCAAAGGCGTTGGGCCGCGACAGTCCGATGGGGGCCTTCGGCTTCGCCCCTGGCGAGCAGGTCAGTGCCCAGGACCCACTCTGCCAAGGCTGCGGCAGCAGCTTCCGAGTCCTCCGCGTTCATGGCACGGCGTAGGGTTTTGGGAATGTCCGCGGCGCGGAGCTTCACCTCGCGCTCGGGCACCCAGTAGCGGGGCATGACCAGGAAGTTCGGATCCGCCTTCTCGGCCAGTTCGACATCCCGCGTGTCGGTGTCGTTCACGTAGGTCGCAAACCGATGGTCGAAGTGGTGAAGCATCTTGGCTTCATAGAGTGGAAGGTAGGCCTCCCTTTCTTTGCGGAACACATTGCCGTCATGGTTCCAGCCTGCGGTGGTCAGATCCCTTCGGGTCTTGAAGAGGTTTGAATCACTCGCCATGTTGAAAAGGCCCTGGCTGAAACTCAAACCCCAAGGATTGAATTCGGGGCGTGGCGGCTCAGCGGATTCATCCGCTTCCTGAATCAGGACGGGCACTCGCCGATAAATCGCCTTCGTGAGCTCAGCATCGGCCTTGGACCGGAAGGTGGCACAGGTTCCGGTATTGGGGCTCAGAAGGGCCAGATCCTCTGCGGTCAACGTGAAATGCTTCTCGGGGTCCTCGAGGTCCTCCACGCCAAGGAGGAAGAACGCGAAATCCGTACCGCCAATGTGCCTTCTTGCAGGTCCTCCGATGGTCACCAATGCAAATTTCATTCTGCTGTCCACTGCAGGGAAGATCTTTTCGCGATTCTCAAAATCGTAGAGGCGCTGCAGGGAGCCCTTTCTCATCAAGTCCTGAAAGAAGAACTTGGTGGTGTCGTCTGTGGCGATCCCCGAAGGAACGATGATGCCGGCCTGACCTCTGGGAAGGAGGAGGCTCCGCATGGATTCCGCGAAGATGCTGTAGGTGTTGATTTTCCCGACAGCGCAAAGGGGGAACCGCCCGGACTCGCGGATGAGCGCTCGGGTTCCCTGGGCGAAGCGAAGTTCATGGATATAGGCTTGAAATAAGGCAGGATTGCTTTTCTCCAGGGCGGCGATTCTTCGTTTACGCTCTGCGGCGGTTGGGGCATCTGCCACATGCTGGTCACGAGCGGCAAACCATTCCTCTTCCTTCATCTCGAGCGTTTCCCAAGGCGGGTTCCCCAGCACCACGTCGAAGCCGCCTTTCCATCCCTGGGGCCCCTCGCCGACCTCGAACACTTGGGGGAAGGCCAGGTGCCAATGATGGAAGGCGTAGGCTTCGGCCAACGCCTGGATTTTCTGGATGGCTTTGGCGGGCAGGCGGTCCGGTGAGAGCAGGAGCTGCTCGTAGCCCGCCTGGGTGAGGGGCGCGGCTCCCCCAACCTCCCCGGCGGTGGCGGTGGTCTTCTCCCAGACGAAGGCGGCGCACCAGGCGTCCGCCTGCAGCTTCGCCTCGGCCCAGGCGGCGGAAGTCCGCAGGGCCTGGAACTGACGCTCCTTCTCGTGGATCCCCTGGATGTCCCCATCCTGGGCCGCCTCCAGCTTGGCCATGCCTGTCTGGAGGGTCGCCAGGGCGGCGCCCCGCGTCTCACCGAGGGCGCTGAAGAGGCCCGTGTGGGCCTCGTGGCCTCGTCCTCGGCGGGTCCTGGCGGTGCGCTCCTGGGTGTTCCTCCGCTTGAGGGCGGTCACCACCGAGCGATCATCCCCTTCAAGGGGAGTGAAGGCCTCATTGGGGATGCCCTGGGCCATGAGGGCCGGGGTGGTCCCCAGCAGGCTGTTGCCGCACTGGATGTGGGCATCCAGGAAGGAGAGGGGCTTGCCAGGCTCCAAGGCCTCCAGCCACAGGTTCACCTTGCACAGTTCGACGGCCATGGGGTTGAGGTCCACGCCGAAGAGGCAGCGACCGATGACATCCCGGAGCGCCGTGCGGATGCTTTCGGGGGAGGGTGCTTCCTCCCCGGTACGGATGGCCGCCAGCTTCCGGGCGATGCGGTGGGCTGCGGCGATCAGGAAGTGACCGCTGCCGCAGGCGGGCTCGCAGACCTTGAGGTCCAGGATGGCCTTTTCGGCATCGGGTTTGGCGGCGGCCTCGGCGAGAACGGGATCCAGGGCGGAATCCAGCAGGCACTGGATCAGGCTTTCGGGGGTGTAGTAGCTGCCGGTCGTCTTGCGTTCGCTTCCGCTCACCACTTCGAGGCTGAAGACCCCGGCTTCCAGCTCCATGGTGGGACTCAGTTCCAGCAGGCTCTCATAGATGCTCCCGAGCTCCTCGCTGCCGAGGTTCCGGTAGTCCACCAGCCGCCAGCCGCTGCGGTCGCGCACCAGCCCCAGGTGCCGGATGGCCAGGAGGAGGTGCTCGTTGGAAAGCTCCGCGGCATCCAGATCCGGGAGACCGTCCGAGCTGAACAGGAACCCGCCCAAGGCGGGAAGGCCCAGCTCAGGGCAACCGGCGTCATCCCCCAGTTTGGCGAAGACCAGCCGGAGGGCGCGCCACAGGTCTGCGTGGCGACCGCCACGGGACCGTTCGGCCATCCGTCGCAGGCGCTGGCCGCTGTAGTACCGTGCGTAGCGGTCCCGCGCATCGGGATCCGCATCGGGGGGGTGAAGGAGATCCCGGTCCTCGGCGACGAACAGAAAGATCAGCCGGTAGGCCAGGCGCAGGAGCTGGCGGTAGAACGCGTCCTTGCGGAGGTCGCCTGCTTGGATCCGGTGGCGCAGGCCAGCATTGCCGGGGTGGGCGATGAAGCCGGTCCCCAGGGCTTCCAAGGCCTGCTGCACCCCATCCCGGAGCTGGTCGAGGGCCCGGCGTCCTTCGGTCTGCGCCAGCTTCGACCACGTCTCCAGCCAGCAGGTCTCCGGGCGGTTCTTCGCGGTGCCCTCCAGCCGGGACTGGTGGCAGAGCAGCCACAGAAGGCGGAAATCGGAGAAGGCCTCGCCCTGGAAGATCCCCTCCAGGTCGAACTCGACATAGGCTTGGCGAGTCAGGCTGGCGTTGTCGCGCAGGATCCGAATGGACAGCCCATTGGACACCATGGCCCAGAGGTGGTCGTCGGAACGGTTCAGGAACTCTTGGACGAGCCCGTGGGGGCTGGCCTTGCTCGCGCCCTGGATGCGCTGGTCGCTGCGGCGGTCGAGGTCCGCCCGAAAGCTCACCAGGTGGAAAGGCACATGGTAGTGCTCGCCTTTCCAGATGTGTGAGATGGGGTAGGTCTTGCCGTCGATTTCAAAGGGTGTGGCCGAAATCAGGCGCCCATAGCCGAGCTCCTGGAAGAGCTGGAGCAGCCACTTCTCACGGGTCAGGGTGGTGCCAAGATCGGTTTCCGGCAGGACCTCCGTGCTGCGGCGGAAGGCCGTCCAGATCCGCAGCAGGTGGGTCCAGGACCGGCTGATGGCCTCGTTGAGCTTGAGGCCGGCGCCAAGGTGGTAGTCCTCGGCCCGGATTCCGGGAAGGTCTGTGCCTTCAAGCAGACGTCCCAGAAGGTCCGGGGGGATGAGGGAGCCTTCGGTGCGGATGTTGAGGAAGGGCTGTCGGCGTGCCATGTCAGGCCCCCTTCACAGGCACGGGCAGGAGGATGTAGATGCCCAGGACATCCGGGGGCCGCTGGGGTTCCACCCGTGTGGCGCCCTTCGCCTTGGCGGCCTGGCGCACTCGCCGGTGGGCATCGAGCAGCGCCTCGGCCCGCTCATCGCTGGCGGCGGTGATGCGCGACTCCAGGTGGGGCATGCCTTCCACGACCTGGCGGAGGAACTCACGGGCCTGCTCGGGGGTGACGTTGGCATCTGGTGTCACCTTGAGCAGCGTTTCGGCCTGGCTCCGGTCCAGCCACTGGGCCCGGTCGGGGGCACCCGTGAACGCCAGCAGATCGGCGTCTTCCGCCAGAAGGGGCTGCTCCCGCCCATCCCGGATCGTAATGAGGTGCATGCGGTGCCGAAGCAGCAGCAAGGTGGTGCGGGTGGTCACGGCCTGGGTGCGGATCACGCCACATCGGCTGGCGATACCGGTCGCGACCGAATCCAGGGCGGTATCCAGAACGTAGGCGGCGAGGTTCTCCACGAAGGGATGCACCCGGCTCAGCAGCAGGCCATGGTCACTTCCAGGGCCCCGGAACCGGATGCGCACCTGGGAGTCTTCCAGGGCGAGGGCATCGCGGAGGCCCCGAGGGGTTTCGCTGAGGTCCACTTGGACGTCCTGGCGCACTGGGCGCCAACTCGCCCCCAGCCCCTGGAGGGCATCCTGGACGAAGGATTCGAGGTCGACGCCCATACCGATGGCCTGACGGGCTGCTTCCAGCTCCTCGTGGACCTCCTCGGTCTTGAGTGCGTGCTGGGCATAGACGGTGCGGGATTTCCGCTCGCGCTCCCCGGCGGCCTCCCATTGGGCGTAGAGGTCCTCGGTCTGGGGTTTGAAGTACTCCTCAAACCCCGGCAGGAGCACGCCTTGATCCGGAAGGTCCTGCCCACGCAGGAGCACTCCTTCGAATAGCGCCTCCAGGACCTCGTCTGAAGTGGCCGGAACCGGCACGGACACGCCCAGGGCGCTTCGGATCCGCTTGTGCTTCCGGATCAGAACATCCAGGACGATGCCGTCGATCTGGTTGTCCTTGCCGAAGATGGTAAGGACCTTCACGGTTCCGCTCTGCTGGCCGTACCGATCCACGCGCCCCTCCCGCTGCTCATGGCGGGTGGGATTCCAGCTCAGGTCGTAGTGGACGACGGCATCGAAGGTGTCCTGAAGGTTGATGCCTTCGCTCAGGCAGTCCGTGGCCACTAGGATCCGCCGATCTGACTCACCCAGGGCCTGGATCCGCTGCTCGCGGTCGGCATGGGGGAGTTGTCCGGTGACGGCGGCCACCTCCAGACCAGGGAAACGGCTCCGGAAGGCAGTACGCAGGTGCTCGGCCACATATTCGGCAGTGGGGATGAACCGGCAGAAGACGATGGGATGGAAGCCGTCATCCAGGAGCTTGGCCACTTCCTGGGTTGCCAGGGCGAGCTTCTGGTCTTGGGCCCCGGCGAGGCCGGCGGCCATCTCGGCCAGCTTGCGGAGCTTGCTGCGGGTCCTGACGGCCTCCTCGTCGCCGTCACCCAGGTCGGTGCCGGGGGCGAGGTCGGTGACTTCCCCGCCGTCCTGGTCATCGGCGAGATCCATCACCGCCCGACGTCCCTGGTCGTTGCTGTCCTCCACCGTTTCAGCGTCAAGGTTGTTGGCGCGGGTCCTCAGCGTGGCTGCGGCGGAAGCGGGGCTCGAGGCCATGGAGCGGAGCAAGGCTAGGGCGGACCACCAGCGGACCCGCTGGCGCACCTTGGTGCCAGATGCATCCTGGACCGTGCCTCGGATGAAGGCGAGGGCCTCCTTGAAGAAAGCCCTGTATCCGGGACTCAGCTCGTAGGAACGCTCGGCCTCCTCGCGCTGCGGGAATGGGGTGTCCGTATTGAGGTAGTGTGCGATGTCACCCCGTTTGCGCTGAACCAGGTGCCGGGCCAACCGCTCGCGGTGGGCCCGATTGGCGTCCCCCCCCATGTCGGAAGGAAGGCTTGAGAAGGAAGGGTCCAGGATGGTAAGCAGGCTGCGGAAGGCTTCCTCATTCCCGGAGTGCGGGGTGGCGGTGACCAGGATGAGGTGCCGGTCCTGCCGTTCCGAGAGTTTCCTGAGCAGAAGGTGCCGCTGGTGCTGGGCGCTGGTGACCCGGCCTGCGTGGGCGCAGGTGTGGGCTTCATCGACGATCACAAGCTCCGGACAGGTCCTCAGGAAGTCGTCGCGCCGGTTGTCGCTTTTGATGAAGTCCATGGACACGATGGTGAAAGGGAAGTGCTCGAACAGGCTCTCGCCCCCACGGCATTCGCCCTCTAGGCGGCGGGCCGTGCTGGGCAGCACCAGCTCCGCCTCGATCTGGAACTTGTCCCACAGCTCCCGCTGCCACTGCTCGGCGAGGTGGGGCGGGCACAGCACGGCCATCCGCGTGACTTCGCCCCGGTCGAGCAGCTCCTTAGCGATGAGGGCCGCCTCGATGGTCTTACCGATACCCACGTCATCGGCGATGAGCATGCGCGTCGGATCCTGCTTCAGGGCCATGAGGAGCGGTACGAGCTGGTAGGGGCGGGGCTCGAAGGCAAGCCGGCCAAAGGACCGGAAGGGGCCCGCGCTGGCGCGGAAGCCGAGCCGGAGGGCATCCCGCAGGAGCCTGGAGGACCGGTGGTCACCTGCCCGGTCAGGATCCGGCAGGGCGAACTGGGCAGGACGGATCTCTTCGAGGGCTCGAAGGATCCCAGTCACCTCCAGGTCCCCGCCGCCGAGGGGGCGGAGAAGGGCCATGTCCTCCGATGTGCCTGGGAGGACGACCCACTCACGGCCACGGGCGTGGACCAGACTTCCGACGCTGAAACTCATGCCATGCTCCCGAACACGGAGGGATAGTTCTTCACGACCTGGTTCCAGTCTTCCGCATGGTGGAAGCGGATGACCTGGAATCCGGAATCCTCCATGCAGCTCTTTTGGACTTCATCCCGTGCCTGCCGTTCGGGGAAGTCGTGCGGAGGGCCGTCCACATAGACCACCGCCAAGTGGTCGTCATAGAGGAAGTCGGGTCGGGTCATGCAGGGGGTGTAGTTCACCTGCGCACGGGTCGGCAGACGGAGATTGTTCTGGTAGAGGAAGCGGAGCCAGTCCTTCTCCAGCTTGGATTCGCATTGTTTCAGGAGGCCGTCCAGGTGATCCTCCCGGCTCTTGCTGCTGGAGCTGACCTTGACGGTGCCCCGGCTCATGGCCATGAGGAAATCTTTGACCAGGTGGCGGTTCAGATGCTCATGGTCACCTTGGTTCCCGTAGGACATCACACAGTCGTAGCAGGCGATTTCACAGGCCTCCTTGGACCCCTGGGGGAACTTCCGGTCGTCGCCCGTTTCCGGGTCGAAATGGAGCAGGTCCAAAGCGGCCTTGGCCACCTCGACCATGGCCTTCTGCCCGTCCTCCACGAGGCGGCGGAGGACGCCTGCGCCACCTTCCGCGCTTTCGTAGATCAGGATCTGGTGGCGCTGGGATGCCGAGGGCAGGGGCTCTGCGGCGAGTTCCGAGTCCTCCAACTGGAAGCAGACCTGGATGGCGTTCTTGAGGGCGGCCTGGAGGGTGGCCATGAACTCCGGCTCCCTCGGGGTTGAGGGGGTGAAGAGAAGGCAATTCCTCCGGTCCTCCACAAACGGGATGACGCGGGTCACGTTGCCGGACATCTCCTCGGCCTCGCCGTTCTCCTGCTCATCGAGGTCCTTTTGCGAGGCCCAGTAGCCGCGCTCGAGATCCAGGATGAAGCCGTCGGGCTTGCTGGGATCCCGGCGGCGCATACCGAGGTTTGCACGCCAGATGGTGGCGGCGTCACCGTAGTGGAGGGTGGCGAGGCTGGCATGGCCATCCAGCAGCTCAGCCCGTCGGGGACTTGGTTTGCCGCCACGCTCCTCGAAGCGGATGGAGGTCTGGAGCTCGAAGCCCTTGCGCAGCCGTTCCTCTTCATCGGAATTGATCCGCTCCCGGCGGCGGGCCGCCACGTTCTGCAATCGGAACAGGTTGGTGCGGGCGAGGGAGAGGCTGTGCCCGCAGTGCTCGCAGACATCAGGACCTGGAGCCCCGTCCGGGATGGGGTGCAGGTAGCCGCAGGCCTGGCAGCGCTTCATCTGTCCGAGAACCGGGCCATCTCCCACTGGGAGGATGACCTTGTTGATCTCGTACCGGCTGCCCTCGTGGTAGATGATCGCCCTGGGCCCGAATTCGGAGATCGCCAGGAACCGGGGCCTGGAGAGGAACTCCTCACCTGACTTCTCCTTGGCCTGCCGCCGTCCGGGAATGAAGGCGGATAGCGGGAGCCTGGGGAAGTTGTAGCCGGGGAGGAACCCTTCGCTGGCCAGGTAGCGGTAGCTGTAGAAGTCGGACTGCAGGAGGTTGTCCGACTCGGTCAGGAGCTTCAGTTGCGCTTCGGCTTCCCGCCGGATCTTCTTTGCCTTCTCCCGGTCCTTTGGGGACCGGGTGTGGTCGAGGATGATCTTGTTCTGTTGGACCTGCTGGTTCCTGGCGCTCCGGTACATGGCCCGCCACCGGTCGCAACTGGCTTCGAACTGGCTCTCCAACTGGAGGAGGACCCGGTCCAGCCATTCCGGGGTGTACCAGGTCGCCCCTGCCAACTCGTCCTTGAGGGCCTCGAGAATGGACTCGGCTTTGGCCTTCGTAGCCTCCTTGTATTTCGGATTGGCCATCTGGGAGGCGATGGAGGGGAGGAGCTGCAGGGTGGGACTCTCTCCCTCCAAGTCGAGGAGATCGCGCAGCGAGCGCTTCAGGTCGATACCCGTTTCAGCCAGCCAAAGGGCGTGGATGTGGGATCGGATGAGGTCTTCGTTGGCGAGGTCCAGTCGCGGGGTGGCGACCCGTCCGGACACCATGCGTTCGGGGCGCTTGAAGAAATACTGGTCGTGGGAACTTCCCGTGCTGCAGTAGCTGTAGACCAGTGCCGGCTGGCCGCTTCTCCCGGCTCGTCCACTGCGCTGGGCGTAGTTGGCGGGGGTCGGGGGTACATTGCGCAGATTCACCACGTTGAGATCGGCGATGTCGACGCCCAGTTCCATGGTGGGGCTGCAGTAGAGGATCTTCAGGGCTCCGGTCCGGAACGCTTCCTCACGGTGCTCCCGTTCAAAGGAGGGAACCTGGGCCGTATGTTCACGGGCCTGGAGGCCGAGCAGATCGCGGGCGGTGCCCTTGTAGAAGGACACGAAGAACGGGTTCTGATGGCCACCGGCCAGGGATTCAGAGGGATGAAGGAGCGGGTCGTGGGGGACCATGCCACTCCCGACCTTCCAGATCATGGCGTCCGCAGGGATCTGATACCCATGCACATCGCCGCCGTCCTCCCGGATTTCTAGAAGCCCGGCGACACGCAGCGCCTCGAAGAGCTGCTGGATGATCAGGGCGAGGTCCGTGCCGGGCAGTTGGACTCCAGGCAGGACGCGTGTCCCCTCCCGTTTCAGGAACTGCCCGAAGGCGCTCCGGGGACCGACGAAGGTGAGGCTGGCCCGGTGGGCTTCATCATCCTGTTCCCGCTGGCGGGGGTAGGCCAGGGTCGCACGGTCCAGGAGTTCATCTTCATCAAACCCCCAGGGCTCGATCAGGCGCTGGTTGCTCCGCTGTTTGAGCTGGTCCTGATAGTCGGCGCGCAGGTAGTCCACCTTGATGGCCAGTTCCCGCCGGAGCAGGTCCAGGAGGGTCCGGCACCACTTCCGGCGGTCCTCAGGAGTCGCCGTGACCAGCAGAGGATGCTTGCCACTCCAAACATCTTCGGCTTCGGAGAGGTCCGACAGGCTCTTGTATTCAATGGTGAGGAGCCCGATCTGCTCGAGATTGGGGAGATTGATGCGCCATCCCCGCCGAAGATCCCGGTAAAGGCGGTAGGCCAGGAGATCCCTGAGAGCCTGCTTGGTGTCTTCACGTGCAGCGAATCTCAGGGTGGGATCCACGGCGTAGACCTCGAAGGGAAGGTCCAAGACCTCGAAGACCGCATGGCTGAGCTTGTCGTGGCTCAGTCCGGCGTCCCCCGCCTGATGGACGGCCTGGTAGAGGGCTGACCGCAACAATCCGATCTCTGCGAAGTCGTTGAAATGTCCAGCCTGAAGGGAGGCGTCCTGGCGGTTGTCGGTGAAGCTGAGAAGCTTCCGGGCCCGGTCGGCGAGCCCTTCCACGGTTTTCAAATGTCGGACCGCCGATAGGCTGAGCACGGTGGTGGCGGTGCTTCTCCCCTCTGAGCTGAGGGTGGCGAGCTTGCTGAAATCCTTACGTTGCCGCGGATTGTAGGTGATCTGGCAGGTGGGGCAGAAGCAGAACGGGGTCTTGAGGTACACCACCGGAATCCCATCCGGGTCCTGAATCCCGTTTTTGTTGAGGGTCTGGGGGGCTGGGCGCAGGTCCCGCCGATTGGAGAGCAGTCGAAGCCCACCTTTCCAGGGTTCCTTCCATTCGTCTGGAAGCCGCTTCAACTGCTCTTCCGGGTCAGTGGGCCAAGGCTCCTCAAGGGCCATGAGGTACCCCGGTCGGAGATGGGGATCTTCATTGCTGGTCTCGCTGACGGGGCGTGGGATGGCTTCCGTGGAGCCATCCTCCTTGTCCTGCAGGAAGACGCTGTAGTATTCCTGTCCACAGGCTCGGCAGAATGCCAGTGGGTAGAGGCGTTCTTCTCGATGGCCTGGGCGGAACAACTGGGGTTGGAGGGTCAACCAACGTCCATCACCGCTTCCGAGCGTGGCGTAAACCGCGTCTCCTTTGGAAATGAACTGGTGGAGGCGGAATGCGAAGGGGCGGTTGCCGCTGATGGGGTCGGCTTCGCACTGGTACCCATGAAGCAGCCATCGCTGGATGGCAGTCTCGCAGGCCACCTGGTCCAGGTCCGTCAGCTTGACCAGAAGCTCTGCCGCCTGCTGGACGGTCTTGGGGGTCGCCCGGCGAAGTTGTCCTGTGCCAGGCTCCTCCTCCAATCCGAAGGTGGTCTCGATCCAGCCCGCGAGGGGGTCCTGGCAGAACGCGTCAAAAGTTGATGGGATCGGGAAGGAAGGGTCCTGGATTCGCGCCTGAAGGGAGGCCTTGACCTCTGGGCCGTTCACATCCACAGGCTGGGTGATCCGGCGAAGGCTTTCTCCGATCACCCGTTCAGGGTCGACTTTGGAGCCGAACAGGCGTGAGGAAACCTCGGCGACGTCCTGTTTGATGGCTGCGAGGGTGTTGCCACTCCCCATGGTCGCGGAGGTTCCGATGAACAGCAGGTCCTGGGCCTTCAGGGTCTCCTGGAGGCGCCTGACCAGCATGGCCACATCGGCCCCTTGTCTCCCTCGGTAGGTATGGAGCTCGTCCAGGACCAGGAATCTGAGTCCGGAGGCGGCTTTGATGAGGTGGTCGCGCTCGCGCGGACGCGTGAGGATCAACTCCAGCATCACGTAGTTGGTGAGCAGGACATCCGGAGGGCTGTCCAGGAGCTTGGCGCGATCCTCCTCGCTCTCCTGACCGGTGTACCGCGCAAAGCGAACGGGTGGCTGGTCCTTGGGAAACCCAGGTCCCAGGAACTTCTCCATCTCCCCAAGCTGGCTGTTGGCCAGGGCGTTCATGGGGTACACCACAATGGCCTGAATCCCCTTCCCGGTGCCGGATTTCAGGACGTGATCCACGATGGGGAGGATGTAGGTGAGGCTTTTCCCTGAGCCTGTTCCCGTGGTCAGCACATAGTTCTTACCGGCCTGGGCACAAGCGAGGGCTTCCACCTGGTGCCGGTGCAACCTCATTTCGGCGCCGGCAGGGTTCTCCATTGTCTTTCCCCTGCGGAAGATCTTCTTGCAGATGGGATCCAGCTTCCCGGAGTCCACGAGTTCATCGATGGTGGGCCCTGGCAGAAATGCAGGGTTCAACTGGACGAGAGGTTCTGGCCAGAGGAAGCCTCCATCGAGCTTGGTGGAGACGAAGTGTTCGATCTTCTCGTCCCGAACCTCCAGGAACCCCTGGATGTATTCGGAGTAGTCCTGCAGAAGGTCATTGCGGTACTTGAAGACGTCCATGCCAGTTCCTTTGGGCTGGGTCCAGATTGGTTCTGTTTCTGTGCTTAAGAGATCAGGGGATGTATCTTGAATCTCGAATTTGTTGAGGCAAGACCTAAAGGATGGCCGGGCAAAAGGCTGAGGAGGACACGGCAGGGATGTCCTCCTCTCAGGCTCGGGTGTCTGGTGGGATTCTGTGTCACGTAAGACATATGCGTGTTACCCCGTGCTGGCCGGCTCCATTAAATTGCATCCTCCCGGGCAGGACCAAGACTAAGGTTCCTGATTCCCATTGGCTTTTCTCAAGTCTCCAAGTTAGAACCTCACCCCCACCCCCACCGTCACGTGATCCAAGTTCTCCCACACGAGATCCGTATTGGTCGACGCGGTGACCTTTGACAGGGTGTAACGGGCTTCGAGGTTCACGTTCTTGTTGAACCGCACCTGGAAGCCCACGGTCGGACTGAACGCAAAGCCGGTGTCGGTGTCGTCGGCGTAGCCGGTGCCGTAGGGCGACCGGGCGCTGGCCTCCACCTTCTGGGCCCAGCTGATGCCGCTCACGCCGAGCACGAAGTGGAAGCCGCCGCCGTTCCCCCAGCGGGAGACGCGGGGCAGCCAGTCGTAGCCGACGCCCACGCCGGCGGCGTTGGCCTTGACGGTGTAGTTCACGCCGGAGAGGCGTCCGCTCTCCTTGAACTCCTTCAGGCCGATGAAGTCGATGCGCAGGCGCTGCTCGTGGTTGCCCTCGCGGTTGAAGTGGACGTGCAGGCCCACGTT
>JABLTH010002661.1_pt1 | contig 23886 bp, 15 predicted proteins | sample 7875711 | NCBI WGS metagenome assembly JABLTH01 (sample SAMN14941262, study PRJNA633318) | bioreactor metagenome | isolation source: bioreactor | place: China | collected 2019-03-05 | reverse complement strand
GAAGACCGTGGCCCAGCGGGACCTCCACGCCCAGATGCTGGACGACATGGAGCTGGAGCGGGAGCGGGGCATCACCATCAAGGCCCATGCCGTGACCTGCCTCTACAAGGCCAAGGACGGCGAGACCTACACCCTCAACCTCATCGACACGCCCGGCCACGTGGACTTCACCTACGAGGTGAGCCGCAGCCTCGCCGCCTGCGAGGGGGCCATCCTGGTGGTGGACGCCACCCAGGGGGTGGAGGCCCAGACCCTGGCCAACACCTACCTGGCCCTGGAGAACGGGCTGGAGGTCTTCCCCGTCCTCAACAAGACGGACCTGCCCTCGGCGGACCCCGAGAAGGTGCTGCACCAGATCGACACGGTGATCGGGCTGGTGGACACGGCCCACAGCGTCAACGTCTCGGCCAAGACCGGCGAGAACTGCGAGGCGGTGCTGGAGCGCATCGTGGAGTGCATCCCGGCCCCCCAGGGCGATCCCGGCGCGCCCCTGCAGGCCCTCATCTTCGACTGCTACTACGACCCCTACCGGGGCATCGTCAGCCTCATCCGGGTGGTGAACGGCACGGTCAAGCAGGGCGACCAGATCCGGTTCATGAGCAACGGGGCCGAGTACCGGGTGGACGAGATCGGCGTCTTCGACCCCAAGATGAGCAAGCGCGCCGACCTCTCCGTGGGCGAGGTGGGCTACCTCGTCGCCAGCATCAAGCAGCTCAGCGACGTGAAGGTGGGCGACACCATCACCCACGCGGTGACGAACACCACGAAGCCCGCCACGGAGATGCTGAAGGGCTTCAAGGAGATCCAGCCCGTGGTCTTCGCGGGCATCTTCCCCACCTCCAGCGACGACTTCGAGGACCTGCGCAGCGCCATGGAGAAGCTGCGGCTCAACGACAGCAGCTTCACCTACGAGCCGGAGACCTCCACCGCCCTGGGCTTCGGCTTCCGCTGCGGCTTCCTGGGCCTGCTGCACATGGAGATCGTGCAGGAGCGCCTGGAGCGCGAGTTCGACCTGGACCTGATCACCACCGCGCCCAGCGTGCGTTACCACGTCTTCCTCACCGACGAGTCGGAAGTCATCGTGGACAACCCCTCGAAGCTGCCGCCCCTGAACAAGATCACGCGCATCGAGGAGCCCATCATCGAGGCGACGATCCTGACCCGCACGGACTTCGTGGGCGGCCTGCTCAAGCTCTGCGAGGAGCGCCGGGGCATCCAGCAGAAGCTGGAGTACGTGAGCGCCGACCGGGTGATGCTGGTCTACGAGCTGCCCCTGAACGAGGTGGTGCTGGACTTCTACGACAAGCTCAAGAGCATCTCCAAGGGCTACGCCAGCTTCGACTACCACATGAAGCACTACGTGGAGTCGGACCTGGTGAAGATGGACATCCTGGTGAACGGCGAGCCTGTGGACGCCCTGTCCATCCTGGTGCACCGCTCCAAGAGCACCACCCTGGGCCACGCGCTGTGCGGGAAGATGAAGGAGGTCATCCCCCAGCAGATGTTCGACGTGGCCATCCAGGCGGCCATCGGCAGCAAGATCATCGCCCGCACCAACGTGAAGGCCCGTCGCAAGGACGTGCTGGCCAAGTGCTACGGCGGCGACATCAGCCGGAAGAAGAAGCTGCTGAACAAGCAGAAGGAAGGCAAGAAGCGCATGAAGGCCATCGGGAGCGTGGAGATTCCCCAGGAGGCTTTCCTCGCCATCCTGAAGGTGGACAACTGACGTGGCCTTCGAGGCGCGGCAGCCTTCGGTCCAGCTCCAGGAGGAGCCGCCGAAGCCCGTCCACAGCCCCACGGGCGTCGTCTTCACCGGCCCCCAGAAGGCGGGCCTGCTCCTGCTGGTGCTTGGGATGCTCTACTACCGGCTCTGGAAGCGCAAGCGCGCCCACGACCAGATCTGCAGCCACTGCGGGCAGCGCAATCCCAGCCATCGGGTGAACTGCGAGAAGTGCTCGGCGCCGCTGTTCAAGGCGTGAACCAAGGGCACCCAGCCGCTTCAGCGCTCCGGCTTTGCCGTTGACCTTGTCATTGACCTTCCCAAGGCGCCGCGCTCAAGCACGGCCGTCCTTGGGCCGTGCTTGAGCGCGGTGCGGCCAAGCGATACCGCGGCAGGACCCTGACGGGTGCCCTGGCCGGGAACGATCCACGGGAAACAATCCGCAACCCCTGCACGACCTGTCGGCTGCCGGGATGGACCGCGACTCCGCGCACCGCCATCGAGGGCCGACCTCCTTCTTCGGGGAGGCGGCCTCCATCCGGCCGTCCCCGCCCATCAGCCTTGTCCGCACCCCGGTCCGCCGCGATCCGAACGGCGCGGATCGCGGTGGACCGGGGTGCCTTGGGAAGGTCAACCCCGTACGACTCTACATCCCCCAGAACGCAGACGCGCGCCCTGCGGCGCGCGTCTGCAAGGTTCCGGCCCCGGGCTCAGAACTCGATGTTCATGCCCTCTTCTTCGGCCAGGTCGTTCTCCATGCCCAGCACGGCGCAGGAGGCGCCGTACATCTGGAGGACCGCGGCCTTCTGGTTGCTCAGGTGGGTCAGGAGATCCTTCACCCTCTGGACTTCGGAGGCGATGGTGTTGTTGATCTGCTCGACCTCGGCGCGGCAGCGGGAACGGGTCTGCTCGTAGAAGGCTTGCTGGTCCTTGCTGAGTTCCATGACGGACTCCAATGGGTTGAGGGGGTGGCCGGGGTGTGGGTGACCAGCATACAAGCTTCGGATTGGGCCGCAACGGGGTCCCAGGTCACTTTTTCCCGACCCGGCTTTTTCCTTCCGGAGCCGCCCCGGACCTAGCCCTTGGACTGGGCCACGGCCAGGAAGATCAGGGCGGCCACCACGGCCAGGAGCAGCAGGATGGCGGGCACGATCCACTTCGGCCGGCTGCTGACACCGCTCAGGGTGATCTCCGGGAGGGGCACCTGGGGCCCCCTGGGCTGGGCGGCCGCGGCCGGAGACGGGAGGGGCTTGGCGGTGGTGGCCACGTCCTCCACCGGCGTGGGCGGCGGCGCCGAGGGCAGGGAGGCCCGGACCACGGTGTGGAACTTGGCCGCCAGGACCTCCTCCACCTCCTCCTTGGTGCCGCGCATCAGGGCCTGCACGTACTCCGCGACCTCGTGCTCGGTGGGCTCCCCCCCGTGCTTCTTCATCCAGTCCTTGAGGTCGCGCTCCATGAGGCGGGCCGAGGAATAGCGCGTCTCCACGCTCTTGGTGAGGGACTTGTTGACGATGTCCACCATCTCCCGGCTGATGGTCGGGTTGAAGGACTTCACGTCCATGACCCGGCCCATCCGCACCTTCTCGAGCACGCCCAGTTCCGAGTCCGCCTGGAAGCAGCGCTCCCCGGTGAGCAGCTCGAAGAGCACGAGGCCCAGGGAGTAGATGTCCGAGCGGCTGTCCAGGGCCTGTCCCATGGCCTGCTCGGGGCTCATGTAGAGCAGCTTGCCCTTCAGGGCGCCGGCCATGGTCTGGCTGTTCTTGGTGGCGGCCTTGGCGATGCCGAAGTCCACCAGCTTCACCGCGCCGTCGTAGCTGATGAGGATGTTCTGGGGGCTGATGTCGCGGTGGACGAGCTTCAGCTCCTTGTCGTTCATGCCCCGCTTGCGGTGGGCGTAGTCCAGGGCCCCGGCCACCCGCGCCGCCACGAAGGCCGCCACGGGCTCCGGGAAGGGGATGCCGTACTCGCGCACCTTGCGCAGCAGGGAGCGGAGGTCGCGCCCGTCGACGAACTCCATGGCGATGTAGTAGCTCCCCGAGGCCTTCCCCAGGTCGAAGATCTGCACGATGTTCGGGTGGGTGAGCTGGGCCGCCAGCTTCGCCTCGTCGATGAACATCGTGACGAACTCGTCGTTGTCCGAGAGGTGCGGCAGGATGCGCTTGATCGCGACGATCTTCTGGAAGTTGTGCACGCCCCGCTGCTTCGCCTTGAAGAGCTCGGCCATGCCGCCCACGGCCACCTTCTCCAGCAGGTAGTAGTTCCCGTACTCCTCCAGCACGCCGTGGAGGCTGTCCTGGTGGTCCGGGAAGGCGCGGGAGCCCACGGGGGTGGGCACCGGCAGGGCGGTGGCGGGGGAGGCCGGCGGCGGGGGCGGCGGGGCGTTCACGGGGACGAACTTCCCCGAGCCGATGTCGAAGGGGTCGTGGATGCCCGAGATGCCGCTGAGGGTGAACTCCTTGGGCTCCTCGGGGGGCAGGGGGGCCGTGGGCGTCGGCGGGAGGGGCGCGCGGGGGGCGGCGGCCGCGGTGGAGGGCACCGGCGTCTCGAAGGTGTCCGAGCCCAGCTCGTCGTCCAGGCTGCCGAACAGTTCCTCGGCGGCGAGGGGATGGCCCGGGGTGACCCGCGCGTCCGGGGGCACCGAGGCCTGGGCCGCGGGCCGGGGCAGCGGGGTGGAGGCGGGGGGCGTGGAGGGCGGAGGCGGCGGCGCCGCGGCCCTCGACGGCGGGGCGGCGGGCTTCGCCGGGGCCTTGGTGGCGGTCTTGAGGGAGTCCAGGATGGCGCCCAGGTCCGCGGTGGACTTGGGGCTGGTCTTGGCGGGGGGCGCCACCGGGGTCTTGGCGGCGGCCTTGAGGATCTCGTCCAGGGGGCCCGTGGCTTTGAGGGCCGCCGGGGCGGTGCTCCGGGCCGAGGGGGGTAGGGGCGGAGGCTGGATGGGCGGCTGGATCGGCGCTGGGGGCGGCGGCGGGGCCGGGGCGGGCGCCTGGGGCCCGCTGGCGCGCACCGAGGCGGGGGGCGGCGGCGGAGGCTGGACCGGCGGTGGCGGCGGCGGCAGGGGCCCGGTGGCGCGGATGGAGGCCTTGGGCGGCGGGGGCGGCTCCGGGGGCAGGACCGGCACCTCGCCGGTGGAGAGCATGCCGATGGGGCTGGAGGGCGGGGCCTCGGTGCGCTCCAGGTCCTCCAGCAGGTCGCCGAAGATGTCCTCGGAGCTGAGCTGGCCTCCCCGGACTCCCATGGGCCGGTACTGGCGCAGGGCCGAGGCGATGAGGTCCCCGGACATGGAGCGCTGGACATAGCCGCTCACCTCGGCGCTGCGCAGGGTCTGCTCCCCGGCGGCGCTCTGCAGCATCAGGACCGGGATGGCGGGGTTCTTCGCCCGCACGCTGTGGACGGCGTCGAGGCTCTTCTCCCCGTGGCGCTCCGGATCCACCAGGAGCAGGTCGGGCATGATGCCGGCCTGGACGAAGGTGGGCACCTCCGCCAGCTGGCACCAGCGGATCTCCCAGCCGTCCTGCTCCATGGACGATACGAGCCCCGGCGATTTCAGGGACTCGCCATCCACGATCAGAAGCAGTGGTTTGGCCATCGGGGCTCGAAGAATCCTGCAAGTGTAGCCTTAGGCTCGGCTTCCGGACAACTTTGGACGAAGGGGACCGCCCGCTCGCGGTGCTCGCGCTATGTCCCCCTCGTGCTCCCCACGCGCTGCCGGGGCGGAGCTCCGGCAGCGTGCCCGCAAACTGTCGCGTGAGGATGGGCGGTCCTCTGCGCCCCTGAGCCGGCAGGCCCGCAATCCTGCCTCGCATTGAAAGGCCATCCGGGCTATTCTGGTGGGCCGTCCTCCGGGACGAATCCACGACAGAAGGGGGGGATACCAATTGCCGCTCGTCAAGATCAAGGAAGATGAGACCTTCGAGAACGCGCTGCGCCGCTTCAAGCGCAAGTGCGAGAAGTCGGGCATCCTGAGCGAGCTCAAGAAGCGCCAGCACTACGAGAAGCCCTCCGCCAAGCGCAAGCGCAAGATGCTCGCCGCCCGGAAGAAGACCCTCAAGCGCCTCGCCCAGGAACGGCGCATCCTGGGGTGATCCCCGGCGCGCCGCCCATGCATTGATGTGAACCGGAAAGGCCCGAGCGATCGGGCCTTTCCTTTGCCCCCGAAGCCCATGCCCGTCCGCCATCCCGAGCTCGAGACCCTGGAGTTCCCGGTCCTCGCCGGGCTGGTCTCGGGTTTCGCCCGCACGGGCGGGGCCCGCGCGGCCCTGGCGGCGATGCAGCCCTGGGACGGCCGCGCCGGCCTCCGCCGCCTGCGGCAGATGGAGCTGGAGGACCTGGCCGCGCGCAATCCCGCCCTGCTGCCCGTGCGGCCCATGGACGAGGCCCTCGGCGCCCTGCTGGACCCCGCGGGCTGGCTGCTGCCGGAGCACTGGAAGCAGCTCCGGGAGGGCCTCCGGGCCCTGGCGCCCCTGCTGGAGGCCCTCGCCGGGCTGCCCTGGCCCGAGGAGCGGCCCCTTCCCGCGGGCACCCACCTGGGCATCGACCGCCTCCAGGCCACGGCCGCGGCCCTGCCGGACCCCTCGCCGGTGGCGGCCCAGCTGGCCCGCACCTTCAACGCCGACGGCGAGCTGGACCCCGCGCGGGTGCCCGGCCTGGCGGAGCTCTTCCAGGCCCAGCAGCGGGCCTTCCAGGCGGTGCAGGGCAAGCTCCAGAAGATCCTCCGCGGCGCCGGCGAGGCCCTGCAGGAGGCGGCCATCGTGGAGCGCAACGGGCGCTTCTGCCTCCCCGTCCGCTCCGAGCGCCGGGGCCAGGTGCCCGGCCTCGTGCTGGACCGCAGCGGCAGCGGCGCCACGGTCTTCCTCGAACCCTTCGACGCGGTGCCCCTGAACAACGATTACGTGGAGGCCTCCTCGGAGTTCGCCCTGGCGGTCTCGGCCTTCCTGCGCCGGTTGTTGGAGGAATTGAGATCCCGGCGGGCGGACTTCGCGGCCTGGCGGGCCTTCCTGGCGGACGTGGACGAGGCGGCGGCCCTCCTGCGCTGGCGGGGCCTCTGCGGCGGCCTCCTGCCCGAGCTGGGCACCGAGGCCCTGGACCTGCGGGAGGCCCGCCATCCGCTGCTGCTGCCCGAGGTCCGCGCGGCCCTGGACATGGAGCCCCTGGACCACGCCGTGGTGCCCCTGGACCTGCACCTGGACGGGGAGCGCCCCTGCCTGGTGATCTCGGGCTCCAACACCGGCGGCAAGACCGTGGCCCTCAAGACCGTGGGCCTGCTCATGGCCCTGGGCCACGCGGGCCTCGCGATCCCGGCGGCGGAGGGCACGCGGCTGCCGGGCCTCAGCACCCTCCACGCCGACATCGGCGACCACCAGACCCTGCTGGGCAGCCTCTCCACCTTCAGCAGCCACATCGTGCACCTGAAGGAGATCCTCCGGGACGCCCGGAGCGGCGGCTTCGTGCTCCTGGACGAGCTGGGCACGGGGACGGACCCCAAGGAGGGCGCGGCCCTGGGCACCGCGCTGCTGAAGGCCCTGGCCCGGCGCGGCTGCTGGGTGCTCTGCTCCACGCACCTGGGCGACATCAGCCAGTTCGCCCTGCGCCACCCGAAATTCCGCAACGCCTCGGTGCAGTTCGACGAGGAGAAGCTGGCGCCCACCTACCGGCTGCTGGTGGGCCTGCCGGGCCAGAGCCGGGCGCTCACCATCGCCGCCAAGCTGGGCCTGCCGGACTTCGTGCTTCGATCGGCCGAGCAGGCCCTGGGCCGCCGGGAGCAGGACTGGCGGGAGTTCCTGCGCCAGCTGGAGGCGGACCGCCTGGCCCTGATCCAGCAGGCGGAGGACCTGAAGAAGCGCGAAGCCGCCGTCGAGAAGGACCGCAGGATCCTCTCCCAGCGGGAGGAGCAGCTGCGCAAGGAGCAGGAGCGCCTGCACCGGGAGGCCACGGAGCGGGTGCAGCGGGTGCTGGACTTCCTGGACCACGAGGGCAAGCGCCTGGTGAAGGAGCTGAAGGCCAAGCAGAAGGACGCGACCGTCCACGCGGACCGCCTGCTCACGGACACCCGGGAGAAGCTCAAGGTGATGGAGCGCATCGCCGCCGCGGAGCTGGCGGCCCAGGCGCCGAAGGCGCGACCCGCGGGCGCCGGGCTCGAGCTGAAGGTGGGCGGCTTCGCCCGCCACCGGGGCTTCAACCTCGAGGGCAAGGTGACGGCCCTGAAGGGGGACCGGGTGACCCTGGAGACGCCCCAGGGCCGCCGCATCGAGGCCCGCGTCGGCGAGCTGGAGGCCATCACCGGCAAGGAGGCGGGCCCGCGCAAGGGTTCGCTGCGGCTGCGGGTCGAGGCCGCCGACATCGAGCGCGAGCTGAACCTCATCGGCCGCGCCAGCGACGACGTGGAGGTGGAGGTGCACCGCTTCGTGGAGCGCGCGATCGGCAGCGGCGCGAGGTTCGTGCGCATCGTGCACGGGCATGGCACGGGGAAGCTGAAAGCCGCCGTGCGCGAAGCGCTGAAGGGGCATCCCTCCATCGCGGCCGTGGACGACGCCCCCCAGGCCCAGGGCGGCGCGGGCGCGACGGTGATCACGCTGAGGTAGCTCGCAAGGCGAGGCTGGCTGTGACCGACGTGTTACAGAAGGCCCGGCGGAAGTGCGCCAGCCTGGATGTGGGCGGCGTGGTCCGCCCTCCCCTGCTCCCACGATCCCGGGCGCCCTGGCGCCCCTGGAGGCCCCATGCGCGCTTATCTGCTCGTCCCTTCCCTCGTCGCCACCCTCGCCGCCGGCGAGCCCCTCGCCCTCACGGCGCCCATCCGGTCGGTACGGGTGCACCCCGACGAGGCCTGGGTGACGCGGGTGGGGAGCCTCGCCCTGCCAACGGCCGGGACCTTCAAGGTCAAGCTGGGCCAGCTCCCCGGCGGCCTCGTCCTGGACGACCTGCGCATCCAGGCGAAGGGGCCCGGCGGCGCGCGGCTGGGGGAGATCCTCGTGGGGCCGGACCGGCACGTGACGCCGGAGACGCCGGAGTCGAGGTCCCTGCTGGCGAAGCTGGAGGTGCTCCACACTCGGAAGTCGGAACTGGAGTCCCTGCAGGAGGCCAACCAGAAATCGGCGGGCTTCCTGGAGGGCTTCATGAACCAGCAGCGGAATGGGGAGGGGAAGAGCCTGCCCACCGGATCGGCCCTCATCGAACTCACCCGGGGGCTCGAGGCCCGCCTCGCGGAGCTGGCCACCCAGGCCCAGGTGCGCGGCCGGGAGCTTGAGAAGGTGCAGAAGGAGATGACCACCTTGGAGGCCGAGTGGCAGAAGCTCCGGGGCAAGCTGGACACCAATCCGAACCCGAGCGCCGTCACCGTGGAGCTGGACACCGAGCAGCCCGGCGAAGTGGAGCTGGAGGTGAGCTACCGCACCCGGCAGGCCCGCTGGAAACCCAGCTACGAGTCGCGTCTCAGCCTCGACGGAAAAAAGTTCGAACTGGTGCTCTTCGCGGCGGTCACCCAGGCGAGCGGGGAGAGCTGGGACAAGGTGCGCATGGAGCTGAGCAACAGCACGCCGAGCCGCGTTCAGGAGATGCCCGTGTTCCGACAGGCGGCGGTGCTGGGATGGAGGGCCCCTCAAGTCAGCTTCCCCACGGGGAGCATGGCCGGGGCAACAGTGGAGGTGGTCGCAACCCAAGCGACTGCCGACAGGACCGAACTCAGCACCGCCATGCTCGCTCCGGGCGTTATCCGGAGGGCGGGCGCCTACCAGCCCCCGGTTCTCGGGACCCAGCCTGTCCTGGAACCTTCCGCCTCCACCCTTGAAGAAGCTTCAGGGCTGGCCAAGACCTGGCTCCTGGAGGGGTCCAAGGACGTGCCTTCGGACGGCGACGCTCATCGGTTCCGCGTGGCCACCCAGGATCTCGCCCCCACCTTGCATGTCGTGGTGGCTCCCCGCCTCGATACCACCGCCTATCAGGTGGTGCGCTTCCCGGCACCTACGAAGGTGCCGCTCTTCCCTGGCGCTCCGATCCTGCGCTACGTGGGCACCCAGCGGATGGGGCAAGGGGGATTCGCTGTCCCGGTGGCAGGCCAGCCCTTCGAGTTGAACTACGGCCCCTACGAGGGTGTGCGGGCGAGCTTCCAGCGCCTCGGCGAGAAGCGCCCCTTCAAGATGTCGAAGATCGTGGGCGTGCTGACCAAGACGGGAGGCGTGACCAAGACCGAAACCCGGGAGGAGATCACCACCGCGACCCGCGAGCGCGCCTGGCAGCTCGACGAGCGCATCACCCTCGCCAACGACACCGAATCCCCCCTCATGGTGGAAGTCCAGGATCGCGTCGTGCGCAGCGTGCACGAGTCGGTGCACATCGAGGCCACGACCGAAACGACCCCCGGGGCCGTTCTGAAAAGCCCCCTAGTCCAGGCCTGGACCGTGCGCCTGGAACCCAAGGGCGAGGCCATGGTGAACACGGGGCTGGTCATCAAGGCGCCGAAGGAGGGGGACCTCACCGGGCTGAGGGAGCTGGGGTTGGAGTAGGCGGCCTGTCCGGGAACTTCGACCCTCCGGCGCCTGTCCCAGGATCCATCCCGCCCTTTGACGGCCGGCGCCTGCCAAGGCGCGTACCATCCCCAAAGTCCTATCCCGGAGCCCCCCATGCGCCCCACCGCCCTCGCCCTCCTGCCCCTCGCCCTGGCCGCCCAGGAGACGCCCACCACCCTCCGGGACCAGAAGGCCCTGGCGGTGACGATCTACAACTCGAACCTGGCGCTGGTGAAGGACACGCGGGAGGTGCGGCTGCCGAAGGGGGAGACGAAGCTGGCCTTCCAGGAGGTGTCGGCGCAGATCCGGCCGGAGACGGCGCTGCTGAAGAACTTCACGGAGCCGAAGGGCTTCTTCGTCATCGAGCAGAACTTCGACTTCGACCTGCTGTCACCCCAGAAACTTCTGGAGAAGTACGTGGGCGAGAAGGTCACGGTGGTGTCCATGCGGCCCAACCCCGACGGGCCCGGCTCGAAGGAGCACCGGGAGGAGGCCACGGTGCTGGCCACCAACGGCGGCACGGTGCTGCAGTTCGCGGACCGCATCGAGACCTCGGTGCCGGGGCGAATCATCTACTCCCGCGTGCCGGCCAACCTCCGCGCCCGGCCCACCCTGGTGCTGAACCTCAACTCCGGCGCCGACAGGGCCCAGAAGCTGGAGCTGAGCTACCTCACCGGCGGGCTGGCCTGGAAGGCGGACTACGTGGCCAACCTCGCCAGCGACGAGAAGACCCTGGACCTCAACGGCTGGGTGACGCTCACCAACACCAGCGGGGCCAGCTACCCGAACGCGACGCTGCAGCTGGTGGCCGGGGACGTGAACCGGGCCAAGGAGAAGCCCGACGTGGCCTACCGCATGATGTCCAAGAACGGCGCCGTGCCCGCGCCGGCCGCGGCCGAGATGCGGGAGGAGAGCCTCTTCGAGTACCACCTCTACACCCTCGACCGGCCCACCACGATCCAGGAGAACCAGACCAAGCAGGTGGCCCTCCTGGGCGCCTCCTCCGTGCCCGTGCGCAAGGAGTTCCTCCTCCAGGGCCAGAGCCACTACTACTCCAACGCCTACGGCGACACCGGCGAGAAGCTGAAGGTCGGCGTCTATGTGGAGTTCGACAACAAGGAGGCGTCGAACCTCGGCAAGCCCATGCCGAAAGGGATCGTCCGGGTCTACAAGAAGGACTCGGAGGGCCGCGCCCAGTTCATCGGCGAGGACAATGTCGATCACACCCCCAAGAACGAGCTGGTGCGCCTCAAGCTCGGCGACGCCTTCGACGTCACCGCCCGGCGCAAGCAGACCGACTTCAAGAAGATCGGCGGCAGCGGCCGCTACAACTACATCTACGACGCCGCCTTCGAGGTGGAGCTGAAGAACGCCAAGAAGGAGGCCGTCACCGTCACCGTCCTCGAGCCCATCCCCGGCGACTGGGAGATGCTCTCCCAGAGCCACCCCCACACCAAGGCCGCCAGCGGCACCGCGAAGTTCCAGGTGCCCGTGCCCGCCGAAGGCAGCGCCACGCTCACCTACCGCGTGCGGGTGAAGTGGTGAGGGATCCGAAGCCCTGAGAGACCTGCCGTCCGCTCGACGCATCCAGAACACAACCCAGGAGCTCCCATGCGCCCCGCCGCCGCCCTGCCCTTCCTCTGCCTCACCCTCGCCGCCCAGACGGTGGTGGACGCCCCCATCGCCCGGGTGCGCCTCCACCCCGACGAGGCCTGGGTCACCCGCGTGGGCCAGGCCCGCATCACCGGCGCCGGGACAGCGAAGCTGGTCATCAAGGACCTGCCGCCGGGGCTGGGGCTGGACGATCTCCGGGTGAGCGCGAAGGGTCCCGAGGGTTCGAAACTGGGGGACCTCGGCGTCAATGCCGAAGTGCGCGTGGTGACCGAGACGCCGGAGTACAAGGCCCTGCTCAAGGAGCGCGAAGGCCTGCGGGACCGGCGCGACGCCCTGGAGGCCGAGGGGGAGTCCCTCCAGCAGGAACTGAATTTCCTCCGGGGCCTCGCCGCCGCCTACGACAAGGACATCTCCGTGAAGATGGCGGCCAGCGCGCCCAACGCCGCCACCGTCGTCGAGCTCAGCAGGGGCCTCGGCACGCGCCAGAACGAGATCCTGAACCGGGAGCGCAGGCGGCGCCGGGAGCTGGAGAAGCTCGCCGAGGAGGAGGGCCGCCTGAACGCCGAGATCGCCAAGCGCAGCGGCGGCAGCCGGGAAGCCCCCAGCCGCGCCACCGTGGAGGTCACCGTGCCCCGGGCCGGCGACGTGGAGCTCGAACTCAGCTACCGCACCCGCGCCGCGCGGTGGACGCCGGCCTACGAGGCGCGGCTGAGCGGCGACCGCAGGAAGCTCGAACTCGTCCTCTACGCCGCCATCACCCAGACCAGCGGCGAGGACTGGAGCGGCGTGAAGCTCGAGATCAGCAATGCGAGGGCCAGCCGAAGCCTGGCGGTGCCCAAGTACGCCGGCGCCCAGGAGGCCACGTGGATGCTGCCCCCGCCGCCCCCTCCTCCGGCGGCCATGGGCATGCTGTCCGGAGGCGTCGCCCGCCGGGAAGCGGCGGCTGCGGCGGTGGAGGTGGTCGCCCAGAACACGTTCCTCGCCGACAAGATCTCCGAAGCTCCCGCCACGCCAGCGGAAGCCCCGGAAGAGGGCGCCCAGACCTTCGAGGAGGCCCAGGGCCTTGCCACCACCTTCACCCTCGACGGCACGAAGGAGGTCCCCGCCGACGGCGAGCCCCACCGGTTCAAGGTGGTCGCCAAGGACCTGGCGCCGGAGCTGCACCTGCTCGCGACGCCCCGCCTGGACCCCACGGTCTACCAGGTGGCCCGTTTCGCGACGCCCTCGGGCATCCCCCTCTTCCCCGGCGCGGCCATCGTCCAGTACGCCGGCACCGCGCGGCTGGGTCAGACGCAGCTCGTCATGCCCAGCCCCGGCCGCCCCTTCGAGCTGGGCTTCGGCCCCTACCGCGGCCTGCGCGCCAGCTACACCCGCGTGGACGCGAAGAAGGAGCAGGTGGGCGCCTTCACCAAGGAGCGGCAGTGGACCCTGCGGGAGAAGCTCGAGGTGGCCAACGACACCGCCGAGCCCGTGGAGGTGGAGGTCCAGGACCGCATCCTCAAGTCCGCGGTGGAGCAGCTCAAGATCGCCGCGACCCCGGACACCACCCCCGGCGAGGAACGCCAGCCCGGCGTGCGCACCTGGGTGGTGAAGCTCGGCGCCAAGGAGGGCGCGACCGTAACCCTCGGGACCATCGTCCGGGCGCCGATGGAGGGCGTGCTCACGGGGCTGGAGGGGCTGCGGCTGCCGATGTAGGCGACCGATCGGTCTGCCAGGGAGGGGGGCGGGACGGCTAAACTCCTCCCATGCCCCTCCCCCGACGCTTCCTCGCGCGCCTGCGCCGGTTGCCCCTGCGGCTGCGGACGCGGCTGCGGGGCGGCACCGAGGGGCTGCATCCCTCCCTCGTGAAGGGCTCGGGCCTCACCTTCATGGAGAACCGGCCCTACCAGGTGGGCGACGACCCGCGGCTCATCAACTGGCCGCTCACGGCCCGCACCGGCGAGCCGGTCATCAAGCGCTTCGAGGCCAGCCGCGAGCTGATCCTGTGGCTGGTGGTGGACCCCTCGCCCTCCATGTACCTGGGCGATCCCGTCACCCCCATCCGCTGGGCCCTCGAGCTCATGGGCGCCGCCTGCGCCACCATCCAGGCCACCGGCGACCGCATCGGCCTCATCGTCCCCGGGGACGGCCGCACCCCCGCCCTGCGCCTCGCCCCCAAGCGGGGCAAGGCCTACGGCCTGCGCCTCCTGGAGCGCCTGGCGGAGCGCCCCCCCGCGGTGCCCACCCCGGCGGCCTGGCAGGAGGCCCTGGGCCACTGGGGCGAGCACGGCAAGGGGCACCGCCTCTGGCTCTTCAGCAACGGCGCCGGCCTCCAGGGGCTGGGGGACCTCCTCAAGCCCATCGCCGCGCGGCACAAGGTGGTGTGGTTCGAGCCCCGCCTGCCGAAGAAGCGCTGGAGCTTCCACCGCCACGCCGCCTGGCCCGACCCCGGCCTGCCGGGCACCGTGGAGCGCCAGACCTGGAACGCCCTGGAGGATCCCGTGCACCGCATGGGGCAGTGGCTGAAGGCGGGTGGCGCATGAAAGGCCTGCTCCTCCTCGCCGCGCTGCCCCTCGCCGCCGCGCCCACGTGGAAGGCCCCCGGGAAGCTCGCCTTCGGCCAGATGGCCGTGCTGGAGCTGGTGGAGTCCGACCCGGCGGCCCCGCCCCTGCCCCGGCCCGGGGACGAGAACCTCGGCCCCCTGGCCCTGCGCAGCGTGGAGGCCACCAAGGACGGCCGGGGCTGGAAGCTCACGGTGCAGCCCCTGGTGCCCGGCCTCGTGGTGGTGCCGCCCCTCGATCTGGGCGACGGCCGCCGCGCCCCGGAGCTGCGCCTGCAGGTGCCCCGCACCACCCCCTACGGCGCCGACTGGAAGGGCGTCGGCGGCGGCCTCCAGGACCGCCTCGAGCCCCTGCCCTTCCCCTGGTTCTGGGCTTCCGTGGCGGCCCTGCCCCTCCTCGCCCTGGGCGCCTGGATCCTCCGCCGATGGCGCAGGGGCGGCCCGGGCCGGGCCTGGCGCCAGGCCCGGCGCGCCTTCCAGGCCGCCTGGCCCCCGAAGTCCCGGCAGCGGGCCGCCCTGGACGCCTCCCACGGCGCGGGCCGGGACATCCTGGCCCGGGTCTTCGGCGACGAGGCCCGCGCCTGGGGCCCCCACGCCCTGCGCCGCCTGCAGCTGGACGCCTGGGCCGCCTGGGCCGAAGGCCTGGACGCCGCCCGCTTCGGCGGGCAGGAGCCGCCCCGGGCCAGGGCCGAGGACCTGCTCCAGGCCCTGGAGCCCCACCGCAAGACCCCGAGAGGGGGCCGGCCGTGATGGACCTGCGCCACCCCTTCGCCCTCCTGCTCCTGCTGCCGGGCCTCTGGCTCGTGTGGAAGCGCCCCTACCGCTGGGGCATCCCCGGCTCCCATCCCGCCTCCTTCCTCGCGCGGTGGAGCGCCCAGCTCCTGCCCCCCGCAGTGCTGCTGGTGCTCGTGCTGGCCGCCGCGGGCCCCGAGTGGCGCTCCCCGGTGCGGGGCATGGCGCCGGTGGTGGACTTCGCCGTGGTGCTGGACGGCTCCAGCTCCATGCGCGCCCTGGACGACGGCAAGCAGAGCCGCTGGGACGCCGCCCGCAGCCTGCTGTCGGCCTTCATCGCCAAGCGCTCCGACGACCGCTTCGCCCTCATCGTCTTCAGCGCCCACCCCGTGACCCTCTCGCCCCTCACCGCCGACCACGGGCGGCTGATGCGCATCCTGAGGGGCCTGCAGATCGAGAGCCGGGACGACGGCACCGCCATCGGCTCGGGGCTCATGACCGCCGTGCGCCGCCTCTCGGAAAGCCCCGCCCGCAGCCGCGTGATCCTCCTGCTCACCGACGGCGCCGAGAACCGCGGCCGCGTGCACGCCCTGGAGGCGGCCCAGGAGGCCCGGGACCACAACATCCGCATCCACACCGTGGTGCTGGGCGGGCAGAAGGAGGCTCTCTACCCCCTGGAGGGCGGCGGCTTCGCCCAGCTCCGGGTGGACAACGATCCCGAGACCCTCAAGAAGGTCGCCGCCCTGGGCCACGGCGAGGCCTTCGCCGCCGACGACCCCGGCGGCCTGGCCCGCAGCCTCGCCGCCATCGACAAGCTGGAGAAGACCGCCCTGCCCGTGGACCCGCCCACGGAGGGCGCGCCCCTCGCCGGGATCGTCCTCGCCCTGGCGGGCCTGCTGGCCTCGCCCTTCCTGCTGGACCTCTTCCGCAAGCGGGGAAGGCCAGCCCCCATTTGGCTTGGAAACTGACAATGGCGAAATTCAGTCCTTTAATTCCTTCAGCACACCTGGCATCGCTACTCCAACAGGTCACCGTGCCTGACGCCCTCCGCAGTGCGTCCGAAGAGTGGGCAGAACACCTCAACAACTACCAAAGCAAGGTACTGAAGGAGCAGCAGAACCGGGGCCGGTTCCTGAGTCTCCTGTTCGAACGGGGCCTTGGCTTTAGGCCCGATGGTGCTGTGGCCGCGGACCAGCCATTCACCATGCGGGAAGAGCAAAAGACCGAGCTGGACTCCGATCGACCCGACGCCTCCTTCGGCCGCTTCGGAGGCGCGGCCAAGGAATCCGCCACCTATGCCGTATTGGAACTGAAGGACGCCGGGACGGACCTGGACCAGAAGCAGGGCGGCGCTTACGGGAAGACTCCTGTTGAACAGGGCTTCGCCTATGCCGACAAGCACACGCACGCAGAGTTCATTCTCGTGTCCGACTTCCGGCGCATCCGCCTCTATGCCCGAGAGGCTCGCCAACTCAAAGCCTGGGAGTTCGATTTCAGGCGCCTCGGACATGAAGATAAGGAAGCAGCCCTAAAGGAGCTGGCCTTCTTCCTTTCGCCGGAGCGCCTGCTCCCCTCCCACGCGGGTGCGCGGCCCCGACTGCTCGACCACATCCAGGCTGCGCCCAAGGACAAGGAGCGGGTGACGAGGGAGTTCTACCTAGAATTCCGCGCCCTTCGGGACGAGCTGCGGGCCCACTACGAGGGCATCCTGCTAAAGCTTGGTCGGGCCGACGCCTCCCAGACCGCCCTCCAGGCCGCCCAAAAGGCCGTGAACCGCGCGCTGTTCGCGGGATTTGTACAGAGCCGCGCCCTGCTGCCCGACGGCCTCCTCCAGGACCTGACAACGCGGATCAGCTTCATGGAGGACAAGCCAGTCTTCCACAACCTGCGCCTTCTCTTCCGCCACATGGACAAGGGCAAGACACTCCCTTTCCGGGGCAACCACGCCGAACTCAAGATCCAGAAGTTCAACGGCGGCCTATTCCGCCTGGACGGAATCGTGGATGGGGAGGACTTCCCCCTCACAGAGAAGCAAGCGGCCAAACTCATCCACTTGGCCGATCGAGACTTCGTCACAGAGCTGCCTGTCAGTGTCCTGGGGCACTGCTTCGAGTCCAGCCTGGGCGACTTGGACGTCGAGCGGAAGAGCGAGGCACGACACCAGGATGGCATCTACTACACGCCAGACTGGGTGACGCGGGCCATCTGCCGCCGTGTCCTGGGCCCGCTGGTGGAGCGCTGCCGGGCAGAAGGTAACAAGGCCGCAGCGCTCATCGCTGATGAAACGGAGCGAGGTCTCACTGCCTTGGAGAAGACCTGGAACGCCGTTGCAGATCTTCGGATCCTGGATCCCGCCTGCGGCAGCGGCGCCTTTCTGGCCATGGGCCTCAGGGTGCTGCGTGAACTGCTAGAGCCCGACTACCGCCGGGCCCGGGCGCTGGCTTCCTCATTGCCTGACGTGGCCGAGGACATCGCTCACGAGGAGCTGCCAGGCTTCTCCGCGCCAGTGGAGACACCCCGGGTGAGGGCCCTGGCGCGTCTGGAAGCCCTCCCCGCCCTGGATCGCTGCTTTTACGGTGTGGACCTGCATGACGAGGCGGTCATGCTCGCCCAGCTTTCCCTTTGGCTGGAGACCGCAGAGAAGGGGCGCAAGCTCTCGGACCTCAGCGACCGCATAAAGACCGCCAACTCCCTCACTGCGGACTGGAACGGGCTCTTCCCTGGCACGCGATTCGACGCTGTCATCGGCAATCCGCCCTACGTGCGCATGGAATTGTTCAAGGATCTCAAGCCCCACCTCAAAACCCGGTTCCCCGAGGTCCACGAGGAGCGTGCGGACCTCTACTGCTACTTCTTCCAGCTCAGCTTCGAGCTGCTGAAGGAAGGCGGACGCTACGGCGTCATCGTCAGCAACAAATGGCTCAAGGCCAAGTACGGTGCCCCCTCGCGGGCCTACCTGAAGGCCCAGGCCCAGCTCGAGGCGATCCTGGACTTCGGCGAGCTGCCGGTCTTCGAGGACGCCGGCGTCATGCCCCTCATCGTCACCGGCGAGAAACGGAGTGGGGGCACGGTCCTTCCTCTGAGATTCGCCCAGATCCCGGCGCTGCCCGACACGGATCATGGCCTCGACGACCTGGAAACCCAGCATGCCCACGAAGTCCCTGCCTCCCAGCTTGGACCCGAGGCCTGGCTCCTGGTGGATGCGGCGCAGGGCTTAGTCTTCGCGCGCCGTGCCGCCAAGGGCGTCACGCTCCGGGAATACCTTGGCGATACGCCGATCTGCTGGGGCATTAAAACAGGCCTCAATGACGCGTTCTGGATCAATGAAGGACAACGGGACACCCTGGTAGCCACGAACCCGGAAGCGAAGTTACTCCTCAAGCCCCTCGTGATCGGCGACGATGTGCGTCGTTGGGCGGTCCAACAGGATTCTTCCCGCTACCTCATCTACACGCCGAAGGGTCGCTACAGCGAAACCGAGTTCCTAGACCGGTTCCCCGCCGTGGCCAAACATCTCGCCCCTTTCCGCAGCTATCCGGGCAAGAAGGGCAAGATTGTTGGCTTGGACCACCGCGCCACCAAGCAACAGTGGTTTGAGCTGCAACAGGCACAGGAGGCGTATCATTCGTTTTTTGAAGGCCAACAGATTCTTTGGCCATTCTTTGCAATGTCCCCACGGTTCATGTTCTGCAGGGGGATATATCCAAACAATAATTGCTATTCCATTCCATCCAAAGATCAGTGGTTGGTTGCGTTTCTTAATTCAAAATTATGTTGGCTACAGATAATTATGATCGGAGCATCACTTGGGAACGCAGAGGATGGCGGTCGAATGTTGCTTTATGAAAATCTCATGGAGCGTATTGTCATACCGCAGTTAGATGAGAATTCGCAATCGGCTCTCACGGAGTTTTCAACGAATTTGCATGAGTTATCAATAATTCAGGAATCCAGCCGACGCGCTTTCACCTCTGTCCTCCGGACCGCACCCTGGCGCTGCGCGACCCTCGGCGCGAGGCTCGAACGCTTCTGGGAGCTGGATGCGGACACGCTGCTGGCCGAGGCGCTGAAGCGCCGGGAAAAGGGCCAAAAGAAGGACCCGACGATGGCCCAGCGGGAAGAGTTGAAACGGCTCTGGCGCGAGGCTTCGGAGCCAATGCGCGAGCTGGCACATACAATTGCCAACCTCGAAGCCGACCTTGAAAGGGCCGTGGAAGCGGCCTGGGGAGAGCCGTGATCCCCTTCACCCACCCCGAGCTGGTGTGGCCCTCGCTGGGCCTGGCGGCCCTGGCCCTGGCGGCGGGCTTCGCGGTCTTCCTGCGGCCCGGTCTCAGCCTCCGGGTCGTCGGCCAGCGGCCCCTGGCCCAGGGCCTCGGCCTCGCGCTGGTGGCGCTGGGCGTCGGCCTCGGCCTCGCGGAGCCCCGCTATGGCAAGCCCGAGGTGCCGCGACTGACGGTGCATCTGGTGGTGGACGCCTCCCGCTCCATGCTGGCGACGGACGCCGGGGGCGGCCGCACCCGCTGGCGGGCCGCGGTGGAGGCCCTGGACCGCCTCTTTGCCAAGCCCCAGCCCGGCCTGCGCTACAGCCTCACCCTCCTCACCGGCGACACCATCCCCCTGGCGCCCCCGGGGGAGGACCGCGCCCTGCTCCGGGACTCCCTCCGCGCCGTCCGCCCCGGCGAGATCGGCAGCCCCGGCACCAGCCTGGGCCGCGGCCTGGCCCAGCTCGCGGCCTCGGTGCCCGCCGGGGAGCCCGCCGCGGTGCTGTTCCTGGGGGACGGCGAGGAGACCTGGGAGGCCGCCGACGCCGCCCGGGACCGCGCGGCCTCGGCCCTGAAGGCCGCGGGCCTGCCCCTGGACACCCTCTGCTTCGGCGGCGCCACGCCGGCCTCGGTGCCCCGGGCGGAGGGCCAGGCCGACGAGAAGGAGCTCAGCAGCATCGCCCGGCCCGACTTCCTGCAGGCCCTGGCGGAGGCCGCGGGGGGGAAGGCCCTGGACCCCAAGGACGACCTGGCCGCGCGCTACGCGGACCTCGCCGCGGGGAAGGCGCCCCTCCCCGTGTCCCGCTCCCGCCAACCGGCCCATCCCGAGTGGGGCGCCTGGCTGGCCCTGCTGGGCCTCGGCGTCTGGCTGGCGGGGGCAGGCAAGCCCCTGGCTGCCTGGCGCCCGGTGCTGGGCCTGCTCCTGGCGGCGGGGCTGGGCACGCCCGCCCGGGCGGGCGCCGGGTCCGGGGACCTCCCCCTGCCCCCCAGCGTCTCCGCCTGGCTGGCCCAGCGGGCCCTCGAGCAGGGGGACCTGGAGGGCGCCCGGCGCTTCAAGCCCAGCAGCGCCAAGCCCCGGCACCAGCTCCTGGCGGCCCTCATCGAGCTGCGCACGGGCCACCCCGAGGCCGCGCTGCAGGCGCTGGCGCCCCTCACCGGCCAGGGCGCGCCCCGCCCGCTGCCCGCCTGGCGCGGACCGGCCCTGCTGCTGGCGGCCCGGGCCCAGATGCAGCTGGAGAAGCTCGACGAGGCCAAGGCCCTGCTGGAGCGCCTGCTGAAGGAGGACCCCGGCCAGGCCGAGGCCGTGCACGACCTCCAGTCCCTCATCCAGGACCAGACGCCGCCGCCCCCCAACCCCAAGCCGCCGCCCCCGCCGCCGCGCCCCAGCATGGGCGCGCGCCAGGACGAACTGGAGGGCATCCAGCAGCGCATGCCCAAGCGCAATCCGCCCCCGGCGGGGGTGAAGGATCTGTAGGCCCTGGGCTCTGGGCTCTGGGCCACCCGCGCCCTTCGCGTCCCGGGCCAGAGCCCAGAGCCTAAAGCCCTACTTCGAGAGCCAGGCGGCGAGGTCCTTCCCCGTGCGGAAGGCGCCCACCTGGCGGCGGACTTCCTTGCCGTCGGCGTCGAGGATGATCAGGGTCGGGTAGCCCTCGAGCTTGAAGCGCTCGGCCAGGGCGGTGCCCTCGGGGATGGGCGTGCCGTCCTTGAGCTGGGCGAGGGCGCTGAAGGGGACGACCTTCGCCAGGGCGGCCTGGGCCTCGGGGGTGGGGAAGACGTTCTTCTTCAGGTGCTGGCAGGGGCCGCACCACTCCGCCCAGATGTCCATGAAGATGAGCTTCTTCTCGGCCTTGGCGCGCTTCTGGGCCGCCGCGAGGGTCTCCTCCCACTTCACGCCGTACTGGGCCATCAGGGGGGCCGCCGCCATCAGCATCGCCGCCAGGATCTTCATGCTTCCTCCATTCAGGGATCGGATGCCCCGGCGGGGCCTCCTGTTCCCGGGGAACCAGTTTACCGGGACCGAGGCCCGGCCCCAGGCGCCTCCCCTACACTAAGGAAAATCCGGGGGTTGCGATGGCGGTGAAGGCGCGGGTGAAGGATTCCCTGGCCAGGGCGAAGGCGAAGGTGAAGGCGGCCACGGCGAAGACGCGGGAGGCCACGGCGAAGGCGCGGGAAGCCGGGACGAAGGCCGGCGCGGAGACGGCGACCAGGGTCCGGAAGGCCCGGGCGGCGGTGAACGCGGCGCCCGCCAAGGTCAAGGCCACGCCGGCCCGGGTGCGCCAGGCCAAGGCCGACCACGAGGAACGCCACCGCCCCTCGGGCTTCGCCTTCGCCCTGGCGGATTCGGTGGCCATGCTCAACCCCGGGCACTGGGACGCCCTGACCGCCGGCGCCTCGGTGTACCTGTCCCGGCGCTACCTCGCGATCCTCGAATCCGCCCGGCCGGAGAACCTGCGGCCCCACGTGGCCCTCGTCTACCGCGGGGCCAAGCCGGTGGCGGCGGTGGCGGCCCAGAGCGTGGACCTGCGGGGGGACGACCTGCCCAAGCCCACGGCCTCCAAGGCCCTGCGGAACGCCCTGGCCAAGGTGAAGGACCGCATCCTGGTCTGCGGCAACCTGCTCTCCTGGGGCCCCCACGGGGTCGCCTTCGCCCCGGACGAGGATCCGGCAGACCTCTGGCCCGGGGTGGCGGAGGCCCTCTACCGCATGCGGCGGGCGGACAAGCTCCTGGGGGAGACCGGCCTGGTGTGGGTGAAGGACCTCACCCCGGAGGTGGACGCCGCCGCCGGGGCTCTTCGCCGCTTCTCCTACAAGCCCTTCGACACCGAACCCAACATGGTGCTGGCCATCCCGGCGCACTGGGCCTCCTTCGAGGACTACCTGAAGGATCTCCGGGGCGGCTACCGCAGCGGGGTGAAGAAGGTCCGCAAGGACTTCGAGGCCGGGGGCTTCACCCTGGAGCGCCTGGACGCGAAGGGCGTGGCGCGGGAAGCCGCGACGCTCCACGCCCTCTACCACCAGGTCCACGACGGGCAGAAGTTCCGCCTGGCCTCCCTGCACCCGGACTTCATCCCCCGCCTGGCCGAGGCTTTCGGCGACGCCTTCCGCACCCACCTGGCCCGCAACGCGGAGGGCGAGGCGGTGGGCTTCATCACCACCCTGAAGGACCAGGACGGCGCGGTGGGCTACTACATCGGCTTCGACAAGGCCACGGCCGCCAGCGGGGCGCCCATCTACCTGCGCCTGCTCCAGCAGACCATCGAGGACGCCATCCTGCTGGGGGCCGCCTGGCTCTCCCTCGGTCGCACCGCGTTGCAGCCCAAGGCCCAGCTGGGCGCCCAGCCGGTGCCCATCCGCTGCCACCTCCGCCACCGCATCCCGGCCCTGAACGCGGTGGTGCGCACCTGCCTGAACCTGATGCCGGAGCCGGACCAGGCGCCCGAACGCAACGCGTTCAAGTGACCGGGAAGGAACGCGTTCCAGTAGGCTAGGAGCCATGACCCCCGAGGAATTCCGCAGGCTGGGCCACGACCTGGTGGACTGGATCGCCGCCTACCGCGAAGGGCTGGAATCCTTCCCCGTGATGAGCCCGGTGAAGCCCGGGGACATCCGCAAGGCCTTCCCGGGGGTGCCGCCCATGAAGCCCGAAGGGCTGGCGGGCATCGCCCGGGAGCTGGACGCGAAGGTGCTGCCGGGCATCACCCACTGGAACCACCCGAGCTTCTTCGCCTACTTCCCCAGCAACACGAGCTACGCGTCCATCCTGGCGGACCTGGTGGCCTCGGGCCTGGGGGCCCAGGGCATGAGCTGGCAGACGTCGCCGGCGGCCACGGAGGTGGAGGAAGTGGTCATGGACTGGCTGCGGCAGATGCTGGGCCTGTCCACGGCCTTCACGGGGGTCATCCACGACACGGCGAGCACGGCGACGCTCTGCGCGCTGATCTGCGCCCGGGAGCGGGCCAGCAGCTACGGCCAGAACCGCGGGGGCCTCCAGGGCACGGCGACGAAGCTGGTGGTCTACGCGTCGGACCAGGGCCACAGCTCCATCGAGAAGGCGGCGCTGCTGGCGGGCTTCGGCAAGGCCCACCTGCGCCTCATCGAGACCGACGAGAACCACGGGATGCGCCTGGACCTGCTGAACGCGGCCATCCAGGAGGACATCGCCCTGGGCCGGCGCCCCTGCGCGGTGGTGGCGGCCATCGGGACCACGGGGACGACGGCGCTGGATCCGCTCAAGGACATCGCCCGGCTCCAGGAGAAGTTCCGCTTCTGGCTCCACGTGGACGCGGCCCTGGCGGGCACGGCCATGGTGCTGCCGGAGTGCCGCTGGATGTGGGAGGGCATCGAGGCGGCGGACTCGATGGTGATGAACCCCCACAAGTGGATGGGCACCGGCTTCGACCTCAGCGCCTACTTCGTGAAGGACCCCCAGCACCTGATCCGCGTCATGAGCACCAACCCCAGCTACCTGCGCACCGCCCAGGACGACGAGGTGAAGAACCTGCGGGACTGGGGCATCCCCCTGGG
>JABLTH010111824.1_pt1 | contig 23887 bp, 24 predicted proteins | sample 7875711 | NCBI WGS metagenome assembly JABLTH01 (sample SAMN14941262, study PRJNA633318) | bioreactor metagenome | isolation source: bioreactor | place: China | collected 2019-03-05 | reverse complement strand
GCTGATCAACGTTGGCAGCGGTCTGACCGGGAAATTCCTGTTGGAGCGCTCGCGCAAGCGCCTGCTCGCAGCCCGGGAAAAGATGCACAGGCAGGGGTTGAGCGATGCCGACCTGGAGGAGCGCCTGCACGTCGACACCATGACCTTCGATGTGGTCAAGCAATGGCGACGGGTGCATTTCCCCATTGCCCTGGCGTTCGGGGTACTGGCCCTGGCTCACATCATCAGCATCTTCCTGTTCTGGGGATGGAAATGAACCGCCGCTGGTTGCTGCTGGTGATCGGCTTCGACCTGTTGGTGCTGCTGGGGCTGGCCTTTGTCTACCCGAACCTGATGATCAGCCCCGGGCCGTTGACGCCGGGCCATGCCGCCCTGGCCGACGATTGCTTCGCCTGCCACGCGCCCCTGCGCGGTGCGGCGACAGATCGTTGCGTGGCCTGCCATGCGGTACCTGACATCGGACGACTGACCACCACGGGCACTCCGATCCCCCCGAAGACCGGCAGGTTGCCGTTCCATCAGGCGTTGGCGCGGATCGATTGCATGGCCTGCCATACCGAGCACGCTGGGGTGAAACTCACCCAGCCGCCGCACCCGGTATTCACCCACGCGTTGCTGGACAGCAGCATCCGCGGACGCTGCGCCAGCTGCCACGCTCCGCCGGGCAACTCGTTGCATCGCCAGGTTGGTAGTGACTGCGTCCAATGCCATGCACCGGAGCACTGGAAGCCGGCCGCGTTCAAGCACTCGATGCTCGCCGTCGACATGCAGCAGCAATGCGTGGCGTGTCATGCACCGCCGAAAGACGCCCTGCATCGACAGGTCAGCGGCAACTGCCAGCAGTGCCACGGCACGGCGCAATGGAAACCCGCCACCTTCGACCACGCCCGGTATTTCCCGCTGGTGGGTGAACACAACGCCCCCTGCGCCACCTGCCATGTCGGGGGCGACTTCAGGCGCTATACCTGCTACGGATGCCATGAACACACCCCGGCGAAAATCCAGGCCGAGCACCGGGAGGAAGGGATCCGCGACACCACCGACTGCGTCAAATGCCATCGTCGCGGCGACGCGGAGTCCGAGCACGAAGGAGACGATTGATGCTGGGGCCGAGGCGTTCGCGCACCTTGAAGGCGGCGCCCTTCTTCTGTCCCGCCAACTGCTGGAGCAAAAGCGCGCCGCTTCGTCGCGTTGGCCTGAAACGGCGCGGATGGCCATAACGCGGCCATCCCGGGGACAAGCCGGCCATGCCTATGAAAACGGCACCGACACCGGCAAGTTCCATGCTGGCGCTGCCCCGCTCTCAGGGGCGGCGCCAGCGGGGGATCGCCTTCCTCTTCGCCATGTCAGCCTGCCGGGGTCACCCGGCCCGCCGAAGCACCCCGCGCAGCTCGGTGCCGGGCGCGACCGTATTGAACACCGTGCCGAACTTCCTCACGTTCTCGTGGAGCAGTTCGAGCCGGTGCTCGTTCTCGTCGGTGTCGACCAGGATCTCGTAGTCGATCGACTCCATCCGCGGCGGCACGTCCTGGCGCACCCCGTGCACGCGGACTTCCACCCCGCGAAGGTGGAAATCCAGTATCGGCGTGACTCGCTCGATGCCCTTGAGCATGCAGGCCGACAGCGCGGCCAGCAGCAGTTCTGCGGGGTTGAAGGCGTCGCGCCGCCCGGCCAGGTCGGTGTCCAGCGCGATGTCGGCGTCCTTGCAGTGCGCCGTGCTGCCGTGGGCGTCGATACGGCGCGCGCTGACGTCAAAGGTCATTTTGGTACGGGTGTCGCTCATAGCACATTCCTCGGCAACGGGTAAGGGCGCCTGGGCGGTCAGTGTGCGGGCTGCGGGGCGGCTCGTCTTCCACGGCATCGCGCCGTTTTAGGGCCTCCTGCCGGATCGCCATCGCCGGAAGTGGCCTGAAACGCCGTAACCACGTAGATTTGTCGGGCCCAACGGCCACCGCTCCATAGGGGGCGGTGCACTGCATGAGACCAGAGATCATGGCGACCAAATCCACTGCCAAGAAGACCACGAAAGCCAAGGCTGCTCCGAAGGCAGCCCCCACCGTCAAGCCGATCAAGGAGGCCTTGAGCAAATCGGCGCTGATCGCGCACCTGGCCGAGCAGGCCAGCGTCGAGACCAAGCACGTCAAGGCGGTGCTCGCCGCCCTCGAGCACACCGTGCTCGGCGCGGTGCACAAGAAGGGCGCAGGCAATTTCACCCTGCCCGGCCTGTTCAAGATCAACGCCGTGAACGTGCCGGCCAAGCCGAAGCGCAAGGGCAAGAACCCCTTCACCGGCGAGGAGCAGGTGTTCGCCGCCAAGCCGGCCACCGTCAAGGTAAAGGTGCGCCCACTGAAGAAGCTCAAGGACGCCGCGCTCTGACGTCCTGAACGGTATCGGCCTGGTTCCAGGCCGATACCGGCACCGCGGCCGCTGGCGGCTCGCCGCCGGCACGATCGCCGACCACGCTCTCCCCCGGATTGGCGACCCTCCGCATGCGCACGGGCAGCATCGCATTTCATCGTCCCCTCGCATTCTGGACCGGCAGCGCACTGCTGGTGGCCGGCGTGCTGTTGCACCTGCCGATGTACCTGATGGCCGCGCCGATGCATTACCGATTGGCGGGCATGCCGATGTCTCCCGGCATGCTGCTTGGCATGGCCTTGATCCCGCTGGGCCTGTGCCTGGCCGCCTTCGCACTGGCGCCATCGCGCAACCTGACGATAGGCGACGGGTTGCCTGCCGCGAGGATGCATCGCCACGACTTCCACATCGCCGACGGCGTGCCGCTCAACCGGGCCCACCTGACCCTGGTGACGGTACTGGTGGTGGCGCTGGCGGTGGACGTGATGAAGCCGGCCACGCTCGGCTTCGTCATGCCCGGCCTCACCCACGAGTACGCGATCAGCAAGGAGGTCGGCGCCCTGCTCGCGCTGGTCGCATTGACCGGCACCACGCTCGGGTCGGTAGCCTGGGGCTGGATCGGCTACCGCTTCGGCCGTCGGGCGGCGGTGCTGCTGTCGGCATTGATGTTCATCGGTACCGCGATCTGCGGCGCGATGCCATCGTTCGGCTGGAACCTGGTGATGTGCTTTCTGATGGGCGCCTCGGCCGGCGGCCTGCTGCCGATCACCTTCACCCTGATGGCAGAGGCGATCCCGGCGGCGCATCGCGGCTGGTTGCTGGTGGCACTGGGCGGCATCGGCGCCTCGACGGGCTACCTGCTGGCCGCTGGCGCCGCGGCCTGGCTGGAACCCGGCTACAGCTGGCGTGCGCTGTGGTTGCTGGGCCTGCCGACCGGCGCGGTGATCATCCTGCTCAACCACTGGATCCCCGAATCCTCGCGCTTCCTTGCCAGCCAGGGGCGCTGGGCCGAGGCCCGTTTGGCGCTCGCCCGCTTCACCGGGGCACGCAAGACAGGCGTCGAGGAAGACAGCCCGGAGCATCCCGGCGCCCCGGTGCTGGACGATCCGCATGTCGTGATCGGCCTGAAGCATCTGCTGCATGGCTCGCATGCGGCGCTCACGCGCGGCCTGCTGATCTGCGGCATGGCCTGGGGCCTGGCCAATTTTGGCTTTCTGCTGTGGTTGCCGGTAAACCTGGTCAAGCTGGGCATCGATCCGTCGGGCGCCAACCGCCTGCTTGCCGACTCGGCGCTGTTCGCCCTGCCTGGCATCGGCCTGGTGGTGTGGCTGTACCACCGCTGGAGTACGGTGCGCTCGCTGGTGTTGTTCATCGGCCTGACCACGACGGCACTGGTCACCTTCGTGGCGCTCGATCTGCTGGGGGTACGCCAGGCGTGGCTGATCACGTTGGCCACCGCAGGGTTGCTGGTGAGCGTGAGCGGCGTGATCGCGATGCTGATCCCCTATGCCGCGGAAATCTATCCGGTGCACCTGCGCGGCACCGGCTCAGGCGTAGTGGCAGCCAGTTCCAAGTTCGGCGGCATCCTCGGCGCACTGCTCGGCGTGGCCGGGCTGTTCGAACATCTCGCGCTCGCCGCCGGATTGATTGCGCTGGCCATGCTGGCGGCGGGAGTCACCCTGCTGCGGCACGGCGTGGAAACACGCGGGCTGTCGCTGGAGGCGATCTAGGTGCACATCCGCAGTGCGGCCTTGAGGGCGCCGTAGTCGGTCCGGCCCGGTGCGACGGCCAGGCCGAAGCGTGCGAGATGGCCTCCGCGGAGCAGCCCCGCCGCTTTTTTCCGAGCCGGCGATCGTCATCCAGCGGGTCCGCCGAGCGGTGGGCGCCGTTCGGTCCGGGGCTGATCCGGACTATCCCGCCCGGGCCCCGCATCCTCCCGCAGCGACCGCGCAGAATCTCAGCCCTGGTCGACGATGAAGCTCACGCGCATGTCGACCCGCCATTCGGTGATCTGGCCATCCGGGGTGGTGCACACCTTGATGTCGCTGATCCAGGCGCCGCGGATGTCGCCGATGGTCTTGGCGACCCGTCCCAGGCCGAAGCGCACCGCGTCCTCGATGCCCTTTTCGGAAGCGGCGTTGACCTCGATCACCTTGGCGAGCTGCGTCTTCGCGGACTTGGACTTCTTCGTGGCCATGGCCGACTTCTCCGTCACAGGAATGTCGGGCCACGGTAGGCGACGGGTGCCGGGGCACCTTGATCGCGATCAAACTCGCCGGCCGGCGTGGAACGCCGCCGGCAGGTCGCGCAGCCGGTCGGCATGGCTGGCAGCGCGGGCCAGGTAGTCGGCGGCGCGGGCAAGCCATTGGCGACGCGGGCCGGTATCCGGATCGTCCAGGTGCCAGAGTGCGATCTTCGCGCGCACGAAGGCGTTGAGCGCCTTGTGAAACTCGATCAGGACGCGGGGCGGATGGTCGCCGCTGCGGGCGCGATATGCGGCGAACAGCCAGGCATCGATCTCGCGGTGCCCCAGCCGGTCGCATTCCATGGCAAGGAAGGCCAACTCGTCCACCGGATCGCGCAGGCGCAGCTCGCGGTCGAACTCGATGCAGTCGACGATGGCCGGCGGTGCGGTCAGATAGACGTGTTCGGGACGCAGGTCGCCGTGCCCCTCGACGATGCGACGGTCGCGCACGCGCTCCGCCAGCAGGTCGGCGTGCGTATCGAGGAAAGCGCGCAAGGCCGTCGCCAGCGCGTCGACGTCCTCGCGCACCTGTCCGTAGCCGGGGCGGCACAGCTCGGTCGCCGTGCCGTCGACGCGGCTACGCAGGTAGCGCAGGTAGCCGCGGGCGGTCCAGCGCGCCGGCGGTGCATCCCGGAACAACGGCAGCAGCCGCGCGACCACCCGGCCGATCTGCATCGGCGTCACCGTCCCGGCGCGCAGGCGCTGTTCCAGGGAAAACGCCTCGGGCAGGCGCCGCATGTGCACCAGCCAGTCGATCGTCCGGCCGGTCCCGTTCAGTGCCATGCGCCCATGGGCGTCGATGGTCAGCCGGACCGTGCCGAGGTAGTCGTCCGGCGCCAGGCGGCGGTTGAGGCGCACCTCGCGCAAGCAGTTGATCCGCCGCGCAGCAGGCGTCGCATAGTCGGTGCGCTCGTGCCGGTACGGCTTCTTCAACTTGTAGACGTCGGGCCCGACGAGGAACAGCCAGGACATGTGCGTCTGGATCGACTCGACCCGGTCGACGTCGCCCGGATAGCTCTCCGGCCGCTTCAGGAAGGCGAGCTTGCTGGCCAGGTCCGGTTCCTGGCGGGGATGCGGCGTGGTTCGCGGCGAACGCTTGTCGGGGCGTGGCGACAGCGGCGCGCCGGCACGGATGATCGACGTCGATTCCCTCAACCGTGGGCCGGGCGCCAGGGAACTCACGCCTCCCCCATGTGTGCGAGAAACCAGTCGCGTGCCAGCTCCGCCACCTGCTCCAGGGTCCCTGGCTCCTCGAACAGATGGGTCGCCCCCGGAACGATCTTCAAGGCACGAACGCAATGCATCTGCGCGAAGGCCTGGCGGTTCAGCTCGAGCACTTCGCCGTCCTCCCCGCCGACGATCAGCAGCGTCGCCGCCTCGACCCGCGGCAGGGCGCTTCCGGCCAGATCCGGCCGGCCGCCGCGCGAAACCACCGCCTCGACCCGTCCGGCCTCCTCGGACGCCGCCACCAGGGCGGCGGCCGCCCCGGTACTGGCGCCGAACAGGCCCAGCGGCAACCGGCCCACGTCGTCGCGGCCGTCGAGCCAGTCGATCGCCTCGCCCAGGCGCTCGGCCAACAGTGCGATGTCGAAGACATGGCGCCGGTCGGCCGCCTCCTCCTCGGTCAACAGGTCGAACAATAAGGTGGCGATGCCGGCGCGGCCGAAGGCCTCGGCCACTGCGTTGTTGCGCGGGCTCAGCCGGCCGCTTCCGCTGCCGTGCGCGAAGACCACCATGCGGTACGCGGGTTCCGGGACGCGCAGCAGGCCTTCCAGCCGCCGTGCGGTGACATGCACCGTGCGCGCAGCGACAGTCGCGGGGGCGTGGGCGAACCGGGTCATGGCGGGAACCTCCGTTCCGGCGGCATCGGGCGGCAGCGTGCGCGGCAGCGTCGTATCGCGTGCTGACCCAGATCAACATCCCGCCCCCGTCGTCCCACCGATCATGGCCGGGGCCTCGTGCATTCGCCGGTGCCGCGCATCGAGCCGTCGTCATGGCCGTCGACAACGCCGCCATCGCCGCCGCGTTCGAGGAGATCGCCGATCTGCTCGAACTGCAGCAGGCCAACCCGTTCCGCGTGCGTGCCTACCGCAACGCGGCACGCACGCTTGCCTCCTGGCCGGAGGAAATGAGCCAGTGGGCCGCGCAGCGTCGCGACTTCGACGAACTGCCCGGCATCGGCAAGGACCTGGCGGGCAAGATCGCCGAGATGCTCCAACGCGGCACCTGCGACCAACTGGAACGGCTGCGTGCCAGCTTTCCGCGTGGGATCACCCACCTGCTGCAGATCCCCGGCCTCGGGCCGCGCCGCGTGCATGCGCTTTACCACGAGCTCGGCGTGCGCACGCCGCAGGAACTGCTGAACGCCGCCCGGGCCGGGCACATCCGGGGCATCCCGGGATTCGGCGCGACCAGCGAACGGCACATTGCCGAGGCAGTGGCCGACTATCTGGACCGCTCCCGCCGCTGGCCGCTTGCCCGCGTGGACGCCGCCGTGGACGCACTGCTCGCCCACCTGCGCGCCGGCACCGGTGTCGAGGAGGTGGTGGTGGCCGGCAGCTACCGGCGGCGGCGCGACACGGTCGGCGACATCGACGTGCTGGTCACCGGCTCGCGCAGTGGCGACCCGTGCAGGCGCCTGTGCGATTTCGAGCGCGTCTCGCGCGTGCTGGCGCAGGGCCGGACCCGCGCCAGCGTGGTGCTGCGTGACGGCCTGCAGGTGGACCTGCGCGTGGTGCGTCCGGAAAGCTTCGGCGCCGCCCTGGTCTACTTCACCGGTTCCAAGCCGCACAACATCGCGCTGCGGCGGATCGCGCAGTCGCGCGGGCTGAAGCTCAACGAATACGGCGTGTACCGGGGCACCCGGCGCATCGCCGGCACGACCGAGGCCTCGGTGTACGCCACGATCGGCTTGCCGTGGATCGCGCCGGAGCTGCGCGAGGACCACGGCGAGATCGAAGCGGCGCGCAGCCACGCCCTGCCCCGACTGGTCGAACGCAATGATCTGCGCGGCGACCTGCACGCGCACACCAGCGCCAGCGACGGCGCCGACAGCCTGGAGACGATGGCTGCGGCCGCCCGCGAGGCCGGCCTGGACTACCTGGCGATCACCGACCACTCCAGCGGCCTGAAGGTCGCGCACGGCCTGGACGAAAAGCGCCTGCTGGCGCAAATGGAGGCGATCGACCGGCTCAACCGGCGACTGCGCGGCATCGTCATGCTCAAGGGCATCGAGGTGGACATCCGCGCCGACGGCTCGCTGGACCTTCCCGACGCACTGCTCGGCCGGCTCGACCTGGTGGTCGGCGCCGTGCACAGCGCCTTCGACCTGTCGCGCGAGCAACAGACCGCCCGCATCCTGCGTGCCATGGACCACCCGCACTTCAGCATCCTGGCGCACCCGAACGGCCGGCTGTTCGGCACCCGCGGCGGCTGCGCACTGGACATCGAGCGGATCGTTCGCCACGCCGCCGAACGCGGCTGCTTCCTCGAGCTCAATGCGCAACCGGACCGGCTCGACCTGTTCGACCTGCAGTGCCGGCAGGCGCGCGACGCCGGTGTCGCGGTGGCGATCGGCAGCGATGCGCATCGCGGCGGCGATTTTCGCTGGCTGCAACTGGGCATCGAGCAGGCTCGTCGCGGCTGGCTGGAGAAGAACGATGTACTGAATACCCTGCCGCTCGGCGCGCTGCGCCGGCGCCTCGCCGCCAGCATGGGGCGGTAGCCGACGGCGCAATTTCTTGATTGCCGTCAAGGCATCCGCCGTGCCGGCGCGCAGTCTTGGCGACAAGTCCCGTTTCGGCTGCGAGGTGGTGTCATGCATGCTTCGGAAATCTGCACCCGCCACGTCGTGTTCGTCGACAGGAAGGCCTCGGTCCGCGAGGCGGCCCAGAGCATGCGCAGCCACCACGTCGGTGCGCTGGTGATCACCGACCAGCCCAACGGCGAGCGCGTGCCGGTCGGCATCATCACCGACCGCGACATCGCGATCTCGGTGGTCGCAGCCGGCATCCAGCCGGAGAACCTCACCGTCGAGGACGTGATGAGCCGGGACGTGGCGACCTGTACCGAGAGCGAGGACCTGTTCGACATCATCGCCACCATGCTCGCACGCAGCGTGCGACGGTTGCCGGTCGTCAGCGGCAAGGGTGGCCTGATCGGCATGATCTCCGCAGACGACCTGTACGGCGCGCTTTCCACGCATCTGCGCATGCTGAGCCAGGCGCTGACCCGCGAGCAGGTGCGCGAGATGGAAGCACGGGCCTGAGCGATCACGATGAAACCGCGCATCCTGCTCGCCTACTATTCGATGACCGGGCACACCCGCGAAATCGCCCAGGAACTGCGCGCGTCGCTGCAGGCCGACCTGGAGGAAATCCGCGAACCGCATCCGCGCCGCGGTCTGACCGGGGTGTTCCGCGCCCTGGTCGACGCGGTCCTCCGTCGCGAGCCGCCGATCGGCATGCCCGGCCACGATCCGGCCGCGTACGACCTGCTGGCGATCGGCGGGCCGGTGTGGGCCGGCCGGATGGCCTCGCCGCTGCGCAGTTACGCCAGGCAACTGGCAGGTCGCGCCCCGCGCGTGGCGTTCTTCTGCACCGAGGGCGGGCGCGGCGCCGAGCAGGCGTTCGACGATCTCGGCCGGCTCTGCGGCAAGGAACCTGCGGCCACCCTGGTGGTGGATGCACGCCACCTGCCGCCGCGCCTGCACCAGGACAGCCTGCAGCGGTTCGTCGCCGAACTCGGAGGCGATTCGCCGGCGGCGGGCCACTGACGCGATGCATGGCCTGCCCTTCGTCGACCGGATCGAGGCCGCCCGCCTGTTGGCCGGGCGGCTGGCCGGCTACCGCGATACCGATGCGCTGGTGCTGGCGATTCCGCGTGGCGCCGCGCCGATGGGCCGCGTCATCGCCGACGCCCTGCATGCGGAGCTGGACGTGGTGCTGGTGCGCAAGCTCGGCGCGCCGCGCAATCCGGAACTCGCCGTCGGTGCGGTCGACGAGTCGGGGACCGTGCACGTGGCCGAATACGCCGCCCTCGCCGGAGCCGACCGCGATTACATCGAGCACGAGCGCACACGACAACTGGAGCGCATCGGCGAACAGCGTCGGCGGTACGGCGAGGGGTGCCCCGCGATCGACCCGGCCGGGCGCGTGGTGATCGTGGTGGACGATGGCCTGGCCACCGGGCAGACCATGGCTGCCGCACTCGCTGCCGTCCGGCGGCAGGCACCGGCGCGGCTGGTCTGCGCCGTTCCCGTGGCCTCCGCCGAGGCGTACGCGCGGGTCCGCCCGCTCGTCGACGAGATCGTCTGCCTGCACGTCCCGCCGCACTTCGGCGGGGTGGGCGCGTTCTACCTGCGCTTCGACCAGGTCGAGGACGAGGACGTCGTCGCGGCCTTGCGCCGGACCGGAACGTAGCCGGCTCAGTCGCGCGTGCGGCCGCCGAGCAGGCCGATCAGGAGCGCCACGGCCGCCACGCCACCGAGCACCACCCAGGGCTGCTCGTGCACGTAGCGGTTGCCGCGGTCGACGGTCCGTCGTATGCGGTCGCCGGCATCGCGTTCCAGTCGCGAGATCCGCTCGCGAATCCCGCGCAGGCGGGCATGGACGTCCTCGGTGCCTTCGCCGGCCGCGGCCGCCACGTCCTTGACCAGCCGCTCGACGTCGCTGGCGATCGCGTCCAGATCGCTCTTCAGGTATTGGGCGTGCAGATGTGCCATGACGGGTCTCCGATATGCGTCCAAGGGGTCTCGCTACGGCGGCGGGCGTCGACGCATCGCCCGCCTGCAGCCGGCGCAGGCGGCGACCGGCGCGTCAACCGGCCACTGCCAGCGGCGTGGCGCATCGCTCGGCGGGCGCGGCCGCACACCGGCCCCAGACGGCCGACCGCTCGAGCTGGCCGGGATCGCGGATGCGGATGCTGCGTCCCTGCACGTCGACCGCGCCGATCCGGTTGAAGCGGCTCAGTCCGCGACTCACCGTCTCGAGCTTCAGCCCCAGGTAACTGGCGATGTCCTCGCGGGTCATGCGCAGCACGTATTCGCTGGCCGAGCAGCCGCGCTCGGCATGACGCCGCCCGAGCTCAAGCAGGAACGTCGCCAGGCGCTCCTCGGCCTTCGCCGACCCAAGCAGCAGCAGGGTCCGCTGTTCGCACTCGACCTCGTGCGACAGCCTGCGGATCAGTGCCGCGTAGAGGCCGCGTATGTCGATGCCGGCCTGCTCCAGCTGCGGCAGCGGAATCTCCAGCGCTACGCTGTACTCGAGCATGCGGATCGAGGTGGGGTGGATGCCCCCGTCGAGCGCGTCCAGCCCCAGCAGGTCCTCGGCCAGGTAGAAGCGGGTGACCTGTTCGCGCCCGTCGGCGCCGGGACGGGTCGCCTTGGCCGAGCCACTGGTCAGCAGGAACAGCGAGCGGAAGGGCGTGCCGGCGCAGGCCAGGTAAGCCCCCTTCTGCAGCCGGTGCACGTGCAGCGTGAAGTGCGATGCCACGTTGATCAGGGTCCGGCCGAACGCGCTGCGGTGGAGCGCGGCATCGGCCAGCATCCGTGCGGAAGACAGTGAGGTGATCGTCGCGGACATCGGAGAACTCCGGCCAGGGCGGGAGCCTTCACTTTGCACGTCCGCTGGCGCACCATGGCGACGATCGGGTAACCCTTTGTAACGGTTTGCAACAGCGCGGGACGAATGCCGCGACGGCTTTAGCGCTTCTTAAGCTTTGTCGAGCACTATCGCATCGCGGCCGGGGTGGCCGGGCGCGGGGCCCGCCGCTATCGGGAAACACGAAACACGGGGGTGATCGTGGCGTCGACTGCGGCCGACAGGCACGGAACATCCGCTGGGCAGACGCACATACTGGTGGTCGACGACGACCGCGAAATCGCGTTGCTGCTCGAGCGCTACCTCTGCGCCCAGGGCTTCGCGGTGGGCGTCGTCGGCTCTGGCCGGGAGATGCTCGCGCATCTCGCCGGGAATACGGTGGACCTGATCCTGCTCGACCTCGGGCTGCCCGGCGAGGACGGCCTGGAACTCACCCGGCATCTTCACGAGCACTGGCGCGGGCCGGTGATCATCGTGACCGGACGCGGCGACTCGGTCGACCGCATCGTCGGGCTGGAGCTGGGCGCGGACGACTACGTCACCAAGCCGTTCGAGTTGCGCGAGCTGCTGGCGCGCATCCGCAGCGTCCTGCGCCGCGCCGGCGAACGCCCGCGCAGGGACGACGTCCTGCCGTCGGCCTACCACTTTGCCGGCTTCCGGCTGGAGATGCACAGCCGCACGCTGACGACCACGGGCGGCGAAGCTGTCGCGCTCACCAGCGGCGAGTACGATCTACTTCGGGTCTTCGTCACCCACCCGAACCGCGTCCTGTCCCGCGACGAGCTGATGAACCATCTGTATGGACGGGATTCCGGCCCGTACGACCGCGCCGTGGACGTGCAGGTCGGCCGCCTGCGGCGCAAGATCGAAACCGATCCGGCCTCCCCGCGGCTGATCAAGTCGGTGCGCGGCGCCGGCTACATGTTCAGCGACGAGGTCCTGCCGGAGTAAGGTCCATGCCCCTGTCCCGCCTGGGTGCCAACGAGGAACTGTTCCGCACGCTGTTCGAGACGGCTCCCGACGCCATGGTGGTGGTCAGCCGCAGCGGCGAGATCGTACTGGCCAATCCCCAGGCGCACCGGCTGTTCGGCTACCCGGTCCCCGACGGCCTGCGCGGCGTCTCCATCGAGGCGCTGCTGCCGCAGGAGGTGCGCGCGGCGCATGCGCGTCACCGCGAACGCTACATGACGCGGGCCCGGGTCCGCCCGATGGGCGCGGGCTACGAGCTGACCGGGTTGCGCCGCAATGGCGAGACGTTTCCGGTCGAGGTGGCGTTGAGTCCGATCGGCGATCAGCTCTTCTCTGCCTCGGTGCGCGACATCTCAGAATCCCAGCGTGTGCGCCAGGCGCTGGAACGCGCGCGCTACGACACCTACCTGGCCCGGCTGGGCAAGCTGCTGCTCGAATCCAGCCGCGACGAGTCGGCGCGTGCCGCGGTGCCGGCGCTGATCGCCGAGGCGCTCGGGGTGGAGGCGGTGGCGATCGCGATCGGCCCGCCCGACGGCGAGGCCCCGCCGATCCGCGCAGCCCACGGCATCGCCCCACCGCTGGCCGATGCGTTGCCCGAAGCCTTCGCCAGCGACCGGCTCGCCGACCGCCTCGCCGGCTTTCGTCCGGCCGGGATCTGGACACTCTCGCGCAGCCCGGCGGACGACCTGCCGGCGCTGCGTGCGGCGCTGGAGGCCCACGGCTTTGCCGACATGGCGATCGTGCCGCTGCTGGACCGGCTCAAGCCCACCGGCGCCCTGCTCGCCTTTTCCACCCAGCCGGACCATTGCGACAACGACAAGTCGAACTTCCTGCGGCTGGCCGCGCACATCCTGGCTGCGGCGATCCAGCGCAGCCGCAGCGAGGAGCAGCTCGCCCACGTCCATCGCCTCGATGCCCTTGGCCAGCTCACCGGCGGCATCGCGCACGACTTCAACAACATGCTGACGATCATCTCCGGCAACCTGCAGATGCTCGAGGCCGAGCACGCCGACCACCCCGGCACGCGGCCGCTGGTCGAGAGCGCGCTGCGCGCGGTCGACCATGGCGCGGCGCTCACCCGCAAGCTGCTGGGATTCTCCAGGCGCCGGGCGTTGGCTCCGCGGGCCCTGCAGCCGCGGCGGGTACTGGACGAACTGGACGACATGCTCGCCCGCACCCTGGGCGAACGCATACGGCTCGCGCTGGACTGCCCGCCCGACCTGCCACCCGTGCTTGCCGACGCCGGCGAGCTGGAAACCGCGCTGGTCAACCTCGCGCTCAACGCCCGCGACGCCATGCCGGAGGGCGGCACCCTGCGAATCGCCGCTTACGAACGCAAGGCCGCTGCCGGCGACGGTACCGATGGATTGCCGCCGGGGCGCTACGTCGCCTTCATGGTGGCGGACAGCGGAAGCGGCATGTCGCGCGAGGTGCTCAAGCGCGCCATGGATCCCTTCTTCACCACCAAGGAAGCCGGCAAGGGCAGCGGCCTGGGCCTGAGCATGGTCTACGGCTTCGTTCGCCAGTCCGGAGGGTCGGTACGGATCGAGAGCATCCCGGGCCGGGGCACGCAGGTGGAACTGCTGCTGCCGGTAGCTTCGTCCGTGCCGGGCGACGACGACCCGCCGGAAGCAACCACGGCGACTGCCGCCACGCCCAATCACGTCCGCGTGCTGGTGGTGGAGGACGATGCCGACGTGCGGCGGGTGGCGGTCGGGCTGCTGCGCTCGCTCGGCTACGACCCGGTGGAAGCCGGCAATGCCGCGCACGCGCTCGAACTGCTGCATGCCGACCCGTCGATCCGCTTGCTGTTCTCCGACGTGGTGCTCGGTTATGGGCACACCGGTTTCGAACTGGCGCGCGAGGCTCGCGTGCTGCGGCCCGGCCTGCGCGTGCTGCTGACCTCCGGGTACGCGCAGGCGTCCCCCGCGGCCGATGCGGCCCTGCGCGAGGGTGCCCAGCTGCTGCGCAAGCCCTACCGCCAGGATGAACTGGCCAGTGCCCTGGCCAGGGTGCTGGCGGACGTCGGTCGCTGAGCCGGCACGCGAGCGGTCGCACTCCGCGCGCCGCACACGGGAAACGCGCCGGCCACGGCACCAGTACCGCCGCCCCCTGCAGGCGTCCCCGGCGCAGGTCGTCGAGCGCCTCGTTGGCGTCCTCCAGCCGGTAGCGCCGCGTGACCGCCTGCACACTGGCCCGGCGGGCCTCGGCAAAGAACGCATGCGCGTCGGCCCGGGTCAGGTTGGCCACCGATACCAGTTCCCGCTCCTCCCACAGCCAGCGATACGGCATCGCCGGGATGTCCGACATGTGGATACCGCCGCATACCACACGCCCGCCCTTGCGTACCGCGCGCAAGGCATGCGTCACGAGCTCGCCGACCGGCGCGAAGATGACCGCCGCGTCCAGCGGCTCGGGCGTCGCGGCATCGGAGCCGCCAGCCCAGGCGACGCCGTGCGCACGGGCGAAATCCTGCGCAGCAAGGTCGCCCGGCCGGGTGAACGCCAGCACCCGACGCCCCTGGTGACGGGCGATCTGGGTCATCAGGTGGGCGGCCGCGCCGAAACCGTAGATACCCAACACGTTCGCGTCGCCGGCGCGGACGAGGACGCGCCAGCCGATCAGCCCCGCACACAGCAGGGGCGCGACGGCGACCGGGTCGACGTCGCCCAGCGCGATGCAGAAATCGGCGCGCGCGACCAGGTGGCTGGCGAAGCCGCCCGGGCGCGTGTAGCCGGTGAACGCCGGCGCGTCGCAGAGGTTCTCGCGGCCGCCCAGGCAATAGTCGCAGGCGCCGCAGGTCGAGCCGAGCCAGGGCACGCCTACGCGCTGGCCGATGGACAGGGTGTCGACGCCCGGCCCGAGGCGATCGATCCACCCCACCACTTCGTGCCCGGGGATCACCGGCAGCACCAGAGCGGGCAATTCGCCGTCGACGACATGCAGGTCGGTGCGGCACACGCCGCAGGCCTCCACCCGCAGCCGCACCTCGCCCGGCCCCGGCACGGGGTCGTCCAGCTTGCGCAACACCAGCGGTCGCCCCACCGCTTCGAGCCTCATCGCACGCACGGTACCGGCTCAGTGGTGAAACAGCACAGGCAGCGCCGCCCGCGACCGCACGTGCCGGGTCGCCCCGCCGAGCACCCACTCGCTGAAGCGGCTGCGGCCATAGGCGCCCATCACCAGCAGGTCGGCGTCGAACTGCCGCGCATGCTCCAGCAGTGCCGCACCGACCTCCTGCCCGGCGGTGGTGAGGTCCTGCGAACGGGGGCGGACGCCGTGGCGGTCGAGATAGGCGTCGACGTCGAACGGCGGCTTCCAGACAATGTCATGGAACGCCTCGCGCGGCGCGCCGCGCACCAGCAACACCTCCTGCGCGCGGGGCAGCAGCGGCAGCGCCGAATGCACCGCGCGGATCGCCTCGGGCGAACCGTTCCAGGCGATCGCGATGCGGGCGATGGAGACCTCGCCCACCGGCTGCGGCGGAACGACGATGCACGGCAGGCCGACCGACAGGATCAGCCCGGCCAGGTCCTCCGGGGTGGACCAGGTGCGGTCGTCGTCGCGCTCGACCACCAACAGGTCGTGCCAGCAGGCGATCTGCGCCAGCGCGTCGGCAAGGTTGCCGCGGGCTACCACCCAGGCGGCCTGTTCCACGCCCAGGCGCTTCGCCCAGGCGACGAATGCCTCGCCGGCGCCGAGCGCGCTTGCCTCGAGAATCCGCGACATGCCGACCACCGTCTCGATCACGTCGGGCGTGCCGAACTCCGGCGTCGCGTACAGCGGCGGAGGGTAGACGTACACCCCGGTAACCGCGGCATCGGCAAGCGCGGCCAGCTTCGCACCGTACTGCGCATCACGGGACCAGGATTCGAAATTCACGGTATTTACCAGGATGTCGTACACGGCGATTGCTCCCATCGACGGCGACGCCAGCGGCAAAGCTGCGCCATCCCGACACGGCGCTTGGTGATCGAGATCAAGGTTGCGGCTGGTTGGCACACGACGCAAAAAGGGATGATCTGGATCAAACCCGCCGCCATGGACGCATGCATGCTGATCTCCATCCGGCTCCCCTTGCAGCCGGGGCGAGAGACAACGCGTGCGCGACATCGTCGTCCACAGTCCGGATTTCCGGCAATGGCAGGCCAGCGTGCGTTATGCCGCGCAATTGGCGGCCGATACCCGCGCCGGCCTGACCGGCCTCTACGTGACCGCGCCGATTCCGTCCCAGGCGGGACCGCCGCAACTGGTCCAGGAAACGCTGGCCTACGCACAGGATGAACTGCAGGCGGCGATGCTGGCCGGCCCGGCCTTCGCCGCATGGGCCGCCGCGCACGGCGTGCGTGACGCACGCTGGCAGGTGGCACTGGGCTCGATGGCCGAGGCGCTGGTGCTGGCCGGTCACTGGCATGACGTGGTGGTGTTGCAGGGCAATGTGTCGCCGTGCTCCGCCGACGAGCGGCCGGTGCTCGAGGCCCTGCTGTCGGGCGTGGCCTGCATCCTGGTCCCCAGGACCGGCTTCACCCCGGGGCGGGTGACACGCGCCGTGGTGGCATGGGACGGCAGCCCTGCCGCGAACCGTGCCCTGCATGGCGCACTGCCGCTGCTTGCCGCCGCAAATGCGGTTGCCCTGTTGCAGCCGCCGCTGGCGCAAGGTCGCGGCGACAGTCCGTTCGACCCGCTCGCACACCTGCGCTCGCGTGGCGTCACCGTCACCAGCGTGGAAACGGTGGACGAAACGGGCGAGAACGCAGCCGAGCACCTGCTGTTCGCCGCGGCCGAAGCGCATGCCGACCTGCTGGTGCTCGGCGCCAGCGGATGCCGGCGCCCGGGCGGCTGCAGCTTCGGTGCCACCACCCGGGCCGTGCTCTCGCGCAGTCACCTGCCGCTGTTCCTGCGGCACTAGCCCGGAGAAGCGCGGTTCGCCACGGTCTTGACCGGCATCAAGTGGCCTGCCGGCGGCGAACGCTAGCCTGACTGAAAGTGGACCATGCGGAAGCGGCATGAGACCCGAGCGCCCATTCAACTCCTGGTACTTCGTCGCCGCGCTGCTCGCCGTGGTGGCGATGCAGTTCCTGTTCACCGGCAGCGGTGTCGAAACGGTGCCCTACAGCCGCTTCCAGGCCGAACTGCGGGCGGGCGACATCGCCGAGGTGACCGTCTCCGGCGACAGCATCCGCGGCGTCTACCGCACACCCGCGGCCGACGGCCGGCCACGCCGGTTCGAGACCACCCGGGTCGCGCCGGACCTGGCCAAGGCCTTGTCCGACGCCGGCGTCACCTACAGCGGCAAGGCGTCGCCCGGCTGGGGCGAGCGCATCCTGGCGTGGCTGCTTCCCCCGCTGCTGTTCGTCGGCATGTGGCTGGTGCTGATGCAACGGCTTCCCGGCAGCGGACGCAGCGGCGCGCTGTCGATCGGCAAGAGCAAGGTGACGATCTACCTGGAGAAGTCGATCGCTACCACCTTCGACGACGTCGCCGGCGTGGACGAGGCCAAGGAGGAGCTGCGCGAGGTGATCGCCTTCCTCAAGGACCCCGACGGCTATGGCCGGCTGGGCGCGCACATTCCCAAGGGCGTGCTGCTGGTCGGACCGCCCGGCACCGGCAAGACCCTGCTGGCGCGCGCCGTGGCCGGCGAGGCCGGCGTGCCGTTCCTCTCGATCAGCGGTTCGGAATTCGTCGAGCTGTTCGTCGGCGTCGGCGCCGCGCGCGTGCGCGACCTGTTCTCGCAGGCCGGCGAACACGCACCGTGCATCATCTTCATCGACGAACTCGACGCCCTCGGGCGCGCCCGCGGCGCCGCGCCGGTCAGTGGCGGGCAGGACGAGAAGGAACAGACGCTCAACCAGCTGCTGACCGAGCTGGACGGCTTCGACGTGCACAGCGGCGTGGTCCTGCTGGCGGCCACCAACCGTCCGGAAATCCTCGACCCGGCCCTGCTCCGCGCCGGCCGGTTCGATCGGCAGATCCTGGTCGACCGACCGGACAAGGCCGGGCGCCTGGCGATCCTGCGCGTGCATGCACGCAAGGTGAAACTGGCGCCGCAGGTATCGCTGGAAGAGGTCGCCGCGCTCACCGCCGGCATGAGCGGCGCCGACCTGGCCAACCTGATCAACGAGGCTACGCTGCTGGCCACCCGGCGCGGTGCCGCGCAGGTCGAGCCGGCCGACCTCACCGGCGCGATCGAGCGCGTGGTGGCCGGCCTGGAGAAGAAGACCCGGGTACTCAGCGCCCGCGAGCGCCGGATCGTGGCCTACCACGAGATCGGCCACGCGCTGGTGGCGACGGCGCTGCCGGGTATCGACCCGGTACAGAAGGTGTCGATCATCCCGCGAGGCATCAGCGCGCTCGGCTACACCCTGCAGCGCCCGACCGAGGACCGCTTCCTGATGTCGCGCAGCGAGCTGGCCGACCGGATGACCGTGCTGCTCGGCGGCCGCGCGTCCGAGATGCTGGTGTTCGACGACATGTCCACCGGCGCCGCCGACGACCTGGCCAAGGCCACCGGCATCGCACGAAGCATGGTGATGCGCTACGGCATGGCACCGGAACTCGGCCAGATCGCCTACCAGGACGATGCCGACACCCTGCTCGGCTATCCCGCCGAAGGCTGGCAGCCACGTCGCTACAGCGAGGCCAGCGCCGCGGCGATCGACCGGTCCGTCCGCGAGCTGGTCGAGCAGGCGCTGATGCGGGCCCGGGCGATCCTCGTGCGCGACCGCGCCGCCCTCGACCGCGCCGCCGACGCACTGCTCGCGCACGAGACACTGTCCGGTGCCGAACTGGCCGGCATCGTCGGCCCGCGCCCGGAGCCCGCACCGGCGCCGGGCGCCGACCGCCCGTCGCTGGTGGCACAAGGCTGATCCGGATCAAACCCCGTGCCCCCGCCGGGTACCAGCATGGGCGGGGTCGACCTGACGACGCGGAGCCCCTGTCATGAGTTTCCTGATCGAAGTGAGCTTCCTGGACATGCGGCCTTCCAAGGCGCTGTACGAAGACATCTCGCGCCACGCGCTGCAACTGGAGCGGTTCGCCCCGACGCTGACCGACTGCCGGATCACCGTGCGCCACAGCGAGGCGCGCCACCACAGCGGCAACCACTATCGGGTGCTTGCCCAGGTGAGCCTCCCCGGCGGGCAATTCGAGGCCGGTCGCGAGACCGGCAACGACACGCATGCCGATGCCTACGTGGCGGTACGCGATACCTTTGCCGCGCTGCGTCGCCAACTGCAGGATTTCCAGCGTGTCCGCCGCGGCGAGGTGAAGCACCATGAGCGGCCGCAAACGCAATGACCTCGGTGCCCGGCCACCGTACGCGCCCTTGATGCAGGTCAACCGCTCCCGTCGGTTGCGCGCCTAGCATCGATGCATCACATCATTCGGCCCGAAGGGCGGGAGGCATCATGACTTCGACCTGGATTCTCGTTGCCGATGCCGCGCGGGCACGGCTGTTCGCATCCGACCGGCCTGGCGGCCCGTGGAGCGTGGTGTCCTGCCTCACCAACCCGGACGGCAAGGCCCCCGGTCGCCATGCCACCACCGAGCGTGCGCCGCGCGTGATGGAAAGCGTCGGCACCGCGCGTCACGCGATCGAGCCGCACACCACCCTGCGCGACAAGAGCACCGACCGGTTCGCGCACATGTTGCGCCAGGAGCTCGAACGCGGCGCTTCCGAGCATCGCTACGAGCATTTGGTGCTGGTTGCCCCGCCGCACTTCCTCGGCGCCCTGCACGGGATACTGGACAAGGCCTTGCGCGACCGCGTCAGCGGCGAGTTGCACAACGACTTCACCGCGCTGGACGACCTCGAGGTGCGCGAGCGCGTGTTGCACGAGCTGCGCGTCTGACAGCCGCCGGAGCACGGACGCACCGCCGACCGCGGGGCGTCCGCGGCGCCGGCTCAGCTCACCGTGATGCGATGGCTGCTGCCATTGGCCTTCTTCGGTAGCGTGAGGGTAAGGACACCCCCTTCGTAGTGGGCATCCGCCTTGTCGCTGTCCACGTCGGTCGGCAGGTTGAACGCGCGGTAGATGCGGCCGACATAGCGTTCGCTGACGAGGGTGTGCTCGTTTTCCTTCTTTTCGCTGCTGCGCCGGGTTTCCGCGCTGATCGCGACCTGGCCGCCGTCCACCGAGATTTCGATGTCCTTCTTGTCAACGCCGGGGATGTCCGCCTTGACCAGGTAGGCGTCGTCCTTTTCGGTGACGTCCAGGCGCATGTCCGGAAGCATGTCGAAGTCGCGCCATGCCGGCCGGCTGGCCAGCGAATGGAACATGTCGTCGAAGCCTCCGAGCGGGAAGCCGGCCAGCGGATCGAGGCGGGTGCCGGCCTTGAACGGGTTCCAGCGTGTGAGGGTGCTCATGGTGGGTTCCTCCGTGTAGGGACCATGACGCGGCGTTATCGTCGCGCCACTCGCGAGCGTGCGCCGGTCACCAGCGGGTCGACTTGATGCCGGTCAAACCTTGTTGCCCGTCGACGGCCCGGTGTCCCTGCTGCCGTTTGCCCGCCTTGGGTGTACCGTTTGCAGATCGATACATCGCCCGGTGCCGCCGACTCCCTCCTGGGCCCTCCCGTCGGCTCGCGTCCGCTCTCCGGAGGAATACCGCATGTCCCAGCGCAAACCGCCCCAGTCGCCCGTGGGCGATGCTCCCGCTCCCGCCGTGTCGATCAGCCGGCGCGGCTTCCTGCAGATGGTCGGCGTCACCGGCGCCGCCTCCACCCTGGGCCTGGGTGGCCACGCCCTGGCCGCCACCGCGATGGCGCACCTGCCGCCGGACGCGCCGGGCAAGGACGGCGACGGCACGGTCACGGTGAAGCTCACCGTCAACGGCCAGCCGTGCTCGCTCACCGTCGATCCGCGCACCACCCTGCTCGACGCGCTGCACGAGCACCTCGAGCTCGCCGGCACCAAGAAGGGCTGCGACCATGGCCAGTGCGGCGCCTGCACAGTGCACGTCAACGGCCGCCGGGTGAACGCCTGCCTCAGCCTGCTGGCGATGCACGAGGGCGACCACGTCACCACCATCGAGGGCCTCGGCGCGCCCGGGCGGTTGCACCCGATGCAGCAGGCCTTCCTCGACCACGACGGCTACCAGTGCGGCTACTGCACCTCTGGCCAGATCATGTCGGCGGTGGCGATGCTGGACGAACCCTGGGGGCCGGACGACGCCGCCATGAAGGAGGCGATGGCCGGCAACATCTGCCGCTGCGGCGCCTACCCGAACATCCACGCCGCGATCCGCCAGGTTCGCAAGGGCTGAAGGAGGACACCATGCAGGCCTTCACTTTCCTCCGCGCCGCCGACGTCCGCCAGGCGATCGACGCCGGCGCCCGCTCCGCCACCGCCCAGCAGGGCGCCAGCGTACGCTTCGTCGCCGGCGGCACCACCTTGCTCGACCTGATGAAGCTGCACGTGGAAACGCCGCAGCAGGTGGTGGACATCAACCACCTGCCGCTGGACCGGATCGAGCGCACCCACGACGGCGGCCTGAAGATCGGCGCGCTGGCGCGCAACAGCGACGTGGGCAACCACGCCCAGGTGCAGCGCGACTACGCGGTGCTGTCGCAGGCGCTGCTGGCCGGCGCCTCGGCGCAGCTGCGCAACATGGCCACCACCGGCGGCAATCTCTTGCAGCGCACGCGGTGCATGTATTTCCGCGACGAGCACATGCCCTGCAACAAGCGCCAGCCCGGCAGCGGCTGCCCGGCCATCGACGGCGCCAGCCGTGCGCTGGCGATCCTGGGCACCAGCGACCACTGCATCGCCACCAACCCGAGCGACCAGAACGTGGCGCTGGCCGCGCTGGAGGCACGCGTCGCCATCCACGGCGCGCATGGCGAGCGCATCGTGCCGATCGCGGACTTCTTCCTGCTCCCCGGCGACACGCCCGAGCGCGAGACGGTGATGCAGCCGGGCGACCTGATCACCCACGTGCTGCTGCCGCCGCCGCAGGCCGGCACGCGCTCGCACTATCTGAAGCTGCGCGACCGCGCCTCCTACGAGTTCGCGCTGGCCTCGGCCGCGGTGGTACTGGGCGTGGACGGCGGGCGCATCCATCACGCCCGCGTCGCGCTGGGCGGGGTCGGCACGCGTCCCTGGCGCTCGCCCGAAGCCGAACAGGCCCTGCTCGGCCAGCCCGCTACGCCGGCCAGCTTCGCCGCAGCCGCAACCGCGGCGCTGCGCGACGCCCGCCCGCAGCGCGAGAACGGCTTCAAGGTGGAGCTGGCCCGGCGCTGCCTGGTGCACGCCCTAACCACCGTGGCCACCGCCTGAGCGATCCGCAAGGAGAATCGACCATGTCCCCCGACGCCACCTCCGCCCGGCCCGCCATCGGCGCCTCCATCCCGCGCGTGGACGGCCCGCTGAAGGTCAGCGGCCGCGCCACCTACAGCTCCGACCACCACTTTCCCGGCCTGCTCTACGCGGTGCCGGTGGGCGCGACCGTCGCCCGCGGCGAGGTCGCCGCCATCGACCACTCCGCCGCCGCAGCGATGCCGGGCGTGCGCAAGGTCTACACCCGCGCCAACATCGGCACCTTCTTCAAACCGGGCAAGTCCGGCTACATCGACGAGACGCGCCCGCCGTTCGAGGACGACACCGTCCACTACTACGGGCAGTACGTGGCACTGGTGGTGGCCGACACCTTCGAGCAGGCCACCGCAGCGGCCCGCGCGGTGAAGGTCGACTACCGCAATGTCGCCCCGCCCGACGTGCGCCTGGCGTTGAGTCCGGAGGAAAACCAGACCACCGATTCGGAACGCGGCCACGTCGACGCGGCCCTGGCCAGCGCGCCGGTGACGGTCGACCAGACCTACACCACGCCGCCGGAAACCCACAACCCGATCGAGCTGCACGCCAGCGTGGCGGTGTGGGACGGCAAGGCGTTCACGCTGTACGAAACCACCCAGTCGATCATGAACCACCGCGCGGTGATGGCGCAGATGCTTGGCGTGCCGAAGGAGAACGTGCGGATCGTCACCGAGTTCCTCGGCTCGGGTTTCGGCGGCAAGCTGTGGCCGTGGCCGCATGCCCTGCTCGCCGCCGCCGCCGCGCGCGACCTGGGCAAGCCGGTGAAGCTGGTGGTGACGCGCCAGATGATGTTCCACAACGTCGGCCATCGCACCAACACCCAGCAGCGCGTGCGGCTGGGCGCGAACCACGACGGCAAGCTGGTCGCGCTGCGCCAGGACTTCATCTACCGCACCTCGCGCATCGACGACTCCAAGGAGGATTGCGGCGAGGTCACCGCCTTCCTCTACTCCACGCCCAACCTCAAGGTCACCAGCGCCCGCGCCCGCCGCGACATCGCGCCGAACACCGCCATGCGCGGCCCCGGCGCGGTGCCGGGCCTGTTCGCGATCGAGTCGGCGATGGACGAACTGGCGCTGGCGCTGAAGATCGACCCGGTGGAACTGCGCCTGCGCAACGAGCCGGCCATCGACGAAAGCCTCAACCTGCCGTTTTCCTCGCGGCACATGAAGGAGTGCCTGACCCGCGGCGCCGAACGCTTCGGCTGGTCGCGACGCAACCCGGCGATCGGATCGATGCGGCACGGCGGCGTCGTGCTCGGCTGGGGCGTGGCAGCCTGCGCATGGATGGCGCAGCGGCTCGACGCCGAAGTGTCGCTGCTGCTCAACGCCGACGGCAGCGTGCGCGTGGCCAGCGGCACGCAGGACATCGGCACCGGCACCTACACCATGCTGGCGCAGATGG
>JABLTH010066248.1_pt1 | contig 23889 bp, 18 predicted proteins | sample 7875711 | NCBI WGS metagenome assembly JABLTH01 (sample SAMN14941262, study PRJNA633318) | bioreactor metagenome | isolation source: bioreactor | place: China | collected 2019-03-05 | reverse complement strand
TGCGACGCGGCGCGCCGCACGTTCGTGCCCGCGCGCCGCCGCCGAGCCGGGGTCGTGTTCCAGGACTACGCGCTGTTCCCGACGATGACCGTGCGCGAGCAGCTGCTGTACGCCGCGGGCCGCGGCGAGCGCGCGTTCGTCGACGAACTCCTCGAGACGACACACCTCGCGGGCCACGCGGACCAGCGGCCCGACGCGCTCTCGGGCGGGCAGAAGCAGCGCGTCGCGCTCGCGCGCGCGCTCGCCGTGCGCCCGCGCCTCCTCCTACTCGACGAGCCGTTCGCCGCGCTCGACGAGGCGCTGCGCCTGCGGCTGCAGGACGAGCTGCGCCTGTTCCACGAGCGGCTCGGGCTGACGACGGTGTGCGTCACGCACGATCGCGCCGAGGTGCAGCGGCTCGCGGACGCGGTGATCGCGCTCGACCACGGGCGCGTCGTCGCGACGGGGTCCCTGGACGCCGTGATCGCCGAGACTGCGACGTTCAGTCCGCGTACGTCGCCCGCACCTCGAGCATGACCTCGACCGGACGCCCGTCACAGAGCGCGGGCTCATAGCGCCACTGGCGCACGGCCGCGGCTGTAGCGTCACCGAACGCCCTGTCGGAGGCACTCTTCACGGAACACTCGTACGGCTTGCCGTCGACACCGAGCCGGCACACGACCCACGCCTCGCCCTTATGATGTCCGCCGCCGAGCGAAGGTGCCGGCTGAACGCGCCTGATCTCCTTCTGTGGCTGCAGGTGTTCGCAGTGCAGTGTCGGGTCGATCAACTTGAGCGGCGGAGCCGGCGGCGGCGTTCCGTAGCGCTTGTCCGGCTTCTCTCCGTGCGGGTGCAGCATGGCGTGAATGCGGAATGGGGCCGCGGGCGGCACGAGGTACTGCGCGCGACGGAACGCTCGCGCCACGCACGGGTCGTCCGGATAGGAGGGCGCCGAGACGAGATCGGCGAGCCTGCCGTCGGCGCCGAGGACGAGCACGAGGTCGTAGCGCAGACCGGCGCCCGGGGCGCTCATCAGGCACTCCGGCACACCGCGCTCGATCTGTGCCTGCACGGACTGCTGCACCTCGTACGCGCCCGGGATCCTGGCGTCCCGCTCCGCCTGCGCCACGAGCTCGGTGAACTCCGCATCGCTCGCGCGCCGGAAGCCGGCCGCGGGCGCATCTCCGGGAGACGCGCAGGCATGGAGTACGAGCGCGAGGAGGAGCAGCAGCAGGAGCAGAAGCGCGCGTCGCGACATGGCACCCCCGCGCGGATCATCGCACGGACGCATCACACGGTCGTCCGATCCCGGGTCTTGACGGGACCGGGCGGCGAGCGCAGTCTGTTCGCGCAACGGAGCCTAGGGGTGGCCTTCGGGCCTGAGATCACACCCTCGAACCTGATCCGGGTGATACCGGCGTAGGGAAAGGCTGGGTCAAGGCGGACGCGAACGGCGCGCCCGCGATCTTCGAACCCCCGGGATCCGCACTCACGTCCTCGCGCGCGCGCGTGTGCCCGGCGCGTCGCGGGGAGGAGGCGGCCCCAGATGAACACGATGTTCGTATGGCGTCTCCGGACGCGCGTCCTGGTCGGCCTGACGCTCTTGCTCGCGACCGCCTCGGCCCACGCCGGCGACTATGCGTCGGCGGACGTGTCCGGCGACGCGACGCCCGCGCTCACCGAGAGCGTCGTCGTGAAGGGCATCCGCGGCGACGACGACGCGCCGGTCACGCGTACGACGCTCGACCGCGCGACCCTCGAGCAGCAGAGCACCGGCCAGGAGCTGCCGTTCCTCCTGAGCACGACGCCGTCCCTCAATCTCTACGAGGCGGACTCGGGTACCGGCAGCGGCTACGCGTACATGTCGCTGCGCGGCGTGCAGCACAACCGGCTCAACTTCACGTTCGACGGCGTGCCGCTCAACGAGCCCGAGGACTCGTGGTTCTACTTCGCGGACCTCGGGAACATCGCGGGCTCGCTGCAGAGCATCGAGATCCAGCGCGGCGTCGGCACCTCGACCTACGGCGCGGCCGCGTTCGGCGGCTCGGTCAACATGGAATCGGTCACGCCGCGCGAGACGCCCGGCTTCGACGCGCAGCTGCTCGCGGGCGGGCTCGGCACGCGGCGCGCGAGCGCGGCGTGGAACTCGGGCGCGGTGCTCGGCGGGTTCCGCTTCTACCTTCGCGGCTCCGCGCACACCACCGACGGCTACCGCCGCAACAGCGGGGTCGACCAGGAGAGCGTGTTCTTCGGCGCGGTGCGCGAGTGGACCGACTCCGCGCTCAAGATCAGCGGGTTCGCGGGCAACGAGCGCAGCCAGCTCGCGTTCTACGCGACGGACAAGGACACCCTCGAGCAGGACCCGCGCAACAACCCGCTCACCCCCGAGGAGCGCGACCGCTTCAGGGAGTACATGATCCAGGCCACGTGGACGCGGCGCACGGGGCCGCAGTCGACGCTCGCGCTGCAGGCGTACTACCACGGCGCGGGCGGCTGGTACCGGATTCGCGACGCCTACGCGCCCGACGTGCTGCAGGAATACGGGCTGCACTGGGGCTTCGCCGGCGGCTCGGTCAACTGGCAGCGCACCGCGGGCCGGACGACGATCACGCTCGGCGCGAACGCCGTCGACGACCAGAGCCGGCACACGCGCGACGTCGTCGACGGCGGCCGCGACTACCTCAACAACGGTTACAAGACCGACGCGAGCGCGTTCGCCAAGGGCGAGTGGCGGACGGGCCCGTGGACGCTGTTCGCCGACGCGCAGGTGCGCCATCCGCGGTTCCGCTACGCGGGGCGCGAAGGCGCGGGCGCGGGGCTGTCCGGCGCGGTCGCGTGGACGTTCTTCAATCCAAAGGTGGGAGCGCGCTACGCGGTGGGCCCGGAGCTGACGCTCTACGCGTCGGCCGGGCGCACGTCGCGCGAGCCGCAGCGGTCGGACCTCCTCGCCGGGCAGGACAACGCCGACGCCCTGCCCGACTTCCGCGCGGTCAAGCCCGAGAAGGTCGTCGACGTCGAGACCGGGTTCGACTGGAACCGCCCCGGCCTCAAGCTGCACGCCAACGTGTACGCGATGGAGTTCCGGGACGAGTTCGCGCTCACCGGCGAGCTGTCCGAGATCGGCCTGCCCGTGCGGCGGAACGTCGACCGCAGCGCGCGCCGCGGGCTCGAGGTCGACGCGCGCTGGGACGTGACCCCGCACGTGCGCGCGACGGTCGCCGCGAACGTGAGCCGCAACCGCATCCGCACGTGGACGCAGTACTACGACGAGTACGACCAGGACGGGAACTTCGTCGGCACGGGCACCTACGCGCGCACGTTCCACGACGTCGAGCCGCTCCTGACGCCGACGTTCTCCGGGACGCTCGGGCTCGAGGTCGCGCCCGTGCGCGGGCTCACGCTCGGCGCCGCGGCGCGCCACGTCGCGTCGTCGTACCTCGACAACACCAACGCCGCGGGGCTCGAGGCGCCGTCGTACACGCTCGTCGGGCTGCACGGCCGGTGGGAGATGGGCGCGGGCCGCTGGGGCAAGGCCGCGCTGCGGCTGCAGGTCGACAACGCGCTCGACGCGAAGCGCGCGTGGCCGGGCGGGTACTCGTACCTGTACGTGACCCACCAGGCCGAAGGGCCCGACGCTCTCGGCGGCACGCCGTACTACTTCCCGCTCGCGGGGCGCACGGTGTTCGTCGGCGTGGACCTGTCGCTGTGACTCTACTGCCGGGACCGGGCGGGGCAAGCCCCGCCCCTACGGCCGCCCCGCGGGGCGCACCACCCGCCGTGGTTCAGGCATGAACGGCTGGGAACTCGCGGGCGTCGTCACCGCCTTGCTCGGCGTGTGGCTGACGACCCGCGAGAACCGCTGGTGCTGGCCGGTGAACCTCGTAAGCGCGCTGCTCTTCGGGGTGGTGTTCTGGCAGGCGAAGCTGTACGCCGACATGGGATTGCAGGGCGTGTACGCGGCGCTCTCGGTGTACGGCTGGTACGCGTGGGCGCATCGCACCGAGGAAGGCGACGTGCTGCACGTGTCGCGCGCCCCGTGGGTCGTGCTCGCCTTGTTCGGCGCCGCGGGGTTGGCCTTCGCGGCGGCGCTCGGCTGGTTCCTCGCGCACCGCACCGACGCGTCGCTGCCGTTCTGGGACGCGGGCACGACGTCGTTCAGCCTCGTCGCGCAGGCGCTGCAAACGCGCAAGTGGATCGAGAACTGGGCGCTGTGGATCGTGGTCGACGCGGTCTACGTCGGCGTGTACCTCGTGAAGGCCTTGCCGCTCACGGCGGCGCTCTACGGGTTGTTCATCGCGCTGGCCGCACTGGGGCACGTGAGCTGGCGGCGGTCGCTGGCCGCGTCGGCTGGGCCGGGCAAGCTCCGCCCCCATAGTCCGCAAGCGTGACCGCGGTGCGGACGATCGTCGTCACGGGCGGCGAGTGCACGGGCAAGACGACGCTCGCCGCGGCGCTCGCGGCGGCGCTCGGGACGCACTGGGCGCCGGAGTACGCGCGGGCGCACGCCGAGCACGTGGCGCGGCCGCTCGACGCGGGCGACGTCGAGCCGATCGCGCGCGGGCAGATCGGCGTCGAGGACGAGGCCCGGGCCGCTGCCGCCGCGACCGGTGCACACGCGGTCGTGCTCGACACCGACCTCCTCTCGACCGTCGTCTACGCACGCCACTACTACGGCGCGTGCCCGGGCTGGATCGAAGACGCGGCGCGCGCGCGCCGCGCCGACCTCTATCTCCTCTGCCGCCCCGACCTGCCCTGGGCGCCGGACGGCGTGCGCGACCGGCCGGCGGAGCGCGAGGCGATCGACGCGCTGTTCGCGGAGACGCTCGCGGAGTTCGACACGCGGGTCGTGCGCGTCGAGGGCACGGGCGAGGCGCGCACCGCGCGCGCGCTGGAGGCGTGCGGGCGCATCCTCGGCTGACCTGGGCGCAGCGCCGGCCGACCTGGGGCGCATCCTCGGCCGACCTGGGGCGCAGCGCCGGCCAACCGTGGGCGCATAATCGGCCGACCCCCTCTTCGAGGACCGCCCGATGCCCCGTCGCCGAGTCCTGCTCGCGGCCGCGCTGCTTGCCGCCGCCGCCGCCGCCACCGCGTACTGGAAGCTCGCGATCCCGATCCACCGGGTCGGCGTGCGCTCCGAGCTCGTCATGCTCGGCGACCTCGACGGCGATCACCAGTGGACGGCGCGCGACGTCGATCTCGCCGCGGAGATCGCGCGTGACCCGTGGAGCCCGCGCTTCGACGGGCAGGTCGCGCGGCTCGACCTCGACCGCAACGGCCGCATCGACGACGCGGACCTCGGGATCCTCGCGGCGCTCGCCGCGGCCCAGGGCGACGCGTACGCGGCCCACGACGCGGCCACGGGCGCGTTCCCCCGCCCGCGCGAGCTGTACCGCTACGAGACCGTCGGCCTGTACCGCCCGCGCCCCGCGTGGTGCGTGCGCTACCCCGGCGCGCAGGACTCCGTCCTGACCTGGCTGCGCGAGCTCGATCCCGCGCGGGCCGACGCGTCGTACGCCGGGCAGCTCGATGCCGAGATCTTGTCCGAGGCCGTGCGGTTCGACATCGCCTGGCGCCGGCGCGCGCCGGCGCTCGAGCCGATCGAAAGGACCTACGCGGCGGAGCGCATCGCGAAGGCCGAGACGCTCTTCCGCGCGGGGCGGCGCTTCGAGCTCCTGCTCGCGCTGATCCAGCTGACCGAGGACGCCGAGACGCTGACGACGCGCGGCCAGCAGCCGATCACGCTGAAGCTCCTGCGCCTGCGCGACGGCCTGCGCGCGATCCTCGCCTCGCCCACGTACGCGGAGTTCGCCGCCGGGCGCGCGGACTGGCGCACGGTGCTCGCCGCGATCGGCAAGGCGGTGCAGGACGACGTCGGCATCACGTACGACCTCGCGACCGTGGGCCCGCCGCGGAACCTGACGCACCTCGAGAACTACCTGCAGCGCGCCGAGTGGCAGTACTACAAGACGAGCGCGCGCGAGCAGGACTTCGTGACGCTGATCGACTATGCGCAGAACGACCCGCGCTACCTGCGCGCGGTTTCGCGTACGAGCCCCAGGAACCGCGATCCCGACGTGCAGAACCACAACCTGCCGATGGTGCTGCTGTTCCGCGAGGCGCTGCGCATCGAGCACGGCGACAAGAAGAAGGCCGTCGGCCTGCTCGACGAGGCGATCCGCATCCCCTACGGCTGGATCAAGTCGATCCCGCGCGAGCGGCTGCCGCACGCGGTCGCGCTCGACAACTTCCTCCTGCCCGGCAACAAGGAGGACGGCGCGGACAAGAGCCGGCACTGGAACGTCTTCGGCGGGATCTGCCTGTACAAATCGCCCGAGGAGGCGCTCGACCTCGCGCTCAAGCGCGAGGTGAAGGACCTGCGCGAGGCCGGCTACACCGAGGAGGCGATGCGCGAGTTCCTGCGGGACATGATCGCAAACCTCGGGGGCATGTATCACGTGATGTCGGTGGACGCGGAGCTGCTGCGGCGGTGACGGTGGCTTGACGGATCCCGGGCCGGCGGCTTCGCCGAGCCCTGGGCACGTGTTTCTGATCTGAGAATCGTCGTCACGATTTCCATGACGGATATTCACTCTCGTCGTATAATGTATTCAATGTCAGCCGTCGTCCTCACGCGCTCCTGGTCAACCGCCCTCCACGCATTCTCGTGGACGGGTCCGCTCGCGGCGCTGCCGCGGATCGGATCGCGCGCGGACGTCGTTTCCTTCCCGTGCGAACGCAAGTCGCCCGCCGTGGAGCTCGACCGGCTCGCGTGCGCGCTGCGCGCGGCGTCGGACCGGCTCGCGCTGCCCGTGGCGCGGGCCGCGGCGGCGTTCGTCGCACGCGAGGGCTGGCGCACGTTCGGCGACGTGCGCCTCGACGACTTCGCGCGCGAGTCGCTGGGCCGCAGCGGGCGCTGGGTGCGCGAGCACGCGCGGCTGCACGAGGCGGTGACGCGGTTCCCCGCACTCGGCGTCGCGCTGACCGGTGCGGACGGCGCCGCGCCGCTCGGTGCCGAGAAGGCGAAGCTCGTCGCGCGGGTGGTGGCCGTGCTCGCGGACGATGCGGCGAGTGCCGATACGACCGCGCTCCTCGAAAGCTGGATCGCTCGGGCGCGCGCGACGACGGTCGACGCCCTGCGCCGCGAGGTGCGCGCGGCGCTCGCGGCGTCGGCCGCGCCGGGCGCGGGCGCCGCGGCGGACGAACTCGAGCCGCGCCGCCGCGTCGTGATCCGCATGCCGCAGGCTGTCGCGGCCGCGTTCGACGAGGTCTGCGAACTGGCCCGCGCCGCGGCGGGTCGCGACCTGTCGCTCGCCGGCGTGGTCGACGCGCTGCTCGCGGAAGCGCCGGAACTCGGCGACGCGGGGCCGGGCGATTCAATGACCGGCGCGCGCGACGCGCGGACACACACCGGTGCCTGGATCGACGATCGATGGGACCGGTCACGCCGTGCGCGGCACGCGCGGTTCGTGCCGCACCCGGTCGGCGAGTGGCCCGACATAGCGTCGCACGTCGATGACTCCGCGGTGGCGTTCCGCGCGCGCACGACGCTCGCCGAGTTCCGCATGCTCGACGCGACCGCCGGTCACGGCGACGCGCGCGCGCTCGGCGAGCAGCTGAAGCGCCTCGTCGCGCTCGAGGACGCGCTGCTGCGCCGCCTCGGCGATGTCGTCGCAGAGCTCGCGGACCGCGGGGCGTGGGCCACGCTCCCCTACACCGACGTGGCGGACTACGCCGAGCGGCGCCTCGGGCTGGGCGCGACGACGGTCGAGGACCGCGTGCGCGCGGCGCGCGCGCTGGCGCGCCGGCCGCACCTGCGTGCCGCGTACGACATGGGCCGCGTGCCGCTCGAGTCGGCGCTGCTCGCGCTGCGCGCGCTGCACGGATGTGATGAAGACGAGGCCGAGGTGGCCTGGGCCACGCGCGCGGCGGAGTCGACGGTCAAGCGGATGCGCGACGAGCTGCGCCTCGTGCGGTGGAACGCGGGACCTCCCGCGACGGACGCGGCGTGGTCGGCCGCGCGGCGTCGTGATCCCGGGGCGACGCGCCGCGCCGTGCTGACCGCGGGCCTGGTCACGGTCTCGACCGTGAGCTCGTCCTCGGCTTCCGCAGCGAGCGAGGCGGGCGTTTTCCAGCGGCTGACGCTGCCCGAGTCGACGGCGACGCGGTTCCTCGACGCGATCGAGTCCGCGCGGCGCGGGATCACCGCCCTGGTGGACGCGGTCCCGTGGGACGAGCCGTGGCCACATGCGGCGTCGATGCCCTCGGTCCTCGCGGGGCGGACGTTTTCCACGCGCGCGCGACGCGTGCCCGCGTGGGTCGGCCTGCTCGCGCTGCTCGAGTCCGCGGCGATGACGTGGGACGACCCGCGCGCGATCCCGCGCCGACCGGGCGACGACGTGTACCGGCGCTCCGGCTATCGCTGCGATGCCCCGGGCTGCACGTCGCGCGCGAGCCTGCACGAGCACCACGTGAGGTTCCGCTCGCGCGGCGGCGGGGACGAACTCGCGAACCGCATCACGCTGTGCGAGGCGCACCACCGCATGCTGCACGACACCGCGGCGCTCACTGCGGCGGGGGCAGCGCCGCTCGGCGTGACGTGGACCAAGGACGGCGAGGCGTATCGCTGCGAGCGGCGCCTCAACGCCACGACGCTGCAGGACGTTGATCCCGCTCTTTGACAACCGATTCGAGTGAACGGGCGCCTCGGCGTCACTTTCCCCGCGCCTGCGTCACGTACCACGCAAAGCACGCCGCGAGCCGGTCGGGCGCGTCGGACACGTTGGTCCGGGCCCATCGGCGCAGCTCCGCCTCGTCCGCGGGCGCGGCCGCGCCGGACCACAGGGCCCGATACGCATGCTGGGCCGGCGGCCCGTCGTAGAACGCGAAGGCCTCGTCGCTCGCGTTCGTGCGGAAGTAGACGATCTGCCACTCGGAACACTCGAACGTGCGCAGCACCTGGACATCGAGGTGCGCGACGTTCCGCAGGGCCGGCTCTCGTGCCATGAGCTGCGCCGCGACGATCGGCGCGAGCGCTCTCGTACGGGGCGGGTCCGGGTCCGGAGAGAGCCCGCCGCATGGACTCTTCGCGAGGCGCCACGGCATCGCGCCCGCTGCGTCGGCTACGGCACTCATCGACAGGTACGAAACGGGAAACGCGACCGTCCCGGCGAAGAACGCAACGGCCGAGAGCAGAAACAGGATCTTCGAGCGCCGATCGCTCCCGCGCGCGGCCACGAGACCCACGATCGCGCCGACCAGCGCTCCCACGATCGACAGGATCCAGAAGAAGACCGCGACGAGAGCATCGAGATTTCCGCAGCGGAGCTCGAAGCTGGGCGCGCGGTGCGCCTGCGACCACAGGACGATGCCGGGCACCACGATCCACGCCCACGCCTGCGTCGTGGCGAGAACCCACGGCGCGCTGCGGGACCAGAACCCGCGCCGGCAACCCGCCCCGGTCTCGACCGCACCCATCGCGCACGCCCCCCCCGCGACGCTTCGATGACCCGAAGGACGCGGACATCGTACGCCCGCGCGCCCCGCGCACGGACCGTCAAGATCCCGTCAACCCCCCGACCACGGGGTGACACAGATCCGGCACGCCCCTTTAGTCCGAGCCACTTACACGCCTGAAACGCAGGGCACGGTTCCTGCTATCTCCCCTACCGGCCGCACGGCCATGACGGTTGGGGACCGCCCCGCGGGGGAGCGCGGTCCGCCGATCCGTCGTCCGGCCGCGGCCGGCCGGAGGGTAGAGGAATGGCGTTGGCCTGGACGGACGCGCAGCACACGAGCCTGCGTGGGCCGGAGGCCGGGACCGCCGCCGCGGTGCAGGCCGCGACGGTCGTGCTCGGGTACCACCGTGTCGTGCCGCGCATCGGCGCGGATCCCTTCGCCCTCTGCGTGACCAGCCGCACGTTCGAGCAGCACGTGGTGCAGCTCGCGGCGGCGTTCCGCATCGTCGGCTTCGACGAGTTCGTCGGCACCGCGAAGGGCGATCCCACCGATCCGCGCCCGCGCGTGCTGCTCACGTTCGACGACGGCTACCGCGACGTCTACGAGCACGCCTACCCGATCCTGTGGAAGCACCGGATCCCCGCGGTGCTGTTCGTCAGCACGGGCTACATCGGCTACGGCCGCCCGTTCTGGTGGGAGCTTCTGGCGGCGTACGGCGAAGCGCACGGCGTCGGCCCGCTCGAGATGGACGCGCTGCAGCGGCGCTTCAAGACGCTGGCGCCCGGCACGCGCGCGGCGGAGGAGGAGAAGCTCGCCGCGACGCTGCCGCTCGAGACGGGCGAGCGTCTCGCCGAGATCGCGATGACCTGGGACATGTGCGCGGAGCTCGACCGCGAGGGCCTCGTGCGCGTTGCGCCGCACACGCGCTGGCACGCGTCGCTCGGTGCGCTGTCCGAGCCCGACGTGCGTGCGGAGATCGACGGCTGCTTCGACGACCTCGCCGCGCACCTCGGCCGGCCCGCCGCGCTGTTCGCGTACCCGCACGGCGCCGTCGAGGACATCGGCCCGTTCGCGCCGCAGCTGCTCGCGTCGCGCGGCGTGCAGTTCGCGCTGACGACGGTGCCGGGCGTGATCGCGCCGGGCTACCGCGCGGCGGCGGGAACCGCCGAGGCGATGCTGCTGTCGCGGTTCATCGTGTCGGAGATGGAGGCGGAGTCCCTCGTCCAGCAGGTGAAGGAGAAGGTCGCGGAGGCGGGCTTTGCGGCCGCGCCGGCGCCGGTCGAGATCGCGGTCCCCGCGGTCGCGTCCACGCCGGTCGAGGTCGCGGTCCCCGTTCCGGTTGCCGCACCCCCGGCGGCTGTTCCCGCGGCCGCGATGGCGCCGTCCCCCGCACCCATGGCGGCCACGCGCCGCCGCATCACCGTGCTGAGCGGCATCTCCGCCGCGAACCTCGGCGACGACGCGATGCTGATCGCGACCGTCGCGGGCCTGCGCGCCGAGGACCCGCACGCCGAGATCACCGTGCTCGCGGAGACGCCCGAGACGTGCGATCCCGTGGCGCGCGCGATCGGCGTCCCCGTGCTGCGCTCGATGCAGCAGCTCGTCGCGGCCGTGATCGGCCACGACGCGTGCAAGGCCGAGCCCGCGCGCGCGATCCGGGCGCTCGCCGTGCAGATCGCGCAGGACCGCGAGGCGCTCCTCGCCGGCGCGGCTCCGCAGTGGCTGCCGGAGGAGTTCGTGCCCGGTCTCGTTGCGCTCCTCGGCGCGGACGCGGTCGTGGACTGCGGCGGCGCGAACCTCTCGACGATCTGGAAATCGTTCTTCTACGAGAAGTGCCTCGACTACCTCGTGGCGCCGCACCCGCTGCTGGTCTCGGGCCAGGGCATCGACGAGTTCCCCGACCCCGCCGACCGCGCGCTCCTCAAGGACGCGCTGTCGTGCGCGAGCCGCGTCACGGTGCGGGAGGCGTTCAGCCGCAAGGCGCTCGAGCGCCTCGACCTGCACGTGCCGCACGAGGTGACCGGAGACGACGCGATCGACCTCGCGCCCGCGCCGGCCGAACGCTGCGCGGCGCTCGCGCGCGCGGCGGGGCTCCCCGACGGCGCGCCGTACCTCGCGTTCCAGTACCGGCACTACCTCGACTACGGCGAGGCGGCTTCGTTCGAGCGCTTCGCGCGCCTCGTGGACGCGGCGATCGCGGTCTCGGGTCTGCCGGTGCTCGGCATCCCGATGCACTTCACGAACACCGACGAGCGCGAGCACCTCTTCGAGGTCGCGCGCCACGTGCGCCAGCGCGAGCGCTTCCTCGTGATCCGCGAGCAGCTCGACGCCGCGGAGGCGAAGGGCCTCGTCGCGGGGGCGACGGCGGCGTTCGGCATCTCGTACCACAGCGCGGTGTTCGCGCTGTCGAGCGCGGTGCCCTACATCGGCCTGTTCCGCGGCGCGCACTACACGCAGAAGATGCTGGGCCTGTCGGAGCTGTTCGAGGACCACGGGCTCGCGGTGCCGCTCGACGAGGCGACGCCCGAGCGCTTCGCGGAGCTCCTGCACGCGCGGCTCGTGCACCGTGACGTGGTCGCCGAGCACCTGCACGAGGTGACCGCGCGGCTGACCGCGCGCGTGCGCGGGGCGCGGAAGGCGCTGATCGAGGCGACCGAGCCGAAGCCGCCGGTGCTCGTCGCGACCGGGGCGCCGGCTCCCACCGTGGCGCCGGCCCCGGCCGCCACACCCGTCCCCGTCGGCCACGTGGCCTGGGGCGACCTGCGGCGCATGACCCCGATCAGCACGGACTGGGGCTTCGACCGCGGCACACCGGTCGACCGCGTGTACATCGAGGCGTTCATGACGCGCCACGCCGGCGACGTGCGCGGCCGCGTGTGCGAGATGGCGAACCGCGATTACACCGCGCACTACGGCGGCGGCCGCGTGACCCGCTCCGACGTCCTCGACATCGACGCGCGGAACCCGCTCGCGACCGTGATCGCGGACCTGACCGCCCCGGGCAGCCTGCCCGAGGGCGCGTTCGACTGCTTCATCCTCACGCAGACGATCTCGTATATCTACGACTGCGGCGCCGCGCTCGCCAACGCGTACCACGCGCTCGCCCCGGGCGGCGTGCTGCTGGTGACGGTGCCGTCGATCATCAAGTACCACCGCGAGCCCGAGGACCACTGGCGCTTCACGCCGGAATCGCTCGCGCGGCTCGTGGCCGAACGCTGCCCCGACGCCCGCGCCGAGGTGCAGGGCTACGGCAACCTCGTCGTCGCGACCGCGTTCCTGCAGGGCCTCGCCGCGCAGGAACTGGGCCCCGCCGAACTCGAATTCGACGACCCCGCGTACCCGATCGTCGTCTCCGCGCGGATCGTGAAGGGGGCCCGATGAGCGCCGTCGACACGGGCGGCCTCGTGCTGCGCGCGCTCTCCGGCGCGGACGCGTGGCACGCCGAGCTGCAGCGTCTGACCAGCGTGCTGCCGGCGGCGCCCGCCGGCGGCGCGGCGACGCGGCGGCGCATCGTCATGCCGCGCGGGCGGGGGGCCGACCTGCTCTCGCTCGTGCGCGAGACGCTCTTCGCGCACGCGCTGCGCCTGCGCGGCGCGGCGGTGACGTTCGTGCTCGACGGCGACGCCCCGGACGGCGAGACCGCGCGCCTGACCGGCTGCGGCCACACGGTCGTGCGGACGGCCTCGTTCCTCGACCACGACACGATCGAGACGCTGCGCGAGCGCGTCCTCGGCCTCCCCGAGGGGCGGCTGTCGCGCGTCACGTGGGGCGGGATCACGGTCCAGGCCGACGCCTGCGCGCCCGCGGAGGCACTGCGCGTCGAACTGCTGCACGGCATGCTGGGGATCGAGTCCGCGCGGCGCGTCCTGCGCGACCTCGCGCCCGACGCGGTGTTCGTCGGCGACGCGCACGCGACCGGCGCGTGGGGCCCGGTTGCGCGCGCGATGCTGGTCCCGTGCCTCGCGCACGGAGCGCGCCCCTTCGAGCCGCTGCACGCCGAGGGCCGCGAGCCGGTGGCCCTCGCGCTCGACTCGCTGCAGGAACTCGCGCCGGGTCACTTCCCGGGGCTCGACGCGCTCTGCGACGCGGTGCTCGCCTTCGCGGCGCCCGAGGCCGACCTCCGATGAGGGTCGTCGCCGTCATCACGGCCCGCGGCGGGAGCAAGGGCATTCCGCACAAGAACCTCGCCCCGGTCGGCGGGCTGCCGCTGGTCGCGTGGACGGTGGAGGCCGCGCGCGAGAGCCAGCTGCTCGATCGCGTGATCGTGTCGACCGACGACCCGGCGATCGCCGACGTGTGCCGCGCGTACGGCGCCGAGGTACCGTTCCTGCGGCCCGAGGAGTTCGCGCGCGACGAGACGCCGCACATCGACGTGATCACGCACGCGCTCGCGTGGCTCGCCGCCGACGAGGGCCGCACGCCCGACTACGTGATGACGCTGCAGCCGACCTCGCCGCTGCGGACGGCCGACGACATCGACGCGGCAGTCCTGCTCGCGCGCGACCGGCGCTGCGACGCCGTGGTCGGCGTGACGGCGATGCGGCACCACCCGCACTTCGCGCTGCGCGTGGGGCCGGGCGGGGTGCTGTTCCCGTACGCCGGCGACAGGCTGCGGGCGATGCGCCGCCAGGACCTGCCGCCGGTCTTCGCGCCGAACGGGGCGATCTACCTCAACAAGGCGCACGCGCTCCTGGTGCAGCGCGAGTTCGTGCCGACCGGCGCCGTGCCGCTGATCATGGCCGCCGAGCGCTCGCTCGACGTGGACGAGCGGGCCGACCTGGAACTGGCGGAATACTACATGGCGCGGCGCGCGGTCGCGGTCACGTCATGAACGTCCGCATCATCCCGCGCCTCGACATCAAGGGGCCGAATCTCGTAAAGGGGATCCGGCTCGAGGGGCTGCGCGTCCTCGGCGATCCCGCCTTCTTCGCGCGGCACTACGACGCCGAGGGCGCGGACGAGCTCCTGTACGTCGACGTCGTCGCGAGCCTCTACGAGCGCAACAGCCTCCTCGACATCGTGGCGCGCACGGCGCGCGAGCTGTTCATCCCGCTGACGGTCGCGGGTGGCATCCGCAGCCTCGACGACGTGCGCGCCGCGCTGCGCGCCGGCGCCGACAAGGTCGCGGTCAACACGGCCGCGATCCGCCGGCCGGAGCTGATCACCGAGGCCGCGCGGCGCTTCGGCTCGTCGACGATCGTCGTGTCGATCGAGGCGAAGCGCGTCGGGCCGGGTGCGTGGGAGCCGTACGTCGACGGTGGACGCGAGCGCAGCGGTCGCGATGCGCTGGCGTGGGCCGTCGAGGCGGCCGAGCGCGGCGCGGGCGAGATCCTCGTCACCTCCGTCGACCGCGACGGGACGTGCCAGGGGCTCGACGTCGAGCTGGTGCGGCGCATCTCCGCGGCGGTCGAGGTCCCGGTGATCGCGAGCGGGGGCACGTCCTCCGCGGACGATGCGCTCCGCGCGCTGACGGGCGGCGCGGCGGACGCGGTCGCGATCGGGTCCCTCCTGCACTACGGGGTGATCGACGCGGTCGCGCGCGGCCGGCTGTCCGCCTCCGAGAGCGAGGTCACGCGGCGGCACCAGCGGCCGTGGGACGCGCCGTCGAACATCCTGCTCGCCGACCTCAAGCACGACCTCCGCGCCCGCGGCCTCGCGTGCCGCGAGGCGGCTGCGCCGGTGCCCGCGTGAGCGCGCCGGCGCGCGTCGCCGTGGTCGACTACGGCATGGGCAACCTGTTCAGCGTCGCGCGCGCGTGCGAGACCGTGGGCCTCGCGCCGTTCGTGACCGACGACCCCGCCGCGGTCGAGGCGGCCGACGCGATCGTGCTTCCCGGCGTCGGCGCGTTCGGCGAGGCGATGACGAGCCTCACGCGTCTCGGCCTCACCGGCGTGCTGCAGCGCGTCGTGCGCGCCGGACGCCCGCTGCTCGGCGTCTGCCTCGGCATGCAGCTCCTGGCCCGCGAGGGCGAGGAGTTCGGGCACCACGCGGGCCTCGGCCTCGTCGCGGGACGCGTGCGGAAGCTCGCCCCGCGGGAGCGCGTCAAGCTGCCGCACATCGGCTGGACGGCGGTCGAACCGGTCGGCGCCGGCGGCGCTGGCGCGTGGCACGGGACGCTCCTGGAGGATGTCGCGGCCGGCACACCGATGTACTTCGTGCATTCCTACGTGTTCGAGCCCGAGTCGCGGAGCGTCGTCCGCGCGGTCGCGCGCTACGGCGAGACCCCGTTCTGCGCGGCGCTCGAGTCCGGGCCGGTCGCGGGGTGCCAGTTCCATCCGGAGCGGAGCGGCGTCACGGGCCTGTCCGTCTACCGGTCGTTCGCGCGGCGCGTCGCGGCCGCGCGCGGAGTCGCCTGATGTCCGATGCGCTCGAGGTGAAGTACGGCCTCCCGGCCGACGTGAAGTTCTGCACGCGCTGCGTGATCTCGAACCAGCGGCCGAGCACGACCGTCGAGTTCCGGAACACCGCCGGCGAGCGCAAGCAGACGATCGCCTTCGACGACGAGGGCGTGTGCGCCGCGTGCCGCTACCAGGAGATCAAGGCGCGGTCGATCGACTGGGAACGGCGCGAGGCCGAGCTGCACGACCTCTGCCGGCAGTACCGCAGCAGGAGCGGGAACTACGACTGCATCGTGCCCGGGAGCGGCGGCAAGGACAGCTCGTTCACCGCGCACGTGCTGCGCTCGCGCTTCGACATGCACCCGCTCACCGTGACGTGGGCGCCGCACGTCTACACCGAGGTCGGCTGGCGCAACCTGCAGCACTGGATCCACGCCGGGTTCGACAACGTGCTGTTCACGCCGAACGGGCGCGTGCACCGCCTCCTGACGAAGCTGGCGTTCGAGAACCTCCTGCACCCGTTCCAGCCGTTCATCATCGGGCAGAAGTACATCGCGCCGAAGTTCTCGGCGCTGTACGGCATCCCGCTCGTCTTCTACGGCGAGAACCAGGCCGAGTACGGCAACAACATCGAGGAGAACTTCCGCCCGACGATGGACCCGCGGTTCTTCGCGGCCGGCGGGGGCCTCGACGAGGCGGTGCTCGGCGGCGTGCCCGCGCGCGAGATCATGGCGCGCTACGGCATCGACGCGAAGGAGCTGCTGCCCTACGTGCCCGCGGACCCCGAGCGCCTGCGCGAGGTCGGCACCGTGGTGCACTACCTCGGCTACTACCTGCCGTGGGACCCGCAGGAGTGCTACTACTACTCGGTCCGCCACACGGGCTTCGAAGCCAACGACGAGCGCACCGAGGGCACCTACTCCAAGTACGCGTCGATCGACGACCGCGTCGACCCGTTCCACTTCTACACCACGTTCGTCAAGTTCGGGATCGGCCGCGCGACCTACGACGCCGCGCAGGAGATCCGGAACGGCAAGATCACGCGCGAGGAAGGCGTGCAGCTCGTGCGCCGCTACGACGCCGAGTTCCCGCGCAAGTACTTCGCCGAGTTCCTCGACTACGTCGACATCACCGAAGAGCGCTTCCACGAACTGGTCGACGCCGGCCGCTCGCCGCACCTGTGGACCAACGAGCGCGGCGCGTGGGAGCTGCGTCACACCGTGTGGGGTGCGCCCGCCGGCGCCCCCGTGGAGACCTGCCGATGAGCCTCGTCGCCGCCCAGCCCGAAATCGACTTCATGGGCCGCATGGTGGGCCCGGGGCACGCCCCGCTGGTCATCGCGGAGATCGGGATCAACCACGAGGGGTCGCTCGACAAGGCGATCCGGATGGTCGACGACGCCGCTGCGGCGGGCTGCGAGTGCGTGAAGTTCCAGTCCCACGTGATCGACGACGAGATGATCCCCAACGACGTCGTCCCGGGGAACGCGACCGAGAGCATCTGGGACATCATGAGCCGCTGCGCCCTGTCCGAGGCGGACGAGCGGCGCGTCAAGCGCTACGTCGAGCAGAAGGGGCTCCTGTACCTGTGCACGCCGTTCTCGCGCGCGGCCGCGCTGCGGCTCGAGTCGATGGGCGTCGCCGCGTACAAGATCGGCTCGGGCGAGTGCAACAACATTCCGCTTCTGCGGCTGGTCGCCTCGTTCGGGAAGCCGGTCTTCCTCAGCACCGGCATGAACGACCTCGAGAGCGTCGCCGCCGCCGTGCGCGTGTTCGAGCGCGCGGGCGTGCCGTACGCCCTGTTCCACTGCACCTCGATGTACCCGACGCCGTACGACAAGGTGCGGCTCGGCGCGCTCGAGGACCTGCGCCACCGCTTCCCGCGCGCGGTGCTGGGGCTGTCGGACCACTCGCTCGGCGCGTACACGTGCTTCGCGGCGATCGCGCGCGGGGCCAGCGTCGTCGAGAAGCACTTCACGTCGACCAGGGAGTGGCCGGGGCCGGACGTGCCGATCTCGCTCGACCCGGCGGAACTGAAGGACCTCGTCGCCGGCGCCGCCGCGATCTGGCAGGCGCTCGGCGGGCGCAAGACGATCCTCCCCGAGGAGCAGCCGACGATCGACTTCGCCTACGCGTCGGTCGTGACGACCGCGGCCGTCGCGGCGGGCGAGCCGTTCACCGAGGCCAACACGTGGGTCAAGCGCCCCGGCACCGGCGAGATCCGCGCGGCGGACTTCGACCGCGTCCTCGGCCGGCGCGCGCGGCACGCCATCCCCGCGGGCACGGCCGTCGGCTGGGCGGACATCGCGGAGCCGACCGGGACGAAGTGATGGACCAGACCCGCACGATCTGCTTCGTCACGGGGACGCGCGCCGACTTCGGCAAGCTGAAGGCGCTGATCCGCGTCGTCGACGACACGCCCGACCTGCGCTACCGGATCTTCGCGACCGGCATGCACATGCTCTCGCGCTACGGCTCGACCGTGGAGGAGATCCGGAAGTCGGGCTTCGAAAACATCTACCCCTACGTCAACCAGGACAGCAACGTCAGCTCGCAGATGGACCTGACCCTCGCGAGCACGATCACCGGGCTCGGGCACTACCTGCGCGAGTTCCCGGCGGACATGATCGTCGTCCACGGCGACCGCGTCGAAGCGCTCGCCGGCGCGATCGTCGGCGTGCTCAACAACACGCTGGTCGCACACGTCGAGGGCGGCGAGGTGTCGGGCACGGTCGACGAGCTGATCCGCCACGCGGTGTCGAAGCTCGCGCACCTGCACTTCGTCGCGAACCCGGCCGCGGCGCGCCTCCTCGTGCAGATGGGCGAGCGCGACGAGACGATCCACGTGATCGGCTCGCCCGACATCGACATCATGCTCTCCCCCGACCTGCCCTCGATCGAGGACGTGCGCGCGCGCTACGACATCGCCTTCGACGAGTACGGCGTGTTCATGTACCACCCGGTCACGACCGAGCAGGTCCACCTGCGGCGCCACATCCGCGACACCGTGGAGGGCCTGCTGCGCTCCGGGCGGAAGTTCGTCTGCATCTACCCGAACAGCGACGCGGGCGCCGAGACGATCCTCGGCGCGCTCGAATTCCTGCGCGGGAACCCGCGCTTCCGCGTGCTGCCGTCGATGCGCTTCGAGCACTTCCTCACGCTCCTCAAGCACGCCGACGTCATCGTCGGCAACTCGAGCGCGGGCGTGCGCGAGGCGCCGGTCTACGGCGTGCCCACGGTCAACGTCGGCTCGCGGCAGCAGAACCGCTTCAGCTACGACACGATCGTCAACGTGCCCGAGGAGCCGGACCGCATCACCTCGGCGCTCGCCAACCTGCCGCCGCGCGGCCCCGTGTGCACGCACTTCGGCCGCGGCGACAGCGCGGCGCTGTTCCGCGAGGCCGTGCGCTCCGATCGCCTGTGGCGCACGCCGCGGCAGAAGCAGTTCCACGATCTCGGCCTGCGCGAGGTGGTCCCCGGCGCGGGCGTGCTGGTGGGGGTCCGTTGAGTTCGACGAGTTCCATTGCCTGGGACGAGGCCGCCGAAGCGCTCGCCTTCGACGAGCGCGCCCTCGAACGCGTCGCGAACGGCCACGTGCCCGACCTGCGCCGCCTGACGGCCTGCGACTGGTTCTTCAACAACCTGTGGCGCCGGCCGTACCTCGCCGCGTACGAGCACGGCCGGAACCTCGCGTTCGCGAAGCGCCACCTCGCCGGGCGCACCGTGGTCGAGATCGGCTCCGGTCTCGGCCACATGTCGCTCGAACTCGCCCGCGCGGGCTTCGACGTCACCGGGCTCGAGCTCTCGCCCGCGTCGGTCGCCATCGCCGAGCGCTTCCGCGACGAGAACCCGTACCGCGAGGGCATGGGCTCGTTGAACTACACCGCCGCGAACGCGCTCGAGTGGTCGCCGCGCTGGCCGGTCGACAACGTCTGCTTCTTCGGCGCGTTGCACCACTTCGAAGACATCCCCGGCCTGTTGTGGCACGTGCGCTCGATGCTCGCGCGCGGCGGCCGGCTGATCGTCGTCGAGCCCGCGCGCGACCGCCTGCGCCCGCAGGACGCGGCGGTGGCCGTGCTCGTGCGCCAGCTCCTCGCGGCGACGGGCGCGTGGTACGAGCCGCAGGCGCCGCTGACCGCGGAGACGCTGCCGCGCGCCATCGGAGATTGCCTGGGCGAGTACCGCGAGGCGCGCGACGCGGGCGAAGGCCTGCAATCGCCGCACGACAACGCCGCCGGCTCGGCCGAGATGCTGGCCGCCCTGCGCGGGGAGTTCGACGAACTCGCCTGCGAGTGGGGCACGTCGCTGTTCTACCGCCTCGCGGGCGGCATCCGCCTCGGCGACGACGCGCGCCACGCCGCGCTCGCCGAGACGCTGCACGCCTTCGACCGCTACGCGGTGGACGGCGGGCTCCTGCAGCCGAGCTAGTTCCTGTGGGCGGGGCGGCTGCGATCCTGAGCGCGTTGCGAACCGGTCAGCGCAGCGCGGCCAGCTTCTCGGCAAGCGCCTTGAACTCGGGGTCCTTCATCAGGGCCGTGAACGACGAATCGGTGCGGGGGTCGGCGAGCCGCTCGCCCGGGATCGATTTCGCGCGATTGTCGAACGCCTTCTGCAGAGCCTCCATCGCGCCCTTCTTGTCGCCCGTCTCCGCCAAGGTGCACGCGAGGTTGTAGGCGAACGTGGGGCAGGTCGGGTCCTGTTGCAGCCCGTACTCGAGCGTTGCGCGCGAACGGGCGAAGTCGCCCGTGATGCCGTAGGCGATCGAGAGGTTGTCGACCAGCGTGACCCACAGCTCGCGTGACAGGGTCCGGTGCTCCTTCTCGAGATCGAGGGCCTTCTGGAGCGGCTTGAGCGCGGCCGCGTAGTCCTTCTCGAGATAGTGGCCGAAGCCCTCACGGCACAACGCCTCGATCTCGGGATCGAGCTTCGGTGCGGCCGCGGCAGGCGCGTCGACGATGGCGATCCTGGCGAGCATCCCGTGGAAGGACTCGCGAACCGCTTTCCCCGTCGCCGGAAACTCCGAGAAGTGCGCGTCGACGTAGGCGTCGGATCGCGTGCGGCAGCCGTAGAGGGTGTAGAAGCGCGGTTTCCCTTCGAGCACGAGGTCGTACTCGACGAGGTCCCACCCCGCCTCGACGCTGGTCGCCGAGTCCTTGATGGCCACGCCGGGGATGCTCTGCTTGTCGCGCGCCGAACGCGAGGCGTTGTAGTCCCGGCAGGCCGTCGACGGGGGCGGAGTCTTCGCCCGCTCGATCGTCACGGACAGCGTCTGCCCCGCGGGGCCGCGCGCAAGCAGGTACGCGCGGCCGTCCTCCTTCGCGCCCTGCTGCTCGATCGTGAACCCCGCGATCGGGACCTCGACGTGCCAGTTCGTCCCGGGCAGGGCGAGCACGGCCGGCGCCGGAACGTTCTGCGGCGCCGCAGGGGCGGGATCCGCCTCGCCGGCTGCGGCACCCTGACATGCAAACGCCGACAGGAGCAGGACAACGGCCAGAGGTCGCGCTGACATGACACACCTCGACGATTCCGGCGGCCGGGTCGGGAAGCCGCACGCGCGCCATTCTAGTCGCGAACGCGGGGGAGGCGGACGTCCGTTCTAGAGGCCGACGACGGCCGCGTCGAGCACGGTCGGCCATGCGGCCGCGGACCCGCGGCGGGACCGGCCCTCGAGCCACTTGCGGGAGACCATCGCGGAGGACGTGACCGTCGACGACGCCGGCCGCGGGCAGCCGCGCCACCACCAGCCGCCGTTCGCCGTGACGTCGATCGCGAGCGCGTCGAAGCGCCGGTCCGCCGCGAGCGCCGCGGCGGCGTGCGCGAACCAGCCGTCGGGCAGCGTCTCGAGCGCGGCGGCGTCGCTCACGACCAGCCAGCGGCCGGCCGCACGACGGGCGCACTCGACGACGGCCGCGGCCGAGCCCTCGACCGCCGGCACGTGGAACACCTGCAGCCGCTCGCCGAACGCCTGCGGCGCCTCGAACGGCGCGAAGGCGCGCGCGGCGGCCTGCGCTACCGCGTGCTGCAGGTTCTCGCGCGCCGGGCCCACGAGGACGAGCGCCGCCGGCTCCGCCACGAGCTCGTCGAGCGTGCGCAGGGCCATGCAGTACATGGCCTGCTCGACCCGCGCGGCGAGCGTCGCGCCGCCCGCGGCACGCAGTTCGTCGTCGTAGCGGCGGTAGATGTCGGCGTGCGCGAGCAGGAAGCTCGCCACGCCCTTCCCCGTCATGGTCGCGGGCGCGTCGGTCTTGTCGACGCACGAGGTGACCAGCGTCGACTGCGACCACGCGGCCGCGCGCGCGGTGCGGATCCAGTACTCCCAGTCCTCGTTGGCGCGCAGCGTCGTGTCGAACGTGCCGATCTCGCGCGCGAGGCTGTGCTCGATCAATGCGCTCTGCACCGGGATGACGTTCTCGAGGAGCAGTTCGCCGCGCACGAGCGGCCGCGGGGCGTAGATCTCGAAGCGCGGCTGGCTCTCCGCCGGCAGGATCGCGCACGCCCCCGACGCCGCCGCGCGCGTGCGCTCGGTCGTCAGCACGTGCACGAGGTGGCCGACGTGATGCGGGTAGAGCTGGTCGTCGTCGTCGAGGAAGCCGATCCACGTGCCGCGGGCGACGGCCATGCCGGTGTTGCGCGCGGCGGCGAGGTAGCGGTTCTCGGCGTGGGTCTCGAGGCGCAGCGGCAGGAGGTTCTCGAACTCCGCGAGGACGTCGTCCACCGGCCGACCCGCGTCGTTGACGACGACCACCTCGATCGGCCGGTACAGCTGCGCGGCGATGCTGCGCAGCGCGCGCCGCAGCGTGGCGGGCCGGTCGTGCGTCGGGACGACGAGGGTGACGAGCGGCCCGGTGGCGAGGTGTCCGCCGCGGCGGGCCCACACGGCGGCGAGTTCGCGCGCGGTGTCCCACTGCCCGAGGTGCTGGGCGGCCATCGCCGCGCTGAGACAGACGTCCGCGGCGGCGTCGGCGCTGACGGGGCGTTCGCGGGCCAGGAGCTGCAGCACGTCCGCGAAGCGGCCGGCGTACAGGAGATGCCTGACGTGCTCAGCCAGCAGGACCTGGTCGGTCATCGTCTCCCCGGGGGGCGCGGGTCGCGCCACCCCGGGAATATAGGTTCCGGACGCGGACCAGGGTCGTGGCCCGCCGTAGGGGCGGGGCTTGCCCCGCCCGGCTCGCGCCAGGCGTGATCGGTCATCACGGTTTCGCGGCGCTGCAGTCCCGGATCGTGACCGCCCCGCTCTCCTCGATGTACGCCTGGCGGCCCTTCGTGCGCAGGGTCGTGCGCCCGTCGCTGTAGCTCGCGCCCGACGCCCCGGGGACCTGCTTCAGCGTCAGCGCGCGCCCGCCGAGGATCAGGATCGCGCGCTGCTGCTGCGGGTCGAACTCGACGGAGAACGTGCGTCCGCCCTCGCAGCGGTACGTGGTCGGGCCGGTCGCGACGCCGCTGTCGGGCCCGGCCCCCGACACGAAGACCAGGAGCGGCGTCCCCTTCTCGTCGGCCAGCTCCATCTCGTGACCGCGCAGCGCGTACTTCTTCGCCGCGGCGAGCGCGGCGAAGTAGCGCCGCTCGAGGTTCATCGCGGGCCCGAGGCAGTTCTTCTTCGTCGCGGCGACCGGACCGAGCGTGACCACGCCGCCGGTCGCGTTCCACGGCGCGCCCCACTGGTTGCAGGCGCCCATGCCGCCCGCGCGGCCGCCCGCGATCTCGAGCGACATCACGACGTCCGGCGGAACGGGCGCGCCGTTCATCTTCCGGAGCTTCCACGAGCCCGACGGCACCGCGCCGGGGACCGGAGCCTCGGGCGGCGGCGGCGGGAGCAGCACGAGCGGCAGCACCGTGCGCGCGAGCTCGGCTTCGCTGCCCTGCGGCGCCTGGACCTCGAGCTGCGCAAGGCGCAGGGCGGTCGCGACGTAGTCGACCTTGAACTCGAACCGGCCCGCGCCCGCCGAGCCGCCGCGGGCGAAGCCGGCCGCGAGCTGCGTGCCGTCGCGGCCGACGAGCTTCCACGTGATCGAGCCGTCGTAGGTCGACGAACAGCCGCTCACGGTGAAACCGGGGCGCACGCGCGCGCCGGCGGCGGGCTCGGTCGCGAGCACGAACTGCGCGCCGTTCCACGCGCC
>JABLTH010100426.1_pt1 | contig 23909 bp, 17 predicted proteins | sample 7875711 | NCBI WGS metagenome assembly JABLTH01 (sample SAMN14941262, study PRJNA633318) | bioreactor metagenome | isolation source: bioreactor | place: China | collected 2019-03-05 | reverse complement strand
GTTCTGACCCTTCTGGTTGATGATCGTGTCGATCGCCACCGCGGTCTTGCCGGTCTGGCGGTCGCCGATGATCAGCTCGCGCTGGCCACGGCCGATCGGCACCATCGAGTCGATCGACTTCAGGCCGGTCTGGACCGGCTGGTCCACCGACTTGCGGGCGATCACGCCCGGCGCGACCTTCTCGATCACGTCGGTCATCTTGGCGTTGATCGGGCCCTTGCCGTCGATCGGCTGGCCCAGCGCGTTCACCACCCGGCCGATCAGCTCGGGGCCGACCGGCACTTCCAGGATGCGGCCCGTGCACTTGACGGTGTCGCCCTCGGAGATGTGCTCGTACTCGCCCAGGATCACCGCGCCGACCGAGTCGCGCTCGAGGTTCAGCGCGAGGCCGTACGAAGGTTGGCCGTCCTTGCCGGCCGGGAACTCGAGCATTTCGCCCTGCATGGCATCAGACAGGCCGTGCACGCGGACGATGCCGTCGGTCACCGAGACAACGGTGCCCTGGTTGCGGATGTCCGTCGAGGCGCCCAGGCCTTCGATGCGGCTCTTGATCAGTTCGGAAATTTCAGCGGGATTCAGTTGCATTGCTTTCTCCGAAAGCGTGGGGGCGCTTGGGCAAGGGCCGGTCGCCGATGTAGGGGTGGCTGCGGGGCGGCCGTTCGGTCAGTGGGTCAGCGAGACCCGCATCTGCTCGAGGCGCGCCTTGACCGAGGTGTCGAGCACCTCGTCGCCGACCTCGACACGGATGCCGCCGATCAGGGATTCGTCGACACGCACGGTGGCGTTCAGCTTGCGGCCGAAGCGCTTCTCCAGCGTCGCCACCACGTCGGCCAACTGCCCGGCGTCGAGCGCGAAGGCGCTGGTGATCCGGGCATCGGAGACGCCGGTGCTGGCGTTGACCAGCGCGCGGTACTGCGCGGCGATCTCGGGCAGCACGTTCAGGCGACCGTTGTCGATGACGGTGCGCAGCAGGTTGGCGACCTTGGGCGCCAGGCTCAGGCGGGCGACGCCCGAGACCAGCTCGAACACCTGCGCCGCGCTGACCTTGGGGCTGTCGGCGAACTGGCGCAGCTGCGCGTGGCCGGCGACCTGGCCCAGCGTATCCATCTGGTCCGCCAGGGCCTTGGCGTCTTCGCCGGCGCTGGCCTTGAACAGGGCTTCCGCGTAGGGGCGGGCGATGGTGGCGAGCTCGGCCATGATCAGAGCTCCGTCTTCAGCCGGGCCAGCAGGTCGGCATGGACGCTGGGGTTGACTTCACGCTTGAGAATCTGCTCGGCGCCCTTGACGGCCAGCAGCGCGACCTGCTCGCGCAGGGCTTCGCGGGCCTTGACGGCCTCCTGCTCGGCCTCGGCCTTGGCGGCGGCGACGATCTTGGCGCCTTCCTCGGCGGCGCGCGCCTTGGCTTCCTCGATCAGCTGCTGCCCCAGACGCTCGGCGTCGGCCAGGCGCTTGGCGGCGTCGTCCTTGGCGGCGGACAGCTCGGACTGGATGCGCTTCTCGGCAGCGGCCGAATCGGCCTTGGCCTTGTCGGCGGCCGACAGCCCTTCGGCGATCTTCTTCGCGCGCTCGTCCAGCGCGGCGGTGATCGGCGGCCAGACGAATTTCATCGTGAACCAGACCAGGATCAGGAACACGATCATCTGGACGATGAGGGTACCGGTGATGCTCACTTGATTGCCTCGAACGGTGGCGGGGACATTCAGCCTGGATGCGCGGGCTCAGCCGCGCATCCAGCCTCTCAACACGACCGTGCCGGAATTACTTGGCGGCAACCTGGGCGATCTGGCCCAGGAACGGGTTCGCGGTGGCGAACCACAGGGCGATACCGGTACCGATGATGAAGGCCGCGTCGATCAGGCCGGCCAGCAGGAACATCTTGGTCTGCAGTTCGCCCATCAGTTCCGGCTGGCGAGCGGCGGACTCCAGGTACTTGCTGCCCATGATGCCGATGCCGATACAGGCACCGACGGCACCCAGACCGATGATCAGGCCGGCGGCGAGGGCAACAAAGCTGATGACTTCCATGATGACTCCTAGTCGAGAAGGTTGTGTTGTGGAGGAAAGGGAACGGAAGAAGAGACCGCGCTTGTTCAGTGCGCGTCGTGCGCCTGACCGATGTAGACCAGCGTGAGCATCATGAACACGAAGGCCTGCAGGGTGATGATCAGGATGTGGAAGATCGCCCAGGCCGAGCCGGCGATGATGTGGCCGAGGGCCAGGCCGATGCCGGTGCCGGTGCTCACCGAGCCCCAGGCGCCGCCCATCAGCGCGATCAGCAGGAAGATCAGCTCACCGGCGTACATGTTGCCGAACAGCCGCATGCCGTGCGAGACCGTCTTGGCGACGAACTCGATGATCTGCATCAGGAAGTTGAAGGGGTACAGCGCCCAGTGGTTGCCGAAGGGCGCGGCGAACAGCTCGTGCACCCAGCCGCCGAGACCCTTGATCTTGACGTTGTAGACCAGGCAGGTGATCAGCACGCCGACGGACAGGCCCATCGTGACCGACAGGTCGGCCGTGGGCACGACACGCAGGTAGGCGTGGTGCGGGTCGCCGCCCATGGCGCCGTAGATCTTCTCCCAGATCACGGGCAGCAGGTCGACGGGCAGCAGGTCCATCGCGTTCATCAGGAAGATCCAGATGAACACGGTGAGCGCCAGCGGGGCAACCAGCTTGCGGCTCTGCGCGTTGTGGACGATGCCCTTGGCCTGCGACTCGACCATCTCGACGAGGATCTCGACCGCGGCCTGGAAGCGACCCGGCACGCCGGAGGTGGCGCTGCGCGCGGCACGCCACAGCAGGAAGCAGCCGACCACACCCAGCAGGATGGCGAAGAACATCGAGTCCCAGGCCACGACCGAGAGGTCGAACGGGCCGGTCAGCTCCTTGTTGCGGGCATGGGTGAGGTGGTGAACGATGTACTCGCCCGCGGTCGGTGCGTGTTCTGCGGCGTGTGCTTCGGCTGCCATGAAATGCTCGTCCGTTCTATCTGTTCAACTGGCGTTCAACTCGTCGTCTGGCGCCCACGCCACGCGAGCGCGACCCAATACACCTTCATGCACAGCACCAGCGCCACCAGCAAGGCCGGCCAGCTCAGATGCGGCACCAGCTTCGGCGCGCCGACCAGCAGCGCGACCGAAACCGCAATCTTGACCAGCTCCCACAACATGAAGCTGACGGCGGATACGCCAGGCGCCATGCTGGTGAGCCGGCTGGTCATGCCGCGCGCCATCAGGCTCGCGGGCACCACCACCGTGGCGGCGCCATACAGCGCCGACCAGAAAAACGACATCTCACCCATCCACAGCCACGCAAGCGTGGCCACGATGCCCCCGACCGCGGCCTGGACCGCGACCACCCGCCACGGTGACACGGCGGGGTTTCGCGCCGCCAGGGCCTGAGCCTCTTCACGGGTCAGGGCCTTGAACGGCGGCCTGTCGTCCCCATCATCCCGATCGGCCTCGTTCGCCCACCGCTCGCTGCGGTGGCTGTGGCCCGGTTGCGGCGTGCCCGACCGGTTGGTCGCGGCGGTCGCTGGCTCGGGCCGGGGTCGATCGGGGGATGTGGTCGGCACAGCCGCGGGATTATACGGGCAAACCCCCGACCTGCTCCAATCGCCTAGACCGGGGCCTGTATGGAACGCATAAGGACCCACCGGCCGGCGGTGGCGGTTACGGCGCGGTTACCGGGCGCCGCCGGTGCGGTCAGGCAGCCGCGAAGTTGACGGGCAGGCCGGCCACGTCGACCCGGATGCGCAGCACCTGCCCGGCCCAGGGCTGCGCCGCGAGTTCGTCGTCCGGCCGCTTGTCGCGCGCGGTCGTGACGTACAGCGTGCGCAGGTCGGCGTCGCCGAAGCAGGCCATCGTCGCGCAGCGCACCGGCAGTCGCAGTTCGCGCAGCACCCGCCCGTCGGGCGAGAGGCGAAGCAGGCGCTGCCCCTCGAACATCGCGCTCCAGTAGCAGCCCTCGCTGTCGACCGCCGCGCCATCGGGCCGTCCGCCGTAGGCCTCGAGTGACCCGTCGGCGGGCCTGGGCGCGAACTGCATGAACGGCCGCCGGTTCGACACCGAACCGTCGGCCGGGTCGACATCCAGCAGGTCGATGCGATGGGACTTGGTGTCGCTCCAGTACAGGCGGCGGCCGTCCGGGCTCCAGGCCAGGCCGTTGCTGACGGTGACGTCGCCGGCGATGCGCTCCAGCCGCCCGCCGGACCAGCGGTACAGCGCCGCCAGCGCCGGCTCGCGCGGCTCGTAGATCGTGCCGACCCAGAAGCGCCCCTGCGGGTCGGCCTTGCCGTCGTTGAAGCGCTCGCGAGCCGGGTCGTAGGGCGGCGGCGCCAGCAGCCGGCGCTCGCCGCTGGCGGGATCGAAGCGCCACAGCCCGTCGCGCATCGCCAGCAGCAGCTGCCCGCCGGCCAGAGGCGCCATGCTGCACGGCTCGCAGTCGAAAGCCCAGCGGAGGTGGGCGCCGCTGGCCGGGTGGAAGCGGTGCAGTTGCCGGCCCGGGATGTCGCACCAGTACAGCGCCTGCTCCGTCGGATGCCAGAACGGCGACTCGCCCAGCAGCGACGGCGGCACGGGCAGCGGCCGGGCCTCGAACAGCGGTGCGTCGTCCAGGCTCATACGCGGGCGACGTCCAGCGTCATCCAGGCCTCGAAGGTGTCGCCGGGCGCGAGCTTGCGCAGCCCGTGCGCCAGCGGGTCGGCGAAGTGGATCGCGTTGCTGACGTGGCTGACCGGCTCGACGCAGTAGTACGGCTTCGTCTGCGGCGTGAAGACCACCAGGTAGGGCAGCGACGAGCGCAGGTTCATGCGCAGCTTCTCGTCGCGGATCTTGGCGTCGCCGCGCCAGCCCTCGAAGCAGTTGTCGAAGTCGAGGTGGGCCACGTCGCCGTCGATGCCGGCCTGCGGGTGCTTGCGCGTCGGCAGGCCGCTCGCGTCGGGCTCCCAGCGGTCGGTCAGCTCGATGTGCAGCCGACTGCGGGTGCGCTTCGGGAAGTACGGGTGCCAGCCCAGGCCGACCGGCTGGGGCAGCTCGGCCCGGTTGGTGATGGCCAGGCGCAGCGTCAGCGCATCGGCCGTCAGTTCGAAGCGCTGGCGCAGGTCGAAGGCGAAGGGCCAGTGCGCGTCGCCCGGATGGGCACAGGCCAGTTCCGCGCTCGCGGCGTCGTGCGAGACCACCGTCCACGGCCGCTGCCAGGCCACGCCGTGGACCGAGTGCGGGTTGTCGTCGAAGTTGGGCTGGGTGGTGTGCTCCTGCCCGAGCCAGCGGAAGCGCCGGAAGCCGAGGCGGTTGGAGTACGGCGCCAGCGGGTAGCAGCCCGACAGGCGCGACGAGGCCAGCGCCTGCGGCTCGGTGCTGCGCAGCACCGGCAGGTCGCCGTGCCACAGGCCGGCGATGCAGCCGCCCAGGTCGGGCCGCAGCGCGAGGCGAAGCTCGCCGGCGGCGAGTTCGAGGGAAGTCGGGTTCGAGGCGATGGCGGGCTCCTGCGCTCGGAGGGGTGGAGGTCACGCCGGCCCTGCCGGCGCGTGCTCGGCGAATGCTACGCCGAGCGGGCTCACTCGCCGGAGAACAGGCGTTCGACGGCGATGTCGATCACCATGCCGCAGACGCTGTAGATCAGCGAGCCGATCAGCGCGGCGCCGAAGCCGGCCACCTCGAAGCCCTCGAGGATGGAGGCGGCCGACCAGAACATCAGCGCGTTGATCACGAACAGGAACAGACCCAGCGTGAGCAGCGTCACCGGCAGCGTCAGCAGCACCAGCAGCGGGCGCACCAGCGTGTTGAGCAGGCCCAGCACCAGCGCGGCGATCAGCGCGGCACTGAAGCTCGCGACCGTGACGCCGGCGTACACATTGGCCACCAGCAGCAGGGCTGCCGCCAGCAGGAACCATCGGACCAGGAGCTTCATGTCGGGCGATTTCCTTTCGTCGTTCGGGCGTGTCGCGGCGGCGGTCGATCGGGCGCATTGTGCGGTCCGGCAGCCTCGGCGCAATACGGGTGACCGTATCGACACGCTCCCAGGTGATGCCCGGGAACGACAAATGCGGGTGAATGCGGGGCGACAAAGCGTGTTTTACGAGGGAAAACGGCTTCTCAGCCCCTCGTACAAGCAGTACCATTCGGGTCGCTGAGGATCTTGCGAGAAATGGAAGTCCACGCGGCTTCCACCCGGGCCCGGCACATCAACACCTCACTTGATGGAGAGAATCGACATGGCAACTGCGAAGAAGGCCGCCCCGGCCAAGAAGGCCGCTCCGGCGAAGAAGGCCGCCCCCGCCAAGAAGGCCGCTCCGGCCAAGAAGGCGGCTCCGGCGAAGAAGGCCGCCCCCGCGAAGAAGGCCGCCCCGGCCAAGAAGGCGGCCCCGGCGAAGAAGGCCGCTCCGGCCAAGAAGCGCACCCCGAACGCCGCGTTCATGAAGGCGATGACCCCCAGCGCCGCGCTGGCCGCGATCATCGGCGACAAGGCCGTGCCGCGCACCGAGGTGACGAAGAAGGTCTGGGAGTACATCAAGAAGAACGGTCTGCAGGACAAGGCCAAGAAGACCATGATCAACGCCGACGCCAAGCTGAAGGAGATCTTCAAGAAGGCGCAGGTCTCGATGTTCGAGATGACCAAGCTGATCAACAGCCACCTGAGCTGATCGCTCGACGGCAGCCGCGGCTGCCGTGCGATGAAGAAGCCGGCCTCGAGCCGGCTTTTTTCTTTCAGGCCGGGCGGCCGCCGCGCTCGTCGATCACCCGCCGGACGCTGTCGAGCAGGCGGGTCAGGTCGATCGGCTTGGTCCAGTAGTCGTCGAAGCCGGCCGCGCGGGCGGCGGCGATCTGCTCGCTCATCGCGTCGGCCGACAGGGCCACGCACAGCAGGCCGGCCGTGGACGGGTCGGCACGCAGGCGCCGCAGCACCTCCAGCCCGTTCATGTCGGGCAGGTTCATGTCGATCAGGGCCAGGTCGGGCTGGATCCGCGACGCCAGCTCGACGCCGCTGGCACCGTCGTGCGCCACGTGCAGCGTCCAGCCGGGCTGGGTGCGGAACACCTCCTCCATCAGCAGCACGTTCAGCGGCTCGTCCTCGATGTACAGCACCCCCCGGCCCGGCGTGGCGGCGCCGGCGCCGCCGCCCGGGCCCGGCGCCTCGCCCGGCCCCGCGTCGACGCCGGCTCCGGCAGCGGCCATCGCCAGGCGCACGCTGAAACGGCTGCCACGACCCGGCTCGCTCTGCACGAGCACATCCCCACCCATCGCGCGTGCAAGCCCGCGCGCGATGACCAGCCCGAGGCCGGAGCCGCTGATGCGCCGCCGCTGCGCGCCGAGCCGGCTGAACGGCTGGAAGAGCTGGCTGATCTGGTCCGGCCGCAGGCCTTCGCCATCGTCCTGCACGTGAATCATCATGGTCGCCTCGTCGGATGGTTCGGCGTCGACGCGCACCCGACCGCCCGCCCGGTTGAACTTGATCGCATTGGACAGCAGGTTGACCAGCACGTGCTCCAGCGCCCCCGCGTCGGCCTGCACCCAGCAGCCCGAGGTGTCGGCCAGCTTCAGCTGCACGGCACGCGCGACGGCCAGCGGCTGCACCGCGTCGGCCGCCCGCCGGACAACCGTCGACAGGGCGACCGCGTCGCTGCGCAGCGCGATGGCGCCCTGTTCGAGTCGCGAGACGTCCAGCACATCGTCGATCAGGGCGAGCAGCGATTGCCCCGCCTGGCGCACGCCGTCCAGGCGCTGGCGCTGGGTGCTGGACAGCGGCTGCTCGCGGTCCAGGCCCATCAGCTGCGCGAAACCGAGAATGGCGTTCAGCGGCGTGCGCAGCTCATGGCTGACGCGGGACAGGAACTCGCTCTTGGCACGGCTGGCGCGCTCGGCGCTCTCGCGGGCCAGGCGCAGCGCCTCGTGCTCCCGCAGCGCCTCCTGGGCGAGGTGGCGCTCGGTCACGTCCCAGGTGAAGCCATGGAAGACGACGCTGCCGTCGGACTGGCGCTCGGGCGCGGCCCGTGTCTCGAGCCAGCGCACGCTGCCATCGCCGCGCTGCAGCCGGTATTCGATGCGCAGCGGCTCGAGTGCGGCGATCGCGGCCAGGATGGCATCGGCGACCCGGGCGCGGTCCTCCGGCAAGACCCGGCGCAGGGTCGGCAGGCCGGGGCCTTCCGCGTCGCCGATCAGCTCGCGCAGGCCCTCATTGGCAAACAGGTAGTGCGGCCGCGTCCCGCCGGCGTCCAGGCGCAGCTGGAACGCCGCGCCGGGCACCTGCGACAGCAGCTTGTGCATGCGCTGGTCGCGCTCGCGGGTCTCTCGGGCCGCCAGCACCTGGCTGGTCACGTCACGCGCGCTGCCGCGCCAGCCGACGACGCGGCCCTGTGCATCGAGCACGGGCACGGCGCTGCGCGAGACGTACAGGCGACCGCGGCGCGGCGTGTCCAGCCGGGTCACGACCCGTGCGATCGGCACGCCTTCGGACAGCCTCGTGCGCAGGCTGGTGCCCGAGGGCAGCGGGTCGCCCAGCGCGTCGACACAGGGCTCGTCGGCCAGCGGGCGGCCGATCAGCGCCGCCAGCGGCAGGCCGGTCACGCGCTCGGCGTCGTCGGACAGCCAGCGGTGGTGCAAGCGCTCGTCGAGCTCCCACAGCCAGTCGCCCGAGGCGCGCGCCAGGTCGGCCAGCCGCTGGCGTTCGCGCGCCAGCGCCGCGCTGGCATGCCGCGTCGCCAGCAGCGCCTCGGCCGCCAGCGCGAGCTGCGCCAGCTGGCGGCGCTGCGCGGGTTCCAGGCGGTGCGGCCGCGCTGCGGCCACGCTCAGCGTGCCGACGGCGTGGCCATTCAGGCGCAACGGCATCGCCGCATAGAAACGCCAGCCTTCGCTGGCCGGGTGATCGATCGCGCCGGCGAAGCGGGCGTCCAGCAGGATGTCCGGCACCTCGAGGTAGTCGTTGGCCGCCACCGCATGGGCGCAGATGAGCTGCGCGCGCGGCGCCACGTGCAGCCGCGGCTGCGCGTCGCCGGAGGCGTCGTCGTGCGCCGGCCCGGCGCCGTCGACGCCCACCTGACAGCCATGCTCGGCGTCGACCAGCGTGACCAGACCGACCGGGCATCCGCACAGCTGGCGCGCCGCGTCGGCGAGCGCACGCAATGCGTCGACCGGGGCCGCCTCGCTCAAGCCCTCGGCCTGCGGGGCGAACCAGCCCAGGTCGCGCAGCGCCGCCTGTCGCTGAGGCTCGTCCGCCGGCAGGGGCGCGGGTCGCCATGCCATGGTCCTGCTCCGAAAGGTTCGAGAGGGTCCGGGGGATCTGGCGAGCCGCCTCCCGGGCAAGCGGGGGCCGCGCCAGCAAAAGCGTCGATTGTCGCCCAGTTGCCGGCCGCCGGCCGGCTCCGCGTGGGTCAAGGCGCCAACAATGGCGCGAGGAAGCGGCCCGTGTGGCTGGCCGGGCAGGCGGCCACCTGCTCGGGCGTGCCCTCGGCCACCACCATCCCGCCGCCGGCGCCGCCCTCGGGGCCCATGTCGATCAGCCAGTCGGCCGTCTTGATCACGTCCAGGTTGTGCTCGATGACGACGATGGTGTTGCCGGCGTCGCGCAGCTGGTGCAGCACCCGCAGCAGCTGGGCGGTGTCGTGGAAGTGCAGGCCGGTGGTGGGCTCGTCGAGGATGTAGAGCGTGCGGCCGGTGTCGCGCTTGGACAGCTCCAGCGCCAGCTTGACCCGCTGGGCCTCGCCGCCGGACAGCGTGGTCGCGCTCTGGCCCAGCGTGATGTAGCCCAGCCCGACGTCGAGCAGGGTCTGCAGCTTGCGGGCGATGGTGGGCACCGCGCTGAAGAACGGGTGGGCGTCCTCCACCGTCATGTCCAGCACCTGCGCGATGTTGCGGCCCTTGTAGAGGATCTCCAGCGTCTCGCGGTTGTAGCGCCTGCCGTGGCAGATGTCGCAGGGCACGTAGACGTCAGGCAGGAAGTGCATCTCGACCTTCAGCACGCCGTCGCCCTGGCAGGCCTCGCACCGCCCGCCCGGGACGTTGAAGCTGAAGCGGCCGGCGCCGTAGCCGCGCTCGCGCGCCGCCGGCACCTCGGCGAACAGCTCGCGGATCGGCGTGAACAGGCCGGTGTAGGTGGCCGGGTTCGAGCGCGGCGTGCGGCCGATCGGGCTCTGGTCGACGTTGATGACCTTGTCGAAGGCCTCCAGCCCCTCGATCGCGTCGTGGGGCGCGGCCTCGGTGTGGCTGTTGTAGAGCTTGCGCGCCACCGCGGCGTAGAGCGTGTCGTTGACCAGCGTGCTCTTGCCCGAGCCGGAGACACCGGTGACGCAGGTGAACAGGCCCACCGGGATCTCGACCGTCACGCCCCGGAGGTTGTTGCCGCGGGCATTGACGATCCTCAGCGCCGCCGGCCCGCCGCCGTGGGCCGGCAGACGCACCGCGCGCGGCGGCACGCCGATCTTCAGCACGCGGCCGAGGTACTGGCCGGTCAGCGACTCGGGATGCGCGGCCACCTGGGCCGGCGTGCCGGCGGCGATCACCCGCCCGCCATGGACGCCGGCGCCCGGGCCCATGTCGACGCACCAGTCGGCGGCGCGGATCATGTCCTCGTCGTGTTCGACGACGAGCACGGAGTTGCCGAGGTCGCGCAGGTGCTTGAGCGTGCCGATCAGGCGTTCGTTGTCGCGCTGGTGCAGGCCGATCGAGGGCTCGTCCAGCACGTACATCACGCCGGTGAGGCCCGAGCCGATCTGGCTGGCCAGGCGGATGCGCTGGGCTTCGCCGCCCGAGAGCGTGTCGGCGCTTCGGTCCAGGCTCAGGTAGTTCAGGCCGACGTCGTTCAGGAACTTCAGCCGGGAGCGGATCTCGCGCACGACCTTGTCGGCGATCTCGGCCTTGGCCCCCTCGAGCTGCAGGCTCTCGAACCAGGCCAGCGCGTCGGCCAACGTCAGGTGCTCGGTCTCGTAGATGGGCTTGCCGCGCTGCCTCGGCGAGCCGGGCAGGAAGACATGCCGGGCCTCGCGCTTGAGCCGGGTGCCATGGCAGTGGGCACAGGGCTTGGCGCTCTGGTAGCGCGCCAGGTCCTCGCGCACGGCGACCGAATCGGTCTCGCGGAAGCGGCGCTCGAAATTCGGCAGGATGCCCTCGAAGGGGTGCGAGCGCCTGACCACCCGCGTGCGGCCGCCCTTGCCCTCGGCTTCGTAGAGGAACTCGATGTCCTCTTCGCCGGAGCCGAAGAGCAGGACGTGGCGGGCCTGCTCGGGCAGGGCCTCGAAGGGCGCCTCGATGTCGAAGCCGTAGTGGCGGGCGACGCTTTCGAGCAGCGAGAAGGTGTAGGCGTTGCGCTTGTCCCATCCCTTGACCGCGCCGGCGGCCATCGAAAGGCTCGGGAAGGCGACGACCCGCTCGGGGTCGAACACCGTCTGGACGCCCAGGCCGTCGCAGTGCGGGCAGGCACCCACCGGCGAGTTGAAGGAGAACAGCCTCGGCTCCAGCTCGGGCAGCGAGTAGCTGCAGATGGGGCAGCCGAAGCGCGACGAGAAGAGATGCTCCTTGCCGCCGTCCATCTCGAGGGCGATCGCGCGCCCGTCGGCCACCCTGAGCGCGGCCTCGAAGCTCTCGGCCAGGCGCTGCTTCACGTCAGGCCGCGTCTTCAGGCGGTCGATCACGACGTCGATGTCGTGCTTCTCGGTCTTCTTCAGCTTGGGCAGCTCGGTCGCCTCGACGATCTGGCCGTCCACGCGAAAGCGGACGTAACCCTGCGCCTGCCAGTCGGCGAAGGCCTCGACGAACTCGCCCTTGCGGTCGCGCACCACCGGCGCGAGCACCATCAGGCGCGTCTCTTCGGGCAGCGCGAGCACCGCGTCGACCATCTGGCTGATGCTCTGCGCGGCCAGGGGCTGGTCGTGGTCCGGGCAGAACGGCGTGCCGGCGCGGGCGTAGAGCAGGCGCAGGTAGTCATGGATCTCGGTCACCGTCCCGACGGTCGAGCGCGGGTTGTGGCTGGTCGCCTTCTGCTCGATCGAGATCGCGGGCGACAGGCCCTCGATCACGTCGACGTCGGGCTTGTCCATCAGCTGCAGGAACTGCCGGGCGTAGGCGGACAGGCTTTCGACGTAGCGTCGCTGGCCCTCGGCATACAGCGTGTCGAAGGCCAGGCTGGACTTGCCCGAGCCGGACAGGCCGGTGATCACCACCAAGGCGTGCTTGGGGATGTCGAGGTCGATGTCCTTCAGGTTGTGGGTGCGGGCGCCGCGGACGCGGATCGCGGGCGCGTCCGCGGCGAGCGGGCTGGACGGCGCGGCAGGGCGGGACGGGAGCGGGTCGGGCATGGGCGTCGGCGAGGGCAACCGGCCATGATAGCGGCGCTGCGCCCGGTGGCGCCAGCCGCGGCCGGGTCAAGTCCCGGGCCCGACGTCCGCGCCCGGCGATCCCGGCCGACCAGGGAAGTTCACAATTTTTTGCAAGGCCGCCATCGGCTTGTCATCCATGACTCGCGAGCCCGCGTTGTGCAGGTGTCGCCCCCCAGAACAAGGGGGCCGTTCCGGACCTTCGATGCTCACGATCATGCAAAAGTCAGCACTCACCAACCGCCAGCCGCATCATCACGACGCGAAGCGGGTGCTGCCGCCGCCCGAGAAGGGCCAGAAGTTCGAGCCGTTCTGGATTGCCGCCTTCGGCAGCGACCGGCAGAGCCTCGCACGGCAGCAGAAATCCGACCAGAAGCGTTGACACGCCGCGCCGCGGGGGCTCAATCCAGCCCGTCGTCGGCGCGCATCGCGGCCAGCCAGGGCCGCACCGCCACCTGCAGCAGCCCCGACTGCACCGCCGGGTCGCTCTCGGCGAAGGCGATCAGATCTTCCAGCCGCATGCCGGCCCGGGCGATCATCATGCCACCCCCCTCCCCGTCCAGGAACGGCCCGCCGGCGCCGAGCTGACCGCTTTGCAGCAGGCCCCGGTAGTGGTCGACATGGGCCTGCAGGCCTGGCTGTTCGAACATCGGCCGGTCAGGCTGCCAGGCCGGCCCGGGCCGGTGGAAGACGACCAGGCAGGTCGGTGGCGGGGGCATGGCGGGCTCCTTTCGAGGGTCGATGGCCGGCCGCGGCATCAGGCCTGCGGCACCTCCAACTGCTCCAGCACGCGCAGGATCTGGCGCCCGTAGGCCTCCAGCTTCTTGGCCCCGACGCCGCTGATCCCGCCCAGCGCGTGCAGCGAGTCGGGCGCCTCGGCGGCCATCTGGGCAAGCGTGGCATCGTTGAAGACGATGTAGGCGGGCAGGTTGTGCTCGCGCGCGACCTCGGTCCGCCAGGCCTTGAGGGCGGCGAAGCGCGCCTGGCCGGCTGCGTCGAGCGTCGCGGCGGCGCGTGGCACCCGCGGCGCCGTGCCGCCGCGCGAGCGGCCGGCCCGAGAGCGCGGGGCCGGCTCGCGCGGCTCGCGCAGCTCGATGCGGACCTCTCCGCGCAACACCGCGCGGGCGCTGTCGGTGAGCGCCAGCGTGTTGTACTCGCCCTCGGTGGCCAGGTGCCCGAGCGCGATCAGCTGGCGGATCACGCCGCGCCACTTCGCCTCCGACAGCTCGGCGCCGATGCCGAAGGTCGACAGCTGCTCGTGGCCGCGCTCGCGCGTCTTGTCGGTCGACTTGCCGCGCAGCACGTCGATCAGGTGGCCGGCCCCGTAGCCGATGCCGGAGTGCTGGTGGAAGCGGTAGACGCAGGACAGTGCCTTGCGGGCCGCCTCGGTCGCGTCCCAGCGCTCGGGCGGGTCCAGGCAGTTGTCGCAGTTGCCACAGCGGTAGCCGGCCGGCGTGGCCTCGCCGAAATAGGCCAGCAGGCGCCGGCGCCGGCAGTCCAGGCTCTCGGCCAGCGCCAGCAGCGCGTCGAGCTTGCCGACCTGCAGCCGCTTGAACTCCTCGCCGGCGGTGCTCTCGTCGATCATGCGGCGCTGGTTGACCACGTCGGCCAGGCCGTAGGTCATCCAGGCGTCGGCCGGTTCGCCGTCGCGGCCCGCGCGGCCGGTCTCCTGGTAATAGCCCTCGATGTTCTTCGGCAGGTCCAGGTGGGCCACGAAGCGCACGTCGGGCTTGTCGATGCCCATGCCGAAGGCGACCGTGGCCACCATGACGACCCCCTCCTCGCGCAGGAAGCGGTCCTGGTGGCGGCGGCGCACATCGGCGTCGAGGCCGGCGTGGTAGGGCAGCGCCGCGATCCCTTCGGAGACCAGCCACTCGGCCGTCTCGTCCACCTTGCGCCGGCTCTGGCAGTAGACGATGCCGGCATCGCCCTCGTGCTCGTCGCGCAGGAAGCGCAGCAGCTGGGCGCGCGCGTTGTCCTTCTCGACGATGGTGTAGCGGATGTTCGGCCGGTCGAAGCTGGCGACGAAGGTCCGCGCCCCCTGCAGCTGCAGCCGCTCGACGATGTCGGCGCGGGTGTGCTCGTCGGCCGTCGCGGTCAGGGCGATGCGCGGCACGCCCGGGTAGCGCTCGGCCAGCAGGCCCAGCTGCAGGTACTCCTCGCGGAAGTCGTGGCCCCACTGGCTGACGCAGTGTGCCTCGTCGATCGCGAACAGGCCCAGCCGCCCGCGCTCGTGCAGGGAATCCAGCATGGCCAGGAAACGCGGGTGCGTGACCCGCTCCGGCGCGGCATACAGCAGCACCAGCCGGCCCGACAGCAGCTCGCGCTCGACCGCCTGCGCCCCGGCGCTGTCCAGCGTCGAGTTCAGGAAAGCCGCGTGCACGCCGGCCTCCTCCAGCGCGCCGACCTGGTCGTGCATCAGCGCGATCAGCGGGCTGACGACCACCGTGACCCCCTGCCCGGCCCGGTGGCGGGCGATCGCCGGCACCTGGTAGCACAGGCTCTTGCCGCCGCCGGTGGGCATCAGCACCAGGGCATCGCCGCCGCCGATGACGTGGTCGACGATCGCACGCTGGTGGCCACGGAACTGGGCGTAGCCGAAGACCTCGTGCAGCAGGGCGGCCGGGTCGGCGGCGGAAGGGGCGGAAGACATCGCCCGCCATGGTAGCGGCGTCCTCGCCGCCAGGGTGGCGCCCCCTTGGCTAGACAAGGCGGGTCCGGGCTTGCCGGCTGCAGTTCGTCGGCGCCTGGCGCAGGTCGTCGCATCGCCTGTGGCGAAAGCGCCAATTCGCGGGTTGCCACCGACAGCGGGGCCATTGACGGCGCCGAACAATGGCCGCCACTCGGCGTCCGGGCACCGGGGAGGCAGGCTTCTTGCTGGAGCACCGCCCGTCGCCCGAGCGACGTGAACGGCGGCGCCGGCGCCACGAGGGCTGCGCCGCGAGAGTGACATTCCTTAGGAGGAAGCATGTTCCAGCGCACCAAACTTTGCACCCAGCTGCTGCTGGCGTTCGGCGTTCTGCCCGTCTTCGCGCAGGACGCCACGCCGCAGACGCAGCGCGTCGAGATCACCGGCTCGTCGATCCGGCGCATCGAGGCCGAGGGTGCCTTGCCGGTCACGGTGATCTCCCGCGACGCGATCGACAAGAGCGGCATGAACTCGGTCACCGAGCTCATCCAGGCGCTGCCGGCGATGACCGGCGGCAATTTCCAGCAGTCCTCGGCCTCGGTCAACGGCAACGGCTTCGGCAACACCACCGCCGCCATCCACGCCCTCGACCAGAAGTACACGCTGGTGCTGCTCAACGGCCGGCGGGTCGCGCCCTTCGGCGGCTTCGGCGCCTCGGGCGGGGACGGCTCGGTGAACCTGGCCAGCCTGCCGCTCGACGCGATCGAGCGGGTCGAGGTGCTGACCGACGGCGCCTCCGCGCTCTACGGCTCGGACGCCATCGCCGGGGTCGTCAACTTCATCACCAAGAAGAACCAGGTCGACGCCAGCGTGTTCTTCAACGGCAGCGCCCCGCAGGAATCCGGCGGCGGCAAGTGGAGCGCCGGCATCAGCAAGGGCTTCGGCGACCTGGACGCCGACGGCTACAACGTGCTGATGTCCTACAGCCACGACGTGCAGGACGTCCTGATGGCGAGCCAGCGCGACGTCTCCAAGAACGGCGGCCTGCTGACCTTCACGCTGGGCGGCCGGCGCGTCGTCTTCGACCAGACCTCCAGCAACTCCCTGCCGGGCTCGGTCTACCTCGACAGCGGCCTGTCGTTCAGCCCCTACTTCGACCTGAACGGCAACTGCGGCACGAACCCTGCGGTGTTCGTCGCCGGCACCAAGTGCCGCACCAACTACGCGGCCCTGGTGCAGGACATCCCGAGCTCCGAGCGCGACAGCGTGTACCTGAGCGGGCGGCTCAAGCTCGGTGCGGACCACGTGCTGTTCGCCGAGGCCCTGTTCTCGAAGTTCAACATGACCGCGGCGTTCGCGCCGCCGGCCCAGCCCATGGGCCTGGGCACCAACGACTTGGCCGGCCGGCCGCTCGACATCCTGTGGAACAAGTACGTCGTGCCCTTCCAGGCGGCCAACGGCGACACCAGCACCGGCGGCCAGATGCGCTACCGCGCGATGGAGGCCGGCGGCCGCACCGACGAGTGGGTGACCGAGGCGCAGCACTATGTCGTGGGCGTCGAGGGGACGACCATGGGCTGGGACTACAGCACCAGCCTGACCTTCTCGTCGAACCGCGACCAGGACAAGCTCGCCGGCGGCTACCTGGACTTCAACAAGTTCGTCGACCTGATCGCCTCCGGTGCCTACGACCCGCTGGTGCCGCTGCCGAACCAGACCCTCGATCCGGCCCTGCTGAGCGGCACGTTCCTGAAGACCAGCCTGTCGCAGAACGTGTTCAACCTGCACGCCTCGAAGGACATGTTCTCGCTGCCGGGCGGCACCTCCACGCTGGGCCTGGGCTTCGACTACACCCGCCAGCACATGCGCCAGGAGACCAGCGACCTCGCGCAGTTCGGCAACGGCACGCCGGACCAGGCGGGCGCGACCAACTACGCCGTCGGCGGCTTCTACGGCTATGTGCCGATGGAGGCCAGCCGCAACAACTACGGCCTGTTCGCCGAACTGCTGATGCCGGTGGCCAAGCGCACCGAGGTCACCGCCTCGGTGCGCTGGGACCACTACGACCGCGTGCACAACCACATGCCCTTCACGCAGGTGGCGAACGATCTCCAGCCGCTGCCGGCCGAGGACGAGGGCAACTCCTTCAGCCACGCGACCTACAAGCTCAGCTTCCGCGCGCGGCCGACGGACAGCCTGCTGGTGCGCGGCTCGCTGGGCACCGGGTTCAAGGCACCGTCGGTCAACCAGATCGCGGCCCCGCTGGCCTTCGCCACGAACACCTCCGGGTCCTACGTCTGCCCGTTCCCGACCCACCCGACCTGCATCGCCAACGGCACCGGCCCGCAGCAGTGGGACCTGATCTCGGCCGGCAACCCGGCCAGCGGCGCCGCTGGCCTGAAGGCGGAATCGTCGCGCCAGTGGACCCTCGGCGGGCGCTGGGAACCGGCGGAATCGGTGTCGCTGGGCCTCGACTACTGGTCGGTCAAGCTCAAGGACCAGATCCTCAACGGCATGCCGGAGGGCTACGCCTTCGCCAACGCGGGTTCGCTGTCCGACCTGTTCGTGATCCCCTACCAGGACCCGGCCGGGTATCCCACGGTCGCCCTGATCCAGAAGCCGTTCAATGCCGGCAAGGCCAGCTACCAGGGCATCGACTGGGAGTTCGACTTCCGCACCAACACCCCCGTCGGCAAGCTGACCGCCAGCCTCGGCGGCACGCACATGGTCAAGGCCGACTACGAACTGCCGGGCGGCAAGCAGACGGACCTCGGGCGCTTCGGCAGCGACAACAACGTCGTCTTCCGCGACATCCTCCGCCTGGCGCTGGGTCTGCAGTACGGCCAGTTCACCCACACGGCGATGGTGAAGTACAAGTCCGGCTACGACGACCAGGCCTTCACCGCCGACTCGGGCAACATCGTGGACGAGGCGACGGGCGAGGGCGTGGCCTACAACGGCAAGGTGAGGGCCTACACGACCGTCGATTGGCAGACCCGCTGGCAGTACAACAAGGACCTGCGCTTCACCGTCGGCATCACCAACCTGTTCAACCAGGAGCCGCCGCGCTCGCTGAAGCTGGTGGGCGGCAACCAGGTCGGCTACGACGGCCGCTACGCCGACCCGACGGGTCGCGCGTTCACGCTCGGCGCCTCCTACCGCTTCTGAGCCGCCGCGGTCCGGCCCGGCCCGCGCCCGGGCCCGGCCCGCATCCCTTCCCGGCCCGCCGAGCGATCGGCGGGCGTTTTTTTTGCTGCGAGGGTGCCCCATCCCCCCGTCGTCCCGGCGGCAGGGCGGGTTCATCGGCGTGCCCGGCCTCGGGCTTGATCGGCGTCATGCCCGGCGCGCGCGCCGGCGGTAGCTTGAGGGTCCGACGGACCCTCGCTTGCATACCCTACTGGGTATGTATTACTATACCGCCATGGGTATCTTCCAACGCCTTCCCTTCCCCCTCGGCGCACGCTCCGCAGCCGCGGCCGCGGCTGCGCTGCTGCTGGCCCCCGCCGCCTGGTCCGCCCCCGCCGTGCCCGGGCCGGGCCTGACCGTGCCGACCGTCGCGGTCGCGCCGGCCGCCGTCGGCGGCAGCCTCGAGTTCGACGGCAGCCTGCAGGCGGTGCGCCAGGCCACGGTGGCCGCCCAGTCCGCCGGCAACGTGCTGGCGCTGCTGGTCAGGGCCGGCGACACGGTGCGTGCCGGCCAGGTCCTGGCCCGGCTCGACGACCGCGACAGCGCGGCCGGGCTGGCGCGCAGCGACGCCGGGGTGATCCAGGCCGAGGCCGAGGCACGCAACGCCCGCCTGGCCGCCGAGCGCTCGCGCGAGTTGCGGGCGCAGGGCTTCATCAGCCAGGCCGCGCTCGACAACGCCGAAACCCAGGCCCGTGCCGCACAGGCGGGGCTGCAGCAGGCCGAAGGGGCGCGGCGCCAGGCCGCCCTGGCGCACGGCTTCACGACCGTCACCGCGCCGTTCGACGGGGTGGTGCTGGCCACCCACCTGGAGGCGGGCGACCTGGCCAGCCCCGGCCGGCCGATCCTGACGATGTACGCGCCGGGCGCGCTGCGGGCCGTGGTGCAGGTGCCGGCGTCGCGGGCGGCCGCGCTGCGCGGCCCGGCCCAGGCGACCGTCGAGCTGCCGGCCGCGGGCGGCCAGGCGACGCGCTGGGTGGCGCCGCTGCGCCAGACCGAGTTGCCGGGCGCCGACCCGGTGGCCCAGACCGTCGAATGGCGGCTCGACCTGCCGGCCGACGCTGCGGGGCGGCCGGGCCAGAGCGTGCGGGTGCGCATCGCCGGCGCGCCGGCCCCGACCGCCGCGGCCGCGCCGGCCGGCCCGCTGACCGTGCCGGCGGCGGCGCTGCTGCGGCGCGGCGAGCTGACGGCCGTCTACGTCGCCCGCGAGGGCCGTTTCACGCTGCGCGCGGTGCGCGCCGGCGGCGAGACGGTCGACGGCCGCGTGACCGTGCTGGCCGGCCTCGCCGCCGGCGAGGCGGTGGCGGTGGATGCGCAGCGTGCCGGCCTGGCCGGCGCGGTGCCGGCGCGTTGAGGGCGGCCATGAACGAGCCTGTCGTCGATACCCCGGTGCTGGGTGTCTCGGGCCGCCTGGCCCGGGCCTTCCAGGCCAATGCGCTGACGCCGCTGCTGGCGCTGGTGCTGGTGCTGCTCGGCCTGTTCGCCGTGCTGGTCACGCCGCGCGAGGAGGAGCCCCAGATCAACGTGACGATGGCCAACGTGCTGATCCCGTTCCCCGGGGCCAGCAGCGCCGACGTGCAGCAGATGGTCGCCCGCCCGGCCGAGCAGGTGCTGGGCCAGATCGCCGGCATCGAGCACACCTACTCCGTCTCGCGGCCGGGCCTGGCCGTGCTGACCGTGCAGTTCAAGGTGGGCGTGCCGCGCACCGAGGCGCTGGTGCGGCTGTACGACGTGCTCAACGCCAACCAGGACTGGCTGCCCAGCGGGCTCGGCACGCTGGCGCCGATCGTCAAGCCGACCGGCATCGACGACGTGCCGGTGGTCGCGGTGACGCTGTGGGCCAAGGACGGCCGCCCGGCGCTGGACCTGCAGGCGGTCTCCGCCACGCTGGAGGCCGAACTCAAGCGCGTGGCCGGCACGCGCGAGGTCCGGACCATCGGCGCCCCGGGCCGGGTGGTGCAGGTGCTGCTCGAGCCCTCGCGCCTGCGCGAGCGCGGCGTGGACGTGCTGCGCCTGAAGCAGACGCTGGCCGCGGCGAACCTGGGCATGCCCGCCGGCACCGTGCTGCAGGCCGAGGGGGGCCAGTCGCTGGCGGTCGAGACCGGTGAGTTCCTCCGCTCCGCCGACGAGGTGGGCGACCTGGTCGTCGGCTCGAACAACGGCAAGCCGGTCTACCTGCGCGAAGTCGCGCGGCTGCAGGACGGCAGCGCCCAGCCCGGCCGCTACGTCTGGTTCACGCCGGGTGCGGCCGCGTCGGCGCCGGACGCGCCCGCCGGCGCCGCGCTGCCGGCGCTGACCCTGCAGGTGACCAAGAAGCCCGGCGTCAACGCGGTCGACGTCGCCCAGGCCGTGCGCGCCCGCCTGGCCGAGCTGCACGGCAGCGTGATCCCCGAGGGCATCGAGGCCACGGTCACGCGCGACTACGGCGAGACCGCGGCCGAGAAGGCCAACAAGCTGATCCAGAAGCTGGCCTTCGCGACGGCTTCGGTGATCCTGCTGGTCGGCCTGGCGCTCGGCCGGCGCGAGGCGGTGATCGTCGGCTCGGCGGTGATCCTCACCCTGACCGCGACGCTGTTCGCGTCCTGGGCCTGGGGCTTCACGCTGAACCGGGTGTCGCTGTTCGCGCTGATCTTCTCGATCGGCATCCTGGTCGACGATGCGATCGTGGTCGTGGAAAACATCCATCGCCACCAGCAGATCGACCCGCACAAGACGCTGGCCGACATCATCCCGCTGGCGGTCGACGAGGTCGGCGGCCCGACCATCCTGGCCACGCTGACGGTGATCGCCGCGCTGCTGCCGATGGCCTTCGTGAGCGGCCTGATGGGGCCGTACATGAGCCCGATCCCGATCAACGCCAGCCTCGGCATGGCGCTGTCGCTGGCGATCGCGTTCACCGTCACGCCCTGGCTGGCGCTCAAGCTGATGAGGCCGCATGGCGCCGGCCACGCCGCCGCGCCCGCGGGCCTGGCGGCCCGGCTGCCCGCCTTCTTCGCCCGCGTGCTCGGCCCGCTGCTGGCCAGCGCCCGCAAGCGCTGGCTGCTGGCCGCCGGCATCGTCGCCGCGCTCGCGCTGTCGGTCGGCCTGGCGGTGGTGCAGGCGGTGGTGCTGAAGATGCTGCCCTTCGACAACAAGTCGGAGTTCCAGCTCATCGTCGACATGCCGGCCGGCACGCCGCTGGAGGACACCGCGGCCACGCTGCAGGCGCTCGGCGCGCACCTGGCCGCGCAGCCTGAGGTGCTGCACCTGCAGGGCTACGCCGGCACGGCCAGCCCGATCACCTTCAATGGCCTGGTGCGCCAGTACAACCACCGCAGCGACCCGGAGCAGGGCGACCTGCAGGTCAACCTGGTCGACAAGCACCACCGCAGCGAGAAGAGCCACGCGATCGCGTTGCGCCTGCTGCCAGGGCTGGAGAAGATCGCCGCCGAGCACCGCGCCCGCATCAAGCTGGTCGAGGTGCCGCCGGGCCCGCCGGTGATGAGCCCGCTGGTGGCCGAGGTCTACGGCCCCGACGAGGCCGGCCGCCAGGCCGTGGCCGAGCGGCTGCGCCAGGCCTTCGAGGCCACGCCGGGCATCGTCGCGGTCGACACCTCGCTCAAGGCCGACGCGCCGCGCGCCTTCCTGCGCGTGAACCGGCCGCGTGCCGAGGCGCTGGGCATCCCGGTCGCCACCGTCGCCCAGACCGTGCAGGGCGCGCTGTCCGGCGCCGACGCGGCCTGGCTGCACGACGGCCACAGCAAGTACCCGGTGCCGCTGCGCCTGCAGTTGCCGCGCGAGGCCCAGGTCGGGCTGGACGCGCTGCTGGCGCTGCCGCTGCGCGCCGCCAACGGCCAGCTGGTGCCGCTGTCGGAGCTGGTGCGCGTCGAGCGCGGCGTGATCGACAAGCCGCTCTACACCAAGGACCTGCAGGGCGTGAGCTACGTGTTCGGCGACATGGCCGGCGGCACCGATTCGCCGCTGTACGGGCTGTTCGCGATCCGTGCCCGGCTGCAGCAGGCCGCGCTGCCGGGCGCCGGTGCGCTGGGCGAGTACTGGATCCGCCAGCCGGGCGACCCGTTCCGCCAGTACGCCATCAAGTGGGACGGCGAGTGGCAGGTCACCTACGAGACCTTCCGCGACATGGGTGCGGCCTACGCGGTCGGCCTGGTGCTGATCTACCTGCTGGTCGTGGCGCAGTTCCGCAGCTACCTGACGCCGCTGATCATCATGGCGCCGATCCCGCTGACCATGATCGGCGTGATGCCGGGCCATGCGCTGCTCGGCGCGCAGTTCACCGCCACCTCGATGATCGGCATGATCGCGCTGGCCGGCATCATCGTGCGCAACTCGATCCTGCTGGTCGACTTCATCGAGCTGCAGACGGCGCGCGGCATGGACTTCGCGCAGGCCGTGACCCATGCCGCCGCGGTGCGCGCGCAGCCGATCGCGCTGACCGCGATCGCGGCGATGACCGGCGGCTTCTTCATCCTCGACGACCCGATCTTCAACGGCCTGGCGGTCTCGTTGATCTTCGGCATCGGCGTGTCGACCGTGCTGACGCTGGTCGTGATCCCGGTCCTGTACTACGCGGTGTACCGCCACCGCCACCCCGCCCCGCAACCCGTCGCCTGATCGAGCGACAACCTGGAGACCCGCATGGCCCACATCGTGATCCTCGGCGCCGGCATCGGCGGCATGCCCGCGGCCTACGAGATGCGCGAGAAGCTCCCCAAGGAGCACCGCATCACCGTCGTCAGCGCGGTCGACTACTTCCAGTTCGTGCCGTCCAACCCGTGGATCGCGGTGGGCTGGCGCCAGCGCGACGAGGTGGTGCTGAAGGTCGGCCCGCTGCTGGCCCGCAAGGGCATCGACTTCATCGCCCAGCCGGTCACCGCGATCGATGCCCCCGGCAACCGGCTGACGCTGGCCGACGGCCGGGCGCTCGACTACGACTACCTGGTCATCACCACCGGCCCGAAGCTGAGCTTCGACGAGGTGCCGGGCGCCGGCCCGGCCTCGCACGGCGGCGGCGGCCACACCCACTCGGTCTGCACGGTCGACCATGCCGAGGCCTTCTGGCGCGAGTACCAGGAGTTCCTGAAGGACCCCGGCCCGATCGTCATCGGCGCGATGCCCGGCGCCAGCTGCTTCGGGCCGGCCTACGAGTTCGCCTTCATCGTCGATGCCGACCTGCGCAAGCGCAAGCTGCGCCACAAGGTGCCGATGACCTACGTCACCAGCGAGCCCTACATCGGCCACCTCGGCCTGGGCGGCGTGGGGGACTCGAAGTCCATGCTCGAGTCCGAGCTGCGCGGCCACGACATCAAGTGGGTCACCAACGCCCGCACGACCAAGGTCGAGGCCGGCCAGCTGTTCACCACCGAGCTCGACGACCAGGGCCAGCCGCGCAAGGAGCACCAGATCCCGTTCAAGCTGGCCATGATGCTGCCCGCCTTCAAGGGCGTGGACGCCGTGGCCGCGGTGCCCGAGCTGTGCAACCCGCGCGGCTTCGTGCTGATCGACGAGCACCAGCGCAGCCGGAAGTACCGCAACATCTTCTCGGCCGGCGTCTGCGTCGCGATCCCCCCGGTCGAGGCCACGCCGGTGCCCACCGGCGCGCCCAAGACCGGCTACATGATCGAGACCATGGTCACCGCGATCGTGCACAACATCGCCGCCGAGCTGGCGGGCCAGCCGGCCGACGCCCGTGCGACCTGGAACGCGATCTGCCTGGCCGACATGGGCGACACCGGCGCCGCCTTCGTCGCGCTGCCGCAGATCCCGCCGCGCAACGTCAACTGGTTCAAGAAG
>JABLTH010057852.1_pt1 | contig 23931 bp, 24 predicted proteins | sample 7875711 | NCBI WGS metagenome assembly JABLTH01 (sample SAMN14941262, study PRJNA633318) | bioreactor metagenome | isolation source: bioreactor | place: China | collected 2019-03-05 | reverse complement strand
TCGACATCCGCGGGTTTTTTGTCGTGTGTGCTGTCGAAGTTCGCGAGCGCGTGGGCGTGTTGCCAATTCGCTCACATCAGCGCCGATCTGGCGGCCGGGTGGATGCCCGGCCTCACACGCTCAAGGCGTGATTGCCAGTCTCTGAGGTTCCTGCAGGAAGTTACCTTGCACGAAATCGACACCGCAGGCGAACAGCAGCGACGTACTCGCGGCATCCTCGACCCACTCGGCGATGGTCAATCGCTTGATCTCGCGCGCCTGGCGGCATAGCTCGGCCACCTTCTTCTGGCTGTCCTGCTGTTGCGGCAGGTTGGACATATAGCTGCGATCGATCTTCAGATAGTCGGCGTCGATGTGGTTCAGCAGCTGGAACGAGTTGAGCCCCGAGCCGAACTGCTCCAGCGCGAACTGGCCGCCGAGCTGTTTCCACGCCCTTACGAACTCCTGCGCCGGGCGCAACGCCGTAACCACCTTGCTCTCCGTCATCTCGAGCACGATCTTGCCGTGCTTGAGATTGGCCTGCTTCAGGCGCGCACTGAGCCAGGGAAGCAACTGTTCGTCCTGCAGCGAACCGGATGTGAGCTTGACGAAGAAGGTGGTCGGGGAGGCGAAACGTTCGCGGGCGGTCAGTGCCTGGATGGCCTGGTTGAGCACCCATCGGTCCACCGCTGGCGTCAGGTTGTATTTCTCGGCGATCGGTAGGAAGAAGCCGGGCAGCACTTCGCCCTGTGGGCCATTCAGTCGCAGCAGGATTTCCGAGAACTCGCCTTCGGCATCCTGCAGGCTGATGATGTGCTGGTGGTACAGCACGAACTCGTCCTGGCTCAGAGCCTGTTTCAGCTGACCCAGCCAATAGCGTTCGCGTTCGGCGTCGGCCTTTTCGCGCGCCGCCGGGTCATGCAGGTCGAAGCGATTGCCGCCGAGGCTTTGCGCGTTGCGCAGCGCCTGGCCGGCCTGCTCCAGCAGGAGTTCGGTATTGGCGTTCCTTTCGCCGAGCAGGCTGCCGCCGATGCTGGCGGCGACAGTCAGCGAGCGCGATCCGACGTCGAAGATCTCGTTGGCCACGGCCTGCTGCAGGCTGGCGATCCATTCCTTGATGCCGTCGTCGTTGCGCGAGTGCAGGATGACGCCGATCGTATGTTCGGCGAGCAGGCCGGCGGTGTCCTCCAGTCCCAGCAACGCGTTGACGCGCGCGGCGAAGGCCGCCAGCAGTTCGTCCGCCTTGCCCAGGCCGATGCCCGAGACGATGCCCTGCCAGTTGTCCGGTTCGATCAGAAGCAACGACTGGCCCTTGGTGCCCTCGGTGGCGGCAGCGACGGCCTGGTCCACGCATTCCAGCATGCGGGCACGATTGAACAGGCCGGTGACTGGATCGCGCTGCAATTGCTCGAGTACGGACGGGTCCACCTGCTGTCGCCGGAACACGATCTGCAGACAGGGTTCGCCCTCGAACGTAGCGTGGGCGAACTCCACCGTGGCCTTGAACGTGCTGCCGTCGGCGCGGCGCGCCTGCAGCTCTACGGGGCCGGCTGGCTTTTCGCCGCGCGAAAGGCTCTTGAGCGTGGTCTTGAAGTGGTCGGCATCGGTCGAGCCGACCATGTCCAGCACCGGCAGCCCGAGCAGGTCGTCGAACTCCGCGTAGCCGAAGGTCTCCAGGTAGGCATGGTTCGCACGGACGTGCATGCCTTCGTGCACATAGGCGATCGCGTCGTTGGAGGAGTCCAGCAACGCATCGCAGCGCCGCTCCGATTCGCGCAGCGCCGTTTCCAGGCGGCGCAGCTGGCGGCGCGGATTGAGCGATTCGAATTCGCGCTGCACGACCGCCAGCAGCTGCTTGGGCTGGGGCCGCAGAGCAATGGCGCGCACGCCATTGACGAAGAAGTCCGACACGATCGTGTTATCGACCTGAGGCACCACGGCGATCAGCGAAAGGTCGCGCCCATGAGCATCGAGCTGATGGATCAAATCCGGCAGGCTCACGGAACCGACCGAGGGGTCGTAAAGGACGATGTCCGGACCGAGCTCCTCGAGCGCCGCCTGTACCTGATCGGGGCTGGTGGCCCGGGCAGGGCGCACGGCGATGCCGTTGTTGCGCAGCAGGCTGACGATCTGTTCCGCGTCTTCGACCGATTTCTCGATGAAAAGGATCTTGATGACCAGGTCTGTCTTCATTGGCACGTCGTGCTGTCCATGGGCGCCTTGAGCAGGCGGGCCGGCGTGGCGTGAGCCGGCGTCGCTCGGTTTTAACGGATTCCCGTGACAACCGCCAGCGGAAATATCCTTAGGGTGAACTGGCGCGCAATCGCTTCAGACGGGGCGCTTGGAGGCATCCCCGCTGACCTCGCGAACCAGCCTGGGGACCAGGTATCCCGGCAGGCGGCGACGGATGGCTTCTACCAGGGCCAAGGCCTGTTCATCCCCCACCTCGAAATGCGCCGAGCCCTGCACGCGGTCGAGCTGATGCAAGTAGTAGGGCAGCACGCCGGCGGAGAACAGCCGCTCGGAGAGGACTGTCAGGGTATCGGCGTCGTCGTTGATTCCCTTGAGCAGGACAGACTGGTTGAGCAGCGTGGCTCCCGCTTCGCGCAGGTGGCGGCAAGCCCTGTCCACGGAGGCATCGAACTCGTTCGCATGGTTGGCGTGCAGCACGACCACTTTCTGCAGCGGCAGCGCGGCAAACCATTCCAGGAACGCGTCGTCGATCCGCTCGGGCAGCACTACCGGCAGGCGGGTATGGATGCGCAGGCGGGTGACGTGCGGAATATCGGCCAGGCCGCGGCTCAGTTCCTCCAGCTTGCCGGTGGCCAGGGACAGGGGATCGCCGCCGGAGAGGATCAGCTCCGAGATGGAGGCGTCCTGCCGCACGTGTTCCAGCGCCTTGCGCCACTGGCCGGCGGCGGCCATTTCCTCGCCATACGGAAAATGCCGCCGGAAACAGTAGCGGCCATTGATCGCGCAACTGCCGCTGGCGATCAGCAGAGCCCGGCCCTCGTACTTGTGGAGAAGGCCCTGGGCCTCGCGTGCGGCCAGATCGCCCACGGGATCGGTGACGTAGCCCGCTGCCGGCTCCAGCTCCGCCAGCTGGGGCAATACCTGCAAAAGCAAAGGATCGTTGGCATCGCCCGGACGCATGCGTGCCACGAAGCCGCGGGGAACCCGCAGGGCGAAGCCAGCATCTCCCACGGGCAGCCGCTCAGCCAGGCTTGCCAGGCCGACCAGCTGCAGCAGTTCGCCAGCGTCGGTCACCGACGCACGCCAGAGTTCGCGCCAGTCGGAAACGGGCGGCGATAGGCGGGCGGAGGAGCTTGCGGTTATCATAGCGGGCCTTACGGCGGGCCCCTGGCCCGGTGAAACCCCTATTGTAGCCGCCATGGGGCGGCGCCACCTCTGGAGCAGAAGCGCATGGCCACCGTCGGTCTCAACGACGTCAAGAAGGGTATGAAGATCCTTCACAACAACGACCCGTGGGTCATCACCGACGCGGACTTCATCAAGCCCGGCAAGGGCCAGGCTTTCACGCGCATCTTCATCCGCAACCTGAAGACCGGCCGCACTACCGAGCAGACCATGAAGTCGAGCGACAGCTTCGAGGTCGCCGACGTGGTCGACACCGACATGCAGTACCTCTACTCGGACGGCGAGTACTGGCACTTCATGCAGCAGGAAAGCTTCGAGCAGCACCAGGCCAACAAGGTCGGCGTCGGCGACGCCGCCAAGTGGCTGAAGGGCGAGGAGGAATGCGTCGTGACGCTGTTTAATGGCGAGATCATCGCCGTGCAGCCGCCGAACTTCGTCGAGCTGAAGATCACCGAGACCGACCCGGGCCTGCGCGGCGATACCTCCGGCGGCGGCGGCAAGCCGGCCACGCTGGAAACGGGCGCTGTGGTGCGCGTGCCGTTGTTCGTCAGCACGGACGAAGTGATCAAGGTCGACACCCGTACGGGCGAATACGTCAGCCGCGTCGGCAAGTAAGGCGATCGGCGGCATCGGAGCGGCACGGCAGTCCTCGGGCGCCGTGCCGTTTTTCTTTATGGGTTACAAGGAACGTTGTCTCATGCGCTGGCTCATTCCGCTTCTCTCGCTGTTCGCCTTATCGCTCGCGCCGGTGGCTCGCGCCGATGACGAACAGGCGTGTAACGGAGATACCGTCGCCGCCGTCGCCCACTGGGCGGGGGTGAAAGGCAAGCTGGTTTCGTGGGAGGAGGACGGCGGGTTGATCGCCGCGGCGGCCTGCAAGGCCATGCCCGATGCACCGCAAACCACGATCGCAGCCGTTGCTTTCGACACGAAGCACGAAGGTCCGGGCGCCGATGATGGCAGCAAGCTGCAGGTGATCGCGCTGGTCGAGGGCGGCAAGGTCGTGGCGGCCGAGCGTTCGACCATCGAAGAAGACGCGTTGACGGAAGTCGGCCATTACCGCATCGATACCGCGCCCTATCGGTTATCAGCCGATGTCCGAGCCTTTGGCGTGGTCTTCACCAGGAGCGCCCGTGGCGCAAGCTGCCCCGATGCGAGCGCCGAGGGCGAACTGACGCTGTGGATCCGCGAAGGGAACCGTCTGCGTGCCGTCATGGGCACCAACCTGGACGGTTGGGTCAGCGTCGAGGGCACAGCCTGTGGCGCCGGCACGGGCGATGCGCGCAGCGAGTCGGCGCACATCACCATCGCGGTGGAAAAGACTTCCAGCCATGGCTTTGCCGACCTGTCGCTCACCGCGCACATCACGCGGACCCAGCGCAAGGATGGGAACTACGCCGACACCGGCAAGCGGACCGCGCGCACCGTGCTCAAGTACGATGGCAAGTCTTACGGCATCGATATGTTCCGCAACTTCTGGTACCCCCTTTCGGCGAGGTAATGCATGAACCCCGGCAGCACCGTCATTGATCTTCTCATCGAAGCACGCTGGGTCGTTCCGGTAGAGCCCCATGGCGTGGTGCTCGACCACCATGCCGTGGCGGTGGACAAGGGTGCCATCGTCGCGCTGCTGCCGATCGCCGATGCGCGTGCCGCCTATGCGCCGCGCGAGCGCGTCGAACTGGGCGAGCATGTGCTGCTGCCCGGATTGGTCAATGCGCATACGCACAATCCCATGACGCTGCTGCGCGGCCTGGCGGACGACCTGCCTCTGATGGTGTGGCTGCAGAAGCACATCTGGCCGGTCGAAGGGCAGGTGATCGGGCCGGAATTCGTGCGCGACGGCGTGGAGCTCGCGGTGGCCGAAATGCTTCGCGGCGGCACCACGTGCGCCAACGAGAACTACTTCTTCCCGGACGTGATCGGCGCCACCTACCGCCGCCTTGGCTTCCGCGCCGCGGTCGGCCTGCCGGTGATCGAATTTCCCACGGCTTGGGCCAAGACCCAGGACGAGTATTTCGAACGCGCCGCCGAAGTGCACGACAGTTTCCGCGGCGACGCGCTGGTCAGTACCACCTTCGCGCCTCATGCGCCTTATACAGTGTCTGACCAGAGCTTCGAGCGCATCCGCGTGCTGGCCGACCAGCTCGACATTCCGGTGCATTTGCACACGCATGAAACCGCGCACGAGGTAGAGGACGAAAAGAAGAAGACCGGCCTGCGTCCCTTCCAGCGCCTGCAGAAGCTGGGCCTGGTCAACGACCGCCTGATCGCCGTGCACATGACGCAGATGACCGAAGGCGAGATCGCCGCCTGCGCCGAAGCGGGTGTATCGGTAGTGCATTGCCCGGAATCCAACCTCAAGCTCGCTTCGGGCTTCTGCCCGGCGGAAAAGTTGCGCCTGGCCGGCGTCAATGTCGCCATCGGTACCGACGGTTGTGCGTCGAACAACGATCTGGACATGTTCGGCGAGATGCGCACGGCCGCCATGCTGGCCAAGGCGGTTTCGAACGACGCCGCGGCTTTCGATGCGGCCTACGCGCTGCGCGCCGCCACGCTGAATGGCGCCAGGGCCCTGGGGCTGGAGACGAAGATCGGTTCCCTGGAGCCAGGCAAGCAGGCCGACTTGGCTGCCGTGCGGCTGTCCGATCTGGAAACCCAGCCGCTGTACCACGTCGCATCGCAGCTGGTGTACGCCACCGGGCGCCATCAGGTGACCGACGTATGGATCGCCGGTCACCGCAAGCTGGCGGACCGCGTGCTCGTCGACATGGACGTGGAGGGCATTCATGCCCGCACCCGTGCGTGGCGCGAGCGCATCGCTGCCATCGACGCGTCGGCGTGAGGGGCCTGCCATGAACCGCTACCTCGTCCTCGTCATGCGCAATGCCAAGTTCGATCCGGCCGCCGTGCAGCCTCACCGCGATTTTCTGGAAGGATTGCGCGCCGGCGGCCGGCTCGAGCTGTCGGGCGGGTTCGCCGACGGTACCGGCGGCGCCTATCTGCTCTTCGCCGATGACCTCCAGCAGGCCATGGATACGGTGCATGCCGACCCCGCCTACCTTAGCGGTGGCTGGGATTTCACCGTCCGCGAGTGGCACGCGCGCTAAGCTACCGCCTCCCCATGCAAGCCGCCCCAAGAGGTACCCCCATGCAAGCCTCGTCCAACGTCAGCCCTGACGAGATCGCCCGCTTCGGCAAGCTGGCCGCCCGCTGGTGGGACCCCGACGGCGAGTCGCGCCCGCTGCATGACCTCAACCCGGTCCGTCTCGGCTATGTGGCCGCGCGCATGGATCTGCGCGGAGCCCGCGTGGCCGACGTGGGCTGCGGCGGCGGACTGCTGAGCGAGGCGCTGGCCCGCGCCGGCGCCCAGGTGACCGGTATCGACCTGGGCGAGAAAGTCATCGACGTGGCCAGGCTTCATCTGCATGAGTCCCGCCTCGAGGTGGACTACCGCGTGCAATCGTCCGCCGCGCTGGCCGCCGCCGAGCCGGCCTCGTTCGACGCGGTGTGCTGCATGGAGTTGATCGAGCACGTGCCCGATCCGGCGGCCCTAGTCGCCGATCTCGCCGCGATGGCCAAGCCGGGTGGACTGGTGTTCATGTCCACCATCAACCGCACGCCCGCCGCCTTCGGCGCAGCCATCCTCGGTGCGGAGTACCTGATGCGCATGCTGCCGCGGGGAACCCACCACTACGGCAAATTCCTCAAGCCGTCCGAGCTGGGCCGGCTGCTGCGCCACACCGGGCTGGAGCTCGAGGACGTGACCGGTCTCGGCTACAACCCGGTCAACCGGAAGGCCTGGCTGAGCCGGATCACTTCCGTCAATTACGTGCTTTGCGCACGCAAGCCGGCATGAAGCCATTTCCCAACGACGTCCTGGGTGTGCTGTTCGACCTGGACGGCACACTGCTCGACAGCGCAGCGGATCTTTACGACGCGCTGGTGATCCTCTGCCTGGAAGAGGGCGTCCCGAAGCCGGCATTCGCGCCCATGCGCGAAGTGGTGTCGCGCGGATCGCGCGCGATCCTCGGTTGCGGCTTTCCGGATCGCGACGAGGCCGCGCGCCTCGCCTTGGTCCCGCGCTATCTGGAGCTCTACCAGGACGTGATGGCCCGCCAGACGCGCGCGTTCGACGGCGTGGACGAACTGCTCGCGCTGATCGAGGCGCAGGGGCTGCGCTGGGGCATCGTCACCAACAAACCCGGGGTCCTCACCGACGAGCTGGTGCGCCAGATCGGCTGGGCCGATCGCGCCGGAGCTGTGGTTTCGGGTGACACGCTACCGGTCAAGAAACCCGATCCAGCGCCGGTCCTGCTGGCCTGCGAGCGAGCCGGGCTGGAGCCTTCGCGCTGCGTCTTCGTAGGGGACGACCGCCGCGATGTCCTGGCCGGCGCGGGCGCCGGTCTGTACACGGTCGCCGCGAGCTGGGGCTATCTGGACGGCGGCGATCCGCACGACTGGGGCGCCGACCTCGTGCTGGACACGCCTGCTGCGCTCACCGCGCTGCTGCAACGGGGCATGGTGGCGGCATGAGCGCGGACGATCTCGGCGGGCCGTTGCCGAGCTACGTCGACAAGTGGCTGGCGGTACAACCGCGCCAGCGCATCGCCCTGGCATTCGTGGATCCGGCGCGTTACCCGGGTCACATCGCGTTGGCGGCGCTGGAGCAGGAGCTACTTTCCGCCGCGTATGGCATCCGCGAGCCGCAGGTGGCCGCGGTCAAGCTCAACTGGTGGGCCGAGGAGCTCTCCGGCGCCGCCGCCAGCGGCGGGCGCCATCCCCTGACCCAGGTCCTTTTCGACGATGAGCGCGCGCATGCCATAGCGGCCGACCGCTGGCTGGCGCCCGTCCTGGCCGCCATGGCGCAGTTGGACGAGGGCACGGCTGCGGATTTCGACGCGCAGGTCCATGCAAGCGCACAGCTGCATGGCGCGCTGGCCACGCTGGAGACGGCGTGGTGGTACGGCGATGGCGCATCGAGCGCGCGCGCTGCACGGGTAGCCACGCTGTCCCATCTGCTGTTCGCCCTGCTGCGTGTGGAGGATGACGCGGATCGCGACCGTCTGCCGTTGCCGATGGCGCGCATGGCCCGCTTCGGCCTCAGTCGGGCCGAGTTGCGCAGGAGCCAGCCCGCACGCGATCAGGCGATCCAGGCGCAGCTGCAGGATCTGGCCGCAGCCTGGCGCGACGCGGAGCGCCTGCCGGGCCCACTCAGCGTGTTCCGCAGCCTGGAATCGGAAGGCGGGCAGGCGTTGGCGCGCCGCGCCGGTGCGGCCGCGGATCCGTTGGCGGCGCTGCGGACAGGGCAGGCGCGCAGCGGCCCCGGCACCGCATGGCAGGCCTGGCGCGCCGCCCGGCGTTGGCGTAAGGCCGTGGGCTGACGCGGTTGCGCGAACGCAGCATGTCCTTTCTCGCCACTATGACGCGCGGGACCGCTGCTCCAAGATGGCCGGGCTTGGGACGAGCCGTACCCGTCCGCTAGAAGGGTCCACCCATGTATACCCAGGAAACCACCGTCCGCCTCTTGCCTGACGTTGCCCATCACGCCCAGCCTCATCTGGCCGGCGCATTGGACTGGGTCGGCATGGATGGTATCGAGGTGCCGGTCCGCTTCGATGCCGGTGATGGCGAGATCCAGCGGGCCGGTGCGAGGGTGGGAGCCTTCGTCAATCTGCATCGTCCCGATAAGCGCGGCATCCACATGTCACGGCTCTATCTGCTGGTGGAGCAGGCGCTCAGCGCCCGTCCCATCACGGCGTTCGCGCTGCGCGAATTGCTGGGCGGCTTCCTGGATTCGCACAAGGAGCTCTCCGACCGCGCCTGCCTGAGCATCCGTTTCGAGCAACTGGTGCGCCGGCCGGCGCTGCGCAGCGGCAATAGCGGCTGGCGGGCCTATCCGGTGTACATCGAAGCCAGCCTGGTCGGCGACGAATTCCTGCTCGAGTACGGCACCGAGGTTGTCTACTCCTCGACGTGCCCGGCATCCGCGGCCTTGTCCCGGCAATTGATCCAGGATCAGTTCGTTCGGGACTTCGACGCGTCCATACCTGTCGATCACGCAGCGGTGCTGGCCTGGCTGGGCTCCGAGCGCGGCATGCGCGCTACGCCGCATGCGCAGCGCAGCGTCGCACTCCTGCGCGTGCGTGTCGCGGAAGGCGGCAAGTTCGATCTCATCGCCTTGGTCGACCGCGTCGAGCAGGCCCTTGGCACGCCGGTGCAGACGGCCGTGAAGCGCGAGGACGAACAGGCCTTCGCGCTGGCCAATGGAAGCAACCTCATGTTCTGCGAGGACGCCGCACGCCGTATCCAGAAGGCGCTGGATGCCGACGTGAACCTCGGCGATTTCCATATCCGGGTAGAGCACCAGGAAAGCCTGCATCCGCACGACGCGGTGGCCTATGCCAGCAAGGGCGTGGCTGGGGGATTCGGGAGCGCGCCGCGGGGCTGAGCTGACCCCGTGCCCACCCAGGGCGTCGCGGGCGCCCTCGGGAGTGTTGTTTTATGGCGCAGCGATGCCGGGCAGCAGCAGCGGATCAAGCCGCACGCCGAACCAGTTGAAGCCCCAATGCACGTGCGGGCCAGTGGCGCGCCCGGTCATGCCGGCCGCGCCGATCACCTGTCCGCGACGTACCCGCTGCCCGGGCGTGACGTCGAGGCGGGACAGATGCAGGAAGTTGGAACTGAGCCCGAAGCCATGGTCGAGCAGCACGGTGCCGCCGGTCAGATAGAGATCCGGCTTGGCGAAGGTCACCACACCGTCCGCGGGCGCCTTGACTGGCGTGCCCTGCGGTACGGCGATGTCCATGCCTGAATGCGGGGCCTTGGGATCGCCGTTGTAGATGCGCTGGTTGCCGAAGCGCCCGCTGATGCGCCCCTGCACAGGCCAGGCGAAGCCTTGCGTGAAATCCTCGCGGTCATCGTCGCGTGCGCGTGCGGCCACCACTTCGGCCTGCTCCCGGCGAATGCGCGCGGCAATCGCCGGCGGGGGATTGACCGTCTTGGGCGGTACGCCATCGACGCGCTCGACCGGCCAGTCGCGCGGCAGCACCGGTATGCGCACGCTCTCACGCTGGTCATTCCGATAGGTGAGGTCGATCGCCAGCGGGCCCTTGTCGTCGCGGCCTGCGCCGAATACGAAGGTGCCGTCCGCACCGACACGCACAGGCTTGCCGCCGACAGTAGCGCGGGAAACGTCAGGCATGCGGGCGATCACCAGGCCGCCCTGCGAAACGGCGTTCGGCAGGGGCAGCACTGGCTCCGCCGCATGCGCCATCAGCGCGCCGAGCAAGATCAGCGCGCCGGACAGCCGGGCAAGCCTCATCGTGTGAAGGTCAGGCGCTGGCCGCGTACCGAGGCATCGATCTGGCGGCCGTCCCACACTCGCTGGCCATTGACGAAGGTGGCGGCGATGGAGCTGCCGAAGGTTTCCCCCTCGAACGGCGACCAGCCGCACTTGGAGAGCACTTCGTCACGGCGAACGGTGTGTGGCCTGTTGGGATCGACCAGGACGAGGTCGGCCGCATAGCCCTCGCGCAGATAGCCGCGCTCGGCCACGTCGAACAGCTGGGCCGGGGCATGGCAGACCGCCTCCACCACGCGTTCCAGCGTGAGCTTGCCCTCGAACACCCGCTGCAGCGCGGCCTGCAGCGCGAACTGCACCAGGGGCAGGCCCGACGGTGCCTTGTCGTACGGCTGAGCCTTTTCCTCCAGCAGATGCGGGGCATGGTCCGTGGCGAGCACGTCCAGGCGGCCTTCGGCCAGGGCGCGGGTGATCGCCTCGCGATCGGCCGCCGTCTTGATGGCCGGATTGCATTTGATGAGAAAGCCCAGCCGCTCATAATCGCGGTCGTCGAAATGCAGGAAGTGCACGCAGGTTTCCGCGGTGATCTTCTTCCCCTTCAGCGGCCCGGGCTGGAACAGCGCCAGCTCGTCGGCGGTGGAAATATGCAGCACATGCAGGCGGCTGCCGTGCTTCTGGGCCAGCGAGATCGCCAGGCGGGTGGACTTGATGCAGGCCTCGCGCGAGCGGATCAGCGGGTGCTCCCAGGCCGGGATGGCGTCCCCGTACTTCTCGCGCGCCTTGGCGTGCAGCGCGTCGATCATCGGCGTGTCTTCGCAATGCGTGATGATCGGCGTCGGCGCCTCGCGGAAGATGCCATCGAGCACGTCGGGGTCATCCACCAGCATGTTGCCGGTCGAGGCGCCCATGAACACTTTCACGCCCGGAGCGGCCTTGGGGTCCAGCGAGCGGATCGCCTCCAGATTGTCGTTGCTGGCGCCCAGGTAGAACGCGTAATTGACCGCCGACGTCTCGGCGGCGCGCGCGTATTTGGCTTCCAGCGTGTCCCGGTCCAGCGCTGGCGGCTTGGTATTGGGCATTTCCATGAAGCTGGTGATGCCGCCGGCCGCGCAGGCGCGGGATTCGTGGGCGATGTCCGCCTTGTGGGTGAGGCCTGGCTCGCGGAAATGCACCTGGTCGTCGATCATGCCGGGCAGCAGCCACAAGCCGGCGGCATCGACGACCTGTTCACCGGGACGGGCAGCCAGGTCGCCGGCGATCGTCTCGATTCGTCCGCCTTTGACGCGCAGATCGGCATGGAAGCGGCGGCCTTCGTTGATCAGTTCGGCGTTCTTGATCAGCCAGTCAGTGGACATGGGTTTCCTCGTGAGTGCGGCAGCGGCGGAAAGTGAATTGCTCGGGCACCGGGTCTTCGCCGCCGTCGCATAGCGGCTGGCAGCGCAGCAGCCGCCAGCCCGTGAGCAGGCTGCCTCGCCAGGGCCCAAAGCGCGCGATGGCGATCCGTGCATAATCCGAGCAGGTCGGATGGAACCGGCAGCGCGGGCCGAGCAGGGGGCTCAACAAGCGCTTGTACAGGCCAAGCAGTAGAAGTAAGAGTCGTGTCACGACGGATTGACGCTGCCGAAACAGCCCGCGGCAAATAGGTGTGCAGTATTCCAGATGCATGGTTGCCGGGGTAGGTCCCATGGGCTATAACACCCGGCCGCCAAGGCCAAAATGGTGAAGGGAAATGGCGAAAACGACGCGTAGTTCGACAGCTGCCAAGTCGCAGAAGGGAAAAACTGCGGCCAAGGCTAAAGAGGTCAAGACCAGCAAGTCGAAAGTCGCCGCCAAGGCGGCCAAGAAGGCCGCACCCAAGGTCGCGCCCGCCAAGAAGGCAGCGCCGGCCAAGAAGCCAGCGGTCAAGAAGGCTCCCGCCAAGAAGGTGGCGGCCAAGAAGCCGGAGCCGGCCAAGAAGGCGGTCGCCAAGAACGGACCCGCCAAGAACGTGCCTGGCAAGACCGCCCCTGCTAAGGTCGCCCCCACGAAGAAGGCGGTGACCAAGGCGCCGCCCAAGAAGGTCGCTCCGCCGCCGCCGGTGGCGAAGACGGCGCCAGTGAAAGCGGTCCCGGCAAAGCCGGAGCCCAAGAAAGCCGTCGCCGCACCCGCTAAGCCGCCGCAGAAGGCCGTGCCCAAGCCGGCGGTCGACAAGAAACCCGCCGTCCCGGCCGCCGTCTCGGCGCCGGCCGGCAAGGAAACACCGAAGCCTGCCGCTTCGCCCGTTCCGGGCAAGGTGGCGAGCGCCGTCGCCGTGGCGCCCCCGAAGGTGGCAACCGCCCCCGCGCGCCATACCCCTTCCAAAAAACAGAAGACCCCGCAGTCCTCGATGAATAGTTCGACAGCCGTACTCGACAATGGCATCACCAAGGAAGACGGGCGCTACGCCCTGCCTTCCACCACCTCCATCGACCTGCCGAAGGGCTACAAGCCCACGGACGACGAGGAGTACATGAACCCGCGGCAGCTCGCCTATTTCCGCAACAAGTTGCGGGACTGGCGCGACCAGCTGGTCGAAGAATCGCGCCAGACCATGGAGAACCTCCGTGACGAAGTGCGCGACGTCGGCGACGAAGCGGAGCGCGCCACCCGCGAGACGGAGAACTCGCTGGAACTGCGTACCCGCGACCGCTACCGCAAGCTGATCTCCAAGATCGACAAGGCACTGCGCCGGATCGAAGAAGGTCGCTACGGCTACTGCGAGGAGACCGACGAGGAGATTGGGGTGGAGCGCCTGGAGGCGCGTCCCATCGCCACGCTCTCGCTGGATGCGCAGGAGCGCCGCGAACATCTGCAGAAGCAGATGGGCGACTGAACGGATAGGCCCGTTGCATAAAAAAAGCCCCGCCGTCCAGACGGGGCTTTTTTGTGTTTGCCGCATCGTCAGGCTGGCTGAAGCGCGGCGGCCGCGTAGGCTTTGAGCTTCGCCAGCATGGCCGCAAGGCCATTCGAGCGCGTGGGGGAGAGGTGCTTGGCCAGGCCGATCGCTTCGATGAAGCGCGGCTCCGTGTCCACGATCTCCTGCGCCGGGCGGCCGGAATACACGCGCAGCACCAGTGCGATCAGTCCGGCGACGATCGCCGAGTCGCTGGTCGCCTGGAAGCGCATGCAGGCAGCGTCGCCCTCGGGGACCAGCCACACCATCGATGGGCAGCCGTGCACGCGGTAGGCCTCGGTTTTCCGGTCCTCCGGAAACGGCGGGAGCTGTTTGCCCAGGTCGATCAGGTATTGGTAGCGCTCGGTCCAGTCCCCGAAAAAGGCGAACTCGTCGATGATGTCCTGCTGCGCCTGGTCGGCGCCGGGGGAGGCAATCGTGTTCATGCCGCGCATTATCGCGCGTTTTGGCTGACCCCATGACAAAGGCGGCCGGCGCGCGTCGCGCTGCCCCTATGCAGTCAGCTCTTGACGACGCTCCAGCGCGTACCTTGCGCGCCATCCTCGATGACTACGCCCATGGCGCCCAGTTCGTCCCGGATCGCGTCGGCGCGCTTGAAGTCGCGGGCCGCCCGGGCCGCGCGGCGTTCTTCCAGCAAGGCTTCGACGCGACCGGCATCGACCGCGGTCGTGCCGCCGTGCTTGAACCATGCCTCGGGATCCTGCTGGAGCAGGCCCAGCAAGGCGCCGCCACCCAGCAGAGCGGCCTTGGCTGCCGGCTGGCCGGATGCGCCGGCCTGGCGGGCCGCATCCGCGAGCTGCGAGATCTCGGCGAGCGCTTGTGGCGTATTGAGGTCGTCGCAGAGTGCGGCTTCGACTTTGTCCGGCACGGGCAGCGGACCCTCAGGCAGGGCGACGTCCGCCAGGTCGCGCAGGACGCGGTACCAGCCGTCCAGCGTGCTTACCGCCTGGGCAACGGTGTCATCGGACCAATCCAGCGGCTGGCGGTAATGACCCCGCAGCAGCACCAGGCGCAGCGCCTCGGGCGGGTGCTGCTTCAGCAGCTCGTGCACCTTCAGCACGTTGCCGAGGGACTTGGACATTTTCCGTCCATCGAACGTGAGCATGCCGTTGTGCAGCCACCAGCGCGCGAAAGGGCGGCCGCCGTGGGCGCAGGTGGATTGGGCGATCTCGTTCTCGTGATGCGGAAACTGCAGGTCCACGCCGCCGGCATGGATGTCGATGGTGTCGCCCAGGTGCGCCTCGCACATGGCCGAGCACTCGATGTGCCAGCCAGGGCGGCCGATGCCCCACGGGCTGTCCCAGCCCGGCAGGTCGGGCGTGGAGGGCTTCCACAGCACGAAATCGCCAGGGTTCTTTTTATAGGGGGCCACCTCGACGCGGGCGCCGGCGATCAGTTCCTCGGTATCGCGGCCGGAGAGGGCGCCATAGTCGGGATAGGTGCCCACTTCGAACAGCACGTGACCTTCGGCCGCATAGGCATGGCCGCTGGCGATCAGGCTCTCGATCATCGCGATGATCTTGTCGATGTGGGCGGTGGCCTTCGGTTCGATGTCGGGCGGCGCGATGCCGAGGGCGGCCATGTCGTCCCGATAGGCCTCGGTATAGCGTTCCGTGATCACACCGATCGCGCAGCCGGCCTCCTTCGCCGCCGCGTTGATCTTGTCGTCCACGTCGGTGATGTTGCGGGCGTATACCAGCTTGGGGTAGTGCCGGCGCAGCAGTGCGGCCAGGACGTCGAATACCACCGGACCCCGGGCGTTGCCGATATGTACGTAGTTGTAGACGGTCGGGCCGCACACGTACATGGTCACTCGCTGCGGGTCGCGCGGGGCGAACGGTTCGGCGCGGCGGGTGAGGCTGTTGTAGAGCGTGATCGGCATCGACGTCGGTTCCGGTCCGGATTCGGCCGCGCGGCGCGCGGGCCAGCCGGGCATCTTAACAAGCTGTAAGCAGGTCCGGTGGGAGCTGGACATTCTAAGCGTCGATTCAGTGATGTTTTGCTGCAATTCACATAAGCGCAACGAAGCGCCCCGAAGTCCGCCGGAGGGCCGCGATGACCAAGCTGTTGATCCCCGCGCTGGTGCTGAGTCTTGCAGCCGCCAGTGTCGGTGCGCAGGACGCGCGTTATTCCAATGACGACAATACCCACTACGGCTGGGCCGACGTGCTGCGCGTGGATCCCGTTTACGGCGTATCGCGTACCGAAGTGCCTCGCCAGGAATGCTATGACCAGCAGGTGGTCCGTCGCGAGCCGAGCACCGGCAGCGCCGCGGGTACGATCCTGGGCGCCGTGGTCGGTGGCGTGCTGGGCAACACGGTGGGCAAGGGCGACGGCCGTCGCGCTGCCACCGTGGCTGGCGCCGTGGTCGGCGGGGCCGTCGGCAATGGCGTATCCCGAAGCGGCGGCGGCGAGTACGAGAGCACCGAGACCCACTGCCGGCAGGTCGCCGCGGTGAGCGAGCAACGGCGCATCATGGGTTACGACGTGGAATACCGCTACCGCGGCGAGGTCTACGTGTCGCGGCTGAACTACGATCCGGGCGAGCGCCTGCGCGTCCGGGTCAGCGTGGCACCGGCGGACTGAGCGCCGGACCAGTCGAGGGGAGTCCAGACCAGCCGCCGCCTTCGGGCGGCGGTTTTCTTTTGAGCCCGCGATTCTATTGAGCCAGGACTCAATCGAACCAGGATGCTATTGAGATCGGTATTCCTTTGAGCTCGGGGTTCCTTTGAACCCGGAAAAGGGTCGATATGGCCCAAGGAGCCGGCGACGCCTTTTCCCGCGTTTCCTCCAGGCCGCTCCCTGTTGCACAGCAGCGGAAATCCCGTCATGATGCCGGTTCACCTACCCGGAACCCTCATGTCCGCTGCCGTCTATACCGCCACCGTCCTCACCAGCGCCCGCATGGCTGCTGGCATGACGTCGCGTGCGCGCCGACCGCTGGTCCGACATACGGCCGGGTAGGCTGTCGCACGCATTTCATGCGCATAGACGACAAAGAACCCGGCCATCGCGCCGGGTTTTTTTGTGTTTCGGTTTTGGGGTAACAAGGGGCAAACCGGCCTGGCCGGGAGTTGTACGCAGTGGTTCCGGCTGTCGGCGAAAGACGGGCAGGGCCATCGTTTCGGATCGATAGAAGAGACATGACATGACGCTTCGCCACTTTCTCACCACCCAGGATTACGCCCGCGCCGAGATCGACGCGCTGCTCGATCAGGCCGCGGCGTTCAAGCGCTCCCCCCGCGGCCAGCAGCTGGCCGGCAAGTCGGTGGCGCTGCTGTTCTTCAATCCTTCGATGCGCACCCGCACCAGCTTCGAGCTCGGCGCCTTCCATCTCGGCGGCCACGCCATCGTGCTGGCGCCCGGCAAGGACGCGTGGCCGATCGAGTTCGACGTCGGCACGGTCATGGACGGCGATACGGAGGAGCACATCGCCGAAGTCGCGCGCGTGCTCAGCCGTTACGTGGACCTGATCGCCGTGCGCGCCTTCCCCAAGTTCCAGGACTGGTCGGTGGACCGCGAAGACCGCGTGATCAAGGCCTTCGCGCAGTATGCGACGGTGCCGGTGATCAACATGGAGACCATCACCCATCCTTGCCAGGAGCTGGCGCACGCGATGGCCATGAAAGAGCACCTGGGCAGCCTGCAGAACAAGAAGTACGTGCTCACCTGGACCTATCACCCCAAGCCGCTCAATACCGCGGTGGCCAATTCAGCCCTGCTGATCGCCACCAAGATGGGCATGGACGTGACCCTGCTGTGCCCCACGCCGGACTACGTGCTGGACGAACGCTACATGCAGGCCGGCTACGAGAACGCGAAGGCGAACGGCGGCTCGCTGCGCGTCAGTCACGACATCGACGAAGCCTACAGCGGCGCCGAGGTGGTCTACGCCAAGAGCTGGGGCGCGCTGCCGTTCTTCGGACGCTGGGAACAGGAAAAGCCGATCCGCGAAGCGAACAAGCACTTCATCGTCGACGAGCGCAAGATGGCGCTGACCCACCAGGGCCTTTTCAGCCATTGCCTGCCGCTGCGCCGCAACGTGAAGGCCACGGACGCCGTGATGGACGCACCTTACTGCATCGCCATCGACGAAGCGGAAAACCGCCTGCACGTGCAGAAGGCGGTGATGGCATCGCTGATCGGCCAACGCTGAGCGCGCATCGATGTACCTGCCCCGTTCGTTCCAGGAAACGCGCGACGACGCTCTGCGGACGCTGATGCGCGACTACCCGTTCGCCACGGTGGTCACCGCGGGCGCCGCGGGAGTGAGCGCCAATCATCTTCCGCTGGACTGGGTTGATGGTCGGCTCCAGGGCCATGTCGCGCGGGTCAACGAGCTGGCCAAGGCCGATGGCGCCGAGGTGCTGGTGATCTTCCAGGGGCCGGATGGCTACGTCAGTCCCAACTGGTACCCCAGCAAGCACGAGACCGGGCGCGAAGTGCCGACCTGGAACTACGCCGTGGCTCACGTGCACGGTCGCCTGTGCGTGGTCCAGGACAAGGCCTGGCTGCACGCCTTGCTCGAACGCCTCACCGATCGCCATGAGGCGGGACAGGCGAAACCCTGGCGCGTCGACGACGCTCCCGCGGCCCACGTGGAAAAGATGCTCGGCGCGATCGTCGGCCTGGACATCGCCATCGAGCGCATCGAGGGCAAGTTCAAGCTCAGCCAGAACCATCCTGCCCGCAATCGTGCCGGCGTGGTCGACGGGCTGCGCGAGCGTGCGCATCGCCATGACCGCGACCTGGCCAACCTGATGATCACCACCAAGGAGTTGACCGATGGCCCATGAACATCGTTACCCCGTCGATGTCGTATGGACCGGCAATCGCGGCGAAGGCACGCGTACCTACCAGGGCTACGGCCGCGATCACGAGATTCGCGTTGCCGGCCGTCCGGTCATTGCCGGTTCGTCCGACGCGGCGTTCCGCGGCGACGCTGGCAAGCACAATCCCGAAGACATGCTGGTTGCCTCGCTCTCCGCCTGCCACATGCTGTGGTACCTGCATCTGGCGGCGGAGGCGGGCGTCGTCGTCACCGCTTATGCCGATGCCGCCGAAGGCGTCATGACGACCGATGCCAAGGGCGGTCGCTTCACGGACGTGCTGCTGCGTCCTGAGGTGACTATCGCCGCCGGCGATGCCAGCAAGGCCGCCACGCTGCATGAAGACGCGCACCACGCCTGCTTCGTCGCCAACTCCGTCAATTTCACGGTGCGCTGCGAACCGCGCATCGTCGTGGCTTCCGCCTGACCGCTCCTTTTCAATCATTTCCTCTCACTCATTCCCTTCCAGCCAGGATTTTCGAACAGCCATGAGCAAAGACATCGTCCTCGCCTTCTCCGGCGGCCTCGACACCAGCTTCTGCGTGCCCTACCTGAAGGAGCGCGGCTGGAACGTGCATACCGTGTTCGCCGACACCGGCGGCGTGGATGCCGAGGAGCGCGCCTATATCGAAGCGCGCGCCAAGGAACTGGGCGTCGCCAGCCACGTCACCGTCGACGGCGGCCCGGCCATCTGGGAAGGCTTCGTCAAGCCGTTCGTGTGGGCCGGTGAGGGCTATCAGGGCCAGTACCCGCTGCTGGTGTCCGACCGCTACCTGATCGTCGACGCCGCCATCAAGCGCTGCGCCGAACTGGGCACGCGCGCGATCGCGCACGGCTGCACCGGCATGGGCAACGACCAGGTGCGTTTCGACCTGGCGGTGAAGGCACTGGGCGACTACGAGATCGTTGCCCCGATCCGTGAGATTCAGAAGGAACACACGCAGACGCGCGCCTACGAGCAGGCCTACCTGGAAGAGCGCGGTTTCCCCGTACGCGCCAAGCAGAAGAGCTACACCATCAACGAGAACCTGCTCGGCGTCACGCTGTCAGGCGGCGAGATCGACCAGTGGAAGGCGCCGGGTGAAGGTGCCCGCGGCTGGTGCAAGCCGCGCGCCGAATGGCCGTCCGAAAAGCTCAGCGTGACGCTCGCGTTCGAGAAGGGCGAGGCCGTATCGCTCAACGGCCAGAAGCTGCCGGGCGCCAAGATCCTGGCCAAGCTCAACGAGCTGTTCGCGCCCTACGGCGTCGGCCGTGGCATGTACACCGGCGACACCACCATCGGCCTGAAGGGCCGTATCGTGTACGAAGCCCCGGGCCTGATCTCGCTGCTGGCGGCGCACCGCGCGCTGGAAGAAGCCGTGCTGACCAAGCAGCAGAACCGCTTCAAGCCGGAGATCGCGCGCAAGTGGGTGGAGGTCGTCTACGAAGGCTTCTTCCACGATCCGATCAAGACCGACCTGGAAGCTTTCCTCGCCTCCAGCCAGCAGCAGGTCAACGGCGAAGTGGTGCTGGAAACTTCGGGCGCCCAGGTCACCGCGGTGGAAGTGCGCTCGCCGCACATCCTCAATGCCAAGGGCGCGACCTACGCGCAGTCCGCCGACTGGGGCGTGGCCGAGGCCGAGGGCTTCATCAAGCTGTTCGGCATGAGCAGCACCCTGTGGGCCGAAGTGAACCGCAAGGGCTGAGCGGCATGAGCGAGACCTTGCGCCTCAGCACGTACAAGAGCGAGCTGGATGTCGCCCTGATCCACGATTTCCTTGCGACTGGCTCCAGCTGGGCGCAGGGCATTCCGGTCGAGACCGTGCGCAAGTCGATCGAGCATTCGCTGTGCTTCGGCGGCTATCTCGGCGGAGCGCAGGTGGCGTTTGCGCGGGTGATTTCCGACTTCGCCACCTTCGCCAACCTGGTCGACGTGTTCGTCCTGCCCGCGTATCGCGGGCGGGGCTACAGCAAGGACGTGGTCGAGGCCGTCATCGCGCATCCGGAGCTGCAGGGCTTGCGCCGTTTCACTCTCGCCACCTTCGATGCCCACGAGCTCTATGCGCGCTACGGTTTCGCCGCGCCGTCCAAGCCGGACACCCTGATGGAAATCTACCGGCCGGGCCTCTACCAGTCCGCCCGACGATGACACTCGGAAAAACACAAAGACAAAGACGGACTTCATGAGCCAATTACTTGACGACACCCTCAGGCATCTCCGGGCACTGGTCAGCCACGACACGCGCAATCCCCCGCGCGAGATCGGCACCGGCGGCATTTTCGATTACCTGCGCGAGCATCTCGCCGGATTCGACGTGACCGTCACCGATTTCGGCGCCGGCGCGGTGAACCTCTACGCCGTGCGCGGCAAGCCGAAGTATCTGTTCAACGTGCACCTGGATACCGTGCCCGATTCGCCGCACTGGTCGGCCGATCCGCATGTACTGCGCGTCGAGGGCGATCGTGCCGTCGGCCTGGGGGCCTGCGACATCAAGGGCGCCGCCGCGGCGTTGCTGGCGGTCGCCAATGCGACCGAGGGCGATATGGCGCTGCTGCTCTCCACTGACGAGGAAGCAAACGATGCGCGCTACATCGCCGGCTTCCTGAAACAGCAAACCGAGCAGGGCCTGCACGACTACGAAGCGATCATCGTCGCCGAGCCCACCAAGGGCGAAGCCGTGCTGGCTCATCGCGGCATCCATTCGGTGCAGATGCGTTTCAGCGGCAAGGCCGGCCATGCCTCCGGCGAGCAGAAGCCGTCCGACAGCGCGCTGCACCAGGCGGTGCGCTGGGGCACGGCGGCGCTGGACTACGTCGAGAAGCAGGCGCACGAGCGCTTCGGCGGGCTGACCGGCCTGCGCTTCAACATCGGCAAGGTCGAGGGCGGCATCAAGGCCAACGTCATCGCGCCCACCGCCGAGGTGCGCTTCGGCTTCCGGCCGCTGCCGTCGATGGATGCGGACCGGATGCTGGAGACGTTCCGCACGCTGGTGGAGCCGTACCCCATCGAGTTCGGCGAGACCTTCCGTGGCGACTCGCTGCCGGCCGGCGACACCGCCACGGCCGAAACCCGCCGCCTGGCCGCGCGGTATCTCGCCGACGAACTGGGCATTCCCGTCGGCAACGCCGTGAACTTCTGGACCGAGGCCGCGCTGTTCTCCGCCGCCGGCTACATCTCCTTCGTCTACGGCCCCGGCGACATCGCCCAGGCGCACGCCGCCGACGAATGGGTGTCGCTGCAGCAGCTCGACCATTACGCACAAACCATCTACCGGATCGTCAACCGTGGAAGCGCATAAGCACACCCGCAAGACCATCGTTCGACTGTTGTCGAGCATGGGCAGCACGAAGGAAATCCAGCAGTACCTCAAGCGCTTTTCGCAGCTGGACGCCAAGCGCTTCGCGGTGGTGAAGGTCGGCGGCGCCGTGCTGCGCGACGACCTGCCGGCGCTCACCTCGTCGCTGACCTTCCTGCAGCAGGTCGGCCTCACGCCGATCGTGCTGCACGGCGCGGGTCCGCAGCTCGACGAGGAGCTCGCCGCCGCCGGCATCGAGAAACAGACCGTCAACGGCCTGCGCGTGACCTCGCCCAAGGCGCTGGCCATCGTGCGCAAGGTCTTCCAGGCGCAGAACCTTCGCCTCGTCGAGGCTTTGCAGGAAATGGACACGCGCGCGACCTCGGTGCCGTCGGGCGTGTTCACTTCCGAATACCTGGACCGCGATGTGTACGGCCTGGTCGGCAAGGTCACCAGCATCAATCTCGCGCCGATCGAGGCCAGCCTGCGCGCGGGCTCCATTCCGGTGATCGCCAGCCTCGGCGAGACGGAAGAAGGCCAGATCCTCAACATCAACGCCGACTTCGCTGCCAACGAACTGGTGCGCGTGCTGCAGCCGTACAAGATCGTGTTCCTCACCGGCACCGGCGGCCTGCTGGACGACCAGGGCCGGATCATCGATTCGATCAACCTCAGCACCGAGTACGACCATCTGATCCAGCAGCCGTGGATCAACGGCGGCATGCGCGTGAAGATCGAGCAGATCGCTGACCTGCTCTCCAGTCTGCCGCTGACCTCGTCGGTCTCGATCACGCGGCCGTCAGAGCTGGCCAAGGAGCTGTTCACGCACAAGGGCTCGGGCACGCTGGTGCGTCGCGGCGAGAAGGTACAGCGCTTCGAGTCGTGGTACGGTATCGACCAGGAGCGCATGCGCGCGCTGATCGAGTCCAGCTTCGGCCGCAAGGTCGTGCCGGATTATTTCGAGCGCACCAAGCCTTATCGCATCTATGTAAGCGAGAACTACCGCGCCGCGATGATCCTCACCTGGGAAGACGGCCTGCCGTACCTGGACAAGTTCGCGGTGCTGGACGACGCGCAGGGCGAGGGCCTGGGCCGCGCCGTGTGGCAGGTGATGCGCGAGGAGAACCCGCAACTGTTCTGGCGCTCGCGCCACGGCAACCAGGTCAACATCTTCTACTACGCCGAGTCGGATGGCTGCTTCAAGCAGGAGCGCTGGAAGGTGTTCTGGTACGGCCTGAAGACCTTCAGCGAGATCGAGCGCTGCGTGGCGCACTGCGCAACTCGCCCCGCGACCCTCGTCGACTGACCGGTAGGACTGACATGAGCAACGACAAGAAAACCATTGGCATCGTCGGCGCGCGCGGCCATACCGGCGCAGAGCTGATCCGACTGATCGCCGCGCACCCGGCGCTGACGCTGAGCTTCGTCTCGTCCCGAGAGCTCGACGGTCAACGCGTGGCCGACCACGTGGACGGTTTCGCCGGCGAGCTGCGCTACGCCAGCCTCGATCCCGCCGCGGTCGCCGCGCAGGGCGCCGATGTGGTGGTGCTGGCGCTGCCCAACGGCAAGGCCGCCCCGTATGTGGAAGCGATCGACGCGGCGAAGCCCGACACACTGATCCTGGACCTGTCCGCCGACTACCGCTTCGACGAACGCTGGTATTACGGCTTGCCCGAGCTGACCCGCGGCAAGTGGCGCGGCGAGAAGCGCATCAGCAATCCCGGCTGCTACGCGACGGCCATCCAGCTGTCCATCGCGCCGCTGAAGGACGTGCTGGCGGCGCCGCCGGTGAGCTTCGGCGTGTCCGGCTATTCCGGTGCGGGTACCACGCCTTCGGACAAGAACGACCCGGAGAAGCTGCGCGACAACCTGATGCCGTATTCGCTGACCGGTCACACGCACGAGAAGGAGGCGAGCCGCCATCTCGGCCTGCCGGTGGAGTTCATGCCGCATGTCGCGCCGCATTTCCGCGGGCTCACCGTCACGACCAATCTCTACCTGGTCCGTCCGATGAAGCGTGAGGAGATCCTGCAGCGTTTCCGCCATGCCTACGAAGGCGAGAAGCTGGTGAAAGTGGTCGACGAGGCGCCGTGGGTCAGCCAGATCGCGCACAAGCACCATGCCGAGGTCGGCGGCTTCGCCGTCTCGGTGGACGGCAAGCGCGTGGTCATCGTCGCCACGCTGGACAACCTGCTCAAGGGCGCCGCTACCCAGGCCTTGCAGAACATCAACCGC